>Ga0310811_10001697_pt1 | contig 27431 bp, 20 predicted proteins | sample YCmetagenome_FD_207642 | JGI IMG/M metagenome (GOLD analysis project Ga0310811, IMG submission 207642) | Soil microbial communities from experimental microcosm in Duke University, North Carolina, United States - YC | ecosystem: Engineered > Artificial ecosystem > Soil microcosm > Unclassified ... | reverse complement strand
ATATAGCATAGCATAGCAAGGCGTTATTGTCGTTACGTGGCAAAGTTAACCATATGCAAACTGATTCTTTTGGTGGAAGCATAGCGCCTGCCAGGTAACGCTATTCAAACGCTTGAACCGCGGATATGTTAGAATGGACGCTAAGTATGCTGTCGTCAATATTTTAAAGACCCAGAGGATTGTGAATGGGAACCACCTATAATGTTTGTATCATCGGGATGGGGAATGTTGGGCGTGCGCTGGTGAAATTATTTCAGGATAAGACTCGTGAGCTACAGGAGCGTTATGATATTTCCTGGCGTTTGACTGGTGTGGCCTCACGGCGTATTGGGTGGATCGTGGATGCTGATGGTTTGCAGTCCGACGCTATTCTTGCGGGTCAGTATCCGCAAACGGCTGTACAGGCTGGACCAGAATATGTGCGTGAATGGTTGCAGGCTGCTCAGGCGGATGTACTTTTTGAATTGTCCTCTCTGAATGTGGAGACAGGGCAACCAGCGATAGACTATCTCCATGCGGCTCTGGAACATGGCGCACATGCCATAACAGCGAATAAAGGTCCGGTGGTGCATGCCTATCATGCGTTGCAGCAGTTCGCGCAGGAGCAGCACAAAAGTTTTTATTGTGAGGCTGCGGTCATGGGTGGTGTTCCGATGTTCTCGTTATTTCGCCATTCGTTGCCCGCCGCAAATATCCTGCGTTTCCGTGGCATTGTCAATTCGACCAGCAATGTGATTATTCAGCAGATGGAGCAGGGGAGTAGCTTTGAGGATGCAATCCGAACGGCTCAGGAGATGGGTATCGCGGAAACAGATCCCAGTGCGGATATTGATGGCTGGGATGCGACGGTGAAGGTATTTGCCATTGCGAAGGTGTTGATGGGTGCGTCATTGACTCTCTCTGATGTTGAACGGCAGGGTATCAGACAATTGACTCAGGATGAGGTGCAGCAGGCTCGTGCCGCTGGAACGCCATATAAACTGGTGGCTCAGATCGAGCGTGGTGAGGATGGTGCAGTACGAGCCAGCGTCAGACCTGAACGTGTCGCGGCGAATGATGCGCTGGCGACGACTGATGGCGGCTCGATGCGTGCAAGTTTTGACCTTGACGTCCTGCCCGGTCTGACAATCGGGATTGATCTGCCAGATGATAATGAAGTTGGTCCCGCTGTCACCGCCTACGATGTCTTCGCTGATTTCCTGCGTGCGGTCGGCGTCTGATCTGAATGAAAGAGAGAGCGGCATAAGGGACTCTACAAGTACTACATTTTGACAGCGCTTTTAGAATAGGGTAATGTACGGATGTTCCAATCGGGAATATTGTATATGACATATACCATAGGCATTCAGAAACGCAACTGTCGTTGCTAGCATGTGCTCATCTGAATGAAAGGAAATATATGTGTAAAGTAGAGGGGGGTATTGATGTCGAGCTTGAGTCCCGCCCGCAAACAATATCTTGAATTCAAAAAGCAATTCCCTGATGCCATCCTGATGTATCAGGTTGGGGATTTTTACGAGACGTTTGATGAGGATGCCTATATCACGTCTCGTGAATTGCAGATTGTACGCACCACGCGCTCTTATGGTAAAGGGAAAGAACGTGTGCCGCTTGCTGGTATCCCGATGCATGCACTGGAAAACTACGTTGGAAAATTGGTCCAGCGTGGGTATAAGGTGGTTATCTGCGATCAGGTGAGCAGCGACATGAAGGGGCGCGATGTGGTGGAGCGAGCTGTGACGCGTATTTTGACGGCGGGCACGCTCTCTGAACCGAATCTGCTTCCAGCGCGACAGAATAATTATCTGGTTTCGATTGCTGCAAGTCGCACACAAACAGGTCTGGCTGCGGTTGATGTCAGTACTGGTGAATTTATGCTGACATGGTTCGCGCCGGAAGAGTTGCCGCTGGCGCTGGATGCGGAGTTGCAGCGTCTTGCTCCTGTAGAATGCCTGTTGTTAGAAGGGGGCGAATCATCCTCATATCAATTCCCCACCAAAAATGTAACAATCACCTATTGTCCCTCCCATTTCTTTCAACAGGAGACAGCGCAGACCCGGCTCTGTCGACAATTTAATGTGCAGGCGCTTGATGCATATGGTTGCGCGAACGCTCCACAGGCGATTGCCGCTGCCGGCGCTATTGTGGCCTATCTGGAAAAAATGAATGGTTCTCTGCTCTCCTTACTTACCGGTTGCTATTCATATAGTACAGATAGTTATATGGTGCTGGATGCGCATACACAGCGAAACCTTGAATTGTTGCAGGGAGCGCGTAGTAACTCGGTGCAGGGTAGTTTATTGAGCGTGATGGATCGCACGATCACGCCAATGGGAGCGCGTCAGATGCGGCGCACGATCACGCAACCATTGTTGGATCTGCATGAGTTGAATGGTCGTCAGAGCAGCGTTGCAGAGTTCTATGAACGTCCGGCGTTGCGCAGTCGTTTTACGATGTGTTTGCAGGAATTTGGCGATCTGGAACGCATCTCCGGGCGCATTCGGCAGGGAACAGCAGTGCGTAGTGAGGTGTTGGGACTACGAAATTATCTACAGATTATTCCACTATTGCGTGATCTTCTGGGTAGCTGTGATGCCCCGATGTTACTGGCGCTGGCGGATGATTTGCATCCATGCCCACAGGTTGTTGAACTGGTGAATCGAGCGTTGATGAATGCCGATGAAGAGGATGAGAATGGTGATGATGGTCGTCTGATTCGGGCGGGCTATCATAAGGAACTCGATGAACTGTTCAGCTCTATTCGTGATTCGCGGCGCTGGATGGTGTCGTTGGAGATGCGTGAGCGTGAGCGTACAGGCATCAAATCCTTGCGTGTCGGTTTTAACAAGGTCTTTGGCTATTATATCGAAGTCAGTAATGCTAATTTGAAACTGGTGCCTGCGGATTATATGCGCAAACAGACGCTGGTCAACGCTGAACGTTTTATCACGCCGGAATTGAAAGAGCACGAGGCGCGGATTCTGAATGCCGTTGAACGTATTGAAGAGATGGAGCATAGCATCTATACCGATGTGTTGCGCCAGATCGCTGTTTATTATCAGGAATTGATGACGACAGCGGCTGTAGTGGCGAAAGTTGATGTGCTATTGAGCTTCGCGGAAGTCGCGACTCATCAGGGCTATGTACGACCCGTGTTGGAGCAGGGCTATCGCCTGGAGATTGAAGGTGGGCGGCATCCGGTGGTGGAATATGTGCTGGATGGTGATGTTTTTATTCCCAACGATACGCACCTTGAAGCCGAGGAACAGGAGCGCATTGTTCTTTTGACTGGCCCGAATATGGCTGGAAAATCAACCTATCTGCGTCAGGTGGCATTGATCGCTTTGCTGGCCCATATCGGCAGCTTTGTGCCTGCGCGCTCGGCGCGTATAGGGCTGGTGGATCGCATCTTTACGCGTGTGGGAGCTGAAGATGACATCGCTTCTGGTAAGAGTACGTTCATGATTGAGATGGAAGAGACTGCCACCATTCTGCATCATGCGACACGCCATAGCCTCATCGTACTGGACGAAATCGGGCGTGGTACCAGCACCTATGATGGATTGGCGATCGCGCGGGCTGTCGTCGAGCATCTGCATAATGATGTGATGGCGCGGACACTCTTTGCTACACACTATCATGAATTATCCGCTATGGCTGATGAATTAGCCCAACTGCATGTTTATACTGTCGCGATCAGTGAAGGTGAGCATGGAGATATCGTCTTCCTGCATAGGGTCATACCCGGGAGCGCGGATCGCAGTTATGGTATTCACGTCGCGAAGCTTGCCGGTATGCCTCCAGGGGTGGTCAGACGTGCCGATGAAGTATTATGTCAATTAGAAATGATGAAACAGGCGGCTTCAACTGTGTCAGGAGAGCAACATCCCTATACCGATATGGTTGCTGCTGAGCAGCAGATGAGCCGTATCGCTGATCAGGCCGAACAGTACCTCGCGGAGCAACGTGAGCAATTTATCTGGCAGAGTGAAGAGGCACGCGCAATTGCAGCCTCCGTCGTGCAGAGCCAGGACGAAACGCAGGAATCTCTTCTGGATACTATTGATCTTTATGCGATAACACCACTTGATGCTTTGAATATTCTTTATCTGTTAAAAAAGAAGAAAAGTAGTAACACAAGAGCATGAATCAATTTCCTCTCCCTCAATCTGATCATGAAGCGTTGCCAGCACGAAATCCTCTGCGTGAACTGCCTGCTGATGTGATAGAGCGGATCGCTGCCGGGGAAGTGGTAGAGCGACCAGTATCGGTAGTCAAAGAACTGGTTGAGAATGCGCTGGATGCGGGAGCGCATGAAGTGCGTATCGAAGTGCGCGGCGGTGGATTGCGTATGATCCGTGTTATTGATGATGGCGTGGGCATCCCTGTTGAGGAGTTGGAGCATGTCTGTTTGCGCCATACGACCAGCAAGTTACAGGTCTTTGAGGATCTCAACCATCTCCATTCGTTGGGATTTCGTGGTGAAGCCCTGGCTAGTATTGCCGCTGTAGCGGAAATCACAGTGCTCAGCCGAGCGCAAGAGACGGAGAGTGCAGACACAGAGCAACCAGCTCATTGGATTACGTGGCGCGGTGGTGAAATCTTACAGCGTGGTCAGCGTGCTCGTCTGCATGGCACGACGGTGACAGTTGTCGATCTGTTTCATAACGTTCCGGTGCGTTTGCAGTATACACGTGGCGCACGAACAGAGAATGGGCATATCGTGCAACTGGTACGGCGTTATGCGCTGGGTTATCCTGTGGTGCGTTTTCATCTCACGATTGATGAACATATCGCTCTGCAAACCAGTGGTAGCGGCAATCTTGCTACCGCTATGACTGAACTTTATCAACTCTCGTTGGACGAAGTATTGCGTGAGATTGCGCTGAACGATAGCGAGCAGCACTATCATATATATGGTTTTATCGGTAATCGTGTGCTGGCACAGAGTAGTCGTCAGCATATCGCCATGTTTGTCAATGGTCGCTGGGTGCAAGTAACAGCTCTGCAAGACGCGCTTGAGCAGGGATATCGTAATCTGTTGCCAAAAGGAAAACATCCAGTGCTCACCATCATGATCGAGGTGCCACCTGAAGAGGTTGATGTGAACATCCATCCCGCGAAGACTGACGTTCACCTGCTCTATGAGAAGAGCATCGCAGCCGCACTAACACAGGCCGTACGTTCTGTATTGGAGCGCAATCCAGCATTGCCGGAGACAGTTGCTTTTCCGGGGCCGATCATGGTAACGCAGCGGCGTTTATCCGCGCCACGGCGTCGAGGGTTGCATGTCGCTGAAACGGCTGATGGTTATCATGCGACTTCAGCCGACGCAGAGAGTGCTGTTGCCATCGAACAGTTGCGTCCACTGGCGCAGTTACAGCAGGCGGTCATTCTGGCTGAAGCACCGGATGGGAGCCTGTATCTGGTCGATCAGCATCGCGCTCATGAGCGGATAATTTATGAGCACCTGCGCCGGAGTTCCATTGATGAGAAACAGAGAGAAGGGCATGCGCATCTGCTCTTAGAGCCGGTCATCGTTGAAATGAAGCGCTATGAAGCGGAATTGTTAGAACAGCGTCTGCCGTTATTACGCGGTCTGGGGATTGAATGTGAACGTTTTGGAGGCAGGAGTTTTCTAGTACGTTCAGTTCCTGGTGGGGAAGGGTATGAGCAACTGGTCGCGCATCTGCAAGAACTCACAGAGATAGCTGCCGAGGATAGTACAGATTGGATGGATCATCTCTTCATTAATCTGGCCTGTCACTCGGCGCTAAAACGTGGTCGCGATTTGAGTATTGGTGAGCAGAAAACGCTGCTCAACGCATTAGCACAGGTCATGGCTCCCGCTGTCTGTCCACACGGAAGCCCGATACTGTTACACTATAGCCGCGCCTTTCTCATTGACAAATTTGACTGGTAAGCCATCGTTTATGGCTCTTCAACGGACCATGCGGACCAGAGCTTCAGCGGCGAGCAGGAAAATGATATCGAGTAACACCAGAATTACCAGCGCAAAATCGATTCTGGACGCTACAAACGTTGTAATCAGCAAGAGACCACCAAGTTGTTGGAAGTACCAGAGCGCAGCAAAAATCAGCACAACCAGAGCGATCAGACTGCCGACAAACCAGCGAGCGCCATGCCAGTCCTGACGGCTCGGCCAGAGTTCAGATGTAATGGTCAGAATGAGGTAAGGAGCGAAAGTGAGCGTCCACCAGGGCCAACCAGCACGCAGTAATTGTATCTGTTGGAGCGAGGCATGAAGCGGAATATCCCAGATACTATAACCGGTCGCGACCCAGTAGAGAAACGCGAACACAGCGGTGCCACCAAAGAGTGGAGCGATGCCACTCAATCCATCACCGACATAACTCATCAACTGACCCTGGGGGCGCACATATTGCACCTCACCCAATTGTAATGATTGTGGACCTCCACGACGGATCATACGACCATTGACATTGCGCTGTCCCATTGGTTTGATACCGAAAAGCGTAATACTGGTAATGCGAAAACCAAATGGGGTAAAGAGCAATACCACCAGTGCATGGCTCAGTTCATGGATAATCACACCGGGAGCATTCAGCCAGAACCAGATCATCAACCCCTTTTCATGGAAGAGTCGATAGCCAACCTCATCAACACGCTGGCGCAAGGCTTTCCGGGTCACACGCAAAAGAAAAAAGAGCAGAAAAACACCGGCAATAATAAGCCAGGGTTGATATGGAGCGATCTGTTCTGTAATTTGTGTATCTGGATACATGCTTGTGTTCCTTCACAGGTGCACAATTGGATTCTGTGAATCTTGTATAGTATAAACCACATCAATCATGAGATTTCAAGGCGCTGGATGAAAATATTTCATCAGATTGCAAGATTTGTTCGTCATCTTCTGGTGGCATTTTGTTGATACGGGTACGTTCATAAAAGACCCCCCAGATGCCAAATGCCAGGTTACACGCGAAAAGAATGTAGAGTACCTTTGCAATGCCAAAGATATCTGAAAACGCACCAATAAACAGAATAATAGGAATAGAACATGCATTGTACAGGACTAATTGAAGTGACAACACGCGCCCTTTGATCCATTCAGGTGTCAATTCTTGTAACGCGGTTTGCGCGGGAATGTTAACAAAATCCAGCGCAATGCCTGCTACGAACATCAATAAAGCAACTCCAAACAGGACAAGCAGGTTGGTATTCCAACCATCGGGTTGTAACCAGCGAGCGCACAGGGTTAATAATGGTAGTAATAATGTTGCCAGCGCTAAGCCGATGCAGCCAATGAAGACTGCACGCGATTTCTCAATATGGCGTGAAATTCTTGGCATCGCAATGGAGCCAAGAACCAGCCCGATACCTGCTGGCGCGAAAATAAAAGCCATCATATTTGCTGGTAAAAAGAGTAGTTGTGTCACGATAGGGGTTACTAATTGTCCGATAACAAGAATTAGAACTCCTGCGAAAGAGAGTTGAATCACCGCGAGAAAGAGCGCTTTTTTATGGCGAACAAATTTCCACCCTTGAACCATCTCTTGCCAGACATTTTTTAACGTTCCTATGATTTGTGCTGTGATATCTGTGGTTTCTGTCTGTTCTTTTTCTTCCTCTTCTTCTTGCGTACGGGCTAGTTTTTGTGCCGGGATGAAGAGAACAAGTAATGCGCAGACTAAATAGAGAATACCGATAATAGCGTACAGTTGAATAAAAGAATCAATAGTTAAGGTCCCAAAGTGAAATGTTGGAAGTAAGCTGATGGCAATTGGAGCGAGCAACACATATCCCACAGCCTGTGATAGCATAAAAGTAATGTTGAACAGAGAGAGTGCGGGCATCAGTTCTTGCTCACTGACTAATTTGGGGATAGAAGATTGTTCGGCTGGTGCAAAAAATTGGGCAATCGCTGAAATGACGAACGTCAGTAAGAAAGCTGGCCATAATTCATTACGATTAATAATGAGCGATAAGATAAAAATAAACGTTGCGATAGCGCGAAGACAATTACTAATCCATAAAACGCTTCGTTTATCTGAATGATCGACGAAGACTCCAGCCGGTGCACCGAAGATAATAGCAGGAATGCTAAAACAGATGATAGCTAAGCCAATCATCGTTGTTGAGTGTGTAATGTTTTCAATGAGAATAAGTAATGCATAATTGGATGCGTTAAAGATGGTCATTGAGATAAGTTGTGCCATCCATAAACGCAGGAAATCTTTCTTTTTGCGCAAGGTGAGGAAGCCATCATTTCGTTGGGCTACGGCCATGCAAAAAATCCTCTATTCATTATTCTTATTCTCCATGATACGTAATATTCAGTATACACTGTTTGTGTGGTAGAGGCATAAAGATTGTCTATACGATTGGCCTCTTTGTCTTAATCCTCCTCATAGAGCAGGCCGTCTTCTAGCTCTAAGCGTGGTAGGACCTGCTTGATGCGGCGTTCAACTTCGGAACGAGGGAGCAAGATGCGCCGTCCACATTTTTCACAGCGGAGGCCAATATCGGCACCCAATCGTACCACTTCCCAATCAAAGTTTCCACACGGATGCTGTTTGCGGAGACGTAAACGATCTCCTATTTCAAAACGTAATGGTTGCATAAAATGTTTCTTTTCCTGAATATGTTGTGATTTATGAGCGATAAAGGCGATGTTCTTGTATATACTGTTCTACAGTTTCTGGAACCTGATATTTAATAGGACGACCTTCTATGATACGTTGACGCAGATCGGTAGAAGAGATATCCAATTGCGGCACTTCGACAACACAGAGACGTTCTGCCATAGCGGGCAAACATGTTTCTATTTGTTTATTATACTCTTTATTTTCAACATAGCCTGGTCGTCGTACTGCTATTAAACGTGAGAGATTGGCAAGAATGCTGTGTGGATTATACCATGTTGGAAAATCTTTGAGGCTATCCCAGCCAATGACAAAACCTAATTCTGTCTCTTCTCCCCATTCTTCATGGAGTTGGCGAAGGGTGTCAACCAGATATGATGGCCCTGGACGATCAATTTCGACACGCGAGATGCTAAAGTGTGGATTGGATGCGATTGCTAGCTCTACCATTGCCAGACGATGGTGAGCCGCGGCTACGGCTCGTCCAAGTTTATGGGGTGGTTGTCCGGCGGGAATAAAGACCATCTCGCTTAATCCAAGTGTCGAGCGTACTTCCTCTGCGACAATCAGATGCGCATGATGAATAGGATCGAAAGTTCCTCCAAGTAGGCCAATCAACCGTGGTGTGGTTGGTTGTTGTGTGTTCACTGTTTTGTGCTGCTCCTTCGCCGTTGCATAGTATCGTATCGGTCAGGTCCAGTAGAGAAATTATACGATGTCTGCTGGTTCTTTTACGGTTAAATCCGCATCAGGTAATAGTGTATGTAATGCATACATAATTTCTGAGATGTCGATCACATGTCCGCTGGCAACCCAGAAACGTGCCAGCAGGTGCGCTTTTTTGTCCTCGTAGCCTCTGAAGAGCACCATCGGTTCAGGTCTGCTGACCGTTGTGTCTATCTTCTTCAATGCCTGTATAATTTCGTTCCCTGTGTCTTTTTGCTTGAATTGTTCCTGAGGGATGGCAATGATAATACCGATACGTCTATTCTCATAATACGTATTGTTAAGAACAACGTTGCCAAAAAGCGTCCCATTAGGAATCGTTACCTCTTCACCTGATATCAGGCGTAGCTTTGTGGCGCGAAGCTCCACACTCTGTACCTTGCCAGTGTAGGTTACAGTCGGGAAAATGGTAATACTGACCTGATCACCAATATAGAATGGTCGTTCCAGCAGGAGATAAAAGCCCGCAACAAGATCTTTTAAGATGTCCTGAATGGCAAAAGAAACCGCGACAGTAATGACGCTGATTGCGGTGACCGGGATGGTTAATGGAATATGCCAGACAGAGAGAATCCATAGGGCTGCAATTGCCAGTACAAAGAAATAGACCATGCGGCCAATGAACGTACGGAGATTGATATCTATTCTGTGGCCCCATTTACTGCCAATGGTTAATGCTCTGATAGTACGTGCAACACCCATACCAATGGCGATTAAGAGCACAGACCAGATGAGGTTGCTGCTGATTGTACTGGCCTGCACTGTTAATCCTTTATCGTCGGCGAAGCCTGTGACGTTGAGGATATATTTAACCAGGTTCATGTTATCGATTGCCAGTGCTCCGATGCCTCCTAGCAGGAGTGGGATGATCACGGCGACAACACCAATGGTCTGGGTGAGCCAGCTATCCAGAACCGTTTTTTTGAGCCTCTGTACGATGACACGACGTAGGAGTAGACCAATAATCAGTGCTCCAACAATAGTGATACCACTCAAAATATAATTGACAGTGGCATCTATTGCCAGTGAGTTTGGTAGACCTGTTGCTGCTATGATTATGCTAGAACGAAATACGCCAATATTATTTACCAGTACAGACATACGTGCTATAACCACCAACTCTCTATTTCAAGGCACATAAACTTGCTCAGTTTTGTATCTTTGCGCGCATTATATCATATGGAATATGAGTATATTGCTGGACAAGTTCTTTTGGGCTAATCACTGCCCCCTTGCTTTTCAGCCCACAACTACTTGCCAGTTGTCCCACGATGTGAGATGCGCTTAAGCCTGCCTCTCGTAAAGGATGGAGTCCTGTGCTTCGCTGGCGTTTGGAGAGGCGATGACCCTGTTCATCCAGAACAAGTGGCACGTGGAGGAACGTTGGTACAGAGAAACCAAGTGCTTCAAAAAGTATAATCTGGCGTGCCGTCGAAGAGAGCAGATCCGCGCCGCGTACAACCTGATTGATGTGCATAAGCCCATCATCGACGACAACAGCAAATTGATAGGCAAAGATACCATCAGAGCGGCGAATGATAAAATCTCCTACCTCCTGTTGCACCTGTTGCTGTTGCTCCGCCAGCAGACCATCCTGAAAATGGACAGTACGTTCATCATTAACACGAAATCGGAGTGCTGGACGTTTCCCACTGGCTTCGAACTGACGGCGCTGTGCTGTGGTGAGATGACGACAGGTACCTGGATAGCGTGGACCTTCTTCACCGAGATGGGGAGCACTGGCGGCACGCACGATCTCCGCACGGCTACAATAGCATGGATAGACAAGCTCCATTTCTTGTAGCCTTTTTAAGTAATACTGATAGATTTCCTGTCGTTCGCTCTGTATGTAGGGAGCATAAGGGCCGCCGCAGTCCGGGCCTTCGTCCCAATCAAGACCAAGCCAGCGTAGATCTTCTAGTATCCGGGTGCTGGTTTCAGAACGAACGCGTGGGCGATCCAGATCTTCGATGCGCAAGACGAACTGTCCACCTGCTTTGCGTGCGTAGAGCCATGCCAGCAAGGCAGTGCGTAGATTGCCGAGATGAAGTATGCCTGTAGGACTGGGAGCATAGCGTCCGCGTACTGACATCATGTTTATCTGTGGCATAGCTCCGACCACGGACAATCGTTGTTTGTACGTCCAGTTATGATGGGATGCACATCAAATTGTGCGAGCAGATCAATCAGCGAGCAGAGTGGTAAGCCAACGACATTCAGATAACAACCGTCGATGCGCTCGGTGGGTTGAAAACTGGTATTCTGGATGCCGTATGCTCCGGCTTTATCCATTGGATCACCACTCGCGATATAATCCGCAATTTCCTGATCGCTGTAGGGCCGCATGAGTACAGGGGTGCTGCGGCTGGTGCCATGCATTTGTAGCTGTCCATCAACCAATTTGCTGACGACGATACCTGTGACCACATGGTGCCAGCGTCCACGTAATGAGCGCAGTAGTTCACGGGCATGGTCAGCGTCGCGTGGTTTGCCGAGCACCTGATCATCAAGGAGAACTGTGGTATCAGCCGTCACGACAATACGATTTGCTGCTTCTGGCTGTGACAGCATCATAATGGCTTTATGGGCGGCGGTCCATTGCGCCAGACCCTCGATAGGGCCGCGATATTCGGCCTGTGCCGCATCTTCATCCGCTGGGGAGACACCAATTGTATAGGGTAAACCGAGGGCGGAAATAATCTGTCTCCGCCTGGGTGAGGCGGAGGCAAGTAACAACGGGGCAAGTTCTGTCATGAGTTTCTACGCTCCAGTACTGCTACACTTTCAATATGAGCTGTGTGTGGAAACATATCCAATGGTTGAATTGAACGCAGGTGATAGGTTGGATGCTGCTGACAGAGAATCCGAAGATCGCGTGCCAGTGTTGATGGCTCACAGGAGACATACACGATGCGTTCGACCGGATGTTTGAGCAGGGCATCCAGTACTACAGGCATACAGCCTGCTCGTGGTGGGTCGATCACAAAACCGTCAATTTGTTCTGAGAGTCCGGGGAGCATGTCTTCAACTTTCCCTTTGATGATCTCAACATTGGTGAGATCACGGGTATTCCATTGCGCATCTTTGATGGCGCTGGCAGACTCTTCAATAGCGATAACTTTTTCAACATGTTTTGCCATAACCGCAGCGAACGTACCCACCCCACAATAGGCATCAACCACAGTGAGTTGACTGGCTTTCTCGTCTGGTTGATCTTCAAGCAGACCTGCCAGAATCATACTGACCATTTTTTCCGCCTGCGCGGTGTTGGTCTGGAAGAATGAACTGGGACGGATACGATAGGTCTGGCCAGCTAACGTTTCTTCCATTGTATCAGTCTGGATGTCTAATCCTACCGCTTGCAATTGCTCAGTGACTTCGTCATTTTGGGTTGGTTGAATCAGGGTCTGTTTGCTGGTTGTCGCTGTACGAATCAAAACCTGTGGGCGAGCATTCTGATGCTGGCTCACAACTTCGAGTACCTGATTGATCTGTTCATGCGCGATGGGGCAGTTGGTCAGTGGCAAAACGCGATGCGTGCCGCGTACAGTCAGACCGGGTTGACCATCACGGTTCACTGAGAAGCGCATATGGTTGCGATAGTGCCACGGCACATCGCATGGTACGGTATTCAGTAATGGTGGATTCGTGAAGCCGCCAACATCCAGCAGGAGCTGTTGCACCACATCACGTTTCCATTCCAGTTGTTTCTCGTATTGCATATGTTGCAACTGGCAACCACCACAGGGGCCAAATACCGGGCAGGGCGCGGTAGTGCGTAGCGGTGATGCCTCGTGAATTTCGGTGATCCAGACACGAGGAGGTCGAGGTTTCCAGTGGCGACGTTTGCGCCCCGGCCTGGGTTTGGGTGGCTCTTCAACAGCGATGGTGACGCGTTCATTGGGCAGACCGGCAGGAACCAGAAGGGTGCGCGTACGCACCTCTCCTGACTCTTCTGTCGTCGTGATCTCAATCTGTGCCTCGCCACTGCGAGCGAGGGGACCGAGAACGACCGTATGATGATTGATGGTTGGTGGTTCGTATTGTGTTTGTGTCATCTCTTCTTTGGTGATCTCTTTTGTGTTGTATTCTTTGACGAGGCATGTTGTTGTTCTCGTTGAGCATTGTAGAGCTGGCGTGTTTCTTGCACCACCTCATTTTCCTCATCGAACATCTCGGCCTGTTCTAGAAATCTGTGTGCCGTACGTAGATCGCCGCGTTTCAGGTAGGTCTGGGTGAGTAATGCCAGCACTTCAGGGTCCTGAGCGTCCATCTCACGTGCTGCTTTCAACGTTGCGCGTGCTTTGGATTCTGCATTTTGCTCAAGATAAATTTTTGCTAGCTCAGTATAAGCTTGTATCATTGTTGGCATTGTGTCAATACAATTTTGTAGTGTTGTGATGGCATCATCGTAGTTATGAAGCTTTTTCTGCGTCATGCCAATCTGTAGCCAGAGGTCCTGGTTCTCTGGTTTGAGTTGGATGGCATTTTGATAGCGTTTGAGTTCTTCCGCTGGTTCATTTTGCTCCCGATGGATAATTGCCAGACCAATCTCAATCTCGTAGCGATCTTCTGGATCAGTGGCCTCCGTCTCTGCTTTGTGGAGCAGTGCCGCTGCTTCATCCAGTTTTTGGCGACGATGGACCAGGAAATTCGCCAGGGCCGTCGCGACAAATGGACGTGGATCGATTGCTACTGCTTCGCGGAGCACGCGCTCACTGGCTGCGAAGAATTGCTGTGCCTGTTGCTCCAGGTATTCCTGATTTATTTCTTCTTCATCGTCAGCATCTTCGTCCTCATCAACTACCTGTGCTTCAGCGAGTGCTTGTTCAGCCAATTGCAGGTAAATGAGTCCGACGTTGCGGAGTCCCGTACTCCGTTTGCCAGGAACATGGGCGGCATATTCTTGCATGTAGAAGGCGGCATGCTCTAACTCGTCAATGCTATGTGCCAGTTCGAATGGGCGTACGTACAGTTCTTCATTAGTGTTATCCTGAGCAACGAGGACATCATAGTAATAGAGTGTTTGGGCTGCCAGATTGATGCCAGTTTCTAGCAGACTTGATAGTGCATTCTCTTCCTCTTCGTCCTCATCATAATCGTCTTCCTCGTCCTCGTCTTCCTCGTCCTCGTCTTCCTCGTCCTCGTCCTCGTCTTCTTGCGCCGGGATGATTTCATAATCCTCATCCTCGTCATTCAGGTTGGCGATCTGATCTGTCAGATTGGCGAGGCCGTTTTCAAGTTCTGTAGTTGAAAGAGAGAGAAGACGAGCGCCCTCATCACTGATGTTCTGGATCTCCAATTCATCGGTCTCTGTGTTTTCGACCAGTTCAAAGCGAGTCCAGAACCAGTGACGTCCGTTTTCCTGTAATACTGCGGTCGCTTGAGGCACAAGTCCCTGAACGAAAGGTGTCACTGTGCTGTTTGACAGTTCGATTGACCAGCCGACGCTAATCTGGTTGGTATCCTGTCCTTGCTCATCTTTGATGGGTTCCATGAAGATGGTGGTTAATCCCTTTGGGGCAGCAGCAGTATGCCAGTGTTCAAATTGTTCAGCCCAGAGTTCTTCTGTCAGGTTAGCTCGTAATGGGCTACCAGCGGATAGACAGAGATAAGCGCCTGCACCGTCGCCTTCTTGCCATGAATCCAGGTAATTGTCGATGAGATCAATGTATTCTGGTTCAGAGAACATGTCACCAAAACCAAGATCGGAGAAGAGGCTTTCCAGTTCAACTACAGCCGAATTATCTGCATTCAGTGCTGGATTCGTCAATTGTTCTAATGCCTGACTCAGTGAAGGGCCAGCGGGTGGGGTCCAGGTGGCATAGACGTTCTTATTTTCTAACTGGATTAAACGACGTCGAGCCTCTTTCCGTACTAATTTGCTATCGCTCAGTGTGTGGATAGCCTGAAGAATATTGGCAGATTCTATATTGAACTCTTTGCCCAGAAATTTCAAAAAGCTGGTCTGTATTTCATCTGGTTGACTGGTTATGGGTTCCAGGGCTTCAATTGCTTCACTCATGGTTTCTGAGCGCAGCAATTGTTGGGCTATTTCCTGATACTCGTTCCGTAAATCCATTGTCGAACACTCCCTTTTATTATTGCCTGTGTTCTGTTTTCAGCATGAAAGTGGGAAGAGTGGCTTTATAATTGGGCCGCCTCTTCCCACTGCCGTGTTGATTACACACGTCTTCTTGTAGTTTTGCCAGACATTTGTTGTTTCAAGCTATGCACAATGTCTGCGTTCGCATCCATCTGTTCGGCGATTTCTAATTGTTTTTGTGCGCCCCGACGATCACCCATCTCATGGAGAAGTGAGCCGAGGAGCGCATGTAGTTCAAGCGAGTTTGGTACTGTGCGGACACCCTGTTCCAGAATCTCACGAGCCTGCTGGAAATTTTCACGGTTGACGTAGATGGCTGTAAGTTCACTATAGAAGCGGATATCTTCTGGCGTGAGTTGTAGTCCATGTAGATACGTCTTTTCTGCCTCTTCCAACTGATCTAACTGGCGTTGGACAAAACCAAGACTGAACCAGATGCCTGGATAATCGCTGTCCAGTTCTGCTACACGTTGATAGTGGGGGAGTGCATCTTCCGCGTTTTCCAGACGTATGGCGATATTGCCAAGCCCGGCTTCAACAGAAGCTTCAACGCCCTCTTCTGGCTCTGTCGTCTGGGCAGATAATAACTCTCGTGCTTTGACCATTTCGCGCTGGGCTTCTTCAATTTTGTCTCGGCTGAGCAGAAGCTCCGCAAGGAGTGAGTAGCCCATCGCGCTTTCATCCAGCGTCAGTGCCTCGCGTAACAATTCTTCGGCACGAGCCAGGAAGCGTTCTGCGCGATTTTTGAGATTGTTGGATTGGGATTGCGCACGGTATGCTAGTTCAGCCAGCGTAGCTCCCAGACTTCGTAGAGCGGTGGCGCGGTTCTCCGTAACCTCTGGGAATCTTTGTACCATACGTTCGATGTAAACCATCGCACGTTCAGGATTTCCTGACACAATAGCGCGTTGATATGCCTGTTCGGTGACTTCATAGTCTGCCGGGCGTTGTGTAATCAAGGCATCGCCCAGGTGTAGGAGTTGTGCCATGCGCCATGCTACTTCTTCGATGACTTCTCTGGTGGGTTCCACAGGTGATTGTTGTCCTGGTTGTACCAGTTTTTCGACTGCTTTCTCGTATTCATCGATGCGCTGTTGCAGCGTCTCAGCCGAAAGCGCCTGTAACGCAGCACCCTCGTCCAGCAATTGTTGGATGCGCCAGACACCTTTTTCTTTTGTCAAGGTGAAGCGATTCCAGAACCAGTAGCGTCCCGTCTCTTTATTGATCGCGGTACCCATTGGCATCTCTTTCAAGGTGCCGCTCAATGGTGTATCGAGAAGTTCCAGTGACCAGCCAACGTCCAGGTCTTTTGTCTCTGTGGTCTGTGTGGCTGAAGAGGGGAGCCAGAGGCCACTATGTTGTTGCTGCGGTGCCAGTTCGTGAACAAAGCCCAGTTCCATGCGTGTTGGGTGAGCCTCTGTATGCCATTGCTGGTGCAGATTGATCCAGTCTGTACGACTCATTTGATCGCATACGGGACTCTCATTGGTTAGCAGATCATAGGCCAATCCAAAATCGCCAAAGGACCAGGCACCGATAAAGTTCACTACCACTTCCTGTTCCTGTAGATCAGGCGTGATGAATGTTGTACCTCGATCAGCATCCAGTTCGGTGGCCTGTAAGATCAAGCGATTGATCAATGGTAGATGAGCCTTGTATTCCGCCGTTGGTGTCGTGTTCTTGTTCTGGTTGACTGCCAGAGCTTCTTCAAGTAAGCGTTTGCCCTCGGCCAGTGTACAGGATACCAGCGATGTATATGATGATGCCGCTAATCTTGTGCGTAACTCATTCAAGCTATTTTCAATGCGGCGTTTGGTACCTGTCTCGACAAAGGCATCTTTGACGCCATCATTCCAGAAATCAAGCAGGAATGATATAGCCTGGGCTTCGGCATAATCCGCTCCCTGTTCCCAGATAAGGAAAATCTGCAATTCGCCTTCTTCACGGGTCTGGGTGGCAAAACCTTTCCAGAAGCGTGGAGGATGGGCTACCGGGGTCTGGATTGCTGGTGCTTTATTGACAGGAGCAACCCACTTTGGATATATTTTTGCTGCTTCCAGACGAATAAGTGCTCGCCGAGCTTCTTTCCGTGTTTCTTTATTCGGGCTGAGTGTATGTATAGCTGTAAGAATATTCGCTGTTTCCTGATCATTGGTTTTAACCAGCGTCTTTACGAAAGCAATCTGTGCCGCTTCTGAAAGTGCATTGAGTTCGGTCAGTGTTGCTTCTGCTTGCTCTTGCGTTGTACTGTGGTATAGTTGTTCCGCAAGATGACGGTAGTTTGTGACTATGTGTTGTATTTGCTCAGCTTCTGCGGCTGAGATTTGTGCAGGCGTTTCTTTTTTTGCTGCCATAGTTGCTCTGGTTTCCTCCCTGCTACTCGTTGACGAGACGATTGTACCACGAAGAGAGTGAAGAGTCGAGGTGGATGTCGTGTGAGACGTTTAAGGGAATAAAAAAAGCATTCAGAAACTGAACTATTTCTGAATGCTTGAGAGGTGTCACAGCGTTTTTTGTTTTTGGGGTTCTATATACGAACAGTCGTCAACTGATTGGCGTTCGCCGACTTTGATGTTTTCAGGAATGAAAATACTGATTGGGTACTGACACTGGTCTGTGCCAGCATGACCATAAAGATCGGGAAAGCCACACAGTAAAAGTAGGATGATAGGCTTCTCCAGGCAAAGAAGAGTGGGATAACTGCCAGCAAGAGCGCGGCGGTTGGCGCTTTACGGCAGATCCGCCAGTAGACATAGATGGTGGCTGCTATCGCGCCATATTCCAGGGCCGAATAGACCCATTCAGGGAAGTATGGTAGCAGATGTGTGCAGCTTAGTCCGATCAAGCCCACTCCCATCGGGAACATTGGATCACGGACAGGGGCCATAATGCCTGCGTAGAAGGTATACGGATCCCACATTATAAAGGGCAGATTGATGGCTAACGCCAGACCTCCGGAAATACTGATGCGATAGATCATCTCTTTCCAGTTATAGTGTTGCAGGATCAGGATGATATAGAACGGCACGAAGTACCAGGAAATTTGTTTGGTCGCCATCGCCAGACCCAGAAAGATTGCTGAAACCCAGCGCTGATCGCGTTTAATCCAGGAAATAATCAGGAGCAGAGTATAGAAAATGTCCAGGTTACCGCCGACAGTTGAAACCCACATAGGAATGTTTGCCAGTGCCAGGAGAAGTACCCACGGGCGCAATTTGGGATGGGATATCTTCCAGGCGAAAAGCACAATAAGCAAGTAGCAAAGCAAGTAAAAGGACATCACATTGTAGTTTTGAGCGATAGCATAAGGAAGCAAGCTTAAGAATGAAAGAGCCGGATAGCTTACCTTTGACTCAAATTCAGGAACATTGCCATCTGCTTTAAATGACGTACTCCAGATCGAATTCAATTCAGCCACGCTTGGATAGTTTAAGCGATTGGCGAACTGGCCTTCACGGAGAGGAGTGGTCCATTCCGGGGGAATATCACCATTAAAGCGGCGTACAAGTTCAGGGATATTTGAATCAGTATAGGGATTTTCGCCCTGTGTCAGCAGGATCGCCGCGTTTGTATCCAGGGATGTGCCATCGTTTGAGAACTGAGGAGCGCCAAAACTGCCATAGACCGCACGTCCCAGTTCAACAACACCAATAATGGCGAGCACAAATGCTACAAGGAGCATGAAACGTTGCCAGCCTCGATAGCGCTTTGATGGAGTTACCATCTCCTCTGGCGTCTTTTTGGAGGGACGTAAGGCCATCCACATTGCAAAGAAGCTACCGAGGATCAGTGCAAAAGGGATAAGAGAACCAAATGGCGCAATGAAAGGGTAATACCATCCAGTGTCTATCTCAACCAGAGCCTGAAGCAAAAATGCGAGGACGATCCAGATTGCTCGCTGCTGAAGATCGATAATTTTGTGATTTTCAGGAGAGGGGTCTTCAGTGAAAAACGGTCGCGAAACTTTATCTATCCATCGTGAAACTTTTGATTGTGCTATATTACTCTGTGCTAGTACAGGTCGCTGTGCCATATGTTTACGCTTCGCCATGTTTGCTCACATCGTGCATAAGAAAAGAGAACTGATGTCGATATGTGCAAGCTGTCTCTACTGGCTATTGCGCTTTTCTACCTCCCATCAAAGTACCGAGAGACGTTATTGTGTGTGGTTCCATCTCACTACGTCGGTTTTCCTCGGTCCGTTTCTTAAAACGAAGGTGGGAGAAAATTCGTCACAAATTGCAGTACTCCCTGTGGCAAAGTCAATAAATTCTGGGTATGTGGTCTGTTTATGCAAGCGAAAACGTCATTTTTGCACCTGATATTGTACTCTGTTTCATTGCTTTTCATCTACCTGTATGGAAGTATGAACAACACAGATGGCAATAATCAGGCGCATCACCAACTTCATCGTTGGGTACATGACAGGGCTTCTATATATGTTTGTCGATCAGTTTGCGGCGTAAAGACTATTTTTTACGGGGCAGGATCAGGATTGCGTATAGTGCAGCGAAAGAACACCCCAGGATCAGGATCGCATAAACAATACTTTCACCATCTTTGGTGTGGGAACTGAACTGTGAAACCAGCATGGACGTGCCCCAGATAAAAAAGCCGATGAAGACGGCAAATAGCAGCAATGTGCTTGTAAGTCTCTTACTCATCGTATCTATTTCCTGCATAACTAATATGGAATCTGCTCTCTTCGTAGAGAGTCATAAATAGATTATTCAGTATTATAGCATAGATGTGCGTTTGCGTCTCGTATCAACGGCAATACGGGATATGCTTGTGTTTAGTTCTGTAGTGATTCCCAGGTGAGGCGATGCATGATGGCGCGAAATTTGCCCCAATCTCCCCATTCAGTATTACTATATTCAGGAGTGGTAGCCAGTTGATCCAGACGATCTGCTATTGCTGGTAATTCTGAGACTTCGATCTCACGGAAATCTTCCACCTGTTCTTCTTCATCAATTGTTTCCAATGAGCCCCCGACCTCTTGCAGCAAAAACGCGAACGTGAAAAATACAGGGTTGGGTCCGGTATGGGGGAGGTGGTAGGCTGCTGAGGCCAGAAAACGTTCAACGGTTACTTCTAAGCCTGTTTCCTCGGCGGTTTCACGGAGTAAAGCATCAAAGACAAATTCATCGTGATTGATCCCGCCAGTTAACAGCCGATAGGCGTTTGCGGGGTAGTAGGTTTTGATCATCGTTAATAAGCGACCATTGGGGCGGCGGACCACCATGCAGACTTCGCCATAGCGATCTTTTTTATTTACTGGTTCAAAGTTGCCGTCAGAGGCTAAATCATAGGTGCGGGTGATAGGTTGACCATACTGTGCTGTCAGATGGATCAATTCCTGTTGGATTGTTTCTGGGAGTGAGGTATACATGAATAGAACAACTCCAATTCTGAATACTTACGACTTGTGTGAGATTGTTTGATAGCTGATTATTATACCATGTTCGATTGCGAGTTGGATGCGTCCTCCCACAAAACCATCGCCACAGAAGGCGAGGGCATGAGGGATGGTTAGTTCATTCAGATCCGTAGTGAGTGGTTGCGTGGGTAATGCATTGGGCCAGCGTGTGATAGCACTGAAGCAGGGAGTCGTGAGGGGCTCATTGAGCAGGGTGGAGACCTGCTGCGCGACAGTGTTTACCAGCGCATTATCAGGAGTCTCCCAATGGCGTTGACTGAAGGATGGTGACATCTGAGCGATGAGTAAGCCAGCGTTAGCAGGAGCGCGTTCGGGAGCTTTTTCATGTTCCCAGGCCAGCCAGGATATCGTATGACCTTTATCTGTATTGACCAGCGCATAGTATGGTCGTGTTTGTGGGCATGGTTGATAACCAAGAGCTACGGAGAGCAGTGGGTGATAATGGGACTGAGCAAGCCTCGTGAGAATGGTGTGTTTCAGTTCAGCATCCAGCTGGCTCTGTTCAAGCAACGTGTGGGCCTGTGGTAGTGGTAATGTAATCAGCAGGAGATCATATGGACCAGCGCTGCTGATTGTGTCGGGGTGCCCGTTCTTTCTCAGAGAGAGGAGCCACTGGTGGCCTTGTTGCTGTACATATGTCACACTGGTTGTGTATTGAATTGTTAACGATGCGGACAATGTTTGTGCCAGCGAAGAGAGGCCATAGCGATAACTCCATCTGGGTTCAGCATTTTGTTGTGGATCTCCTTCCTGAATGGAGCCAGCGCGGTCAAAGATCCAGATTGGTTTAGGAATAGTGAGCAGATCAGGTGTCTGGAAGCGTTGGGTAATAAAAGAGATCGTATCAGGATGGACCTGTTTCACATATTGTGCGCCGTGGTCATAGCTAAAGCCTGATTGTGTTCGTGTCGAAGCACGACCACCAGCCATAGCACTTTGTTCAAAGTGTGTTACTATATAACCGGCGTCACGGTAGGTATGAGCGGCGGCGAGGCCACTCATACCAGCACCGATAATGGCGACGGATGGTTGATCTACCATTGTGAACCTGTATACTTCTTATGAGTTAACGGCTGTTTTTGTGTGCTCTGCTGATTGAGCGTGTTGGCGTTGCCAATTTTCTTTCCATTGATTAGAGCGAGCGAGCATCTCTTCACCGCTTTGAAGTGAGATCGCTGTGACATCGCCTCCCATAATATGAGCAATTTCGCGTGCGCGTTGCTCGGTATGTAATGTATTCACAATTGTTTTTGTGCGATCATCGAGTATTTGTTTACTCACATTGTAATGTGAATCGGCAAAAGCTGCAATCTGAGGTAAATGGGTAACACAAATGATCTGATGGTTTTGAGTAAGTTGCCAGAGTTTTTCACCCACTACCTGACCACTGCGTCCGCTGATACCGGCATCGATTTCATCGAAAATAAGTGTAGGTGTGGCATCAGCATCAGCAAGAATTGTTTTAAGGGCCAGCATCAAACGGGAAGTTTCACCACCGGATGCGATTTTTGTCAGCGGTTTGAATGGTTCCCCTGGATTAGGGGCAATCAGGAACTGCACCCGATCAATCCCGCTGGTATCGCAGGCATAGTGAGTGGTTGATTGTTCCTGCAGTCGTACAGGAACCCCATCCTCTGCGGGTGTCTGAACCATTTCAACCTTAAAACGAGCGCGGCGCATATTGAGATCGTTGAGTTGTTCCTCCATTGCCGTTGCAAGTTCTTGAGCGGCCATAGAGCGTTGTTCAGAAAGCTGTTGCGCCAGCGTCCCGATGTCCTGACGGAATTGGATATCCTGGCGTTGCAGTTGCGCAATCAACTCATCACGATTTTCAATTGTATCCAGTTCGGCCTGATCAGCCACGACGCGCTCAAGGATCTCCTCAATCGTCGCACCATATTTGCGTTTGAGTTTGGTGATCAGGTCCAGACGTTCCTCGATATCGGTCAGGCGACGGGGATCATCTTCAATATCGCTGGCGTAACTGCTCATGGCCCCGGCTACATCTTCAAGTTGATAGATGGCTCCGGCCAGCGTATCCTCGTACTCTGCCATCGTTTTATCCAGGCGAGCGAGTTCGCTTAAGCTTTGCTGAGCCTGCCGTAGTTGATCGAGGGCTGATTGGAAATCATCATTGCTATAGTCAGAACCCTGAATGGCATCATGTGTTGTCGCGCACAATTCGCGTAGCCGTTCAGCGTTCCCTAAGACTTTGCGTTCTTCCTCAAGTTCCTCAACCTCACCCACATGGAGTTCGGCTTTCTCAATCTCTTCAATTTCAAAGCGTAGAAATTCTGCCCTGCGTTCCTGTTCGCGAATATTCTGTTGTAGCGAGTGTAACTTCTTCCGTATATTGCGCCATTCAGTTACCTTATCACTGATTCTGGTGCGGAGTGGAAGTGTCTCTGCGTAGCGATCCAGAAAATTGATATGTTGATCGGAGCGGAGCAGACTGATATTCTCGCTCTGACCATGGATATCTACCAGCCAGCTAGCCACCCGCTGTAGAATAGCGAGTGAGTAGGCACGGCCATTAATACGTGCCACCGTACGACCTGATTGATGGATATCGCGGGTCAGGATAATCTGACCTTCGTCAGGTTCAATATCATATTCATGTAGCAGGTTGGCGAGAGCAACCTGTGCATCGGCGTTTTCTAGATTTGTGGAATTATTCTCCGGATCTTCCGCCTGTTGATCAAACAGATCAACCAGAGAAGAGGAGTCGGTTGCGGTATCAGGAACCGGGAAAGAAAAGCCATCGTCCTCAATGTGAGGGAGTGGACCAACGGTAAAGACTCCCTCAACGGTGGCACGTACACAACCTGCCCGAACAAATTCCGCGCCGATCTTTCCGCCGAGTAAAGCATTCACGGCGTCAATAATAATTGATTTGCCTGCGCCAGTTTCGCCGGTAAACACATTAAAGTTCCGGTCTAATTGTATTTGCAGGCGATCAATGATAGCGAAATCTTTAATCGTTAATTCAAGTAGCATGGCGATTTTCGGATGTGGCTGAGCTATCGTTTTTTAACTTCTCATTAATAATTTGATAGAAGTACGTAGGTGGTCGACGACGGAGAAAACGGGTCACAAATTTACTTTTTTGTACAGTAATAATCGCACCATCTTTGATTTCGCGGTTCGTCTGACCGTCGGCTGAAAATACCCCTTGTTGTGAACCGGGGAAAATTTGCAGTTTGATACGAGCTTCCGGCGGTAGAATGAGTGAACGATCAAAAGCCAGATGGGGTGCAATTGGTGTCAGGACGCAACTCTGTACGTGCGGATGAAGTAATGGGCCACCGACTGCCATATTGTACGCAGTCGATCCGGTGGCCGTTGAAATAATCATGCCGTCAGCGTATTCGGTATTATAGTAGTATTCATCAACCCATACGCGGATTTGCACACCACGAGGCCAGGTACCACGCGCGATTACAATTTCATTGAGCGCAATAAATTCTTCGCGTTGTCCATCCTGCTCAAGAGCAGCAACAAGCATAGCACGTTCATCAACCCAGACGGACGAATCTCCATTGAGATAATAGTCCAATTGAGTTGAGATTTCGTCTGGCTCAAGCTCTGTCAGAAAGCCAACGCGCCCGAAATCAATACCAACAATAGGAGTGCTGTTACGAGCGCAGAGCCGTGCAGCATGTACGATTGTTCCGTCACCACCTAATACCAGGGCTAAATCGACATCTTGAATTTGCTCCTCGTCGCATTCTTGTCCTTTGTTCAGTAGATCAACGATATGGATATCGTATCCCCTTTTTTGCAAGGATGGAGCTAGCTTGGCTGCGAACTCAGATGTTACCTGTTTTCGTCCCTGGTAGAATATTCCAATTGTCTTCACACATCTCTCCAAATTGGCAAGTGAGGGCAAGCACGAGGTGCCGCCCTTACATTTCAAGCCTCTGTAATGGTACGCCATGAGAAAAGCATTGTCAACTACGAGATTTGTATAAATGTTCTTATGTGTGTGTATATTTTGATGCAGATCAGTTTAGATAGGCGGCATAAGTTGTTGCAATTTTTCCTCCGCGAACCAGATGACTTCTTCTTTCGATTGTAACTGGCCTTCTGTTTGTGCCTCGGAGATAGCTTCCAGCAATTGTCCGACGATGGGGCCGGGTGTGATATGGAGGTGGCGCATAAGTTCGTCTGCCTGAATTAGACGTGGTGGCAGCAATTGTTTGCGCTCACGGATATAGCTGGTAAACATCAGTCGTATAGTTGCCAGATGGCGTTGCCAGTGTACGGTCAAAGGCTCAGGGCCACGCATAGATAAATGGTCAGCCAGTGCCACTAGTCCAACATAAATCCCTGATGGGCCGAGGTCAACAAAATAGCGCCGGATAGCCCTTTTGGTCACCTGATCCTGACTGAGCTGACCGGGGCGCATATGATGAGCGACGATTTGTTGGACCAGACGGCGATCACTGACGCTACTATGGAGCCGTTTCATGATCTGCTGAGCGAAGGGTACACCAGCCTGTGGATGATGGTAGAACGTGATATGACCTGCCTCATCACAGGCATATGTCACTGTTTTGCCAATGTCGTGGAGTAATGCGCCCAGTTTTATCTGTGGGGAGAGCAGCATCGAAAAATGGAATAAATCCTGTTCTTCTGCCTCATATAAAAGGCGTTGGAGTTCCATGATGTCTCCCTGCTGGTTGATGTCGAGCGCAGAGTGACGTGCCTCCTCAATTGGTTGTTGCAGTTCTTTTGCGAGCCGTTCAAGGGTCGCTACCGTCTCTAATGAGTGATCAAGCACATCCCAGTGGTGCAGGGCTGGTTGCTGCATATGGCGTGCGGATTGGAATTCAGGGAAGAGCACCATGAAGAGACCCAGCCGGTCCAGATAGCGCAGGCGTTCCGTCGCATTTTCAGGTTGCAGGATCATATATAACTCTTCATGAACACGTTCAGGCGCAACGGTTGGCAAACGTGTCGCATACTGGTGGATGAGTCGTTCTGTCGCGGGTTCGATGGTCAGATGATAGCGTGTCATAAAGCGAACAGCGCGAAGCATACGCAACGGATCTTGAATGAAGATATCAGAAGAGACAGCTCGTATCTGTCGAGCCTCAAGTGCTGAGATACCCGAAAAAGGGTCAATATACGTTGGGGCAACGTTTGTATCCAGCGCGTGCAGTAGAGAAGAGAGCGAAAGCGCGATCGCATTGATCGTAAAGTCGCGCTGGTGTAAATCAGTTTCAATCGTTGCTCCATGCAGAGGAGCGATATCAATAATAATTTCTTGTTGATCATGTTTGAGAACGATGCGACTGGCTTTTTCATGCATCGGCGCATAGAAGCCGCCGAGCTGTTGAGCCAACTGGCTGGTCAGTTGTGCTGTATCGCCCGTTGCCGCAATATCCCAATCAAGGCATGGTTCGTGAAGAAGCAAGTTGCGCACAGAGCCGCCCACCAGATAGGCCTGCTGCTGTGCGTTGGAAAAAAAGTGCGTCGTCAGACGGAGGATATGCAACGTCCAGGTGTCTAATGAAAAATATGTTTCTTGCATAAGTGCTCATACCCATAGGTATTCATGATATGTGCTGTTTCAGACTTCCTGAATACAAGCAAATAGATCGTTTAGAAGAATGTGGCTGAAAAGTTCCTGCTTTTTATAGTATCACCTTTGTCTATGGTATGGAGAGTAGTTAGCGATCCTGATAGTGGCAACAAATGTTGTTTGAGGATATGATAAAACTATCAAACCAGAGTATTGCTATTTCGTATAACTAATATCCTGGTCTTGCTGTTTCAGTTGGTTTCTGTTGCTTGTTGCAAGTGGAAAAGTTGGGAGGAATGTCTGATTTCTGGATGTGCTGGTAGCGCTGTACAGCTTTCTCACTGTCAGGAAAAGAAGAGCTTGTTTTTGCAATGTATCCCATGTATAGTATTGTTTAGCTTTGATGGGATGGGATGCCATGAGATGGACAATACTGGCTCTGGACCAGGACGATGTATGAAGCCTCTGTAATATTTATATGTATGCAGAAACAGCTTTTTCTGGTCTTCTTCTGCCAATTGATAACGATGGATGAGCGTTCTATCTGCTCAAAGAGGAAGACCTGGATCAAGCAAAGAGGTTCTCTACATGATGTGTAGAGCAGTTGTATGGTAGGAATGTTTGCATGAGCATAAGTCAGAGTTATGGGGTATTGCGCGTTGTGCAGAGAGGGAATGTTGCACAGTTCACAAAACAGCCCGCAAACTATGCTGCTAGTCGATTTCCCTGCGAACGTTTAATTCATTTGTTGACACGTCGTGAGACGATGATTGGGCGTTCCCTGAGTAATGATCTCATACTGATGGATCCCACCGTTTCACGGCATCATGCCCGCTTGTTTTTTGACGAACAGGGCTGGTTGCTTCAGAATTTGAGTGAGCAAAGTGAAGTGCAGGTTAATGGTAACGGTATCGCAAGTGGTGAGTGTGTGCGTATTGTTCCACAGGATTTTCTGCTTCTGGGTGGCACTATGCTCCAACTTGTAGCTCCTGCGAACGGCTCACT
>Ga0310811_10001696_pt1 | contig 27439 bp, 29 predicted proteins | sample YCmetagenome_FD_207642 | JGI IMG/M metagenome (GOLD analysis project Ga0310811, IMG submission 207642) | Soil microbial communities from experimental microcosm in Duke University, North Carolina, United States - YC | ecosystem: Engineered > Artificial ecosystem > Soil microcosm > Unclassified ... | reverse complement strand
TCGGCGGGGTGTAATGCTCTTTGCAGCATTCAATCACCAGATTGCCGTTTTCCACGTGGGCATTTTCCAATCGCGACCGGGTGTAAAATTGGCTTTCGTGATTGCGGACAAAACCTTCCTCGTAACCCCATTTGTTCGTGTCGGGCAGGCCTTGATAATTGAACTCATCCGCCCAGACCAGTTTCCAGTCTGCCGCGCGAATGTAACTGGCCACCGTGATGAGTAACGTCACTGCGAATAAAAGAATTTTCATAAATTGAAAGTTATGTGAGCAGAAGTTGGCGGCAATTTTACACGCTGTATTTTTTCCGCAAATTGGCCAGATGCGCCGCGCTGTCTGTGCCTTTGCCGGTGGCCAGGCGCATGAGTTCCTGCGGATGATGCTTCATGCCGTGGCGATGAATCTTGTCGCGCAGCCAGCCGAGCAACGTGCCGTATTCGCCGCGCGCCAGTTCGCTTTCGAGCGCCGGACAATCCGCCTGCGCCCGTTGCATGAGTTGAGCGGCATTCAAGTTACCTAGCGAGTAGGTCGGGAAATAACCGATGGTGCCGATGCTCCAGTGAATGTCCTGCAGGCAACCATCGGAATCCTTGGTGACTTTCAGACCGAACGACTTCTCAAACTGCTCATTCCAATATTCCGGCAAATCCGCCACGGCCAACTGGCGTTCAATCAATTTCATCTCAATCTCAAAACGCAAGATGATGTGCAGATCGTAAGTCACCTGATCCGCCTCCACGCGGATGAACGACGGTTTGACGTGGTTGACCGCCGCCGTGAGCTGCGCAGGCGTGAGCCGCGCCAATTCTGGGAAATGTTTGCATGCGACGGGATGCCAGTGCTGCCAGAAAGCTTCGCTCCGGCCCACGTGATTTTCCCAGAGGCGCGACTGTGATTCATGGATGCCAAGCGAAACCGCGCTGCCCAGCGGCGTGCCGTAATGCTCCTTCGGCAGTCCTTGTTCATAAAGTCCGTGGCCGGCCTCGTGCATGATGCCGTAAAACGATTGTGTGAAATCGGCTTCGTTGTAGCGCGTGGTGAGGCGACAGTCGTGCGGCCCCATTTCCGTGCAGAACGGATGCGTGGTGGTGTCAATCCGGCCGGCGGCGAAATCAAAACCCATCGCCGTCGCCACTTCGCGGTTGAATGCCTGCTGCGCGGCCACTGGATAATGTCCGTCCAGAATCGAGCGCGGCGTGGCGGCGGAGCGTTCCATTGCGGGACCGAGAATGGCGACAATCTCCGGGCGCAATTTTGCGAATAATTCACGTAAATCTTCGGCGCGGGTGCCGGGTTCGTATTCATCGAGGTGCGCGTTGTAAGGCGAACCGGTGTAGCCCCACAACTCGGCAAATTGCAAATGCAGGTCGAGCAGCTTTTGCAGGTGTGGACGGAAGAGTTTAAATTTAGATTCTTTGCGGGCTTCGCCCCACGCCTCGCGGGCATGGACGCGCACGCGCTGAAATTTTTCTACGAGCCGCGCCGAAATTTTCGTTTTGCGATCGTAGCTGCGCCGCCATTCGCGGACGTTGGCCGCCTCATCGGAATCGGGCGCAAAGCCATGTTGTTCGCATTCGGCAATCCAATCGCCGACCTTGCTGGCGGTGAACAGCCGGTGCGCCCGGCCGCTAAAATAGGCCATCTGCGCGGCGCGATGGTCGAGCGCCTTGGGCGGCATGTAGGTTTCCTCGTCCCAGGACAGCAGGCTGTTGGCGCTGTTCAGGAGCGCAATTTCTTGTGTGCATTTGAGCAGCTTGCGGTAGGCGGGGAAAATATCGGACATGCCAGCAGTCTGCAAACGTCCGGCAAAGTTGTCGAACGGAAAGTTGAGGCCGGTCGGTTACGAACGGCCCGCGGGAACGGCGCAAATTATTTTTGCGGAAAAATCCGGTAGAGCAGCAGGTAAATCACCACGCCGGTGACGGAGACATACAGCCAGAGCGGCCAGGTCCAGCGGGCGATCCGTTTGTGCGCCTCGAAATTTTGTTTCTTCGCCCGCCAGAGCGTCATCAATATCAGCGGCACGATGACGACGGCCAGAATTGTGTGCGTGAGCAGGATCGTTATGTAAATCGGACGAAACCAGGCCGGATGGAGAAACCGCGTCGGGCCTTCATGCAGCACCACGGCGAGATAGCCGTGATAGGTCAGGTAGCACGCGAGAAAAACCACCGACGTGCAGAACGCAGTGATCATGCAGTTGCGGTGGGCAAGCTTGTTCCCGCGCTTGATGAAGATGAATCCGGCGGTGAGAAAAATGGCGCTCAAACCGTTGAGCGTGGCATTGACGGCGGGCAAGTCATGGATGGTCATGGCTCGTCTTCCAATTGATGCACGACCGCCAGAACCTTTGCCTGACCGGATTTTTTCCAGTCCACATTGTCCCCGCCAGTCTCGAAATAAGCGCGCATCTGCGCGTGCTTGTCCACGACGACGAAGATGGTGGCGTGGATGAACAAATCGGCGCTGTCTTTGCGATTCTCCGGCTTGATCGGCTGCGTGCTCAATTTCAGGCTGTCACCGGCGAGATTGGCGATCTGCGCCTTGCTGCCGGTCAGAAAAGTCCAGCGGTTGAAATCTGCGCCGAAGCGGTTGCCGTATTTTTTCAGCACGGCGGGCGAATCAAAATCCGGGTCGGTCGTGAGCGTGACGAGTTTGACGGAACTGCCGGCCGGCAGTTTGTCCTGCAATGATTTCATCTGGCCGGTCATGCGCGGGCAGGGCCCGGCGCAGCGGGTGAAGATGATGTCGGCGACCCAGACGTGATTGGTCAGATTAGCGAGCGTAGTGACCTGGTCGTCCTGGTTCGTAAGCGTGAAATCAGCAACCCGGCTTAGAACGCGCAAGGGTTGAATGCGCACAGCCTGCGACACCCAGAACAGGAACGCCAGCGCGACGAGACTGAAGAATAATAGAAAACCGATCCAGATGGTCCGGGGCGCGCGTGCAGGTGTTTCCGTCATGATGCGACGGGATTATTCAAAGCTCGCCGGTGCGGCTGATCCCGATTTGGATTTTAACCACGCTTCGTAGTCGTCCTTGCTTTGCACGACGACGAAGCCTCCGGACATCGCGGCGTGACCGTTGCCGCAGAGTTGCGCGCATTCAATCTGGAAACGGCCGATTTTATCCGGCGTGAACGTCAGCGGAATTCGCAGGCCGGGAATGGCGTCTTGCGTCACGCGCATGGCGATGAGCTTGAGCGAATGGATCACGTCCTTGGAACTCAAATAAATGATCACCGGCTTGTTCACGGGAACATGGATTTCATTCAAAAGCTGGATGTCATCCTTGCCCTTCGGATCGGCAGGATCCACACCAAAGACATTGTCATTGCTGATGAGCTTCATGTCCTGCTGGCCGAAGGTGCCATCCGGGCCAGGATAGCGAATGTTCCAGGCAAACTGCTGCGCCATGACCTGAATGACGGTGGCGTCCTTGGCGTCGGGAAATTTTTCCACGCTTTTCGCCCAGAGCGGCACCGCGATGCCGAGCAGCAGCACGGCCTCGGCGAGCACAACTGCAACTTCGGTATATTTGGGGATTTTGCTCTTGGATCCCTCGTGATCGGCGGCCGGGTTGCGGCGGGAGTTGAAGCGCCAGAGGGTGTAAATGAAATAAGCGGTCCAGCCGACGAACAGCACCAGCATCAGCCAGTGGACATAGACCATGAGGTCATCCACGGCCTTGCCGTTGGTTGAGGCGAGTTCGGGCAGGCCGAGAATGTTTTTGGCAAACCAGTCGATCATATTTTTAAGGCTTCAGGCGAATGAGCGCGAGCACTGGCTTCCGCCGCAGCGTTGAGCGCCTCGCTTTTCCGGATTACGTGGATCAAAAAAGTCAGGAAGACCGCGAGCACGGTGCCGATGACGGCCATCAGGGTGAAAATGCCCCAGTTCATGCCATTGGTGATGGGCGTGTCAATGTTGCCGTTGCCGCCATAGCACGCGGCGCAGGCGAACAGCCGGGCCGGCGCGAACGCGACCAAGGCGAAAACAGGGATGATTTTTTTCAACGGCTTCACAGGTAGCTGACGTTTTTCAGTTTCTTCAAAAAATAAATGCCATACACGATCACAAAAATGCCGGCGGTGATCCCCGTCACGCCCCAGAACACGCTGCCCGCCTGAAACGCCCACGCGGCGCAGCCGAACGACAGTGACGTGAGCAGCGTGACAAAAATGAGATGGAAAGCTTTTAATGACATTTTAGTGTGTGATGGTGCCCACTGGGAAATCGCCCATGGCCCACATGGTCAGGCCCATCAGGCCGGCAAAAAAGAACACGGTGAAAATGAGCACGGTGTAGACCAGCTTCTTTTCGGACAGCAAGTGCATGAGATAGCCGGCGACAAGAAAAGCGTTCACGATGGCGATGGCGAGGATGAGCGTGACTTTCAACGTCCAGCCTTCGCCGATGTGCGAAAACGACGTGGCGATCATGCCTGACGTCGTGCACAGCACGACGAAAAACACTACCGCACACAGGCGGATGTAACTTTTCAAACTGATAGGTTGTTCGGATTCACTCATAAAAATCTCAGGTCAAATAAAGCACAGGGAACAGGAAAATCCAGACGAGATCCACGAAGTGCCAGAACAGTCCGGATACTTCGATGCGGTTGGTGAAGCGTTCGGGATCGGTCTTATACATCCGGCTGCCCGGCCCCCACAAATAGAAAATCACGATCGTGCCGCCAAGGATGTGCAGCGCGTGCAGGCCGGTCATGGTGAAATAAATCGCGGTGAACGTATTGTGGCGCGGGCTGTAGTTCTCCATTTTCTTGATGTCCGCCGCTTGGATGGTGATTTCCGTGTGCTTGGCCGCCTGCGCCTCAGGTGTGCGCAGATCCATCAGTTCCTTGCGGTCTTCGACGACGTGACCTTCAATCGTCACGCTGCCGGTTTTTTTGGCGAGGTCGAAGTCCTTGGATTCCTCTCGCATGTGGCCGTCGGCGAACTTGCCGTTGGTCAATTGGATTTCGTAATGGATCCATTTATCATGGTATTCATAGCTCTTGATGCCGAGGAACGTCAGCGCCAGCAAAATGGTGCAGGCGTGGAAAAATTTGAACTTGCCGAACTGGCGCAGCTTGCACGCGGCCCATGCGAGCAGCGTGGTGATGGCCGAGAGCGCCAGCAGCAGCGTGTTGATGGTGCCGAGCGTGACATTAAGCCAGCCGTGTGGCCACTCGCCGGGCGCGGCACCGACGCGCAGCAGGACGTAGGCGGAAAAAAGTCCGCCGAAGAGCATTACCTCGGAGGCAAGAAACAGCCAGATGCCGAGTTTGGCGTTATAGATGCCGGTGTCCGGCCGGTTTTCAACTGTGTAGGGAATTTCCATGAAAAATGTCAGTGATGCGCGGTTGATGTCGTCCTGGGCGCGTCGGCGCTTTCCGGTTCGTCCTGAGGTGTGAAATCCGTCGCGTGGCCGGGCTGGCTGTATTCGTAAGGCCCGCGGATGACGTGCAGTTCATGCTCGAAATTTCCATGGGGCGGCGGCGTGGGCGTCTGCCAGTCCAGCGTGGTGGCATCCCACGGATTGTCGTTTTTCACTTTTTCGCCGTGACCGATGCTCCAAAACACATTGACGATGAAAGGAATCTGCGCGATGCCCAGCCCGATGGCCGCCCAAAAAATCCAGTCGTTCAACTGCATCACCGTGCCGGGCAGCGCATCAATGGCGTTCGGCACGCGCGCGGCGGAATAGTTCACCGCGCCGTCGCTCATGCGGCGCAACATGCCCTTGATGCCCTGCGCGAACATCGGCATGAACACAATGTTCATGAATGTGAGCGAGCACCAGAAATGCACACGGCCCCAGAATTCATTCATCATGCGCCCGGTCATTTTCGGGAACCAGAAATACACGCCGGCGAACAGCGCAAAGATCGTGCCCGGCGCGACGACGTAATGGAAATGCGCGATGATATAATAGGTGTCGTGCAGATACAGATCGCACGCAGCGAGGCCGAGCGGCAGGCCGGTGAGGCCGCCGATGCCGAACATCGGCAGGAAACCCAGCGCGAACAACATCGGCGTGTTGATGCGGATCGAGCCGCCCCAAAGCGACAGGAACATGCACGTCAGGATGATCACGGAAGGAATCGAAATGATCATTGTCGTCGCTTGGAAGAACGTCGCGATTTTCTGGCCCATGCCGGTCATATACATGTGGTGCGCCCACACGATGAATGACAGGAAGCCGACAAACAAAACAGAATACACCAGTGATTTATAGCCCCACAGCGGCTTACGCGTGTTGTTGGCGATGACTTCGGCCACAATGCCCATCGCCGGCAGAATCAACACGTAAACTTCCGGATGGCCAAGGAACCAGAACAAGTGTTGCCACAACAGCGGGCTGCCGCCGCCACTGACATTCGCGAGTTGCCCGCCCACGGCGAGACCCGTTGGCAGGAAAAAGCTTGTATGCGCCAGGTTGTCCATCAACTGCAAAATGCCGGCAGCTTCCAACGGCGGAAAGGCCAGCAGCAGAATGAAGGCGGTCACAAACTGCGCCCAGACGAAAAATGGCAAACGCATCCACGTCATACCGGGTGCGCGTAATTGGATGATCGTGGCGATGAAGTTCACCGCCCCCAGCAGCGAGGAGGTGATAAGGCAGACCATGCCGACCAGCCAGAACGCCTGACCGTGCGTCGGAATGGTGGTCGCCAAGGGCGAATACGAAGTCCAGCCCGCCTGCGCGGCACCGCCGGGAATGAAAAAGCTCACCAGCATCACCACGCCGCCGAGGAAGAAGGCGTGAAAACTCGCCATGTTGATGCGGGGAAATGTCATGTCCGGCGCACCGATCATCAGCGGGACGACGTAATTGCCGAACGCCGCAAACGCCAGCGGGACGACGCCGAGGAAGACCATGATCGTGCCGTGCATCGCGCCGAAGGAATTGTAAAGGTCGGGCGAAATCGCGCCGCCCGCCGCCGGTGCGCCGAGGGTTTTTGCGAGCAACGGCCCGAGCAACGGCACCGGCATGCCGGGATGCGCAATCTGCCAGCGCATCAGCAACATCAGGAAAAATCCGAACAGCATGAAGCACAGCGCCATGAACCCGTATTGGATGCCGATGACCTTGTGGTCGGTGGAGAAAATATATTTGCTCCAGAAGCCCGGCTCATGGTGTTCGTGGTGGCCATGTTCAGCATGGCCGTGCGCCGGGGCTTCGCGAAACGGAGGAAATTGTTGGACGTTTGCCTGCATAGATTTATTTGAGTTTGTTGCCGACCAGCGCCGCGATGAGCAGCGGCAGGTAAATGATGGAGGCCAAAAATAATTGTCGGGCGCGGCGCATCGTCATTTGTTGGGCAAAGCGCACCGCACACCAGAAATAACCGGCTCCCAGAACCAGCGCGAAGGCGAGATATATTTTTCCGTTCAGGCCAAGCGCAAAGGGACACAGGCTTGCCAGCAGCAGCGCGATCGTATTGGCCACGGAATGTTGCGCCGTGCGGCTGCCGTCGGCATCCACATTGGGCAGCATCACGAAGCCGGCCTTGGCATATTCTTCACGGTAAAGCCACGCGATGGCCATGAAATGCGGTATCTGCCAGAACGCAAGGATTGCAAACAACGCCCAGCCTTCGCCGTTCAATTCATTGCGCGCCGCCGTCCAGCCCATCAACGGCGGCAAGGCACCGGGAATCGCACCGACCAGGGTGTTGAGCCACGTCACGCGTTTGAGCGGCGTGTAAATGAACAGGTAGCTGATGCTCGTTACCGCGCCGATGACACTGGTGAGCGGATTCACCAGCACCGCGAGATAAATCAGGCCGATGACGGAACAGGCACCGCCGAAAATCGCCACTGTTGAAGGCTGCAACCGGCCCGAGGGCAGGGGACGGCTCGCCGTGCGACGCATCTTGGCGTCGTGTTCGCGTTCGAGCAGTTCGTTCAACGCCGCCGCGCCGCCGGCGACTAGCGCCGTGCCGAACAGGACGTGAAACATCAGCAGAAAATTGACCGGGCCGGTTTCGCCGAGATAAAAGCCGACGAACGTGGTTAGCAGCACCAGCGCGGTCAACCGCGCCTTGACGAGATCCGCAAAGACCGCCGCCCAGCTTTTTTCCACGCTGGCCGTTGAACTGAATGCTTCCGCCGATGATTTCATTCTTTGGTAAAATAGTGCGGGTGAAGACCGCGCCTTAATCCTGCTATTTTGTCATGCGATGGCAAAAGCTGTCAATGTCGTTTGCCATGAAATAAGGTCGGGCATTGGTGAAATTAAAGTTGTTCCGCCTGCCGCGTCCGCCGGGCGGCCATCAGCCACCAGAGCGCGCCGGTCAGCAGCGCCAGCGCGCCGCCCATGACGTGCAGCGTCGTGATGTCTGCCGCCTTGTTCGACCAGATCGTCGCCGCGCCAAGGCTAATTTGCACGAGGAGCAGCCCGAACCAGAACCATGCGAATTTGGCCAGCCCGTCCGCACCGCCCAGTTTTTTCCGCGCCAGAAACGCAGCGGCGGTCACGCCGAGGAAAATCAGCAGCGCGACGAGGCGATGAATCATCTGCAAATTCACCTCAAACGCCGTGACCGGATGGCCCACCGTGCCGGGCGGCCGGTGCGCGTTGTAATTGGCGATGGCTTCCGGCGTCGTGGCCGGCCAGAGTTGGCCGTGCGCCAGCGGAAAATCCCAGATGGACAGGCCTGCATGTTGGTGCCGCATGGTCGCGCCGATGACGAGCTGGATAAAAATTAAAATCGTGACATAAAGCACATGGCGGCGCAGTCCGCCTGGAACAGTTTTCGGTTTTTCCGTTTCCGTCCGGTGCCACCAGCGGCTGGTGAACAGGGCGATGGCGGCGGTTAATATCAGGAAAGTCTGGGCAATTGCGCCGTGCGGAATGCCAAGGTAATCCATGTTCAGGCGCACGCGCAGTCCGCCAATGACTCCCTGCACAATCACCAATAAAAATGCGGTGATGCCGAGCCATTGAAGCCATCTAGGAGATTGTTCGCAACGCGGCCAAAAAAAACTTGCAGCAAAAACAATTATTCCCGCGCCACAGCAAAGAGGTGCCTCCGGGGCGTGCTTCAAATAAAAATAAATTCCAAATGCAAATATGAAAAGACCTCCCCAACGTAAAAATGGACGCGCTTCTTTACCAAAAAGCCAGACGGCCAAAATTGTTGTAAACATTCCGACCACAGTGGCAAGCAGGCGATGCGTGTGTTCGTAGAAAATGCCGCCGATCCAGTCTTTGACGGGAAACAAAAACATGTTGTAACCGTAGCTGTTCGGCCAGTCGGGCACGGACATGCCGGCCTCGTGGCTGGTGACCAGTCCGCCCAGACCAATGAGCAAAAACGTGGCGAACGCCGTCAATACGGCAAACCAGAACAACGCAGGTTTGTATTTGTGGTTCATCTTTCAACGAAACGACCGCTGCGGAGACGGTATCGCAGCGGTCGCGGAACAAAAACAGGCTTATTTCACGTCGAACGTGAAGTTTTGCACGGTGCCGTCGGCCTTGACTTCAATTTCGGCGGTCTGGGTGCCAAGCTTGCGATGCGCGGCTTCGAGCGTGTATTTGCCGGGCGGAACGTTCTTGATGGTGAACTTGCCGTCCTTGCCGCTGACGGCGAAATACGGGCTGTCAAAGACGGAAACCCACGCAAACATCCACGGATGCACGTCGCACTGGAACTTGAGAAAGGGCTCCGGCTTGTCAAACGTAAAGGTCAAATCCGCACCGCCGGGCATCTGCACCTGATTGGATTCAGGATTATCCGCCGGCTTGGTGTGGACGTTATGGACGCACGGATCGGAGTTTTTCACGATCAATTTTTGTCCGGTCTGGATGGCGAGGATCTGCGGGGTGTAAAGACAGCCTTTTTGGTCAAGCTCCACGGGCGGCGCGCTCGCGCCGGTGGATTTGCCGGTGATGCCTTTGAGCGAAACGACCACGTCGGCCAGGTCGCCGTTGGCATCCACCACGTAAAACGTCGTTTTTGGCAGCGCACCCGGATACATCGCGGAGCAGTTCAGGTCGTCCTTGATCGGGGTGATTTCCCGTTCCGCCGGCGGCGTGCCTTTGAGGGTGATGACTCCGGTGATGTCGGCAGCATTCGTGATTTGCGACACGGCGAAGAGTCCGAGCGAGAGAATCAAAAGAGATTTTTTCATAACTGTTTAATGAACTTCCCGAAAATAGCATCCGCGTCCGGGGCCGGCAAGCAGTTTGTGAAAAGTTTCACAAGCCTGCCATCACCCGCGCCATTTCCAGCGCGGTCTGCGCCGCCTCGGTGCCGCGATTGTGCTTCTTGCCAAGACAACGTTCCTTTGCCTGTTGCTCATTTTCCAGCAGCAAGACTTCGTGGATCACGGGGATTTCGTGTTGAATCTGGATTTGCACCAGCGCGTTGCTCACGGCCTCGCCAATGTGCTGCGCGTGCGTCGTCGCGCCGCGCAAGATCACGCCGAGGCAGATGAGGCCGGAAAACTTTTGCATTCGCGCCAGTTTCGCGGCCACGACCGGGATTTCATACGCGCCCGGCACGCGAATGATTTCAACCTGGCCTCCGGCCTGGAGAATTTCCGCCTTCGCCGCGCGCAGCATGGCGTCCACATAGCGGGCATTGTATTTCGAGGCGATAATGGCAAAGCTTCCGCGCGAACGGATTTTTTTGGATTGAACTTTTTGGAGCATGAAAAATTATTTCTTTTCGCCGTCTTCCGGTTTCCATTCGCCGTCGTAGGTGGCCACAACGATGAATTCATCATCCGGCGGGAGGTTCTCATTTTTTGCCGGTGGCGGCGTGGCCGGAGTGGCTTCCGGGTTGGCCTCGGACTTTTTCAGCAGGACAGTTTCCTCGTCAATGGCGCGGGCGGCATCGAGCAGCAAATATTCCCAGCCGCTTTTGATGGTGCGCTGTGGCGGCGCCTGAAACGGCTTCAATTGAAAATCGCCGCCTTTGAGCGACAACAGCCGGCGAAACGCCATTTCCCCGGTCAACGTGCCGACGACGGCATGCGTGATGATGCCGGTCTCGATGAAGACCTGTCCGCTCAATTCAGGATTGTGAATTTCTAGAATCGTCGAATGCCGGCGGTTACATTCCATCTGGATGACTTCCTGTAAACTGATCTGTCGCAGCGCGCCCGTGAAACCCTCGCGGTTCCAGGAAACGAGATCGTTCAAGACGTTGAAGGCGGTCTTCATGCCGTCGGGCGTCACCGGTTTTTCGAGGAACAATTCCGCGCCCTTGCTCAACGCGTCGGCGCGCTTGCCCTCCGTGGGACTGCCCGTCAGCACCGCCAGCTTGAGGCCGGGATAACGGCGGTTGATGATGCCGAGCAACTGCAGTCCGTCGAGCATCGGCATGCTGATGTCCAGCACCGCCAGATCCACCGGCCGTTCCTGCAACAGCGCCAATGCCAGGTCGGCGGAGGCGGCCATGTGGACCTGCCATGAACCCTTGGCCAGTTCGGCGCACAGGCCGCTGAATAATTCCAGAAAAGCCATGCTATCATCTACAAATAACACCTGAAATTTTTTCTCCGATCCGCTTGCCGTCTGCGATACGAGTTCCGGTGCGGGTTTCGTTTTTTTTTCGGAAACCGCTGGCGGCTGGGCTGTCGCTACCGCCGTCGCGCTGGTGATGAGCATTTTGGAATTGAACGGCGCGCCTGACAGCACCGCCGGTCCGGAGCTTTCAAAGCGCAGTTCTACGTCGCCGAGCCGCAGCGTCTGGCCAGGCTTGACCGCGCCTTCGGAAATTTTATGGCCGCCGATGAACGTGCCGTTCGTTGAAAGCAGGTCGCGCACGACCAGTTCGTTGTCGCGCACCCGCACCTCGCAATGCCGACCGGATACCGAGCCTTCGACGAGTTGGAATGTGTTGCCGTCCCCGCGTCCGATTGTCGCCCAATTCTCGCCGAGTTCGTGGATGGAACCCGCGAGCGACTGGTTGATGACGACTAGTCTGGCCATGATTTAGGCGTAATTAGATGACAGCCTAAAGTTATCAGGCAAAATGGCGGGCGGGCAAACGAAAATCTCCATTTTCACGGCTGAATCCGTGTTCCGGTTTGGCTGAAACATTTCCCGGACTTGACGCCGCGCGCTTTCAGTTTAATTCATTAGGCTATATGCAACTCGACAAGCTGACCCAGAAATCATCGGAGGCGTTGCAGGCGGCGCAACGGCTCGCCCGGGAATCGTCGCATCAGGAAATGGACGGCGAGCATCTGCTGCTCGCGTTGATCGGCCAGGATGAAAGTCTCGTGCCGGAACTGCTGGCGCGCATCGGCGTGCCGCCCGTCAAACTCCAACCGGATCTCGAAAAAGAAATCGCGCGAAGACACAAGGTCCAGGGCGGCGGCGATCCTTACGCCGGGCGTGACCTGCAAAAGGCGCTCGACGCCGCGCAGTCTGAGGCCAACAAGCTCAAGGACGATTACATCAGCACCGAACATCTGCTGCTCGGCCTGCTGGATTCGTCGAGCGTGTCGCTCAAGAAAATTTTCGCCGCGCACAACCTCAAGCGCGATGCCGTGCTCAAGGCGCTCGCCGAACTGCGCGGCAACCAGCGCGTGACCGATCAGCAGCCGGAGGCGAAATTTCAGGCGCTCGACAAATACGGCCGCGATCTCACGGCGCTGGCGAAGCAGGGAAAGATTGATCCCGTCATCGGTCGCGATGAGGAAATTCGCCGCGTGATGCAGGTGCTGACGCGCCGCACGAAAAACAATCCCGTGCTCATCGGCGAACCCGGCGTGGGCAAGACGGCCATTGCCGAAGGTCTCGCGCGGCGCATCGTGAGCGGTGATGTGCCCGAATCGCTCAAGAACAAGCGGCTCGTGGCGATGGATTTGAGCGCGATGATTGCCGGTGCCAAATATCGCGGCGAATTCGAAGACCGGCTCAAGGCGTTCCTCAAGGAGATCACCGCGAGCGAAGGCAAAATTATTCTGTTCATTGATGAGCTGCACACGCTCGTCGGCGCGGGCGCGGCGGAAGGCGCAAGCGACGCGGCGAACATCATGAAACCGCAGCTCGCGCGCGGTGAACTGCGTTGCGTCGGCGCGACGACGCTGGATGAATACCGTAAATACATCGAGAAAGACCCGGCGCTGGAACGCCGCTTTCAACCGGTGCAGGTGGCCGAGCCGACGGTCGAGGCGACCATCGCGATTCTGCGTGGGTTGAAAGAGCGTTACGAAGTGCATCATGGTGTGCGGATTCAAGATGCAGCACTCGTGGCGGCGGCGACGTTGTCGCATCGCTACATCACCGACCGCTTTTTGCCGGACAAGGCGATTGATCTCGTGGACGAAGCCGCGTCGCGCATCAAGATGGAGTTGGATTCAAAGCCAACGGAACTCGACCAGCTCGACCGCCAGATTTTGCAGTTGGAGATCGAGCGCACGTCGCTGGCCAAGGAACGGGACGCCGCGAGCAAGGAACGGCTCAAGCTGATTGACAAGACCGTCGCCGATTTGAAGGACAAGTCCAAGGCCTTGACCGCCCAATGGCAGAATGAAAAAGCCGCCGTCAACGCCGTCAGCGTGGTGCAATCGCAGTTGGAACAGGCGAAGATCGAACTGGAAAAGGCGCAACGAGCGGGGGATTTGCACAAGGCTTCCGAGCTGCAATACGGTAGGATTCCTGAATTGGAACAGAAGCTGACGAAGATTGAGAAGCAGTCGGTAGAAACCGCGAAATCAACTCTCTTGCGGCAGGAGGTCACCGATGAAGACATCGCGCGCGTCGTGGCTTCGTGGACGCACATTCCCGTTTCGCGGATGCTGGAAGGTGAGCGCGAAAAGTTGCTCAAGATGGAGGAGCGTTTGCGGGAGCGCGTCATCGGTCAGGCGGAGGCGATCACCGCCGTGTCCAATGCCGTGCGCCGTTCGCGCAGCGGGTTGCAGGACCCGAACCGCCCCATCGGCTCGTTCATTTTTCTCGGGCCGACTGGTGTGGGCAAGACCGAGACCGCCCGCGCGCTCGCGGAATTTCTCTTCGACGACGAGTCGGCCATGGTGCGCATTGACATGAGCGAATACATGGAGAAACACACCGTCGCGCGGCTCATCGGCGCGCCGCCCGGCTACGTCGGCTACGAGGAAGGCGGGCAGCTCAGCGAAGCCGTGCGCCGCAAACCGTATTCGGTGATCCTGTTCGACGAGATCGAGAAGGCGCATCACGACGTGTTCAACGTGCTGCTGCAGGTGCTCGACGACGGCCGGCTGACCGACGGTCAGGGCCGCACGGTGGATTTCAAAAACACCATCGTCATCATGACCAGCAACCTCGGCTCGCCCATCATCCAGGAATATTTCATGGATGGCAAAACCGACAAATCATCGCATCAGGCGATGGAAGACAAGGTGCTGGCCGAGTTGAAAAAACATTTCCGCCCGGAATTCCTGAACCGCGTGGACGACGTGATCATTTTCCAAAGCCTCGACGAAAGCGAACTGACGCGCATCGTGGACATCCAACTGGGCAACCTGGCGCAACGCCTCGCGCAGCAAAACCTCACGCTGGATGTGGATGCCGACGCGAAGAAACTGATCGCCCGCGAAGGTTACGACCCGCAATTCGGCGCGCGCCCGCTCAAACGCGCGATCCAGGAACACCTGCTCGACCCGCTCGCAACGAAGCTGCTGGCGGGGGAATTCAAGCCGGGCGATAAAATCAAGGCCACTTTGAAGGACGACGCGTTAGTTTTCCAAAGGAAATGAATCGCAGCGACGTCCTCGTTTGGAATTGCGTTAGACACACGCAGAGATACGCTGTTTGGAAATCGGCTCAAACGTCATGATTACTCAAGAACAAGCAAACCGGCTCATCGAGATGGCTAAACAAGCTATTCGAACGGATACGTTTGTTTGGGAACTTAACCGCCGGCAGGACGAGTTCGCCGCTGCGATTGAGGATTCAAAAATACAGTTCGTTTTGACTTTGAAGCGAAATCCTTTCGAGATTCGATTGCACTTGAGGGCTCGCGACCGTGACATTGGCTTGGTAAGAATTGATAACGCCCCGTATCACCCAACCCGGATGGCACAGAAATTCGGAATCAGCCACATATTCATATTTTTCGTGAGGGATACGAACAGTTGGAATGGGCAGAGCCAATCGACTGGTATGACGTTGAAAATCCTCTGGGAACACTTGAGCGTTTCTTGACGGAAATACGAACAAGATTCCCAAGTGGTTACCAACTTGCAATGATTTGATATGCCTGCCACCACACAACCTGATTTAGCGCGTGAATACGGTGTTTGGTTGCGCGAGCGAATAACCACGATTGAGCGCGGGCAAACCCAAATTTTGAGCACTCCTTTTCTTGATCCGTTCCATGATGGGATTCAGATTCACATGGAAGCTCACGGAGGGGAATGGATTCTACATGACAATGGTGATACTCTTGATCACTTATCCTGCTTGGGCGTAAAAATTGAAGAGTCAGAACGAAGGAATGCTCTGATCAAACGGGCTACGGCAGGGTGCGCCGTCAGATTTGAGCAAGGGCGTTTAGAGACTACTGCTACGCCCGCCAACCTTCCGCAACGAGCGCATTTTCTGCTCACGGCAATTATCCGTCTCAATGATTTATGGATGAGCGCAGTTCCACATCGCTGGACTGACTTCTTTGAAATGGTTGCCGAATTTTTGGATCGCCAAGGCGTCCTTTACACCCCGAATGTTAGTATTCCGGGGCGGACTGTTGAACACTCGATCGATTTCGTTATTCCGATGCCTCGGCGCAAGGAGCGGCTAATCAAATTGATTGCAGACCCAAAACCGCAGACAGCCAAAGTAATTTCATTTTCATGGATGGAATTGCGCGAAGCACGACCGGAGTCAGAGCGTGTTGTCGTCTTGAATGATGTCAGATCGCCCGACCCGTTAGACGATGCTGGTGATGAAGAATTTCGACGCGTCAGCGAACAAACCACCGCAATTTTGCGCGGTTATAGCACTGCAACATATCGTTGGAGTGAGCGAGAACATCCCGCTTTCAAGAAGCTTTGGTTGCCAAACGGCGCGGAAAATTAACTTCGAGCTTTTGGGGTTCAAGTTTTGACATTAATTGCCCGTGCGGCTCGCACCAAGTTCGCCGAACCAATATGCCGCCGTTACGCCGCCATCCATGAGGAAATCGCTGCCGGTGATGTTCAGTCTTTGACCGCGTGGGCTTTCAGCGATTCCAGATCCACGAATTCCAACACGGAGATGTGGCTGGCTTCCAGCACCACCGGACAGGCTTGACCTGCTTCAAACGCCTGCGCCCAGCTCCGCACGCAAACGCACCAGCGGTCGCCTTCGGTGAGGCCGGGGAAATCATATTCGGCGCGCGGCGTGATGAGATCGTTGCCTTGCAACGCCAGATATTTGAGAAATGGTTGAGTGACTTGGCAACACACGGTATGCAGCCCGCGATCTTCCGGGCCGGTGCGGCAATAGCCATCGCGATAAAACCCGGTCACGGGTGACTGACAGCAACCTTGTAATTCTCCGCCCAAAACATTCGTCGGCATGACAGCAGTGTGCCGCATGTTCACGGACGGTCAAGTGACGGTTAAGAGGGCGGGGTCCGTTTTGGTGGGGCGAGCGTCCCCGCGAGCCGTCGTGTGCCTTGGGTTTAAGCGGCTCGCGAGGACGCTCGCCCCACCGGCTTTTTGAAATCAGGACAATACCTCAGGCGGTCTGCTTAAATATTGTTTATCGCTGACTTTTTCCAGCCAGTCCACGGCTTTGCCGTCGAGCTGCTCCTGAATGGCGATGTGCGTCATGGCCGTGGTGGGTGCGGCACCGTGCCAATGCTTTTCGCCTGGCGGAAACCAGACGATGTCGCCGGGACGGAGTTCTTCAATCGGCCCGCCATCACGTTGCGCGCATCCGCAACCGGCGGTGACAATAAGCGTCTGCCCGAGTGGATGCGTGTGCCACGCGGTGCGCGCGCCGGGTTCAAAGGTGACGATGGCGCCGCTGACGCGGGCGGGTTCGCTGCCCTTGAAGGGTGAGTCAATGCGCACCGTGCCGGTGAACCAATCAGCCGGTCCGTTGGCGGAAGGCTGTGAGCCAATTCTTTTGATTTCCATAGCCTCTTCGGCGCGTTTTAATTCGTGCCATTCGTGTCAAACCACCTTACGGCGCGGGTTCCGCCAGCAGTTTCTCGACGACGGTTTCGACGCGTTCAGGCTGTAAACCAATCACGCGGACGACGCCTTTGCGGTCAATCACGGCGTAGGTGGGATAATAATGCACCGCCCAAGTTGTCTGCGATTTCAACTCGGCATCGCGGGCGGCCGGGTATTCAATGCCGTGTTCCTTGGCGTTGCTGGCAAACTTTTCCTGTCCGCTCTTGCTGGTGCAAACGCCGATGATCACCAGACCCTTCGACGTGTATTTTTTGTGCAACTCGTTGTTAATGGGAAGGGCCGCCATGCAATCAGGGCACCAAGTCGCATAAAAATCCACGACGACGACTTTGCCTTTCAGATCAGATGGCTTGACCTCGCCATTGATCCAGTTGGTGACGGACAATGCCGGCATCGGCTTGCCTTCCAAGGCGGCGTGAGCGGCGCGGTTGTCCGAATTGTCGTCCCAGGTCCAATTGTCGGGAAATTCGCCGGCGAACGCGGGCAGCAGGGTTAAAGCCAGCGAACCGAAGGCGAGGAAAAATAATTTCTTGTTGTTCATGGTGACAAATAATCACAGCCGGCGTCGGCTGACAATGCGGAATATGGCCGGCACTGCCCAAAAGCACTTGACCCGGCGGTTTGACCTTTGATGGCTGAAAGCGGTTTAAGCCGTGCCGCTTCTTATTCGCCCCCGTCGCCGCCAAACTTGATTTTGCTGTGATTGATGATCCGCAGTTTTCCCGTGACGAGATTGTCCGAGATCACCGCGCGTCGCACCTTTTCGCCGAGTTCCACCTGCGGATGATCCTGTTGGAATTCGCAGCCGCGCACCAGCACCGAGCCGTCGCTCACTTTGATGGCCGGCCGGTTTTCATTGTCTCGATCCCATTGCACGAAGGTGCAGTCGCTGAACCCGGTCGTTCCTTTGCCGGCGATTTCGGCGATCTGATGACACGGCCCCCAGAAGGCGCAATTGACGAAGCGGATACTGCCGGAATTGGATGGCTCCACGCGCACCATCGTCGGGTCTGGCCCGTGAAACGAAGTGAATTCGCCGTTGGAAATGAGCAGCCCGAACGGCGCGCTTTGTTCGACGTCCACCGCTGTGTAGCAATCATCCGCGCCGATGCCGAGGAAGTTGCCGTTGCAGGCGCCGGTCTGCGTTTTCACGAATTTGTAACCGACGTTGTAACCGAAGCAGAACGTGTTATAGACGTATTGCCAGTCCGTGCGGCCAAAGATGAAAGCCTCGCCGTGCTGTTGCTGCCAGTCGAAAAGCCCCTTCTTCATGCTCCACCACGGATTGAAATGCACGTTCTCCACGCGGCCGATGTCGTAGATCGCATCAATCCAGACGCCCCGGCGCAACGGCTGGCCCTGCACGTCGCGGATGAGGTGCCGCTCGTTTTTGGTCGCGTCAATCCCGTTGTAAGGATTGAGCAGTTCCACGGCGAGGACGGCGGGATTCTTGCCGCGCATGGCGATGGCCCACGGGTAAGGCTTGGGTTCAGCGTCGCTGATCTGGTCTGGATAATAGATCACCACGCCCTTGAGCGTGGAATTTTGATTCAACGTGATGAACGCCGGGCCGTCCTCGGTGCCGGCGTTTTCCGTGACGAGAAAAGTGGTGCCATCATCCGTGGGCTTGGGAGAATTGCGGTCGCGGATGCCGGTGTGCGAGGGAACCGATTCCCAGACGCCCTTCAAGGTCACGGCGTTCGGCACGTTCAGATGGCCGGCGAAAAAATAATTTCCATGCGGCGCATAGACAACTCCGCCGCCCGCCTGCGCCGCGGCATCCAGCGCCTTTTGAAACGCCGCCGTGTCGTCTGTTTTGCCGTCGCCTTTCGCACCGAAATCGTTGACGACATACAGGTCGGGCACCGCCGCTCTCGTCAGTGAAACCGCCAGAAAGAAGAGCAAGGCGGCGACGGCCAATGGTTGTTTGATCAAGTCAGGCATTCGACAAATTTAGGGGAGTTGCCGGTTTTGCGCCATCCCCGAAAGCGTGGAGGCCAATGGCAATGCTTCGAACTCGGTTAAATGCATGATTCAATTTCACGGCATGGGAGTGCATAGCTCGACAAGGAAGCCGGAACAGTCGCGGACATAGGCGACCGTTTGACCCCACGGCTTGGTTGCGGGTTCGCTCACGCTGGCTGCTCCGGCCTTGACTGCGCGCTGGAACAGTGCGGCGACATCGGGCGTGGTCAGGGCGATCTCCACGCCCAACGGCGCTTTATCCGGCGCGGCGGCCAGCACGGACTGGTTCACATGTTCATTTGCCAGGGCCACGCTGGCAAAAGCCAGCCGGGTCGCGCCGGTTTCCAATTCACCGTAAGCCTTGCCGTTGTCATCGTGGAAAAAGCGGCGGGTCAGGCCAAACGCCTGCTCGTAAAAGGCGAGGCTGCTGGCGACATTGTTCACATACAAGATCACATAACCGAGCGCGGGCGGGTTCATGGCGGGTTGTTTTGGGACTGGTGATGCGATTGAGAGCTGGCTTTGGAGATTTTATAAACGCACTTCGACGTTTTGGCCATGAATTCTTTTGCGTAATGGACTGCTGACCACGCGGACTTGTTTGTTGACGAAGATGAACTATTGTCCGTGCCGAAAGGATGCTATGTCCCAATCACAAAACCGTTATCTGATCATTTTAATTCTGGGCGCGCTGGCCACCATCAGCCCGTTCGCCATAGACATGTATCTGCCGGCGTTTCCGAAAATCGCTGAAGCCCTGCACACTTCCACGGCCCGGGTTTCCTTTTCGCTGGCCAGTTATTTTGCGGGACTGGCCGCCGGCCAGCTTTTTTACGGACCGTTGCTCGACCGGTTCGGGCGCAAGCTGCCGTTGTATGCGGGGCTGGCGCTGTTCATTGCGGCGTCGGTTGCCTGCCTGTGCGCGCACACGGTGGAATGGCTGGTGGTGTTGCGGTTTGTGCAGGCGCTGGGCGGTTGCGCGGCGGCGGTCGCGGCCATGGCGATGGTGCGGGATTTTTTCCCGGCGCGCGAGACGGCCAAGATCATCTCGCTGCTTATTCTGGTCATCAGCGCGTCGCCACTGCTTGCGCCCAGCATCGGGGTGTTTGTCGCGGTGCATCTTGGCTGGCAATGGGTGTTCATCGTGTTGTCTGTCTTCGTGCTCTTGATGCTGGCGGTGACGGCGTGGGTCTTGCCGGAAGGTCATGAACCGGACCGCACCATCTCGCTGCGCCCGCTGCCTATTCTGCACAATTACCTCGTCGTCCTGAAAGAGCCGCAGTTCATCACTTATTCACTCGCCGGGGCGTTCTCTTTCTCGGGTCTGCTCGTTTATGTGGCTGGCTCGCCCATCGTGTTCATGGAGGTGTTCCATCTGAGCGCGCAACAATTCGGCGCCATCTTTGCCGGCCTTTCGGTCGGCTTCATTGGCAGCAATCAGATCAACGTCTTCCTGCTGCGGAAATTCTCCAGTGAACAGATCTTTCGCGGCGCGATGCTGGTGGAATGTCCGGCGGCGTTGCTGCTGCTGGTCGGCACGATGTGCGGCTGGTTCGGGCTACCCGCCACGCTGGTGTTGTTGTTCGTCTGCCTGTCCAGCCTTGGCCTGGCCTACCCGAACGCGGCCGCGCTGGCGCTGGTGCCGTTCGACTGCAACATTGGCAGCGCCTCGGCGATGCTGGGTTTTCTCCAGATCGGCGTCTCCGGCCTGGCGTCCGCGAGCATCGGCCTCTTTGATTCCCACAGCCTGATGCCGGTGGCCTTCGCCCTGGCGGTGACTTCCTGGATCGGCTTCGCCATCTTGATATTCGGCCAACGACGCATCCCGAAATTACGCTACGTTGAGGAAAAGGACGCTCATCTGTTGACACATTGAATGCCGCGATCGGATTTTGATTCGTTCACGGCAGCAGCTCCATTCAGCGGCGCATGCCAGACACCGGTGTCATTAGTGGCAGCCCGCTGGTTTTTGTTGTCCTTCGGCATGGTTGTCTTACAGTTATGATGGTTGTTCCCGATATGCTGAATCTTTACGAGGCCATCCGAGCGAATCCGAGCTACAACAAGCTCGAGATCGGGGATTTTTTATTCGTGGAATACACCTGCGGCGTGACCGAGGACAAACTCGCGCTGTGGACGGACACGGACTACCTCATGCACGTGGTCACGGGCGCAAAAACGTGGCACACGATTGACGGCGTTTGCAAAGCCAATCCCGGCGAGACGTTGTTCGTCAAAAAGGGCGCGACCATCGTGGAACAGCATTTTGAAAAGGACGTTTGCATGTTCACGTTTTTCATCCCTGATGCGCTGGTGCGCAGCACAGTCCGGGAAATGGGCGGCAATTCCGTCATCAGAACTGCCGGTGTTGAACCGGTTAAATCTGCTGCGCGGGTGGAGAATGATGTCGGGCTGTCCGCGTTCTTCCAATCCATGCGCACGTATTTTTCCGGCCAGGAAAAACCTTCCGAACTACTGGTGCGCTTGAAGCTGAAGGAATTGATCGTCAGCATCCTGACGAGCGGCAAAAACCCGGCGCTGGCAGCTTATTTCCGGCAGATCGGCGACCGCGATGCGCCTTCGGTGGCGGAGATCATGGAGGCGAATTTTCGTTTCAATCTGTCGCTGGAAGAATACGCGAAGCTGTGTCACCGCAGCCTGTCCTCGTTCAAGCGCGATTTTCAGGAGCACTTTCAAGAGGCGCCGGGCAAATGGCTGCTGCAAAAGCGGCTGGATTATTCCGCCGCGTTGTTGCGCGGCTCGAAGTTGAACGTTACGGAAGTCGCGTTTGAAAGCGGCTTTGAGGATGTGTCTCATTTCAGCCGCGTCTTCAAGGAGCGCTTTGCGGTTTCCCCGGTTTCGTATTGGGAGAAAGCCGTTTCCACGGCCTGACCTGCACAGTCAAAAGATTGAGCTGCGCAGCAAAGCGCGGCTTTGTTGCTTCATCTATTGTTCTACCAGTTGAGGCCGGGCCAGTAACCCGGTTGCAACGAATGAACATTGATGAACAGAAATGAAAGTGTGATTGATCTGCCGGATGCGATTCAGCCGGCACCGGAAGCGAATCGTGCGTTTCGCAATACCATCCCCAACCTCGAGGCGATCAAGGCCAAACAAAAGGCAACCTGGGAATCGGGTGACTTCGGCCAGATCGCCCGCACCATCGAAAACACCGCTGAAGAATTCATGGCGCGGCAACCGCTCAAGCCGGGCACGCAGGTCCTCGACGTGGCCTGCGGCACGGGAAACCTCGCGGTCATCGCGGCCCGCCACGGTTGCATGGTCTGGGGCATCGACATCGCCTGCAACCTGATTCATCAGGCCCGCATCCGCGCCGCGCAGGAAAGATTGCGCGTCAATTACATGGAGGCGGACGCCGAGGCGCTGCCGTTTGATGCCGGGCAATTTGATCTCACCGTGAGCATGTTCGGCGTGATGTTCACGCCGCAACCGCAGGTCGCCGCCGCCGAATTGATGCGTGTCACCAAACCTGGCGGGCGGATCGCGCTGGCGAACTGGACGCCCGAAGGGTTCATCGGAAAAATGTTCAAAGTTTTCAAGGCGCATCTGCCGCCGCCGCCGGCTGGCGTCCCTTCGCCGATGGGCTGGGGCGACCAGGCCACGGTGCGCTCGCGATTGCAACACGGCTTCACCGATGTGCGCCTCATCCGTCGCATCGCGGTGATGCGCTTTCCGTTTCCGCCCGCCGAAACGGTCGAGTTTTTCCGTCAATACTACGGTCCGACGCAGAAGGCGTTTGCCTCGCTCGAGGCCTCTGCGCAGGACGCGCTGCGGCATGATCTGGTGGAACTGCAAGCCGCCAACAACATCGCCAAGACTCCCGGCACCACCGAAGTCGCCGCCGAATATCTGGAAGTCACAGCCACGCGGATTTAAACAACAACCATTTAAACCAATAACCAAAAAATAGTCACCGCCCCCTTGCGGGCAGGAGCGGCCGTCACGCACGCGACCCACGCGTTGACGGACTGATCGTTTCACAATTCAACCACGCCAATGATATGAAAAATTCTTCACTTCTTAATCGCACGGCAATTTTACTCTACGGCCTTGTGGCCTATGGCGCATTTCTCGCCACCATCTGTTATGCTGCGGGCTTCGTGGGAAATTTCCTCGTGCCGAAATCCATTGATTCGCCCCGGACAACACCGTTTTTGACGGCGTTGCTCATCAACGCCGGGCTGCTCGCGCTCTTCGCCGTGCAGCACAGCGTCATGGCCCGGCCATTTTTCAAGCGCTGGATCACGCGCTACATTCCGGAATCCGCCGAACGCAGCACCTATGTGTTGGCGGCGTCGCTCGCGCTCGCGCTGCTGTTCTGGTTCTGGCAGCCGCTGGGCGGAGTGCTGTGGCAGGTGGAAAACCCGGTCGGCCGGTGGCTGTTGCAAATCGGGTCGGCGCTCGGCTGGTTGCAGGTGCTGGGCACCACGTTTCTCATCAATCATTTCGACCTCTTCGGTCTGCGCCAAGTCTGGTTGCATTTCCGCAATCGGGAATACACGTCGCTTCACTTCCACACGCCCGGGATATATAAAGCGATTCGCCACCCGCTGTATCTGGGCTTTCTCTTCGCTTTCTGGTGCACGCCCACGATGACCGCCGCGCATCTGTTCTTCGCCGTCATGACGACCGCCTACATCCTCGTGGCAATTCAACTCGAAGAACGTGACCTGCAGAAAGTTCATCCCGAATACGCGGATTACAAACGCACCACGCCCATGCTCGTGCCGCGCGTGGGTAATCATTCTGCGAGCACCAGCCAGCCGGTTGGAGCCAAGGAGAGCAAATACGAAAAACAACGCATCACGGCACGATCATGAATGCGATCACCCGGCGACTTTTTTACATCAACCTGACCGATTGGACTTGGTGGGCATGGGCCGTTACTGCCGTCCTGTTGATTGTGGGATTGTCTGGCTTCAACCCAGCCCTCATCACCGCCATGACGATCACGGCGGGGCAGGGAATCATCCTGTTCGTTCGCGACCGCCGTCTGGCGGCATTCTCCGTTCAGATCCGGGTGGCTTATCTGCTGCTGATGCTGATGAGTTATCCGGCGCCGATGCGCTGGTTTTATTGGCTGCTGATCATGGGCACACTTGGCCTCATCATTTTCGGCTATTGCATGATGGCCCGCATGCTTTCCCTGCTGCCATGGAACAGCCGGGAGGCTTACACGCTGGACCGATTGCGTCGGACATTCTTCTCCGCTCCCGATCTCGACCGGCTTTCAACCAATCCGGTGACAGCCGGTCGCGCCGGCGGGTTATGCACGATCGAAGCGCAAGTTGAAAAACTGAATCCTTTGGCCCGCGCTTGAGAGTTGGCGTGCGCGCCGAACAACCAAAACAACTCAAACGAAAGGTTAAATAATTATGCCGTCAATAAATAATGATCCCACGAAAAACTTGATCACTGTCATCACCCGCTTCCAACTGCCAGCCGGCGTTACCGCCGATCAGATTCGCGCCGCGTTTGACGAGGTTGCGCCAAAATTCCGCAACGTGCCCGGCTTGGTCCGGAAACAATTCCTGCATTCGAAGGACTCCCGGACTGCTGGCGGAGTCTATTTGTGGAACGATGAAGATGCCGCCCTTGCGTTCATGAACGAGCGCGTCGCACCGATGATTCGCGGGAAGTTTCATGTTGATCCCACCATCGAATTCTACGATTCGCCGGTGATCGTGGAGAATTGAACGCAAGGGCGCTCATCGCCGGCAATCCGAGAAGCAGGCCCGCGTCCATGCTCCAGTGGTCCAATTCAATCAAACGCAACCATGCTCGAACTAAGACCTACCTGCGAGAACTGCAACGTGCCGTTGCCGCCGGATGCCACGGACGCGATGATCTGTTCGTTTGAATGCACCTTCTGCCGGTCCTGCGTGGAAAACATTCTGCACAATATCTGTCCGAATTGCGCCGGCGGCTTTTGGCCCCGTCCCATTCGCCCGAAGCATGACTGGAAAAACGGCGACTATCTCGGCGCGTATCCGGCCAGCACAACCGTCAAGCATCGCCCTGTGGATTTGGGCCAGCATCAGAAAATTGCCGCAGTCATCAAAGTTATCTCGCCGGAACGGCGGTGATCCCAGACCGGGCGCGTCGAAATGAAATTAAGAAATGAAGTAAAAACAAATCAAAAAGCAATGACCGGAAGATATTTTCGCCGGGAATTGCCTTTCAGAGCGATTCACTTCCGCAATCGAAACAAGCTGCTGCTCGCGATAACCGGCACGGTCGCCACGATGCCCGTGGCGTTGGTGACGAGAGCATAGGGAGCATTGCTCCAGGTCATCGGGGCGGTGCCAGCCGGAGATTGTTCGAGCAGAAAATCCTGCGCGAACAACGGCCAGAAAACCGTCACGCTGCTGTTCGTGGGAGTGATGTTCATCTGCGGCCGTGGGTCCGCGTCGTCAGGGCCGATCGGACTGTTCGTGTTGGTGCTTTCAAACGCGCCGAGATCCCGGGCGGCATTGCGGATGCGCCATTGGCGGTTGTTGGTTTCGTTCAAAAAATACTCCCGGCCGGGCAACCCCAATACCGCCGCGCCGGCCGTGCCGATGCAAACGCTGTCGTTCGCAAGCGTGTAATCCGCCGCCGCCGCGTTGCGGAAACCGGGCGACGCGGAGAACACGGTGCCGGTGAGCGGACCGACTGCAGTGCCGGTTTTCAACCAGTTGTTCATGCCGGCCACCATGCCGCTGTTGGCGTATTCGATCAAAAACGGGCGCGTGGTGCCGGAGATGATGTTGTCCGAAAGTTCGGCATTCATTTGCGTGTGGTCGGCATTGGAAACATGGACGAACGCGGCCGAGCCGCCATTGCCGACGAAGGTGTTGTAAAGCACCCGCACATTCAGGGTGAGATTGGTGACTCCGGCATCATTGTAAACCACGATCACCTGGGAATTGTTCAGCGGCGAAGTTTTCTGGACGATGACATTGCCCCGCAGCGTCAAGGCCTGGCTGAACGGGCCGGAGCCGCTGTAATCGTCATCGCTCATCAGGTCGCCCTCGTAGGAATTGGCGCGGGCGAACCAGTTGTATTCGAGAGTCGCCTGGCGGCAGCGGAGGTGGAAATTCTGACCCTGCACGGGATCATGCACGTAGCAATAACGCAACATGAGGGATCCGCCATAAACGTAAATATTGTGGGTGGGCGAAGAGAGCGATGCATTGGTGTTGCCGTTGCCGTTGAACTCGCAGAATTCGACCGTGGCCTGGCTTTCCTGCGTGCCGCCGGTGAGGCCGTTGTCGTTGTGATCGAACACGCAGTCCTTGATGAAAAGGTTGGTGGTGCCGTTGTAATAACGGATGCCGGAGGAATTGAACGAGGCGGTGCGGCAATGCCGGAACACGATGCCGGAGAGGTGGTAATTCCATGCGCCGCTGAACTGCCAGCCGCCCCGGCCACGGTCGCCGGCGGTGTAACTGCCCGGCGCGCTTTCAACATTGGTGGTGCCGAAGTCCCAGACGGGAGGATTGGTCGGATCCTGGGCGCGGATGATGATGGGATTGGTGACGCCCGCCTGTTTGGTGAGATAAACGCGAAAGGAATAGGTGCCTGGCGCAATGACCACTTCATCGCCCGGTTTGGCCGCTTCAATCTTCGCGTAAGAGTCGTTGGTGGTGACGTTGATGATGGTGGCGTTGGCCAGTGTGCAGGTTAGCATAACTGCGCCCGCGAAGCCGGCTTTCCAAAGCTGAGGACAGGTTATGGTCATGATTTCCGCAGGTATGAGTTTCAGGAAACGTTTCATTCCGCCGGAGAAACTGCAAGTGAATGTTTCGCCTCGTTCCCACCTCCGCGCTTTTCATTGCCGCGGGCGCACGGTTTAATTCCCGCGTGGCGACTTTGCATCTCCAATACGTTCACTCACTCGACGCGCCGGAACTGTCGTTGTATCTGACGCTCAAGCGGGTCGAGGAACACGAGCGGGCTGGCGTGCTGGTGGCCGCGAACAGCAAGGTGGTGAAACGTCTGCTGGCCAGCCGCTACACCGTGCTGTCCGCCTTGCTCACACCGGCGTGGCTGGAAAAACTGGAACCGCAACTGCGGGCGCGGCCGGAGGTTGAACTTCCCATTTATGTCGCCGAGCCAAGGATGCTGGAAACCATCACGGGCTACAAAGTGCATCAGGGCGCGCTGGCGGTGGCAAAAATTCCGCCGTTGCCCGATTTTGAAACGCTGTTGAAAAATTCACCACGTCCGTTGCTGCTGGCTGCGGTGGAAGGTCTTGCCAGCGCGGAAAATCTTGGGGCGGTGGTGCGGGGCTGCGCGGCGTTCGGGGCGCATTTTCTGATTGTGGGCGAGACGTG
>Ga0310811_10001695_pt1 | contig 27441 bp, 18 predicted proteins | sample YCmetagenome_FD_207642 | JGI IMG/M metagenome (GOLD analysis project Ga0310811, IMG submission 207642) | Soil microbial communities from experimental microcosm in Duke University, North Carolina, United States - YC | ecosystem: Engineered > Artificial ecosystem > Soil microcosm > Unclassified ... | reverse complement strand
ATGCGGTGATCCTGGCAGCGGTCAAGGGCAGCGCCTTCGCCAATCTCGGCGGCCAGATGTCAAGCTCCTTCCGCGGCGGCGCGCGCCTGCCCTATGCGGCAGGGCAGACGGTGCCCGGCGGCGATGCGCTGACAACAACAAACCCGCTCTACGCCCTGCTCTGGCAGGAATTTCCGGTGGGTGATCTCGGCAGCACCGGCCACTATACCATCACGCTGAGCAACCCGGACGAGGACCAGGGCTGGGTGTCCGCCGATGCCAGCTGGGTGTTGACGGAGGACTGGCTGGCGCCGCTGCAGAACATTCCGGCCGCCTCCGTGGTTCCGCCCAGCCCCCCGCAGCAGCTGCCCTTCACCGATGTCGGGCCGCAGGCCTTCACCTTCCAGAATCCCACGCTCTGGACCGGACCCGGCGGGGCGACGGCCAATCTCTGCCCCTTCCCCTCCAGCCTGCAGCTGCTGCAGGCAAATCTCGGCGCCGCCATCGCCGTGGCCGTGCTCTCCCGCCCGGCAGGTGCGCCCTACATGCCCGGCGGAACGCCGGTGCCGGCCGCCGCCATCATCTGGGCGACGCAGATCACCCTGACCGTCGGGCAGGTGCCGGATGGCGCGGGCGGCATGCTGAAGGATATCGTAGCCCTTGCCGGCGCCAGCCAACAGGACGAGCAGCTGCTCGGGCAGATTCTGGATCAGCTGGCGTCCGGCAATCCGATCGCCTCCATCCAGATTCTCTATCAGAGTGCCGCCGGCGCCGCCGGCCTCACCTCCGCCACCGTCAATCCGGCAGATGTCTTTCTGCTGCGCACCAATACGACCACGCTTTCCGCCCCGCCGAGCCTCAGCCTGCTGGCCGAGACGGCCCCCCGCGCCACCGAGCAGACGGTGCCGGTGGGCGCACAGATCGACGAAACAGCAGCCTTCCTGCAGATCCTGCAGCAGGCCGTCGTGACCAATGCCAACGGCTATTCCCTGCGCTATGTCGACGCGGCGGGCCAGTTCCTGCCGGCAGCCCTCTTCGCCGCCGGGCCCGCGCCGCTCACGGTCCTCATCACCTACAAGCCCGAGGCGGCGGCCTCCGGCATTCAACCCTTCTTCAATGCCATCGCCCTGACCGGCAGCGATCCCAGCCTGGTCTACTACGCCGAGACCACGTCACCTTCTTTGAACACGCAATTCAGCACGGTCGCGCCGGGTGCCATCGGGGTGCTGATGACGCGCGACGACAGCGCCATGAAGATGCAGGTGCCGGGCCGCCTTCGCGCCACCACCGGGGTCGAGGACGGGCGGCTCTATCACCGCTCCGAGCTGATCGCGGATCTCGTCGCGGGCGGAGTGAGCGGTGAGACCGAGCTGCAGGCGCTGCTCGGCGCCGCGGGCAGCGGCACGGCGCAGGTCAACGCGCTCTACAGCCTCGTCACCTATCAGGTGCAGCAAAGCACGGGATTCGTCCTCAGTCCGCTCTCCGCCCCCATTCAGCCGCAGCAACCGGACACTGCCAGCAGCATGGCGGATGGTTTGCGCGCGCAATCGGATGAAACCCGGTCCTACCGGGTCTACGTGCCGCTTTACAATCTCGCCGAGGGTCAGCCGGGCGGCGCCAATCCCAACCGCTATCTCAGCATCGCCGATCCGGTCAGCATCGCCTTCTTCCAGAATGATGCTTTCGGCAACCAGATGCCGACCGCCCTGCCCTTCAACGCCACCAATGCCTATTTCGATCCGCTCATCGGCCTCGACCAGTGGCAGGGCATCGTACCGGCCTATGATTTCGCGGGCGCTGCGGCAAACAGCGTCACCATCACGCTCGCGCCGAGTGCGAGCGCCTTCACTGGCATGGAGGGCGCAGCCGTCACCGCCGCGCTGCAGACCTGGACGACGATCGCCGACCAGATCGCGGCCCCCGGGGTGAGTTTCGTCATAGAGACCAATCTCGCCCTCGCCGCTGACGGCAGCATGGTGCAGGTCACGCTCTCGCCCGCGCAGCAGACCGCCGTTACCACCATGGCGCAGAAGATGGTCGCCTGGCTGCAGGATATGAGCACCCCCTTCCCGGCCGATCCGACACGCCTCGCCGTGACCGTAACGGGGGCCGCAGCACTGCCGCCCGCCTTCGAGATGGTGGTGCTCTTCGGCATCGCACGCGACCCGGCGCTGATCTCGCCGCTGCTCAAGGATCAATACGGCACCGTCACTTTCCCCTCGGCCCAGCATGTCTCGACAACGGTGGCACCCAGCCTCGGCGCTTCGCTGCCGGACGGAACCTCCGTCAGTCTGGATGTCTTCGCGGCTGCTTTCGTCCGCGCCTTCCCGGCCCTGCTGCTCTCGGTTGGGCTCAATGGCGGCCAGGCACCGGCGGGCGCCCAGGCGGCTGTGCCGCGCCGCTCACGCGCCGCGCGCCATGCGCGGGCGCTGCGCGCCTCCGGCCTCGCGGCGGATGGCAGCGGTGGCGGCCAGGCCGGACCGCAATCCCTCTGGGCCGTGCAGACCTCGCTGGTGCAGATCAGCATCGGCGCCACTCAGGGCAGCGGGCCCTACTACCTGTCACCGAAACCGCTCGACAATGCGCTCGCCTCCGGCACCGTGCCGCTGCCCGACCTCCCCGCTGCCCTGCAGCCACCGACCTGGCCGGCGAACCAGACCTTCACCGATGTCGATCTCGATCTCGTGAATGCCTCCTTCTTCTCGGGGCTCGATCTGATGCTGGCGCCAGCCTCGGCCGCACAGGCATTCACGCAGGCGCGCGATGCCTACGTCGCCATGGCCGATGGCCGCGCGAATATCGCCACACTCTATGCGACCAGGGAGATCGACTGGCTGTTTCCGCCCCAAGCCCCCTTCACGGGCAATGCCACGCAATGGCAGGCGGCGCGGGACGCCTTCGAGCAGCAGATGCGCGCGGCGCTGGCCACCGCCTATACGACCGATACCATCGTCCAATACGATGTCTCCTGGACGAGCCAGCTTCCCGCCGGCATCGGCGATCTCTACGAACTGTTCGGCACCGTGGTGCCGACCGACGGCACCGCGCTCGACCGTGGCTTTACCCTCTCCTCGCCGCATGTCGCGATCCCGCCGAGCGGCCCCGGGCTGCTCACCTTCCTCTTCGGCGTCAACGACATCCGCGATACCGCCGCGCTGTCGCTCGATCTCAGTTTCAACGCGACCCATATCCAGCATTTCCTGGCCCCTGCGAGCGAGACGCCGCCGGGCGAGGCGCGGCCCTCGATCTGGCTGCAGCTGGTCAATCCCTATGCCAAGCTGCCGCATCTCGGCCCGGACGGCCAAGCGACCGAGATTCCCCTGGTCTTCCGGCAATTCCCGACGCCGCCCACCTTGGTGCGGCAAGAGGCGCTGCCCGGCTCTGGCAGCGGCGTCAGCGAGAGCGACAATCCGCTCATCGCCGCCGCCGCCTGGCATCTGAACTATGTCTATCAGGTGCCGCTGACGCCGCATGACCAGATCGTCACCGCGGTCACCTACAATACCGATCTGACGGTCAGCGGCGCCGCGCAAGCCCGCGCGGCGGCGCTGCGCACGGGCGCGCCGGTCACATACAGCCTCTTCGAGGCGCTCGCCCGCTTCAGCGCCACCTATCCCGTCATCCAGCCGGTGCTGACCGACCGCGCCAGTCCCAACTGGGCGGCGGCAGCGGCGGTCTTCGCCCGGCTGGTGACCGACGTCGTCACCAATACCACCTGGACGCCGCCCGGCATCTCCGCGCGCGCGTCCGGCGGCCTCACCAGGATCACGGATGTCTATACCGTCACCGATGTTGCGGACGCGGTGGGCGATGGCCGGCAGATCACCCTCGCCTGGGACGCCCAGGAATCGAGCTTCCCGGGCGCCACGCTTGCAGTCGAGGCGCTCGACCCGCAGCTCGTGCCCTATGCCAATCAGATGCCGGGGCGCACGGCCAATGCCGTCACCGACCGGTATACGCCGGTGCCCCCGCTGGCGGATGACTGGATCGTGCATGCGGTGGAGGTCGCCGCCCTCAATGTCCTCGCCGCCGAAAACGCGCTCGCCGCCGTACAGGTGGAGCGCAACCTGATCGAAATGACGGATGCCGGCGGCACCAGCTGGTATGTGCAGGGCGACTACGTCTACATGACGCCGATCATCAGCGCGACCCAGCCGGTGACGCCTTTTATTGATAATGCAACTCCGATCGACGTGGCGGCGCTGCCCAATCAGGGAATCGGCACTGGCTGCCCTGCAGAGGGCCCGCCGGGTGTGACCAGTCTCTGTCAGAGACTCTATACCCTGATATACGATCTCATCGGCAACGGCGGCTGCCTCACTGATCTTCTTGCTGCCCATGCCAGGGCCAGCACGGCGGACTCAATCTCGCGCCGCGTCAAGATGGCCTGCAGTTTCCAGTATCCGGTGGCGTCCGCCGGCGGCATCACCTCCGCCAATCCGGTGCAGCCCCTGATGCCGGTGACCCTCGCGCGCTCTTTCCTGATCGACGGCAGCAACCCAGCCCAGCTCTCCGATCTCTCGAGCCGTTACGCAGCTCAGGTCGCCGCCTGGGCCGAGACCAACAAGGTCGCCTTCGGCAGTGACGGACTGGCGGGTGCCCAGTTCGTTTTCGACGTGACGCTCTATGCCGAACTCAGTGGGCTCAACACGCCGCTGCTCCGCCTGCGCCGCCTGCAGCTCAAAACGGCGGATGTCGCACCATGACAGGTCAGACGAACCGGCCGTGGCGTATTGCGGGCGAACGGAGACCGGCGGACCGCGCCAACAACCATCGACAACGCCTCATTGAACAGGAAAGACAGAGATGACCAAACACGCATTCACACTCATCGACAAGTCGGACAATGCAGTCAATGCGAGCTGGAACGGCGCGCCCACGACCTTGCTGACCAATCAGAACACGGTCATGCCGCAAACCCCGAACGGCACGATGGTCCTGACCCTGCTCAACCAGACCAGCGGCAACAACCAAGGCCAAATCTCGCTTACCTCGGGCGGGGCCATCCCCGAATTCATCACCGTGGATGCGCACGCCAATCAGCCGACGGCGAGAACCAGCAACTGGCACGCCAACAATCTCAGTCTCACCAATATCAGCGCGAACAACGACACGCCCATCCTCGTGCAGGCGGTGGGCCCCGGCATCACGGGCATCACGCCTCTCGCGCTCACCATCGGCACGCCGCTCATGCTCAGCTACGGCCAAGTCGCCCAGGGCAATTCCTCGCCGCAATGGGTGCAGCTTGTGGTTCAGGTGACGGGGCCGACGCTCGGCATCGTCGCCCTGATCGGCGGGCCGCCGGATGCCACGGGCAACAATGGCTATCTCATCGCGGTCAACGCCGCGGCCAATACCGGCCCGGGCAGCAACCCGCCCCCGCCGCCCGGCTACTACGCGACGACGACCTCGAATACCTACACCTTCCCCTTCAACTGGGGCAGCAGCCTCGTCTTCGTCGCCAATATGTCGCCGAGCACGGCGCAATCGGTCTCGGTTCTCCTGCGCGCCCTGTGACACGACACGGCGGCCGGGCGGTTGTCCGTCCGGCCCCGTCTTTCGGGAGATTGCCATGTCCAGCCTACGACCGTCGCGCCCGGCCTTCGCCATCATCGGCCGCAATACGGTCGCTTCCGGCTGGAACGGCAGCGGCCTCGTACTTGCGGTCAATGCCAATGCCGTCATGCCGCAGACCGCGAACGGCACAATGATCCTCGGCTGGGTCAACCAGGCGTCCCAGAACAATGCCGGCCAGCTCGCGCTCACCTCGGGCGGCAGCCGGCCTCAGTTTCTCGAAGCCCCCGCCCTTGCTGCCCAGCCGGGCATGCTGATGGCCAACTGGCATGCAAACAATCTTAGCCTGACCAATGTCAGCCCCCAGCAGGCGACACCGATCTGGATCTCGGCCTTCGGCCCCGGGGTGCCGGGCCAGAGCTCGCTTGCCTTGAAGGCGGACGGCACTTCGATTGCCCTGGCAACCGGGCAGAGCGCGGCCGGCAAGGCACTGCCGCAATGGATGCAGCTCATCCTGCAGAGCAATACGCCGACACTGTGCATCTTCGGCATCGTCGGCGGCCCGGTGGACGCGGGCGGGAACAACGGCTACGGCATCGCGGTCAATGCCAGCGCCAATACCGGCCCAGGCACGGGCACCTCCCCGCCTCCCGGCTATTACGCGACCACCACGGGAAACGCCTACACCCTTCCCTTCAACTGGGGCAGCAGCCTGGTCTATGCCGTGAACATGTCGCCCGCCACCGCCTCCGGCGCGCGGGTGCTCATGCGGCCGCTCTAGAGCGCGCGCACTTGCCGCTCAGCGCGCCGCCGCAGACCCTGCCCTATGCGATCATCGATCAGCGATCGGTAGCCCCGGATTGGGACGGCGCGCGGCTGGTCCTGTCGCCCGATCAGAATGCCAATATGCCGCAGACCGTGAACGGCACCATGGTCTTCACCTATGAGAACATGAGCGCCAAGAACAATCAGGGCGCGATCTCGCTCACCTCCGGTGGCGGCTCGCCCAACTTCTACACGGTGGCGGCCGGCGCCAATCAGCCGTCCTTTCTCATGGACAACTGGAAGGCGAACAATCTCAGCATCACCAATATCAGCCCCAATACCGAAACACCGATTGCGATTCAGGCGATCGGCCCTGGCCTGCCGGGCATAACACCGCTTCCCATCGCCGTCGGGCCGCCGGGGCGGACCCTTGCCCCAGGGCAGACCGGACAGTCTGTCGCCGCGCCGCAATGGATGCAGCTCGTTTTGCAATGCAACGCCGCCACCACCGCGGTCGTCGCCCTGATCGGCGGCCCGCCGGACGCGCAGGGCCAGAACGGCTATGTTTTTGCGGTCAACTATCCGACCGACAGCGGCCCCGGAACCGGAGTAGCGCCGCCGGCCGGCTACTATGCGACGACAACCGCCAACACCTACACGTTCCAATTCAACTGGGGCGGCAGCGCACTCTTCCTCGCCAACCTCTCCTCCACCAATGCCTATGCCGTGACGATCATCCTGCGGCCGCTCTAGGGCCCGATCGGCTGAGATCGACCCGCGCGGGCAGTTCACCTGAACGGTAAACCGACCTCTTATCAATTGCTTAGGTTGGCTTCACGGGTCCGACAGACGCCGGATCGCTTCGATGGCGCGCGGTCACTCTCTGGTCGCTTCCAGCCGCGCCTCCTGCTCTCGTTTTTGTAATGTCTCGGCATCTCAGCCGATCCGGCGCCCGCGTCACGAAGGCGGAGAGCCTCCCCCGCGGCGGATAGCTGGACGACACAACTTTGACGTCAAGATCCGGTTCCACTTCTGCCGCATTTCCAAGCCATAGCATTGTCCGTCACGACACCATCACGTTTGCGTGCAAACGACCGGACGGCGCGAGCGGGAGGTAAAGCGAACCGGCCGTCGGTACTACGCCTTTTGGCGGAGGCGTCAGGCCAAAAGTGGGAACACAAAACAAAAACTAAGGCTTTTTGCGCTCATCCCACTAAAAATACGGGCGCAATGCCCATTTCTAGCCGCCAACATAATGAAATCCATGCCATCCGCATCCATCTCAGCCGGTGCCGCGTAAGGCTTTGGGCCCAATTTTTGCCCTCGCCAGCCAATCCTCCCGCCAAAAGGAACCCCGTTTGAGGCTTTCACCCATCACCCAGGCACGACATGAGAGTGGCAGTTCCGACGACGCATGCTCTCGAGTTTGCGAAACAACAATAGCGCGGATCACCGCCAGACTTGGTTTTAAGGATTTCGACCGTTGAACAGGGATGCCGAGAGCGTGGATTTGTTCGGGGGTCGGGCCATTGGCCTCGACAGTCCAAACCTCGCCTTCGCCCCCGATGCCGCTCCGCTTTCGATGGTCTGGCTCGATCCTGCGCGGTTGAGCCGGGAATGCCTCGTCGGCGCCGTGCTCGCGGCCCAGCCGCAGTTCACCATTCACGGGTTCGAATCGCTCGAAGAATGCCTCCGCGCCAACGAAGACTCACCTGACCTTGTGGTGTGCTACTCGCATGCCGAAGAGAATGTCGACATCAAGCTCGTCGAAGCGGTTCATGCGACCTATCCGGGCGCGCGTGTCGTCGTGCTTTCGGATGCGGTCACGCTGGCGCCGGCCGTCGTGCGCGACATTCTCTCCCTGGGGGTCGCGGGCTTCATTCTGACCCGGCGGACCGGCCTGCAGATGATGGTTTCGGCCATCAGCCTGGTTTATTCGGGCGGCACGTTCGTGCCGCGCGATTTTCTCTTTATGGATGGCCAGCCCGCCGTGGCCGCCGCACCGCCCAAGGCGGCGGACGGCCGGCTCACGCAGCGCGAGCACGCGGTGCTGGATCTCATCCGCCTGGGCAAGCCCAACAAAGTGGTCGCCGACGAACTCGGCATGAGTGCGAGCACGGTGAAAGTCCATGTGCGCAACATCATGCAGAAGATGGGCGTGGCCAATCGAACCCAGGTCGCGCTTAGGGCGGACGAGTTTCCGCGCCCCGATCAGTAGATTTGATATCAATAATTCGTGTCTTTTTCTTCGGGCGTTATTTGCAACGATCCGCGGAAAGCCTGCCCATGCGACAGCAGGGCGCCCATCACCGATTGCGCCTCACTTGCCACGCAACGCTCGCTTCACCGTCGCGTGACAACAAAAGGCTTAGTCTCATTCTCTGAAAAGGATGAGTGGGCTACCTCTTCTACCCGTATGGCCGATGGATGAAATTCTACTGGTGACTTTGCTGCGGACGCACATAAGTTGCGCCACATCAATTTCACCCGAAGGTGACAAATGGATCAATCGATGCCTCATTTTGACCGAACGTACTCCGATATCGGATCTTTGGAGGTGGATGGTACGCAGACCAATGCTGCCGACAATCCGAGCAATGCTACGAAAGCGGATGGCGGTCCTAATCTTTCGCATGACGCGCAGGGCCCGGTCACACGGATCGCCTGGATCGATGCCTACGCGCTGTCGCGCGACTGCATCATGAAAGTGCTGTCGGAATCGGAACCGAAGCTCACGGTTCATCCCTTTGCCTCGGTCACCCAATTCCTCGCGAGCGAGGTCGGGGAGGTCGACGCCATCGTGCTCCATGCGCATGGTTCCTACGAAACCTGCTTGCAGGAAACCGCGATGCTGCGTGCCGCCATCGTGCGGACGCCCGTGGTCATCCTCTCCGATCTCGAAGAGCATTGTCAGATCGACACCATCCGCAACACCCTGCGTGCCGGCGCGAGTGGCTTCATCTCGACCCGCAGCATGGGCCTCGGTATGACGCTCTCTGCGATCCGCTTCGTACAGTCCGGCGGCACCTTCGCGCCGCTCGATCTCTTGCTTTCAAGCCCGGCACCGGCCGAGCGGCAGAGCGACGATGCGCCATACAAGCTTACCGCGCGGCAGCGCGACGTTCTCGCCCAGCTGCAGCAAGGCAAGGCGAACAAAATCATCGCCCATGAACTCGGCATGAGCGAGAGCACCGCCAAGGTCCATATCCGCAACATCATGCGCAAGATGGGTGCGACCAACCGGACCCAGGCAGCCTTCAATGCGCTGAAGCACTATCCCGGCGGCGAAGCGCGCTCCAGCCTCTAGCGCGTCCCGGGCGGCAGCCAGGCCGCCCAGCCCGCCTATGCCGGTTGCCGGACTCCACACTCCCCGGCATCACCCAGGTGGAGAATCCCGGCCCTCATACTCAGGCCTTTGCCTTAGCCCCGGGCGTGACGCGCGCGGCAAACCCTCCCATCCGGGCAGGCTTCCGTCCACCCATCCACTATAGTGATGAGGATGGCGACGATTGTCTACCGAACCCCATTCTTCTACTCCATGAGGAGAGCGAGACCGATTCGAGATTGGTGATCAAACAATGATACATGCCTTTCCTGCCTGCAGTCCCCACGGACCTTGCGCCCGGCCGGATCCTGAAGCCTCGCCCGAGATCAGCCGATGAGGCCGGATCACCGCCTGGCGGATATTGCCGCATGCGCCTGCCTGCAGGCCATGTAATGGGCCGCTCCATCCGCATCGCCTGGGTCGATCCTTGTCAGCTGACACGGGAATGCATGACGACGGCCCTCTCGCAAGGGATATCGCCGCTTCGCCTCACTCCCTACGAGAACGCGGCCGCCTTCATTGTCTCCGCAATGAACGATGGTGTCGATCTCATCGTCCTGACCGCGCATGACCATGGCCGACATCTGCCGGAGGATATCATCACGCTTCGCGCCGCGGCATTCCACCAGCCGATCGTCCTCGTCAGTCCGAACGAGGCGGCGGACCAGATGGCCGCGGTCGCAGCGTCGCTCCGCCTCGGCGCAAGCGGCCATCTGCCACTCCAGTCGACTGGCATTGAGATGGCGATCTCCTCCTTCGTCTTCGCCCATGAAGGCGGCACCTTCGCGCCGCTCCAGCTGCTCCTCGCCGGGCAGGTTCCGCCACGGCGGGCGGCGCCCCCCCGCCGCGGCGCGCGGCCGGAGGGGGTCGACGGGAAGCCCGGGCGCAGAAGCCAGCGGCTGCGGAAATCGGCGAGGCGCCTTGCCGCCGCGCCGCTCATTGAAGGCAGCACGCATGACGAGCCTGCTTAAACGCTATCTCCAGGATGGCTATCTCGCCGGCTGCTCGGCCTGGACCCGGCGCATGCTGGGCGGTCGCTCCGGGCCCCGGCGCTTTGACCGCGTCGCCATCGTCGCTGCCTTCGGCAAGAGGAACGGCATCACTCAAGGCGCCGTCCTGCAATGGCAGGCGTTGCGCCGCGCCGGCGTCGCGGCGGAGATGATCGACGCGACGGCCGCCTTGCGCAATCCTTTCCATCGCGTGCCGCATGATCCAGCGACCGCCTATATCTTTCACTCCGGCGGCCCGCAGACGGCAAGCCTGATCGGCGCCGTTCTGCCCGCCGCACGCGATGCCTGGCGCATCGGCTACTGGGCCTGGGAACTGCCGGACCCGCCGCCCGACTGGAATGGTTGTGACGGCAACCTGAACGAAATCTGGACGCCCAGCCGCTTTTCCCGGGATAGCCTGATGCGGGCGATGCGGCTGCCCATCGAGGTCGTGCCTCATCTCCTGCCGGCCGCCCCCCGCCGCAGCCGCATGCCGGGCGCGCCCTTCACCGTGCTCACCATGGCGGACAGCCGGTCCAGCCTCTCGCGCAAGAATCCGGAAGGTGCCGTCCGCGCCTTCCAGGCCGCGTTCGGCACCGGCCCGGCGGCGCGGCTTCTGCTCAAGATTGGGGCGAGTGACGCCGATCTGCAGGCACTGAACGCGCGGCTCGGCGGCGCGCTTGATGCCCCCAATATCGAACTCATCCGGGAGTTCATGAGCGACGAGGCGCTCGCGGCGCTCTACGGCCGCGCGGATGTGCTGCTGTCGCTTCATCGTGCCGAAGGCTTCGGCCTGCCGATGCTGGAAGCGCTCGCCCGCGGCATCCCGACCGTCGCCACCAGCTGGTCCGGCAACATGGATTTCACGACGGCTGAAAACAGCCTGCTTGTGCCCTATGATGTCGTGCCCGTGGCCGATGCTGGCGCGGTCTATCACGGCAGTCATTGGGCCGAGCCCGATACGGCAGCGGCAGCGGCGGCACTCGGCCGCCTCGCAGGCGACCCTGATTTGTATGCGCAACTATCCGAAGCCGCCTATCGCGGCTGCAATGAGCAGCCCTTTGCCTTCCCCCTCGAGCGCATGCACGCCCGAGCGGCGTAAAGCCGGCCGCCTCAGAGGTCCAGCACGCGCTCCGGCGTCAGGCGATGGCGCAGGAGATCGCGGAAGGCAAGCAAATTGCCGCGCAGCCGTCCGCGCCGATCGACATAGGGTTCCGGTCGCGGCGCATGCAGCATGTTCATCACAAGATTGCGGCCGATATGTTCGAGCGCACGCCCGAGCGGATAGCCTGCTCCCTTGCCAGCGAGATAAAGCGGATTGGCAACCTGCGAGTAGCCAAGGCGCAGGCCCGAATTGCGGCCGAGCTTGACGCCCAAATGCGCTCCCACCGCCGCCTCCACTTTCACGACCTGGCCGTGCCGGGCGAGGCGCCGTGAAAGATCTACGTCTTCCTGCCAGCCATAAAGCGGAAGGCGCTCGTCGAAGGTGATGCCGTGCTGGCGCATCGGGGCAAGGCGCACCGCCATGTTGCAGCCATAGCCGGAAAAAACCGGGGTGATCTGCCGCGCCCTACTGCCCGCGCCCCGACCATAAGCGGTGCGGATCGCCTGCTCGGCCGCTGGCACCGTCAGGCCGGGCCCGCCGATCCCATCTGCCGCGACATGGCCGGTGGCGACCACGATCGCGGGAGTCTTCATCATGGCCTGCTCGATCTCGGCGAGATAGTCGGTTGCCATGACAAAGTCGTCGTCGAGGAAGAGCATCACGTCTGCGTCCGGCGCTGCTGCGATCAGGGCGTTGCGCTGCCGCGGCAGGCCCGGCTGTTGCGCCAGGAAGATGCTGACTCCGGGCAGGCCTTCCAGCCCCGCGACATCGGCGGGCTTGCTGCCGCAAACTAAAATCCCGTCCGGCCGCCGCGTCTGGCCTTCAATTCCAATCAAGATCTCGCGAAGCACAGCCGCGCGGCCGACTGTCGGAATGCCAATCACGATGTTGAGCGCCACCGGAAACTCCAAGTCTGCTGGATTGAGCAAGGAAAACGGCGGATCACTCGGTTCCGCTTTCATGTCGATCTGGCTAGGCCGCCGTTACGGTCAAGTCGATCTGGCCAAATGGGGTACGAAACCGGCCAAAAGCTGTCCACAGGAATGATCAAGAATTCTCGCAACCTGATGCTATTCTATTGGCTGACATCGAAGACCAGGATCGATGCCGCAGCAGGATGAATTTCGTTGATGCACGATGAAGAATTCCACCGCCCTTCCATCGCCCTGACCGCGCGTGGCCACGCCGCGCTGCCGGGCCCCGCAGTTGATCCGAGTTTCGGCATCGAGCCCATCGCCGTGCCCTTCGGACGCTTGATGTCCATCCTGCGTCGGCGCCTCTGGATCATCCTTCTGGCCCTCGCCGTCGTCGTCGGCGGTGCGTTCTACGTCGTCGATAGGATGCCCAAGCTTTACACCTCTCAGGCGTCGCTCATCATCGAGCCGCAGCGCACCCAGGTCAGCGACCTGCAGGCGATCTCGAACGACGCCGAGGATATCGCGAGCCTCATGCGCACGCAGATCGATATCCTGAGTTCGCCCTCGCTCGCACTCGGCGTCGTCCGGGCGCTCAATCTTACCCATGATCCCGATTTCGTGCTGCATGGCGGCGGCCTCAGCGCGGAGGCCAAGACATTCCTCGCCGATCATCACATCATCCCGCCGCCGGACAATCAGCCGCTGAGCCAGAGCAACAAGGAGATCATTGCCTCTGCCATCCTCGGCCGCAAGATCAGCTTCTCGAACGAACCGCATTCCCGCCTTCTCGGCATTGCCGTGACAACGCGCGACCCCGTGCTCAGTGCCCGTATCGCGAATGAGTTCGCGAAGCAGTTCCTCGCCTTCAAGGTGCAGGAGAAATACGCGGCGATGCAGCGCGCCCATGACTGGCTTCAGGGCCAGGTCGCCTCGCTCGCCGGCGAAGTGCGGCAGAAGGACGATGCTGTCGAGGCCTATCGCGTGGCGCATGGCTTGGCGGAATCCACCCCCACTTCGGACAATGGTAACGGGCCACAGCCGCAGACGATCAACCGTCAGCAGCTCGACGCGACAAGCGCCGAACTCGTCCAGGTGTCGCGCGATCTGACCGAGAAGGAAGGCGCACTGGCCCAGGCCGAGGCGGCGGAGCGCGGCCATGTCTCGCCCTCCGACCTGCCCTCCGTTCTCTCGTCTCCGGTGATCGCACAGCTGGTTCAGGATTCGGCTGCAGCCTCCGCGCACGCAGCCGAGCTCAGCGCCTCCCTCGGGCCTGCCAATCCGGAACTGCGTGCGGCCCAGGCCCGCGCCAATCTGCTCGAAGCCCGGACACATACGGAAATGGGCGCGGTCGCCCGCAGCCTCGCGGTGCAGGTCAAGGCGGCGCAGAATCAGAAAGCGGCGCTGCAACAGCAACTCGACCAGCTGCGCGGCGCGGTGGGCACCGAGAACGCCGCCGAAATCGGCCTCAATACGCTCGAATCCCAGGCGCGCGCGACGCGCAACCTCTATGAGAGCTTCCTGACGCGCGCGGCACAGCTCGCCAATGTCGCCGGCATCCAGGAGCCGGATGCCTCGCTGGTGTCGAGCGCCGAGCCACCGCTCGGCCCCTCCTCGCCCAAGCGCATGCGCATCCTGGTGGTGGCGGCGCTCCTGGCGACCGCCGTCGGCGTCGGCATCGCGATCCTGCTCGAGCGTCTGCGCGGCGGCTTCAGCCGACCGGAGGAGATCGAGGCCATGATGGGCGTGCCGCTCATCGGCATGCTGCCCGCGGTCAATCGTCGCCGCCTGCTGGGCGGGGGAGAGCGTCGCGCGGAAGCGGCGATGAGCGCGGCGCTGGACCGTATTCGCGGCCAGATGCACGTGTTGGGCGACGAGCGGCCGAAGACGCTGATGGTCACCTCCTCCCTGCCTAAGGAAGGAAAGTCCATCCTCGCCGCGCGGCTGGCTCGCAACATGGCGGCCGCCGGCTGGCGCGTGCTCCTGCTGGAATGCGATTTCTGCTGCCCCTCCCTTGCCGGCTATTTCGGCCTTCCGGACGGTCCCGGTCTTTGCGAAATTCTCTCGGCGGCCACACTCGGCGACAGCCGGAAACTCATCCGCCATCCCATGGCCCAGCTGGACGTCATCCTCGCCGGCCGGGTGCGCTCGGACAGCCAGGAGATGCTGGCCTCGCCGCGCATGCTGGCGCTGCTTGCCGATGCGCGCTCACGCTACGACGTCGTCATCATGGATACGCCGCCCGTCCTGCCGGTCGCCGATGCGCTCATCCTCGGCCAGCATGTCGATGCCGCGCTCGCCGTGGTGCAGTGGGAGAAGACGCCGCGCGACGCGGTCATGAATTCCATCCGCCTGATGCAGGACAGCCGCACGCCGCTCATCGGCATCGTCATGACGCAGGTCGACCAGAAGAAGGCCGCCAAGGCCGGGGGGCGCATTTCCTATGCCTTCCGGCACTATGAAGGCTACCACCCGTCGCGCGCCTGACGCCCCATGGGAATCACCACCCTCGGCCTCGTTCTGGCGCCACTCGGCCTGCTCTGGTGCACCAATCCGATCCGGCTGCTCCAGCTCGCCTTCGTGGCCGCCATTTTCGAGGCAGGCGCGGCCTTTCTCTTCGGCACCTTCGGCCTGCAGCCTGCCCTGGTGCCGGGGCTCATCTTCGTTGCCTATGTCGTCGCCCAATATGCGCTCGGCATGCGCTACCAGGGCGAGGCCCAGGTGCTGCGCACGATGACGCCGCTCATCGCGCTCGTCGCCTATGCGGTGCTGTCTATCTTCCTTCTGCCGGATGCCTTCAGGGGCCAGATCATGGTCTGGCCGCAGCGGCCTGATCTGATCAATCCAGGCTATGTTCCGCTCGCCTTCACGTCTGGCAACGTCACCCAGACGCTCTATCTGACGCTCTATTCGATCGTCGCCATCTGCGCAGGCTTGCTGGTCACACGCCACGGCTTTCGCTTCGAAACCCTGCTTCGCGCCTATCTCCTCGGCGGCTACCTGGTCGTTATCCTCACCTTCTGGGATTTCGCCTATCGCATCGCGGGCGTCTACTTCCCGAAGGAGATCGTCTATTCCAACCCCAATTGGGCGATCGTGAATCAGGTCATCGGGCCGGTACCCCGCATTCAGGCAACCTTCTCGGAACCCGCGGCCCTCGCCTTCTACTGCTCCGGCCTGTTCTTCTGCTGCCTTTGGCTGAACGCAAAGGGCCGGCGCATCATGCGGGTCGACGTCCTGCTCGGCCTCGCGATTCTCGCCATGCTGTGCTCGACCTCGACCACAGGCATTCTGACCCTCGTCGCCGGCTTTCCCGTCATGATCGGCTACGCGTTTCTGACGCGCCAGCCGGCCGCCGCCGCACAACTGGCGAAGAAGGGTGGTGCCCTGCTTCTGGTCGGCGGCCTTCTGCTCGGGCCGGTCTTCATCATGGTCCCCGCGCTGCAATCCTCTGTCAGCGAGGTGATGGACGCGACGCTGTCGAAGGGTGACAGCCAGTCCTATCAGGAGCGCAGCGGTCTCGACGACGCAGCCCTCGCGACACTGGGGCAAACCGATGGGCTCGGCGTCGGCTGGGGCAGCTTCCGCACCTCCAGCCTGGTGCCCGGCCTTGCCGCCAATGGCGGCGTTTTCGGCCTCGCCATGGTGGCTCTGCTTGCCTTGCAGGTGACATTGCTCATGCGCCGCGCCGGGCGCCGCAATCCCAACCATGCGGGTGGCGTGGTGCTGGAGGGTTTCGGCGCCGCGCTCGCCGGCCAGCTCGCCGCCGCCCTTCTTTCCGCTCCCACAATCAGTTCCATCGTCTTCTATCTCCAACTCGGCTGCGTCACCGGCACAGCGGCACGCATGCTGTCCGAGAGCAGGCGTAGCCAAGCCGTCGCCCACCGCCCCGCGGGCTCCGCAATCCTGGCCGAGAGCCCCAACAACAGAGGCAGTTTCGCATGATGCCCGGCCCCGTCTATCTCAATGGCCGCTACCTCGCCCAGCCGGTGACCGGCGTGCAACGTTTTGCCGCAGAAATCGTCGGCGCGATCGGCACGCTGACGGCCGCCGGGGAATGGCCCGAGACCACGCTTTTGACACCGCAACTTGACGGATCTGCCGCGGTTCTCCCAGGTGGCACGCAGCCCTCGGCGCGCCCGGTCGGCCATCGCCAGGGACATCTGTGGGAGCAGATCGACCTGCCGCGGGCAGCCCGCGGCGGCACCCTTGTCAATCTCGGCAATACCGCCCCCCTCCTCAGCGGCGCCGGCCAAGTCGTCGTCATCCACGATGCCGGCGTCTTCGATACGCCCTATTCCTATTCCTGGAAGTTCCGCCTCTGGTACAAGAGCTTGCAACACGCCCTGGTCCGTCGCGGGGCCCGCATCGCGACCGTCTCGGAATTCTCGCGCGCCCGCATCGCGGCCCGGCTCGGGCTTGATCCCGCGCGCATCGCCGTCATTTACGAAGGCGCGGACCACATCCTGCGTGTCCCCGCGGACGAGAGCGTGCTCGCGCGGCACGGGCTGGAGCGAGGGCGCTTCGCCCTCGTCGTCGGCAGCCGCGCGGCGCATAAGAACCTCGCCGCCCTTGACGAGGTCGTGCAGGCACTGGCCGCGCGCGGCATGGTCGTCGCCATGACGGGCGGCGCCAATCGCGCCGTCTTTCAGGATACGGAAGAAGCGTCTGCCATCCGCTCGCTCGGCCGCGCCAGCGATGCCGAACTGCGCGCCCTCTACGAGAATGCCGCCTGCCTCCTCTTCCCCTCGCGCTACGAGGGCTTCGGCCTGCCGCCAGTCGAGGCGATGATCTGTGGTTGCCCGGTCATCGCCACCCGCGGCGGCGCGGTCGAAGAGATCTGTGGGGAGGACGCGCTCTATGCGCGGCTCGATGAGCCGGCCTCGCTTTCGGGCACCATTACGCGATTGCTGGACGAGCCCGGGCTGCGCGCCGATCTCAGCGCGCGCGGCCGTGCGCGGGCTGAGCGGCTGAGCTGGGCCTCCTCCGCCCGTCTGCTCGGTGACGTCGTTCGGCAGGCCGCGTGATGGCGCAGCAGTCCCGGACCAGCCGCCTCGCCGTGGCCGTCCTTGCTCTGAGCGCCGTCCTTGGTGCAGGCCGCGCCCATGCCGGCCTGCTCGACAAGCCCGCCGATTCGAGCCAACTCTGCGGCGCGGCCGTGCAGGCGGCGGAAGCCCGCTATACCCTGCCCACCGGCTTGCTTTATGCGATCAGCGAGGTCGAATCCGGCCGCCCCGTGGATGGCGGGTCAACCCGCCGGCCCTGGCCCTGGACCGTCCAGGCCGAGAGCCAAAGCCATTACTTCGCAACCGAGGCCGCCGCCATCCAGTGGGTGCAGCAGGCCCAGGCGCGCGGCGTTGCCTCCATCGACGTCGGCTGCATGCAAGTGAATTTGATGTATCATCCCTCTGCCTTCAGAACGCTCGACGATGCCTTCGACCCGGCACATAACGCCGATTACGCGGCTCGCTTCCTCACGTCGCTGCATGCCGAAACGGGGGATTGGCACGAGGCGGCCGGACGCTACCACTCCGAAACGCTCGCTCTCGCCATGCCCTATCGGCGGCAGGTCGAAGCGGTGCTTCATGGCGGCGGGTTCGCCCTTTCGCCCCAGGCGATCCGCCTGCAGAAAATGCAAGCGGCCTGGAACGCCACCTTGGCCCCCGGCAAACCCGCGGAGACCGCTCTGAGTGGCGACTGGAGCAAACTTCTGGCTAAACCCGGAGCCGACCGGCACCTGCACCGCCGGCCACGACGCGTGATCTTGCTGACCGACGCAAATTGAGTGCACATTCCTCTCCCACGGGTGTCAATGTCTTGAACGAACAAGAAAAACAGGCGGTGGCCGCGATGAATCTTCCCTTCTGCATCCCCTCTAACGCGCGCGGGCGCGCGCCGCGCCTGGCGGCGCTCGGGCTTGCCGCCACCCTGGCGCTCTCGGCCTGCGCGCCCGGCTCCGGCCTGCCGAAGCTCGCGGAGACGGCGCCGGCGTCCTATACGCTCGGCGCCGGCGAGGAGGTGCGGATCGTGGTCTTCGGCCAGACCGAACTCACGGGGCGTTTCACCGTCAATGACAGCGGCACTATTTCGGTGCCATTGCTGGGCGACGTGCCTGCCCGCGGCAAGACGACCGACCAGCTGGCACAGACGATCGCGACCGATCTCGAGCAGCGCAAGCTTCTCAACAGCCCGAGCGTCTCGGTCGAGATCACGAAATACCGCCCCGTCTTCGTCCTCGGCGAGGTCAAGACGCCCGGCCAGTATCCCTACGAGCCCGGGATGACGGCACTGACCCTCGTCGCAATCGCCGGCGGCTTCACCTATCGCGCACAGACAGGCTACGTCTCCGTTCTCCGCAAGGAAGACGGCCAGGTCGAGGAGGGTCAGGCGCCGCGCGGCGAGGAGCTCCGCCCTGGCGACGTCGTGACCATTTTCGAGCGCTATTTCTGAAGTTCTGCAAGCATGGACAAAAAAGCCCCGCCGCTAGCGGGGCTTTTTTTTATTCCTCTCGGTCCCCTTCCAAGCCGAAATGCAACGTCCGTATCAGCCCGTTCCGCTGATAGACGCCTCGGATCATGTCGATTCGCTGCCCAAGCTGCGCGACGCTCGGCTGTCGTCCTCGTCGCCCCCGTGCCCCTGACATTTGGACTATCAAATCTCGACTCCGCGTATTCCGGCCGCTCACCTGTGAGCACCGTGACACCGAGGTGCTGGTCTTAGCTATCGTTTGCGGTGAGGGAATTGGCATCTGCCGGGGTTTGCCCCTGGGCGAATCATATCCAACTGGCGAAGGCCATTCCGAGCAACGGCGCAGTCCACGCCTGCGATCTTTTGAGCGAGGCGCGCGGCCTTCGCCAAGTCCCGGCGGGAAGACGCGCCTGCCGCATACTGCGGACGGGTGACAAATCCAGCGCGGCGCACCACCTGAACACGGTTTGTGCCCGGCTCTCTCTCAGAAAAAGAGGATTCCGGCACACCGTCCGAGGCTGCCTGATCGGCCATCGCCCCGCCCACCGGAACGTGATGGCGTGCCAGGCGCGTTCCGTCTCCCTTCGAGCCAATGGCCATTCGAACGCGCATGGGGCGAAGGAGGTACGTCCGTCACCTGTCGCCCTGGCCGCCTCGGCCCAATGGCGCAGTCCACGCGTTGCGCGCAGCGATGCACCACCGTCTTTCTCCCCCGGTCGGCCAGTGTCGATTCCCGTTGCTCAGTCCTGCGGCCGATACGCCTGCCAAAACAGGTGCGCCACTACAGCCTCTCGGCGCCTCAGTCTTGACCGAACTGGCGTCATCTCAACAGGCCGCGACTCTCTTAGATCTCCTCGGATTGAAATCGCACCTCCGGGAGGATTGCTTGTCCAGTTTGAAAGGTCATCCTGCTTCCCAGGTCATGGCGGCGCGCGACGTGAATTTCGCGGTCGCCGCCCAGCCCAAGCTTTCACCCGTCACCTGCGCCATCTCCTTCCTCGCGGCCGATCTTCTGGCCGCCGTGCTTGCACAGACCGTCGTGGTCGGCGGCACTGTTCTGTTCGCGGCCAATCCCGCGCGGATCATGCCGGTCGCCACCACCAATGTCTTCGAAATCACCGTCATCCTCGGCATCTCCATCGCCTATCTCGCGCTGCGTGGGCGCTATACCGCCCGCACGCCCTTCTGGGCGGAGGCGAGCCAGCTTTTCGCCGCGTCCTCCTGGGCGATCGGCGTCGAATTTCTCGTCGGCTTCTTCAATCGGGACGTGATGGGCCATCTCCCGGGGCTCGCCATCCTTCTGCTCTTCCCGCTGCTCGCGACCCTCGCCAATGCGCTGGCCAAGACACTGCTGGTGCAAACCGGCGCCTGGCGCCTGCCCATCGTCTTGGTGGGCGACGGTGATGCCGCCCTTGCGGCAGAAGCGGCCCTCGCCTCCGATCCGTCGCTCGGTTACGCGATCGTCGGCCGGGTCGATCCTCACATGCTCGTCCCCAATGCCGGCGGCTCGCATCTGCGCGCCATTCTGGAGCGCCACCACGCGGCCCAGATCGTCTTCGCGCTCGACAGTGACACCGTACTGCAGCGCCAGCTGATCGATTCTGCGCTGCGCGATACGGTGCCCTTCGCCATCGCCCCGGGTCCCCGGGCCGTGCCCGCGCTCGCTTGGCAATCGACGCGCTTCTTCAGCCACGACGTCGTCATGCTGAGCTTCCAGCACGGCACCTCCCGCACCGCCGCCCAAATGCTGAAATCCGCCATCGACTTGGCGGCCGCGGTCCTCCTGCTCATCCTCTCAAGCCCCATCTTCCTGCTCGCCTGGCTGTTCAACCTGTTCTCAGACGGGCCGCTCTTCTTCGCCCATCCCCGTCTCGGCATCGGTGGCCGCCTCTTTCCCTGCCTGAAATTCCGCACCATGGTGGTGGACGGCGATCGCGTGCTGCAGCAGGCCCTGGCGCAGGATCCGGCGCTTCAGGCGGAGTGGGACGAAACGCAGAAGTTGCGGAACGATCCCCGCGTTACCCCCTTCGGCCGCTTCCTGCGCAAGACGAGCCTTGATGAACTGCCCCAGCTCATCAATGTCATCCGCCGGCAGATGAGCTTGGTCGGGCCGCGGCCGATCGTGCAGAGCGAGGTGCGCTTCTATGGCGAGGACATCGCCCATTACTACAATACCCGCCCGGGCGTGACCGGGCTGTGGCAGGTCAGCGGCCGCAGCAACACGACCTATGCCCGGCGGGTGCAGCTCGATGTTTGGTATGTCAACAACTGGAGCGTGTGGCTCGATATCGCGGTGCTGCTGAAGACCCTCCCCGCAGTTCTGGCGCGGACCGGCGCACATTGAGCGGCGCCACATTGCCCCGGACCGTCAGCCCGGCGGGCGCCGTCACGCTGCCCCGGCTGTCGCTCATCTGCCTCCTGGTCCTGCCCCTTCCGGCACAGGCGGCAGGCGCAGCGGAGAACAGCGGCCTCAACACTGGGCCAGTGCGGCCGGTGCGCGCGGCGAGCGCGGAAAGCTTCCTGTCATCGCTTGGGGTCAATATTCATATCGACCAGGGCTATGACGCAAAGAACTACATCGCCCCGCTGCGCTATCTCGGCGTCCGCGCGGTGCGGGACGGTATCCGCCATGTCGACAGCGAGGTCATGCTGGCCCAGGCGACGGGCGTGCGCTTCGTCATCCAGGGCGGCGGCAATCTTTCAGGCGAGCTGGCTTCGGCGCGGATATTGGCCCAGGCGCATGCGCTGCTCGCCCTCGAAGGACCGAACGAGCCGAATAATTTCGCCATCACCTACCAGGGCAAGCAGGGCGGCCACGACCATGGCTGGGAACCGGTCGCGGCCTTCCAGGAGGCTCTCTACAGCGCGGTGAAGGCCGATCCCGCACTGAAAGCCTATCCCGTCTTCGGCGTGTCGGAGACCGGAGCCCAGCCGACCGATCTCGGCCTGCAATTCCGCACCACGCCCGCGAACTTTAAGGGCGCCGTACCGCCCGGCACGCATTTCGCGGATTTCCTCAACGTCCATAACTATGTCAGCGGCGTGCATGGCGGCTACGGCAACAACCAGGCCTGGCAGGCGGCCGATCCTACGCTTGATGGGCGATGGGATGGGCTCTGGGGCAATTGCGGTGTCACCTGGCTGCGCCGTTTCCGCGGCTATGATGCGGCGGCTATCGTCCATGAACCGCGGGTCACGACCGAGACGGGGTGGGACAGTGTCTCCGATACCGGCGGCGAGGCGGTGCAGGCCGCGGTCCTGAGCAATACCTATCTCGCCCAGTTCCGGCGCGGGTGGCGCTACACCTTCATCTACGAATTGGAGGATAACGAAGGTGGCTCAGGCCATCAGGGGCTTTTCGATGGCGCCCGGCCGAAGATGGCCGCGACCTATATCCACAATCTCACCACCATCCTGGCCGATCAGGGCACCCTGCCCCATCCGGGAAGCCTCTCCTTCACGATCGGGACCAAGTCGAAGACCGTGCATGACCTTTTGCTCCAGAAGAGCGACGGCGAATTCGATCTTGTCGTCTGGGACGAAAGGCGCGACGGAACGGACGACGTCACCGTGACCTTCGCCAGGCCACAGAAAAAGGTCGAGGTTTTCGACATCGCGCAGGGCACTGAGCCGCGCAGCAGCGAACAGCATGCCCGGCACATTGCTCTTCAATTGAGCAATCACGCCGTGATCCTGCGTATCCCGGCGCCGGGCGCCCATAAGAAGCCGGCACACAAAAAACCGTGACAAGGGGGACAGCATGGAGCGGGTCCCTTTTTTCTTCTCTTGAGCTTCCCCGGGTTCCTTGACCTCAGTGGAGGAGGCTTGTCGCGTCCCCGGTCAGGCGCGGCCCGATCACAGGGTCGAACAGCGCGCGTACCAGGCCGATCAGGCCGCTCGCACGCATGCATCTGAGACGCCGGAGCCGACGATCACGATGTCGCGGTCCCATGGTCAGCCCGGTCGCGCCTCCGCGCCAAGAGTGCAGGCGGGAGGCGGGGGTCAGCCGAGGGCGCGCCGCAGAATTGCTGAAAGTCTTTTGGTCGAAAGGCGTATTTCCAAGCCCGCGAAAAGCACAATAACACTCGGACACGTCGGATCATGGGGCTCCGGTTGGATGATACATCCGGCATGATCCTCCGCCCGGCCGGCTCGGTTCCTCAAACAGTACAGGGCACCATGATTCTTGGTTTCCGTTCGCCCCGTCTCCCCCGCGAGATGGAGTTTGCCCGTGGCTGAACAGGGCGCGCTGAAGCGCCTTGCGCGCAATCTCGTCTCGACCACGGTATTCCAGGCGAGCGGCTATATCCTCGCTCTGATCAACGTGCCCTATCTCACGCGCACCCTGGGCGTCGCGGATTACGGCGTCCTCGCCTTCGTCATCAGCATCAACGCCTATCTCTATCTGATCGTCGATTGGGGCTTCTCGCTCGGCGCCACGCGGGACGTGGCGCAGGCCCGCGGCGACGAGGATATGCTGCGGGCGATCTTCTGGAAGACGATGACGGCCAAGGCTCTGCTCTCCCTGCTCGCCACCGTCATTCTCTTCGCTGTGCTCGCGCTGCACCGCGTGCCCTCGCCCATCTATCTGCTGCTGCCGGGCCTGTTGAACATCGTGGGCGCCGCCTTCACCGTCGACTGGTTCATGCAGGGCATGGAACGCATGGGGCTGTTCACCCTCTATTCGATCGGCGGCCGCAGCCTCGTCGTCCTGCTCACCTTCATCCTCGTGCATGGGCCGGACGATACCTGGATCGCCTGTGCCTTGCAGGGCGTGGGCGGCATCAGCTCTGGTCTCGCCGGCTTCATCATCGCGCGCCGCGTGCTCAAGCTCGGCCGCATGCGCCTGCCGTTTCACGCCGCCCTCGGCCAGATCTGGCACTATCGCCACTACTTCCTGACGCAGAGCAGCTGGATCGCCTATTCGGCCGCCGCCCCCCTGATGCTCGCTCTCATCGCAGGGTCGAGCGCGGTCGGTCTCTTCGCCGGGGCCGACCGCATCTCCCGCATCGCCCTCATGGTGGCCCTTCCCGTCAGCATGGTCATGTATCCCAGGGTCAACGCCCTGATGGCGCAATCGCGCGAGGCGGCCGCCCGTGTCGCGGGCCCCTTCCTCGCCTTCCAGGTCTCGCTCGCCCTCGTACTCGGGGCGATCTTCTTCTTCGGCGCCGATCTCATCGCTGCCATCGTGCTCGGCCCCGGCTTCCACCAATCGGCGGAAGTGCTGCGCTGGCTCTCCGTGCTTCCTTTGCTCACCGGGATCGTCGGCACGCTGTCGCGCCAGTTCCTCATCCCGCTCGGCTGGAGTCGCGCGGTCTCCCGCATCACCATGGGCTATACGGCAGTCTATCTTGTGCTGCTCACGGGCGGCTGCTTCGCCTTCGGCGCGGTGGGCGCCGCCATGGCGCTGATCGCGACCGAGTTCCTGCTCGCCGTCACCTTCGCGGCCTATCTGCTGCGGCAGGAGCGCCCCTTCACGCTCGCCGCCATCGCGGCCATCACCGACACGCCGCGGCAGCTTGCGGCGGTCTGCACCATGCTGCGCGGCAGGCTGCGGTCGAGCTGATTGAACAGGCGGCGGTAGCCGCGCCGGGGTCTCAGACCCCGCTGGCGACCCGGTCGCTGACGAAGGCGCGGATGCGCTCGCGGAAGCGCTCCTCGGAGAAGCGCAGCGCATTGGCGCGGCAGATATCCGGGGTGATGTCCGGGGCTAGGCTGTCGAAGCGTGCAAGCGCCGCGGCGATCGCGGAGACCGACTGTTGGTCGAAGAGCACGCCGGTCGGGACGGCGTCCTCCTCGGTCGCGATGATGTCCCGCGCGCCACCCTTCCCGAAGGCGATGACCGGCGTTCCACAGGCCTGCGCCTCCACCATGGCGATGCCGAAATCCTCCTCTGCCGCGAAGATCGCGGCGCGGGCACGCTGCATGAGACGGACGAGTTCGGCCTTCGGCACGGCGCCGCGGAATTCGATGTTGCGCGCGCCCTGGGCGGCCGCGCGCACGCGGGCATCTTCCGGCCCCTCGCCCACGACCACGAGCCGGCGCCCCGGCTGGTCGCGGAAGGCCCGGACCACGAGATCGGCACGCTTATAGGGCACGAAACGCCCGGCGAGCAGGAAGAAATCCTCCTTCTCGCGGCCGATGGTGAACTCGGTCACGTCCACCGGCGGATGAATGACCGAGGCGGCGCGCCCATAGGCCTTCTTCACGCGCCGCGCGATGTAGCGGGAATTCGCGATGAAGTGATCGACATGCTGGGCGCTGGCGTAATCCCACAGCCGCAGCCTGTTGAAAAGCCAACGGATATAGAGCGCCTTGAGACCCCAGCCGAGCTGCGACTGGCGCAGATACTGATGCTGCAGGTCCCAGATATAACGCATCGGCGAATGGACGTAGCTGATGTGGATCTGGTCCGGACCGGTCAGCACGCCCTTGGCAACCGCATGATTGCTCGAGATCACGACATCGTAGCCGCTGAGGTCAAGCTGCTCGATCGCCATCGGCATCAGGCCGAGATAGTGGCGGAACAGGCGGCGCGCGCCGGGCAGCTTCTGCACGAAGGTCGTGGTAACGGGGCGGCCTTGCAGGAAGGCGCGGTCCTTGGCCGGCACGAAATCCACCACCGCGAAAAGGTCAGCCACAGGAAAACAGCGCAGAAGTTGTTCGAGAACCCGCTCTGACCCGCCATAGACCTGAAGCCATTCATGGACAATGGCGATCCGCGGCGCGCGGGGGGGCGCGAGAGCCGCCGCCGCTGGCGTCGCTCTGCCCTCTTCGCGCGCATAGGCGGGGCGTGGAGCGAGACGTTGATCGGCCATCGGCATATCTCCAAGACAAGCATTGTTCGGTTCAATGTCGCATCCTGCGGCTGGCCCTCAAGAGCTGAAAACCGGGTATCCGGCCCCCTCCGACGGGCGATGGGCCACTCCTTTAGGGTGACTTGAACAGAACCCGTTTGGCCATGGACTCCGACCAATCGAACTAGATGCCCGCAGGAGAGATGCGTGGCGCGCCGGGCTTCCGCCTGCACGGCCCTTCAGCGGATGCCGCGCGGCAACCCCGCGCTCATCGCCTAGACGTCGGACCGCCGCATCAGCGGCAGGCCTTGTGGCGTTGTCTGATCAAGGATGACGGCGCCGCCCTTCGCGAGTTCGAGCCCGGCGGCGAAGGTGCTGCTCCAGGCGGAGCGACGGCGCAGCGCCTCGCCTGCCTCGGACGGCAGCAGGGCGGGCAGATCGAGCCCGGCCGGCGCTTTGGCCAGCCGCTGCAGGATGCGCGCCCTGGCTTCCGTGATACCGTGCAGCGCCGCCGGCGCCGGCTGGTAGAGGGGAATCGCCTCATGCAGGAATCCCTCGAAAACGGCGATGCTCGCCCAGAGGAATTCGATCACGTCCAGCGCCATGTCCTCTTCCCCGCCAGGTGTGTCGGCCCCGCCCCGGCTGAAGATGTCCTGCCCCAGCTGCGGCCGGGCCCCGAGCCAAAGAGCGAGCGCCCGCGATTCCGCGAGTCCCGCTGGTTGCGCGCGCAAGCGTTCGGTCTCCGCCGCGTCTGGCCCCTGCGGCGCCGTGGCCTCGCGTGGCAGCAGCAGGCGCGAGCGGCGTTCCAGCATGGCCGCCACGGTCACGATCCACCCGGCCTTGTCGGTCAAGGCGCCATCGCCGTGGAGAGCGGCGCCGAGCGCATCGAGGAGGAGCGCGAGCGGCAGGGACGCGAGATCGAGCCGCCCCTCGCGCATCTCGGCCAGCAGACGATCGAAGGTCTCGCTCACGATGCGCCGCCCGCAGCCGGCAGGAAGAGGAGCGTCGGCCACAGGCGGGCGAGCCCGGCCACGCGCAACGCCGTGCCGCCGAGCCCCCAGAACCGATAGGTCACGCCGTCTGCGCTCCGCGACAGGGCGACGCGCCTGATCTGGACGACACCCCAATGCTCCCGGCACCAGGCGAGCGACGCAGGGTCTGCCGCGCCGCGTGCGAGCACCGCGCCCGGCACCGGCATCAGCGCATGCAGGTCGAGCGGGCAGGCCTGTCGCCCCGCCGCAGTCTGGCCCCAGGCAGCCGCCCGGGCGCGATGGGCCGCCACCGCGTCGCGATACTGTCGGGCGAGGAGGCGGCAGGCTTCGACCGAGAGGCCCCGGCGTGCCGCCGGCACCGCGAGCGCCCGATGGAAGGCATCTTCCTCCAGCCGCGCTTCATCCTCCTGCCAAGGCGTGATGCCGGGACCTTGCGCTGCGGCGACGAAGGCCGCCAGGGCGTCTACCGGATCCGTCCCGGCCGAACCGCCCCCGGCCGAACCGCGCACGGTCAGCGCGCAGGGCACCCACCCCGCGGGATCAGGCGAAGCGGGCAGTGCCGGGCGGCGGCCGCGCGGGCGCAAGGCAGGCGT
>Ga0310811_10001694_pt1 | contig 27447 bp, 19 predicted proteins | sample YCmetagenome_FD_207642 | JGI IMG/M metagenome (GOLD analysis project Ga0310811, IMG submission 207642) | Soil microbial communities from experimental microcosm in Duke University, North Carolina, United States - YC | ecosystem: Engineered > Artificial ecosystem > Soil microcosm > Unclassified ... | reverse complement strand
TCCGACGCGCGCACAGAGAACACATTCTACCGGAAAAATAATATCGAGAGCCTGCTGGATGAAATAACGCACTTGCTGGATAGGTAATGCTGGCATAAGCTTCCTCCTCAACCTTGCCACAATCTGAAGTGGGAATAAACCTCTTCTTTAAGTACGTACCAACTGAAGGTTTCGCCTCAATCCCAAATCTGTTCCTCAGATAAGATGTTCAATCGCGTAAACATAATGCAGGTGCGGTGAGTAGCGAACCTGCACATGGTCGCCCTCTTCGAGCCTGGAAAATTGTTCCTCACCCACGCTGAACGTGACTATCGCCTGTGGTTTTTCGGCGCGTGCGGGTTGTAGGGCAATACCGTACCAGATATGCCCTCTTCCTACGCTGATCCTGCCTGGACGATTGGCTGGCGTGATTTGCAGGGTTCTTTTACCTACCACTATAGCGGCCATATCAGGTATATATTCAGGGGTCAGACGCTGGATAAGCAGATCGCGCCAGCCCCAATGAGCCAGAATTGCCGGATAGCACAGCAGAAGCAAGCCGAGTAAGAGTGGTAGGAGCGCAGTGCCGGGCTCGTTCAGGCTGCTGGTTTCCGTGAGTATATAGCGTTGCCTGCCAGCCTTAATAGCGAGTGGTACCTGGAGATGTTGTGAGTAGAGTACCTGTACGCTTGTGCCGTCTGTGAGCCGTTGATAGGCAGTTTTCGGGACGCTCAGAGAGGTGGTGGCGGGCAGGTTTGTGGTAGAGAGATGGAGTGTCAGGTCGGATGATGGACTGGCTTGATGGTGCAGAACCGTGGCGGGCACGGGTTGCAAGGGTGAATGCTGATCCCAGATGCTGAAAACGAGCAGGAACAGACCCAGACTGGTGAGCAAGAGGCCAATGATCGACAGGATGCCACCGAGCGCAAGGGCATACAGCGGTTTGAGCCCTGGACGCCAGGTCCACCAGGAAAAAGTAGCGTCGGTCGATACCGTCGATAAAAGAGACGAGGGTGAGACATCGTGCTTTTTCTCTGTAGCCATCAGGCGCTCGTTCTTTCATAAGGACCGGTGAGACTCCCGCAGAGTAACGCGGGAGTCTTAGCCTGGAACGTTAGCTCTCCTCGGACTGCTCTTCAGCCGTTTTACGCATCGTTGGGAAAAGAATCACGTCGCGAATAGAGTCCTGATCGGCCATCGCCATCGCCAGGCGATCGATGCCGATGCCGACCCCGCTCGTAGGGGGCATGCCAATCTCCATCGCCTCCAGGAAATCTTCGTCGAGCACTTGCGCCTCGTCATCGCCCTGATTGCGCTGGCGCATCTGATCTTCAAAACGCATACGCTGGTCGAGCGGATCGTTGAGCTCGGTAAACGCATTGCCCAGCTCTAACCCGCCCACGAAGGGCTGGAAGCGTTCGACCAGACCGGAGATCTCACGATGCTTTTTCGCCAGCGGTGAGACATCGAGTGGGTAGTCGATCAGGAAGAGAGCCTGTTTCAGGGCCGGGAAGCCCTTGCGGAACATCTCGCTTTTGAGATCGTCAATCAGGCGGCCACGTCCCAGTTTGGGATCAGCCTGATAGCCTTTTGCGCGCATTTCGGCGGCCAGACTCTCTTTATCTGGAAATTGATTTACCGGGATGCCTGTATACTCGGCAATGGCGTCCAGCAGCGGAATACGCGGCCAGGGAGGAGTCAGATCGATCTCCGTGCCCTGATAGGTAATCGTTGTGCTGCCATGCACCTGGATTGCCACGAATGCAACCATCTCTTCAACCAGCTTGAGTGTATCGTTGTAATCCGCGTAGGCTTGATAGAACTCAAGCATCGTGAATTCAGGATTATGGCTGCGGTCAATGCCCTCATTGCGGAAATTGCGCCCGATTTCATAGACGCGTTCGAAGCCGCCGACAATCAAGCGTTTCAAATACAGTTCGACTGCGATACGCAGATATAAATCGCGATCCAGTGTATTATGATGCGTCACAAAAGGACGCGCAGTGGCACCACCATAGAGTGGTTGCAAGATAGGAGTTTCGGCTTCGAGATAGCCATGATCATCCAGAAAGCGACGTACGGCGCTGATCGTTTTGCTGCGAATCACAAACGTCTTTTTGGTTTCGTCTCCATTGGCAATCAGATCGAGGTAGCGTTTGCGCTGGCGTGTATCAATATCTTCCAGACCGTGAAACTTTTCTGGAAGGGGGCGCAGGCCCTTTGCCAGGATGCGATACTTCTGTACATGGAGTGAACGTTCTCCACGCTGGGTAACAAATAGATACCCGCTGGCCTGGATAAAATCGCCGAGGTCAATCAGTTTCAACGCGCGATAAGCCTCTTCGCCGACGTCATTAAAGCGGAAAAACAGCTGGATACTGCCCGTGCCATCTTCAAATTTGCTAAATGTAACTTTGCCTTGTTCACGTTTCAGGCGTATGCGCCCAACCAGGGTGAAGTGTCCCTCTGGTCCTTCAAGTTCGGAAAAATGTTCCAGGATATCCGCTATCGTATGTGTACGCTCTACAGCATTCGGGTAGGGATTAATTCCCTGATCCCGTAAAGCCTGCAAGCGCTGTAATCGTATCTCCCGTTCGTCTGGCATACTATTCTATTCATCCTCCAACAATTTGTGTCGAGCAGCGCCGCGATAGGTTTACTCAATCGTATGTGGTCTCTACTTTTAGACGCGTAGTGCCTCCATTGTAGCATTGTTTTGGCCTGCTGGATAGCCAGCAATTTGTAGGAAGCGCAGCTGCCTGGTTCAGGGCGGCACTGAGAAGCAGAACGACGCCAAAAATGACCCGCGACGATAGACAAGGCGTCGCGGGTCGATCGAAGGAGTATGAGCCGGACAAGAGGCTGTCAGTCGATGCTGAGGATGGTGTATTCTTTCACCCCGCCTGGTGTAGAGACGATGATGACGTCACCTCGTTTGTGGCCGAGAAGGCCTCTCCCAACAGGTGATTCGTTGGAGATGCGCCCCATGCTTGGATTGGCATCGAAGGCACCAACGATCGTGTAGTGATATTGGCGGCCCTCGGTCGTTTCCAGGTGCACAACGGAACCCAGCGAAACCTCGTCGGTGCGACCGCGATCGATAACTTTTGCTTTGGCCAGGAGTTGTTCAAGCTCGATGATTTTGCCTTCCAGACGAGCCTGCTCGTTTTTTGCATCCTCATAGGCAGCATTGTCTATGACGTCGCCAGATTCTTTGGCATCATGCAGATATTGGGCCACTTCCATTCGCTTGACGGTACGCAAAAACTCCAGCTGATTGATTGCTCGCTGTCGACCGTCGTTCGTGAGGAATACATCCTGTGTCTCCATCTTCTTTTCCCCTCATTCGTGTGCTAGTAGCAGCGCTGCTAGCGTAAGTAGAGTTGTCCGCTACTCTGTGGGGTAACCGATGTCCCCCCAGGTAATCTTGACTCGTTCACCGGAATGACTGCGGAGAAACAATTCTCCTTCGTCATTGACATTCTCAGCAACGCCGCTGAGAATGGTGTTGCCTTGCCGCACCTGAATAGTGCGGCCAAGCGTTGATAATTGATTGCGCCATTGCTCTCGTATCAACCGAGATGCGGACCCATAGTCTGGTGCTACGGGCTCTTGTGTCTCCTGCTGCAACTGGAGATAATATGTCTCAAGTCGCTGGAGCAGGTGAGCGATGAAGGTTTCCCGGCTGACAACATGACCTGCCTCTGTTTCGAGGGTAGTGGCCTTTGCAGCAAGTGTGCCTGGCCCTGAATCAGCCTGTGTCTGTGCCGTTTCACCTGTCTCAAAAATAGCAGTCCTCTGCCCATTGACGTTGACGCCAATGCCTACAATTGCCACTAACTGGCCGTTCTGGTCATGGCTGGTTTCAATCAATATGCCCGCGACCTTGCGTTCTCCTATAAGGACGTCATTCGGCCACTTAATCGTTGCATCGACTGAGCTACTACTGGCTATGGCATCAACAACAGCCAGCGATGCTGCCATGACGAGGAGATAGAGTGGAAATCGCGGACGAAGCACAGTAGATGAGAGCGCATTGTGTGCTGTGGCATCTACCCATGTGCGTCCTAGCCTTCCTTTGCCAGCCGTCTGGCTGTCGGTAAGGACGACCACCCCTTCCTCTGACCCTTTTTGGGCCAGTTGCATAGCATATGTATTCGTTGAAGTAACACTTGGTAAATAGATCAGGCGCTGCCCTTTGCCAAAGATGAGTGTACTGAGTTGCGCTCTCAAGGCTTCAAGGTCGAGCCGACCAAATCTCGCAATCTCTTTCTCGTCCAAACGCTACCACTTTTATCTCTATCTCTTACGAGAATGCGCGTGTTAGTATGTATGCCCGTGAAAAACAGAAATGTATCTTCTGTCCCTATATACGTCAATTACGGGCTGGAGTTGTACGATCAGCAGTATCAGGGAACCGCTGAGAAGTTATGGATGTATAAAAAAACCAGAGCAAGGGCGACTTATACTTAGCCTTTGCTCTGGGGGTGCTGCACAAGCAGGCGGGCATCTCCTACCTACCAGTGTCTGTTTTCAAACCCTCACCAAGCTCCAAAGCCAGGTGCCATCAAGAAGAGGACTGACTAATGCCGGGCCCCTCTCGACTGGAAGGTGTGGGAAGCCACTGCGCTGCTTGTACAGCGAGATAAGTTATCCATTACACACCACCTCCTTTCGATGACGGTATTGTAACTGGAATTTGTGAACTTGTCAAGCTTTTCTGAATGTTCAGTAATAGATTAGCTGCGTGAATAGTGCTTGAAACCTCTTCAGATGCGATTCGAGGGCTATCAGCACTTTGTGAAAATTGTGTGAATGTACGTGGAAGCGTTGCGGCTTTTGGGAGGGGAGTTCAACTGAGCCAGAAGATTTTTCTGGTAATCTCTCCTGTTGCGTGCTATCCTGAGAATGGAGGCATTTGTTATCAAGGAGGTTGCATGAGTATCGAACGTACTGCTCATCCTTATATCATCCGCGATTCGACGATCTATGCGGGCGAACCCATTGTGGAGGGCTCACGTACCGGCGTTCGCCATATTATCTTACTCTTTCAGGGCGGCCAGGATCCCGAAGAAATCGCTGTCACTCAACGCCTTTCTCTGGCTCAGGTGTATGATGCGATTAGTTACTTTTATGACAATGAGGCTGAAATTAAATATGCTATCCGCCACGAGGCCTGAATACCCCTGGTAATACACCTGACATTTCTCAGGTGCATTACCAGAACCTCTCTGCGTTGTGTACAGAGCGTCTTCCAGGTCTAAATAGATCTTATGGTAGCTTTCTCCCACACTCAAAGCGACTTCGATAGATCCAAGATCTATGACGCCATCTGTTACCGCTGCTCTTCTTCCAACTCCAGATATACCTTCAAATAAATCTCTCGAACCATCAAAGAAACCCCAATGTTTTCAAGATCTACCACGTCATCGTCATGTTCATACAAAGCGTTCTTCCAGGTAGACACGCCAACACGGTGATACTGCTCTACACGGCGGCGACGAGAGTCAACAAACAAAATTTCCTGGATCGTAGGATACTGTTGATACGCTCCAAGCTTCTCGGTTTTATCGGTTCTCTCTGTTAAAGGAGAGGTTACTTCCACGACCACACTGGGAGCCTCCAGCGCCTTTTTTCGCATCCAATCAATCGGATCACAAGAAACAGAAACATCAGGATAATACAGACGGTCCTCCATGAGTTGCAACGCTGCATCAGACGAATACACATTGCACTCCTGTGAACGTAGAGCCAGAAAGAGCAAACTAGCAATATTGACGGCTATCTGTGAGTGGGCAGGACTATCACCCATCATCATACGAATATCGCCATCAATATACTCATACTTATATTCAGGAAAAGCCTCGACCTGTCGCCAATATTCGTCAACTGTGTACTTATGATGCGAAGCAAGCATGTTCACCTCTCTTTTACCACTTTCGCAAAGCCCTAAATATACTCAGGAAAATAACATCGCCCTTACACTCAGCATAGCATATTCTCTAAATAGACAAAACAATCAGCATCAAATAAAATCGATGTTACGACGCAAAACAAAAAGTACCAGGTAAGCAGCAAAAAACCACCACAAAAAATAGTATCTCCCCACAATCCAACCAAAATAACCACCCTCTCTCTAAACGCAAGAAACACGCTACCAGTGAAGCTGCTTCTAAAGCCAAATGAAAGTAAGCGTAACAAGATTGGCATTTTTGCGAAATCTTTGCTATACTATGTATAGTAGCATTCAAGTTGGTAGTGTGTGTAAGGGTTGGCTGAATGCCCGATTCTACAGCACTTCACGATGTATCGTTTGCCACATGCCACATGTAAGAGAGTTTGTCTGGTTTTCTCCGTTTTTCTAGCTCGACATCCCTTACCGTGGTTTTTTGTGGGGAAAAGGAGGTGGGTACGCTGGGTGGAGGTGAAGTGCTGCTGATGATTTTGTATTCTTTTGTGTAGACTTTTCAAAGCAATGGAAAAGGAGGACTTTCAAAATGCGGCCACAGTATATGGACCTGCTCATCGATGCCCTCCTGGACGAGGGCTTCAGTGTCGAAGAAGCCTGCCGTTTGATCAAGCTCCAGGCGGAGTATGAGGAGCGGCTGGCGCATGAAGAAACCAATCATCATCGTTTTGTGCGATGGCTCGTTGAGCATGGCCGCTTAAGCGAGTGGTGAACGATATTCTTTTTCATTCTGTTGTTGATTCTGGCACTTTTACTTCTTCGCTTGTGTCCGAGTATTCTCTGCGTTGATGCAGTGGGTTGCTCGCGCAATGTAGCCTGGAAAGAAAGTGCCAGTCTACTTTCTGGTGGTTTCTGAGGGGTCCCGCGTTTCTTCTTTTGTACCTATCCTATCTGCTCTTACGTGCCTGTCGTCCTACCGTAAAATCTTGCAGTACGCTTTCGCCATGTTGTACAATAAAGACAGTGGAGCAGATGGGACGGCGTAGCACTTTGCCACGCCGTCCTTGTATTTCCTCGATGACAGCAAAGAGACATTGTGTCTTGTCTTTACACAAGGGAGGCCTCTATGAAAGCGGTTGTTATGGCCGGCGGGGAAGGATCGAGGCTACGACCACTGACGATTCGACGTCCAAAGCCTATGGTTCCCATTGCTGGGAAGCCGGTAATGGAGCATATCCTCAACTTGTTGAAACGTCATGGCATTACCGAGGTCATTGTTACGGTTCAATATCTGGCCAGCAATATTGAAGACTATTTTGGCAACGGTTCTCAGTTTGGTATGCGTATTACGTATTCACGCGAAGATGTACCTTTGGGAACGGCGGGTAGTGTGAAAAATGCGGAAGAGCATCTTGACGAGCCATTTCTCGTCATTAGCGGCGATGCGTTAACTGATTATAATCTCACTGATCTGATCTCCTATCATGAGGAGAAGAAATCGCTGGCGACGCTGCTCCTGGCGCATGTCCCCAATCCTCTGGAATATGGCGTGATTATTACGAATGAGGATGGGCATATTGCGCAATTCCTGGAGAAGCCCAGCTGGGGAGAGGTCTTCAGCGATACCATTAATACTGGTATCTATGTTCTTGATCCAAAGGTTTTTGCATACTTTGAGAAACATAAACCCTTTGATTTTAGCCAGGAACTCTTCCCAATGATGTTGCGTAAGGGCGATCCCATTTATGGATATGTGGCCCAGCGTGGTTACTGGTGCGATGTCGGCAATTTGAGTGAATATATGCGCGCAAATGCCGAGATTTTGCAAGGCCAGGTCGATTTACAGATTCCAGCAAAGAACATTGGGAGCAATATCTGGTGCGAAGATGGCGTAGAGATTGCCGAAGACGCCCAGTTGTATGGTCCTATTTATCTCGGACATGACTGTAAAATTCGCTCGGGCGCGATTATTCATGGCCCCAGTACGATCGGTGCCTATACTATTGTAGATGAGCGGGCGCAGGTTGATCGCAGCCTTGTCTGGAACAATTCATATATTGGTGAACGCGCGGAACTGCGGGGCGCGATCGTTGGCTCGTCTACCAGTATCAAGAGCAAAGGGGTGATGTTCGAGGGCTCGGTGATCGGTGATAGCTCGATCATTCAGGATGGCGCAATCATTCAGCCCAACGTGAAGATCTGGCCCGATAAAGAAATTGAGGCCGGGGCGGTCATCAATACGAGCATCATCTGGGGTTCACAGGGGCGGCGTGGTCTGTTCAGCCGTTTCGGGGTCTCGGGTCTCGTCAATGTCGATCTGACGCCGGAGTTTGTGACCAAACTGGGTGCTGCCTATGGGGCGATTCTGCCCAAAGGTTCGGCTGTTTGTCTGAACCGCGATGCGCATAAAACGTCGCGTATGATCAAGCGTGGTATTAATGCGGGTCTACCCTCAGCTGGCATTAATGTCTATGATATCAATCAGGTTCCACTGCCGGTGGCACGCTATTTTATCCGCAATACGGACGCGGTGGGTGGCGTGCATGTGCGCGTCTCTCCGTATGATCAGCGTATTGTGGATATCAGCATTTTCGATCAGTATGGCCTGGACATCAATAAAACGACGGAACGTAAGATAGAAAACCTCTTCTTCCGTGAAGATTATCGCCGTGTGTATCTGGATGATATCGGGGTGATCGAGGTCCTGAGCAATGCCGATATTATTGGACGCTACATGGATGGTTTCAATAAGGTCGTCGATTATGAGGTCGTGCGCAAGCGTAAATTCCAGCTTGTGGTGGACTATGCTCATGGCACGACGACGCAGATGTTACCGGACATTTTTAGCCATCTCGGCTGTGAAGTGATCGTTCTCAATACCAACTCGAATGACGGTCAGGTTTCCCGCACGCTTGATGAGCAGGGCAAAGACATGCAGCGTCTGGCGACGATCAGTTCTGCTCTGAATACGGATGTCGGGATTCGCATTGATCCGAGTGGTGAGCGTATTGCGGTTGTCGACGATCGTGGGCGTATTCTGGATGGCATGAAGATGCTGGCGGTGATGACGAGTTTGATCTTGCGTCAGAATCGTGGGGGGACAGTGGCTGCTCCGGTGACGGCTCCCAGCGCACTGCAACATATCGCCAAGCGTTACGAGGGGCATATTCAGCATACCAAAGTGCTCTCACATGCCTTGACGACTGCTGCCGGTCGCGAAGGGGTCGTGCTGGTTGGCGATGGTCGTGGTAGCTTCGTCTTCCCCGCGCTGCATCCAGCCTTTGATGGTATGCTGGCGATTGCCAAACTCTTAGAATTGCTGGCAACCTTTGATATGCGTCTCTCCGAAGTGGTTGACGATCTGCCAACATATTATATGAGCACGACGCGTGTGCCCTGTCCCTGGGAACATAAGGGCAAGGTCATGCGTATTCTGAGTGAGCAGTATCGCGAACGTCGCGCCAAACCGATTGACGGCATTAAGATAGATCTGGGAAAAGAGTGGGTATTGATCCTGCCCGATGCCGATAGCCCGCTTTTCCATATCGTCGCGGAGTCGGTCTCCAGCGAGCAAGCCCAGGCACTGGCCGAAAAATATGCCCGCGTGGTGAGCGGCCTGCAACAATAAACAGAGGTAGGGGCATGGTTTATCCCTGTCCATTTATCATTGTCAATCAATCCCCGTAGATGCGCGGCTTGTCTGCGCCGGGTGCCCCAACGACGGGACGCCGCAGGCGCAGACAAGCCGCGGTCGCAGACAAGCCGCGCCTAATATGCATCAACCTAAGAATGGCTGAGACATTCAAGAGAGCCGGTGGGGGCCGTGGACCGGCATAAAGCCCGGTCCCTACCTGTGGTGTTTTGCGGCTCGTCTCGTCTTTGGCAAAGAGGTGCCGATGGTACCATTCCTCGAAGAATGGCAGAGGTAGGGACCGGGCTTTATGCCGGTCCACGGCCCCCACCAGCCATTCTTAGGTTGATGCGTATTGGTCGCAGACAAGCCGCGCCTCCCCCCTCTAAGCACGCAACAAAAGGCTTTCCTGATTGCTTGTGACATTGAGAGGTGTTTCTTGATAGGCCGGGACAGACTTTGTCACGCCAAGCATCTTCAGGGCATGCGTTAAACCCTCGAGCATAGAGATCTCCGGCTGCCAGTCCAGTATCTCGCATGCTTTACTATTATCCAGGATACTCGTGCTATTCTCTTCCTGCGTGCTGGAGAGATAGATGGGTTCCAGCTTACTGTCCAGCAGAAAGGCCGCCATCTGGAAGAGATTATTGAGCGTATAGCCTTTGCCTGTACTGATGTGGAGTGTCTGGTTTTTCCCACGCGTAAGAATGCGCAGATTTGCTTCCACGACATCTTTGATAAAAATATGATCGCGTAAAGCCTCGCTCGCCGTACGTATGATGGGACGTCGTTGCTCGGCAAGCATGTGGATAAAATAGCTGAGTGGATGATGAAGATGGCTCAGTTGCATCTGTGCCGTTTCTCCATATACATCGGCATAGCGCAAGATACTATGGGCAAGTCCATAGTTTTGCGTATAATAGCGTACGTAGCATTCGCCTGCGAGCGTACTGATGTCATGAGGTTGTTGTGGGGCAGTTGCGCTACACTCCGTAAATGGCAATGGGTTTGCCAGTGTATGTTTATAGAGATCGTTGCCGCCAGAAGCAAAGATAAATTTGCCTACCTGAGCTTCTACACAGCCTGCTAAAACGTTGAGTAGTCCACGTATGTGCACATCAGCATCTTGCAAAGAGAGTTCTCCTGGCAGATGGTGAAAGCGCTGTGTCGCATGATGGCTGACGATATCGGGCCGTTCAGCCTGTAAGATGGTAAGAAGGCGTTGGTCGCGGATATCTATCCGATAGAAGCGTGCCCGTGGATCGATGGTCTGCTCTGACCCGCAAAGAAGGTTATCGATAACCAGGACGTCATGACCTGCATCCAGATAGGCCTGTGTGAGTGCTGCTCCGATGAAGCCTGCTCCCCCAGTAATTGCTATTTTCATGCCGTCGTGCTAGCCTTTCTGCTGTATTTCCCTGCTCGTAGCTCTCTTCACAAGCTTTTTTGCCAACAACGGTGTTGGCTGTGACTGCTTTGTACATTGCTGCTGTGTTCTGCTCAGACAGCATTTCTCAGGGTGCTTATGGTTGCACTGCACCATCACACACCTGCGCGCCACATTGTGGGTGGGTGGATGAGAGTCGTACCAGGATGCGTGAGGAGATCGGTTCTCTGATCTCTACCTCTAGTGTAACCCTCTGTACCTATCGATAAATGTGAATATAGAGAGAGTGATTGCATCTTCTGCCAGGCGAACCAAAAGGAAGAGAGAGCCCCTGGCAGAGGGGCTCTCGGGAGCCTGGCTATGTGGCATGTGTAGGAGGGGACGTATGAGTCCTCTCTTAGAGGGGAAGGGAACTATTTAACAGGGTGTCAAGCGTAGATTTTTTGATGCGATACGCCTGGCGTTTGCCACGGTGAGGGAGCGTAATCGCCTCCAATGCTCCGCTCTTGATCCAGCGTCGTACCGTCGTGTCGTCTACGCGTAGGCGCCGCGCCACTTCTCGGACGGTCAATAGTTCTTCTCGTTGTTCCTCTGCCATCATCATTTCTCCTGCTCCATTAAGGTGCCTTTCTGTGAGAACGTTACTTCTGCGAGACATGTGTCCCCCTTTGATTGTAGAATAAAAACCTTGCTCATGCATCACCCTCATGATGATTGTTAAAATGTTTTACCAGCAGGGACTGTAATCCCTGTAAATAGAGTTTACAGCATTCGTTATCGTATGTTAGTGCAGGGTTTCCCCCTTCTCATGTGGCAACGAAAATAGTTTGCATCACTGCCTGCCAGTTAACTATACTATACACATCTGGAAAAATTTAGAACGGCAGTAGAGAAAATTATTGTTGTCATACGAGATGCACTGCCTTGTTCAAACGCCCTGACCTTTGTAAACAGCCTCTACTAGATTCAACGCAAATCAGACGGCAAACAAAAATGGTAGCGCACTGATTTTCCGCTTTCTTACCTGACAATCAGAATCTGTAATTGCAGTCCTGTGGTTTTTTGTGGGTGCCAATGGCTTTTAGTGGACGCCTGTATGTCTCTCTTGTGTTTGGGCAATTCTGCTGGCGGGTGAGCAGAAGTCCGCGTTTCCTGCTTGATTATACTGGTGCTGCCGTGTACTATATACATGCTTCGCTGCATCGGTGGATGCCCAGGTTTGCCTTCTCAAGGACTCGCGCTGGCAATTTGTTGAAAAAAATGTGGCTTCGCTTTGTTGGGCCGTAGAGGATAACGTCTATGAAACAGAAAAAACTTGTGCTCATTGATGGTCATGCCATTATTCATCGGGCTTTCCATGCCGTTCCTGAAGATCTGTCGACCAGTAGCGGTGAGCCCGTTAATGCCACGTTCGGCTTTACTTCTATGCTGATGAAAGCATTGCTGGAAGAGAAGCCAGACTATATTGCGGTCACGTTTGATCGTCCGACGCCGACGTTTCGTCACGAGCACTACGCCCCCTACAAAGCGCAGCGTCCTCCCCTTCCCGATAATATGCGCCCGCAATTTGCGCGTATTCGTGAGGTCGTGCAGGCGTTTGGTATTCAGATCTACGAGCAGGATGGCTTTGAGGCCGATGATGTGCTTGGAACGCTCTCGGTTCAGGCGACGCAACAAAATGTGGATACGATCATCTATACCGGCGATATGGATACGCTGCAACTGGTGAATGAGCATGTGCTGGTCAAGGTCGCGAAACGTGGGATTACGGAGGTTACGGACTACACGGTTCCAGAGGTGATGGCGCGCTACGGTTTTGCGCCGAAAATCCTGCCCGATTTTAAAGGTCTGGTGGGTGATAAATCGGACAATATTCCCGGCGTGCCTGGTATCGGCGAGAAGACGGCCTCGCGCTTGCTGGCCGAATATGGCGATCTGGATGGCGTGCTGGCGCATGTGGATGATTTGAAGCCTAAAGAGCAGAAATTGTTGCGCCTTGGCGCTGATCAGGCTCGCCAGAGCAAGTATCTTGCGACGATTGTCCTGGATGTGCCCGTACAACTGGACCTCGCGGCCTGCCATATGACGCATGTCAATACCGAGGTCGTGATCGCTCTCTTCCGTCAACTCGAGTTCCGCACGCTCATTGAGCGTACGCTTTTGCTCTTCAGACAACTGGGCATCGATACCCGAGCGCTCCCGGCGGATGTGCTCCCTGCTTCGTCTGGAGCTGGCTCAGATGGTGGGAAGAGTGTCTCGCTCGATTCTCTGCTGGCCGATGCGGAGAATTTGCTGTACGCGCCTCCTCTCGGGGTCGTGCCTATTTTGCCGCCGCCATTGCCCCCGAGCAGTCCTGCCGTGGAAGTCGTGACCGAGGATCCAGTCGCTGCTCCGATTGCGCTGGCTGTAGCTACGCCTGAAGCGGGCGCAGAGGTAGAGCACGAGCCAACGCAATTGAGCCTCTTTGAGATGACCGAGCCACATACTGAAGTGGTCCATAAGCTGCGTTTGCCCGCGCTTGAGCAGGCCAGCACGCCGCTTTTTCTGGATGAGATGACGGCGGCTGAGCGCACCAATACACTGATCGTCGATAGCGAAGATGCCCTGCGCGTGCTCATAAAGAGTTTGTATGATGCGGGAGCCTTCGCTTTTGATACGGAGACGACCTCGGACGATCCGCGCCATGCTGGGCTGGTGGGCTTCTCTTTTGCGATGGCACCCGGTGAAGGCTATTATCTGCCGGTCGGGCATGTTCAGACGCCGGACGGACAGGAGCCTGGAGCGCAGTTGCCGCTGGCTCTGGTTCTGGAGAAGCTCAAGCCGTTGATGGAAGATGAGAATGTGCATAAATACATGCATAACGCCAAGTATGATATTCGCGTGATGGCGCGTTATGGTATTGAGGTGTGCGGTCTGGCTTTTGATACCATGGTTGGGGCATATCTGGCTGAGCCCGGTCGGCGCGGGGTGGGACTCAAAGACCAGGCGTTTCAGCGTCTGGGCGTGGTGATGACGAATATCAGTGAGCTGATTGGGAGTGCGAGCAAGATGATTAGCATGTCTCAGGTGCCCATACGCAAGGCCGCTGATTATGCGGGTGCCGATGCGGATATGACGTTGCGCCTGGTAGAACCAATCAGAACGGAGCTTCAGCAACATGGGTTGCTGGCGCTCTATCAGCGCGTGGAGCTGCCCTTGATTCCGGTGCTCATGCAGATGGAAGCCTATGGCATTGCGCTCGATGCCGCGTTTCTCCAAGAGCTGCGTGTGACGTTCGATGAACAGTTGCGCGCATTGGAAGCGGCAATTTATGAAGCCGTCGGCCATCGTTTTAATATCAATTCGACAAAGCAACTGGGCGAAGTGCTGTTCGTGGAATTGCAGTTGCCGACCGGGAAAAAGACGAAGACGGGGTACTCGGTCAATGCCGATGTGATTGAGAGCTTGCAGGGGAAGCATCCCGTCGTCGATCACTTGCTGGAGTATCGCCAGTTGACCAAGCTGAAGTCAACCTACGTCGACGGCTTACTGACGCTGATGGATCCGTTGACCGGGCGAGTCTATAGTTCATTTAATCAGACGGTCGCTTCCAGTGGACGCCTCTCGTCCAGCAATCCCAATCTGCAAAATATTCCGGTGCGAACAGAGGTCGGTCGCCAGATCCGCCGTGCTTTCATTGCCGACCCAAGCTATGTCCTGCTGACCGCTGACTATTCACAGATTGAGCTGCGTATTCTGGCGCATATTACGCATGAGCCGCGTCTGGTCGAGGCGTTTACGCATGGGGAAGATATTCATACGATCACCGCCTCCTCTCTTTTTAGTGTCCCCGTCGAAGAGGTGACGAAAGATCAGCGCCGTCTGGCGAAGACGGTCGTCTATGCGGTCCTCTACGGCCAATCCGCCTTTGGGCTGTCACAGGTGACAGGTATGACGAACGCCGATGCCGCCAGCTTTATCCGTCGTTACCATGAGACGTTCCCCAATATTAAAGGCTACGTCGATAGCACGCTGAATCAGGCGCGCAATCAGCGTTATGTAAACACGCTCTATGGGCGCAAACGTTTCTTCCCTGAGATGCAGGCCCTTTCGCATACAGAGCGTCAGGCGCTGGAGCGTGAGGCGATCAATATGCCGATCCAGGGGACAAATGCCGATCTTATTAAATTTGCGATGATTCGCCTGCATTACGCGTTGAAAGAGAGACGCATGAAGACGCGTATGATTTTGCAGGTGCACGACGAGCTCATCTTCGAGGTGCCAGTAGAAGAGCTGGAGCGTGCTCGTCGTTTGATTCGAGAGATCATGGAGGGCGCAGCTGAGTTGGACGTGCCGATCCGTGTCGAGATGAAGCTGGGTCGTAACTGGTATGAGGCGGAGCCTGCTGATTAGAAGAAGCGTTCAGCCTGGCATGATATAATCTGGATATTAGAACCAATCTGATGACGCCGTTTTAGAAAAGCTGTATTTTGCCTGCTCTTTTTCTGGCAAGAGAGCAGGTTTGCCTTTTGATCTTTTAACACTAGGAGCAAGCGTAGTGCGATTGTCCAATGTCATTAACAATTTACCGCCATATCATTTTGCAGATGCGAAGAAGAAGGTCGCAGAGCGTCTGGCAGCCGGAGTGGATGTGATAGACCTCTCCGTAGGTGATCCCGATCTTCCGGCGCCAGATGTGGTGATTGAGCGTTTATGTGCCACAGCTCACGATCCGATCAATCATCGCTATCCCGAGTATCGTGGGATGCGTGCTCTCCACGAAGCTATTGCCGATTGGTTCGAGGGGCGCTTTGGAGTGCGCCTGGTTCCTGAGCAGCAGATTATGCCCTTGCTCGGTTCAAAAGAGGGATTGGTTTATACCGCGACCTCAGTTTTGAATGTGGGCGACGTTGCGCTGATTACTGACCCTTATTATACTGTCTATGTGACAGCTACAACGTCGGTTGGTGCACAGCCCTATCTTTTGCCTCTGCGTGAGCAGAATGATTACCTCCCCGATCTGGAGCATATTCCGGCTGAGGTGTTGCGTCGTGCACGTGTGCTCTGGCTCAATTATCCTAATAATCCTACGGCGGCCTGTGCGGATCGAGCCTTCTTTGAGCGTGCGGTCGCATTTGCTCGTCGCCATGATCTGGTGATTATTCATGATATGGCCTATGCTGAGGTCTACTTTGATGAGTTTCGTCCGGTAAGCATTTTAGAGATTCCAGGAGCTATGGATGTCGCGGTGGAATTGCATTCACTGAGCAAGACGTATAATATGGCTGGTTTTCGCCTGGGAATGCTGGTGGGGAATCCTGAGCTGGTTGACGCGGTGGGGCGTTTGAAAAGCAATATCGATAGCGGGATTTTTCGCCCGTTACAATATGCGGCGATTGAGGCGCTACGCCTGCCAAAGTCCTGGCTGGAGCAGCGTAATGTGATCTATCAGCGTCGCCGCGATCTGCTTGTGGATGGCTGTAATGCCATTGGTCTGAAGACGCGGCAGACGCGTGCAGGCTTGTATATCTGGGCCGCTGTTCCTGAGGGGACGACGTCTCGTGATTTCGCAGGTGTATTGTTAGAGAAGACAGGAATTTTTGTCACTCCCGGCGTGAACTTTGGGCCATCTGGTGAAGGCTATATGCGCATTTCGATGACGGCTCCTGAAGAGCGTATTGCACTGGCGGTCGAGCGTATGAAGGCAGCATTGTAGGAGAGCTACAGGCTTGCTACGTATATCTCGTTTCGTTTTGCTTGATGGATATATGCCGTTTCGTGTGGATCGTGCGCTGAGAGAGACGGCATATCCTGCTGTAGTGGCGTAAATACTGTGGCGTGCCAGAAAAATAGGGCATGGATGCCATCTGGTGCCTGTTGTGTTGAGGTCGGGCATCGATTGTGATTGTCCGGTGATCCACGAACGATGCAGGGAGGATTTAAGCAATGGTCCTGGAACAAAGTGCAAATATCGCACAGGATAGTCCAGTTAATGTTTGGAACCTGCGGCTGGGGCAGGAACTGTGCCATGATGTGCAGCAAGGTCTCGATCGCGAATGGCTGGTGACGAATGGCCTGGGAGGGTATGCCTCTGGCTCTCTTGTGGGGGCGACGACTCGTTCTTATCATGGCCTGCTTGTGGCCGCGCTGAGTCCCCCGGTTGACCGTATGGTATTGGTGACGAAGATAGATGAAGAGGTGACGCTTGCCAGTGGCGAGGTGGTGAAGCTGGGGGTGAACGAATATCAGGAAAGCGATGTGGTCGATCCGCAGGGCTATCGCTACCTGGACTCGGTTGCTCTTGAGGGAGATATCCCCTGTTTTCGTTATCGTCTGACAGAGACGCTCGTGCTTGAGAAGCGGATCTGGATGGAATATGGCCAGAATACGACGTATGTCCAGTATATCGTGCACTCTTCGTCTCATGAGCCCTCTGCCCAGGCCGTAAAGCTGTCGCTCCTTCCTTTTTGTGTCTGTCGGGATTACCATGCCACGTTGCAGGGGGACGAGAACTGGCATTTCCGGGTCGATAGCGAGGAAAATCGTTGCCGTGTTCAGGCGTATGCCGCGGCACCCTCACTTCATCTGGTTGGCGATCCGCAGATGACGTTTACGCCTACGGGCCTTTGGTACTGGCATGTGTTGCATCGCCGTGACCGTGAGCGCGGTTTACCTGATCTGGAGGATGTGTACCAGCCGGGCATTTTTCAGATCGATATACAGCCGGGCCAGCATCTGACGCTGGTGCTCAGCGCTGAAGAGCAATTGCCGCAGGAACTGGGGACCATCCACCACAATGAGATGGTCAATCAAGCCTATGCGCGCCATTTGCGCCGCATCAGGCAACTCTTCTCTCTGGTTGACCAGCGCTTCTCTGATCTGCCGCACTATGATCCTGTGCTGGCGCGTCTGGTTTTAAGTGCGGATCAATTTATTGTGGCGCGTTCTGTCGAGCAGACTGAGGATGGCAGTTGCGGACCTTTACAGCTCTCACCGGCCCGCAAAACGATTATTGCGGGCTATCCCTGGTTTACCGATTGGGGGCGGGATAGCATGATCTCGCTGCCTGGTCTGCTTCTCTGTACGGGACGCTATAGTGAGGCGCGTGGTCTGCTGAAAGCCTTTACCTCTTTTATGCACAATGGCCTCATTCCTAATCGCTTCCCTGATAATGGCGCGAGTCCGGAGTATAATACCGCCGATGCGACGCTCTGGCTATTCCACGCTCTGGAAAATTATCTGGCGACGACGAACGATTGGAGCCTGCTCAAAGAGCTTTTCCCTGTCCTCTCTCAGAGCATGGAGTGGCATATACGAGGAACCGACTATGCGATTGGTCTGGATCAAAGCGATGGCCTTTTGCATGCGGGCGTTCCCGGGATGCAGTTGACGTGGATGGATGCACGAGTCGATGATTGGGTCGTGACGCCGCGCCGTGGTAAACCGGTGGAGATCAACGCCCTCTGGTATCGTGCTCTGACGTTGATGGAGGGCTGGGCGATTCGCCTCTCGATCGATGCGACCCAGTATAGCCAGTTGCGCACGCTTTTTCGTCAACATTTCGCGGCCCGTTTCTGGTATGAAGAGGGGGGCTATTTATATGATGTCGTCGATGTCGATGGCGTGAGTGGGCAGAACGATCCGGCATTGCGTCCTAATCAACTGTTTGCGGCTTCCCTGACCAGCGATCTCCTGTCGGAATTTCAGGTTTCCAGTATACTGGAGAAGGTAACGCAGCACTTATTGACGCCAATTGGGCTCCGTTCTCTCAGCCCGACCGACCCGGCCTATCATGCCCATTTTAATGGGGATCGTGTACAACGTGATGGTGCCTATCATCAGGGGGCGGTCTGGCAATGGTTGATTGGCCCCTACATCGATGTGCATTTCCATGTGCACAATGATCGTGCGGCGCTGCGCGAGCTTTTGCAGCCTCTGGTACAGCAATTCTGGAGCCCTTGCCTGGGCTCATTAAGCGAAGTTGCAGAACCTGAAGCGCCCTTTACACCGGCTGGCTGTTTTGCTCAGGCCTGGAGTGTCGGCGAAGTTTTGCGTTGCTGGTTACTGGCGCGTACATGATTTGAGAAAGATGTACCAGGTCGAGTAGGATTCATGCGCTTTTCATAAAGTGGTTTTACACTGGTACTCTGTTATTCTTCAGTTGCATTATGTATTGCTTCGTAGAGGCGCGGCTCTCTGCGCCGGGCGAAGGAAACGACCTGGGCAGGTGACCCCACGCCCATACGCATGCTTGCAGGCGCTGCTTGCCTTGCCCCTACAAGCATGCGTATGGAACAGGTTATTTCGCCTTTACGTAAAGAAAGCAGGCATTTAGTTGTGCGTATTCTAATTGTCGAGGATGACCCGCGTCTGGGTCCGAGTCTGAAGAAAGGGTTTGAGGGAAACCACTACGCTGTGGATCTGGTGGCAAATGGTGAGGATGCGGTGCTGTTGGCTTCATCGACCCCCTATGATTTAATTGTGCTTGACGTGCTATTGCCACGCCTGAGTGGTTTTGAGGTATGTAAACAGTTGCGTGAGCAGGGGAAAACCATGCCGATCCTCTTGCTGACAGCGCTGGGTGAGGTAGAGCATCGCGTGAAGGGGCTGGACCTGGGCGGCGATGATTATCTGGTGAAGCCCTTTGCATTCAGTGAGCTGGAAGCGCGTGTGCGTGCTCTCTTGCGGCGTAATACGCCAGTGAAAACGTCTCTTCTGCAATTTATGGACATTACGATGGATACGCGTACCCATGAGGTCCAGCGTGGCGAGCGGATGATTACGCTTGGCCATAAAGAATATGCATTGTTGGAGTTTTTTCTGCGCCATCCACATCAGGTCTTGAGCCGTTCTATGATCGCAGAGCATGTGTGGGATGGCGATACTGAGCATCTTTCAAACGTGATTGATGTCTATATTCGCTATCTTCGGCGCAAGTTGTGTGACCAGGATGAGCCAGATGTGATCTTTACCGTGCGTGGTTCTGGCTATCAACTAAAGGAACCCTCCTTATGAGTGCGCAGTTCGACGAGAGCAAACAGGCTTCTCAACCTGGTATTCGCTTCCAACTGACGATCTGGTATACGCTGGTTTCTGCCACCTTGCTTATGCTCTTTTGTATCATTTTTTATACCTCAATTCAGCAGACGCTTGCTTCCAGCTTTGATCTGACGCTACAGATGCGTGCTCAGCAGATTGCTGAAGGGGTGAATATAGTACATGGCAATCTGGTGGTAAATGATATCGTGCATGAACTGCCGGAATTGGATGCGACTGCAGCTCTCGTCGATGGGCCTGGTGGGGATGATCAGGATGTGAATATGTTTGCACGGCAGACGATAGATCAACCGGCAACATTTGGGAGCAATAGCATTCTTGTGCGTGTGTATAATACGCATGGGGAGGTGAAGTATAATTCTCCCTTGTTTAAGAACTTCTCGCTGCCTCCTGAGAGCCTCAATAATCCTTTAAAGGGTATGTGCTGGACTGGCACAGTGACGGGACCAGAGGCGCACCAGATGCGTTTCTATAGCACCATGCTCATTCAGCCCCTCTCCAAATCGAGGTCTCAGATCGTTGGTGTGGTGCAGGTCGGTCAGGCGCTGGATAATCTGGACGAGACGTTACAGCACGTTCTTTTTGGCCTGCTGATTGTTATGCCGTTTATTCTCACGATGAGCGCATTTGTGAGCTACTGGCTGGCAGGGAGGGCCTTCTCTCCCATTCGTTATCTGGCGCAAACGGCTCGTGCGATAGGCGCGAAAGAACTGCATCAGCGCGTCCCTGTGCCGACGACTCGCGATGAAGTTCGCGAACTGGCTATCATTTTCAATGACATGATCAGACGCCTGGAGAAAGCGTTTGTTCAGCAGCATCGCTTTGTCTCCGACGCGTCGCATGAACTGCGTACGCCTGTTGCGGTGATTCGCAATATGACGGAGATTTCGCTCACGCATGCCACAACGGATGAAGACTACAAACAGGTGCTCCAGGAAGTAAATTCAGAGGCTGAACGTCTGGGGCATTTGATCAATGATCTGCTGGCCCTGGCGCGGGTAGATGACGGACAGGTAAAGCTGGATCGCGAACCTGTACGCATGGATCTGCTGGTTTCTGATGTCGTGGATAGTATGACCCCTCTGGCGGCTGAACGTGGCCTGACGCTGCGTGTAACTCATTTGCAGCCAGCAACGATAGTGGGAGATGCTGCTCGTTTGATCCAGGTGATTATGGGCCTGGTTGATAATGCCCTGACCTATACAAATCCTGGCGGGGATGTGGCGCTTTCGGTGACAAGCAGTAAGAGCCTTGTACATATCGCTGTGACTGATACTGGCATAGGTATTGCTCAGGGCGATATTGAGCATATCTTTGAACGCTTTTATCGCGCTGACCCGGCCCGTTCGAAGGCGGTAGGCGGAAGCGGATTGGGTCTTTCGATTGTCGAGTGGGTGGTACAGGCTCATCAGGGCTCGGTAGATGTGAGCAGTCAGCCGGGTAAAGGATCGACCTTTACGGTGACGCTCCCTCTCTATATCGATCCTTCTGCCTGACCGAGAGCGTTACTGTACTCTCGCAACGATGATGCTGATGTTGCCGTCCCCTCTGGCCATGCCCGCTGCGGCGGCCAGTGATTGGGCGAGCACCTCGATGTCATTTCCCTGGCTCATCAGCATGGCAATATGCTCGTCTGGGACCGCTTGCCAGAGCCCATTGCTACAGATAAGGATCAGGTCTCCCGTTTCGACTGGGTTCTGATAGGTCTCAATGTGCGTCTGGTGGTGCTGCCCGAGATAATGTATGCCCGATCCATGCTGGTAACTATTTTGCCTGGTCGCTTGTAGAGGAGCGCTTTTACGGAAGAGTTGTTGCAGACCCTGGTGGCTGGTATAGTGATAGATCCGGCTATCGCCGACGCTGGCGGCATAGAGCTGGTGTTTGTAGAGGAGCGCCATAGCCAGCGTACTGGCCATGGAGGTCTCGTAGTCGGCGTTGCAGTGATAGATTACCTGATTGGCCTGTCGCATTGCATCGCGGGCCCAATGTTCGAGGATGCTATCCGGATGACGTACGGTCCGCTGTGGAGCGCTCAGCTGTTTGCTGTTGCCTGGCTGCCGGGGTGTCATGCCCAGGTTTTGCTGCGGATGTGTCGGGTAGACGAGATGCGGTATCAGGATATCGGTGATGGTTTCGACGGCGAGACGACTGGCCTCGTGTCCCCCCGCCGCCTTGCCTTGCGGACCGCGCAGACCATCGGCAACGGCGAAAAGGCCAAACGGTCGCGGTGGCGTTGCCAGCGTATTACAGAGCCCCTGCACGATGAGGATCATATCCTCATTGTCCTGCGTATGTGATCCGCCCTCGCTCACATACCCGACCTGATAGGTTTCACTGACCAGAGGCGAAGTGTCGTCCAGCGTGTGCCCACAGTGTCGGCAGAAATGCGAGGTAGGACGGTTCTCCCGACCACACTGGCCGCAGGGATTTTCTGGAATGATCGTGCGTATGATAATATTCGCGTTGCTTGTGACCTCAAGCGTCGGGGCTATGGCGGCGATAGTTTCAGCCTCGGATGCCAGTGCTTGATTGACTGCCGATGCGAAATCTTCCCCTGATCTAAAGCGCCTCTTTGGATCGATATCCATGGCCCTGAGAATAACCGGATCAAGGGGTGGAGGCAAGGTCAGGTTCAGCTTGCTTGGCGCTGGGAGCGTGGCCGTTTTGTTGCGCACGACTGCTTGAAAGGGGAGGAGCCCGGTAAACATCTGGTACGCGACCACGCCCATGGCATAGATATCGCTGGCAGGTTCGGGCTTGCCCTGTTCCTGTTCTGGCGCAATATAGTGTTCTGTGCCCAATGACCAGCCGCGTTGTGTGAGCGCCTTCTCCTGCTGCATTGCACGGGCAATCCCAAAGTCAGCGAGCACCAGACGACCATCGTCCTGATGGACGAGCAGATTGGAGGGTTTGATATCCCGATGGACAATCTGCTGTGGATGGTCGTGAATAACATCAATAGCAGCCGCCAGATCGTTGAGATAGCGTTGGGCCTGGAGCATGGGGAGAGGTTGCTCGGGTTTGAGCAGATCTTTGAGAGTGCCACCTGTGATCAGGGGCATGGCCAGATAGAGTAGAGAACCGTCCTGCCCAAAATTGAGGACCGTCACAATATTTTTGTGTTGCAATTGATGGGCATAGCGAGCCTCGCGTCGAAAGCGCTCTACGGCTGTGGGCATATCCATGCTATTGTTGGTAATGGTGAGCACTTTCAGGGCAACCTGTGTCATCTCGAAGGTATCGCTTGCCCGGTACACCACGCCCATGCCACCTATCCCGATCAACGTTTCAATGCGATAACGTCCCGCCACGACTGTCTCGACGAGAAGGCATTGACAGAGTGGATTGATGCATTGCAGTGTTCCTGGCGGAGAGTCTGTCTGACAGCGCGGATTCGGACAACGTGGCATAGCAGCAACTCCATCGCATATATGGTTCTATAGTTAAATCACCTGTTTTTTAGAACATTTAAGACATATGTATCCCCTGGTGCATAATCACTTTGCCCTTTTTGGGTATCCTGGATATACTCCCTTTCTAGAGGCGGTGCGAACCATGATCTTTCCCGGCCCGGTTGAGGGTACTGAAACTAGTTTACGGGTCGCACGTCTCAGTGTCAATATCTCACCGCATTTTTGGTGGTGCCCGCGAGAAAGGTAAGCACTAAATTTGCGGTGAGTGAGCGTAGAGTATATGAGGGAAAAATATATTTCGGCATCACGGGGTTTTTGGGATGGCACCAACGTGATGCCGCCCCCTTTTTTTTAGGAGATCTCCGTCTTTATGCCTCATATCCTCTACAGGTAGAATGTCCATGTTGTTTACTCTTCTCATGTGATGCTATAATCTGTCAGGTGATGGAAAGGGATGTATCCACACGCATGCACTGCTGAAGCATTTAAAGGATAACAAGCTACTATGCTACAATCGTTACCGCTCGTCTTATTTATCGTGTTGACGGAGCTTGCCATTGGTTCAGTCGCTGTGCTGGTCTTTCTCGATTGGCGCAGTGATGTGAAACGTGGCTTTCTGATCTCCTATGCCTTTATTTATCTGTTCCTGACCTTTTTGACGTATCTGTTCCAGCAAAACTTTGCCTATCCGGTGTTGCTGAACTCATATACGCATGTCGATAAAGCCTGGACCGGGGCACTGAGTTTGCCTTTGTTGCTCTTCTTCCTGCTCTTGATCCTGTATACCCTGTTTCTCCTGTTTGATAAGAGCGCAGGGATTGATGGCAAGGAGGCACGGGCGAAGGCTGCGGCTGAGAGCAAGGAGGGGGCACAGAAGGGTTCTACGCTACGTATTCTGCGCCTGATCAGTGGTACGGCAACTATGGTGGCTGGTCTGGTGACGCTACTGGTGATGGCGATGATCTTCCGTCCGCTGGCAACGACTGGCGTGGGTGGCTTATTTACGGTACTGGCGTTCTTTGCCGCGGCCTTTGCGCTCGGCGGGGTGATGACGGCGATGTGGCTGGGTCACTGGTATCTGGTGACGCCCGCGCTCTCTGAGAAGCCTCTGCTGTTCTCAACGACGCTGGTGCTGGTGGCGCTGGTGGCGCAGGTCGTTTTTTCGCTCTTGATCGGCCCTACAGTGGCTTCGACGCAAAGCACAACGGGGGCTCCCACATATACGCAGGTTATTGCCACTCCAGCTCCCAGCACGAATAATGCACAGGTGAAGCCAGCAGATGCACCTGTGATTACACCGTTAAGCACCAATGCGATTGGCTGGATTCGTATTCTCGTCAGCTTTGCTCTGCCGCTGATTCTGGGCGCGCTGGCCTGGAAGCTGATCCGCGATCGCTCGTTCCAGTCCGCAACCGGTATGCTCTATCTGATTGTGGTCCTGACGCTGGCCGGAGAAGGCATGGCCCGAGGGCTTTTCCTGATCGGTATATAGGTCTTGCAACATTGCCGTATGGGCGGGGCCTGTCACGTCTCTGTCCATACAAATCTTGTAGAGGCGCAGACCAGCCGCGCCTCTATAATTTGCCCGCAAGCGCGGCAATGTAACGATTGGCTGAGCGTATCACCGCCTCTTTCCCGTCCCGGGGCACAATGGTCTCAAACCAGGCCGCATAAATACGGGCAAAATCGTAGGCCGCTATCGTATCGCGAATCCGCGCCACTTCGCTTGCGGGCAACGGTATAAGGTTTGGAAAACTATACATAAAACTGACCCACTGGCGATCAGCAACGACGTAGATGATATCGCCACTGAGCAGTGCTCCCTGGCCCTCGGCTCCTGGTTTCCAATGCAGGACCGTCCCGCCCGCAAAATGTCCTCCCAGCCGTATCAGCGTGATATCCTGCTGTAACGTGAGCGTCTCGCCGGACCAGAACGTGATCCGCTCGTCAGGCCGCATGACCCACTGGCGATCGGCTTCGTGCAAATAGATCTGTGCATTGAATTTCTCTGCCCAGGCAACCATACTACTGTAGTAATGGGGATGTGAGATCGCGATGGCGCGCAGACCACCGAGCGCTCGCACTGCCGCCTCGGTTTCGTCATCGAGCAGGCTGATGCAATCCCAGAGTACATTGCCCGCGTCGCTGCGTATCAGGAGCGCACGTTGGCCGATGGCAAAGCGAGGCTCGGTACCGATGCCGAGCAGATTTTGTTCGTGTTCTCGAATGGTGTTCTTATAGCCTTGTGATTGCAACGTTTCTATTGAAGTCCATTGTTGCCCCTGATGGCCGATATACTGTCGCTGATCCTCGCATATTGGACAATGGGAGGGCGCTTCTTCGCTGAGCTGAAATTGTGTGCCACAGGTTGCGCACATCCAATAGTTCATTCTTATCTCCGTTTCTGAAATTTGTGCCATCCTTCACTATAGTAACACGAAAGAATATGCGCCAGAGACACATTCGCATACAAAGAGGGGCGGAAAGATGTTATTTGTGCTCAAAGCGAAAATGACTTCCCGCGAACACGCTCATTCATTTTTTCTCATCTAATCCCTACCTGCCCATAAACCCAGTAGTGGTACGGTGCAGTGAGAACGGAACTGTGCCTGCGAACTTGTGCGACCAATCTCGCCCATCTGGCGAGAGGTCCAGTACTATGGGGACATAGACATCGGTCATTTGCTTATTGTAATTTCTACAGGCGAGCAATAGAATGTCCTTCCGGTCAGTTCTCTGACTGACCGGAAGGACAGGAAGAAGTCGTTCTAATGTATTTGCTCTTAATGCTGCTCGCTCACAGGTTTCTCGGTAGTGTAAGGTTCCTGATCTTCAGGTTTCGGCTGAAGAGGCTCTTGTAGCGATTCGCGTGGCGTTTCCTGTGGCGATTCTAGCAGGCGAAGTTTCGTCGCTGCCTCATCGCGCGTCATCTTGCCCGCGAGTAGCGCATCGAGAATCTGCTCAATAGTTGCAGGTGGTTCAGGCGTTGTCGTTTCAGTGATCGGCTCAGGCGTGCTTTTGGCGCTGGTTATGAAGAGATGCTCATGCCGGGCGGCCTGGAGATAGACGATCAACAGAATGGCCCCCACGAGAAAGGCGGCCAGCCCTGCATGTGCCGTCTGTTGCCAGTTTGTAATCGGCGAGCCCAGAAGCGCCGTGATCCAGGCATAGAGTGCCGTTGCACCACCAATAGCAAAGGCCAGAATACCGCCTCCAAGCAGCGCGAGAACGAGTCCCCGCCTCGGACTGGCGGCACCCGCTATCCCTTGCCGATTGCTCTTCCGCAGGTAGAGATCGAAAGGAATGTAGCCAACGCCGCTGATAATCAATGCCAGTACGCTTGCCCACTCACGTCCATCAAAGGTCAGCGTTTCCAGTAAATGATAGATCGCGCTACCGCAGCCCCACCAGAATACGCCCCCGGCCAGAATCGCAAGAAAGGCATATTCGGCGAAGAGGAGTCCTTTTTGCTCGACCAGACCAACCTCTCTGGCCCGGAGTAACCAGTAATGAGAGAGCCCAAGCACAATAATTCCCAGCGTCAACGGAGCAATAAAGTTGTTGATGGGAGAGGGCCCGAAGACTTCTGCAATGGATGGGGCAAGATGAAATGCGTCCAGAAAAAGAATCTGGATAATCTGAAACAATCCAGCAATGATAAAGGAAATTCCCGTTGCCAGACTGATATATTGCACGATCAGCCGCAACAGTGGCGATTTGTCGTTGCGGGTCGCCCAGCAGTAGAGGACCCAGAATACCAGTCCCCAGAGTAGTGCCAGAATGAGAAAGAGGGGATGATATCTACTACAACCATTGCTGTAGTCCCCACACACTTCCGTTGAGTTTGCGCCCGTGAAGAAAAGTCCATCAATCAATTGTGTCAGCGTAAAGATCCATATAGTCGCAAAGAAGGCGAGCAAGAAGAGCTGTACAATGTAGAGATGAAGACGTTGCAGCGTGGTGGCCGCTCCTGGGGCTGGAGGTATGCGACGACGTTCCAGTTCGATCAGTCCTGCCAGGGCCAGGATTGGCAGCGCTACTGCGAACCCACTGACAGTGTCGGACTCGAACGATGCGCCCAACTGATACAGCG
>Ga0310811_10001693_pt1 | contig 27466 bp, 21 predicted proteins | sample YCmetagenome_FD_207642 | JGI IMG/M metagenome (GOLD analysis project Ga0310811, IMG submission 207642) | Soil microbial communities from experimental microcosm in Duke University, North Carolina, United States - YC | ecosystem: Engineered > Artificial ecosystem > Soil microcosm > Unclassified ... | reverse complement strand
CAGGTGATGTTCACGCCGAGGATGCCGACCGTCGACTGCGACAGGAAGTGCGGGAAGGTCGGCGGGTTGGCCGGGAACCAGAACTGGCCGATGGCCTCGACGATCAGGAGGAGCCCGACGGTGGCGATCACCTTGACGGTCTCCGTCGCGTTCGCTAGCAGCCGGGCGAGCAGCTCAAGCAGCAGGCCGAGGACCGGGGCGACGACGAGCAGGCAGATCGCGCCCGCGATGGGCCACGGCACGCCGTTGTCGGCGTTGAGCACGTAAAAGGCGAATACGTCGAGGGCCGCCACGGCCCCGTATCCGAAGTTCAGTATGCCTGACGTCTTGAAGGTGAGCACCAGGCCCATGCCCGCGAGGCCGTAAACAGCGCCACTGGCGAGGCCGATCACGATGAACGGAAGGAATTGATGCATGGCAGGCGCCTATCGGGCTGCGGCGAGGTGCCGGTCGGCAATGGGCATGGGGGCGGCGAGCGCACGAGAGGACGCTGGCGCGCAGGGTGGCCGGCGGCGGCGCGGGAACGCGCCGCCGCCGGCCGGGCACTGCTGTTGGTGTTGACGGTCAGCCGGGCGGAGCGCCGGCCTCGCGTCGCGGGATCAGCCGGTCGCGCACGTCTGCTTCGTGCCGTTGGGCATGCTGTACACGCCGTTCTTGAGCTGGTAGGTGAACCAGCAGTCGATCGGGTGCGCCTGTCCGGCGGCGTAGGTCAGGCTCGGCGCGATCCCGTTCAGCGTCTCGCCCTTGAGCGAGGTCAGCCCCGTGACCAGCTCGGCCGAGGTCGGGGTATCGCTCGCGGTCAGGCCGCCGGCCTCGGCGGCTGCTTCGAGCAATGTGCCGGCCGTCCAGGCATTCGGGCCTGCCATGCTGTAGTTGGCGTCGGTGCGCAGCCCCGGGTAGTACTTGTCGATCGCGGCGTTCATCTTGGTGTTCTCGGGCGAATCGGCGTAGTACGGCAGGTCGGGGATCGGTCCGACGAGGTTGTCCTTGAGCCCTGGCGTCGTCTGGAAGGACGGGCCGAGAATCACGCCGTCGACCACGTAGATCGGGTGGTAGCCCTGCTGGCTGCAGTTCTGCGCCACCTTGGCGGCGACCGCGGCGATGTCCGCGATGAACAGCGCCTGGACGCCTGCCTGCTGTGCCGCCACGCACTGGGCGGTGTAGCTGGGCGCCGTGGCCGAAACCTCGCCGTTGTACTTGAGCGGCAGGCCCATCTTCGTGGCGAGTTCCTTCATCGGCGCGACGCCCTCCTGGCACTGCACCGCCTCCGCGCAGTAGAGCAGGCCGATGCTGGTCGCGCCCGCGGTCTTGGCCGCGTCGATGACGCCGGGGAACAGCGAGTCCTCGGTCGCGCCCTCGGCGTAGAAGTCGGAGTTGGTGTAGAACGGCGCCTCGGTGACGTTCGCGCCGATGACCGGGACGTTCTGCGCCTTGATGAAGGAGGCCCAGGTCTCATCGAGGTCTGACAGGTCCACCAGGGCGACGACGTGGTCCTGCTTCACCAGCTTCTCCACGTCGGTCAGGGAGTTACCCGGGTTGCTCTGGTCGTCGACAAGGATGGTCTTGACCGGGTGCCCGTTGATGCCGCCCGCCGCGTTGACGGTGTTGGCCCAGGCCTGGTAGACCTTCGCGCCGACGGCGAGAACGCCGGCGAACGCACCGGTGCAGTCGCAGATGATGCCGACATTGATCGGGCTGCCACTCGCCGCGGCGCTCGATGAGCCCGTCGCCGTGCTTGACGCGCTCGACGTGGTGGCGGAGCCCGCCGTGGCCGTGGAACTCGCCGTGTTCGATGTGCTCCCCGTGCTTGACGAGCTTGAGCACGCGGCGACGACGATCGCCGCGGCCAGTGCGCCGATGCCGCGCAGCGCGGCATTCCGCCTGAGTCTTGTGAATGAATCAGCCATCGCCTCGGACCTCTCCCTGCCGTACAGGCGCCAAAACCAAATCGATACCCACCGATTGGATGGTTTCTTCCGTCAGCGTGGCCTGTCGGGGAATCGTTCCATCACCATCGATCGAGCGTTCTCAGCAGCGTAAGAGCGGTCTTGTTTTTAGTCAACCATCCAGATGGTTGGTTAAAAAACTTCTTGTAACAACCATTTGGTTGGCATCAAGCAAGCAAGGCGACGCCGGGCGGTGCACAGCGAAGCGCCGCGGGCCGGCGTCCGCTGGTGAGGCGGTCAGGGCGGGCACGCTCGACGGGAGCTTGAACAGCTCAAGAGCGTTCTGGAACATCACCTTCTCGCGCATCCGCGCGGGGATGTGCTTGGCCACCCACTGCGGATCGTCGAAGGTCCAGTGCGGGTAGTCGGAGGAGAACAGGAGCAGCTTGTCCGCCTCCATCCACTCAAGGGCGTTGGTCAGCTCCGTCTTGTCCTCCGGGTAGTCAAGGGGCTGGGTGGTGAACCAGATGTGGTCCTTGACGTACTCCGACGGCTTGCGCTTGAGTCCGTTCTCCGGGCCGAGCGCCGCGTACATGTTGTCCATCCGCCACATGAGCGGCAGGATCCAGTTGAAGGCGTGCTCGATGAAGACGATGCGCAGCGTCGGGAACCGGTCGAAGACCCCGTCGAAGATGAGGCTCATCACCTGGTTCGCGGCGAGCATTGAGTAGCTCACCATCAGGTCGTGGTTGTAGGTCATGAACCCGACGGGAGACATGGGCAGCTCGTTGTGCTGACCGCGGCCCAGGTGGCAGGCGACGGGGATGTCGTGCTTGACGGCGGCCGCCCAGACCGGGTCGTACCTCGGGTTGCCCCAGGCGGGGCGCGGCTCGGCGTTGATCAGCACCTGAGAGTACATCGGGTGGCCCGCCCAGTGCTCGATCTCCCTCGCGCCCGCCTCGGGGGACTCGATGGCGACGCAGATCGAACCGCGGTAGCGCTGGTGCCAGTTATGCTCGCTGTCCAGCCAGCACGACTCCTGCCAGCGGTTGGTCGCCACGCACAGGGCGTGCGACTCGTCCTCGGTCTGGCCGCCGCCGTTGAGCGGCCCGAGGATCGCGATATCCGAGCCCGCCTCCATGATCAGCTGCCGGAACAGCAGCTCCGGGTCCGAGCCGGCGAAGTTGCCGTCGTCGGGGAAGGAGTCGGTGCGCATCGCGAAGGCGTACCCGTAGTCCGGGGCGTCGTAGTAGATCGAGTCGCCCGCACCGATCGCCCGCCTGGTGATGATGTCCTTGAAGGGAGCGGGGATGAACTGCTCGAGTTCGCCCCGCTTGGGGTAGGGGTGCACGTCGCTGTCGACGATCCGCACCTCCATCTGCTCGCCGCTGAGGTTGCGGGTGCGCTCCATTTCCATGGTCATGTGCTTGCTCCGTTGTCTCGAAGGCAGGTGTCTCGAAGGCTGCTTGTCTCAGGCCTGGGCTGACGCTGCCGCGTGCAGTCCGTAGAGCCTGGCCGCGTTGCCGCCGAGCACCTTCGCCCGCTGCTCGGCCGTCCAGGCGGGGGGCAGGGCGTCGGGTGACGCCATGCGCCAGTCGGGGTAGCTTGAGCCGAACAGGAGCATGTCCTCCTTGCCCGTCATGCGCAGCCACTGCGCGGCGTACTCGGCGTCTCCCGGCCCGTCGAGCCGGTCGTGGATGAAGTACACGTGCTCAGGCAGGTAGTCGCTCGGCATCTCCGGCGCCCAGGGCGTCTGCTCCAGATGCGGCCTGCCGAAGGTGTCCATCCGCCAGATGAACGGGGTGAGCATGTCGGCCGCGCCGTCGGCCCAGATCACCTTGAGGTCGCGAAACTCCTCGAACACACCCTCGGCGATCATGTTCAGCAGGTGCCAGACGAAGGTTATCGGCTGGTACGCCGCCAGGTGCGAGTAGGTCCTGGTGATACCGGACGGCGTGGGCGGGTGAGTGATCCCCGCGCCCATCTCCAGGTGGACCGCGACCGGCAGACCCGCGTCGAGCGCGGCCCGCCAGAGCGGCTTGAACTGCGGCCGTCCGTAGGGCACCTGGGTCTGCATCGGCAGCCCGATCTGCGCGATCCGCGGGTGCCCCTGCCAGCGCTGTATCTCCCTGACGGCACCGTCGATGTCGTTCGGGTTGACCCGGATGGTGCCCAGGTAGCGGTCGGCGTAGCTGCCCGACTCCAGCCACCGCTCGACCATCATCTGATTCGTCGCCGCCATGAGGGCCGAGCCGAGGTGCCAGTCGGGCATGATCGCGCCGGTCGACATCGGGTGCAGGATCGCCAGGTCGAAGCCCCGCTGATCGAAGATCGCCCGGCCGGTGGCCTCGGGGTCTGAACCGGGGTGCGCCCGGTCGGGGAGCTCGGTCCCCTCGGCGTAACGGTCCCGCGGCGGCGCGAACCAGCGCACGTCGGGGTCGGCGAAGCCACGGCTCTTGAACGGCTCCCGCAGGTAGGTGTTCAGATCGCGGCGCGACTTGAAGAAAACATGGACGCTCGCGTCGATTAGCGGCGCTTCCGCGGCAGTCACGCGCTGTACCTCCCGATCTCGCCGGTCGCCAGCGACCGGAGATACCAAACATTTGTTCTCTAGGAACATAACACCGGCCCCTTAGCGGGGCAACGGGTGACGGTGGCTATTTCCTGACGAGGGCGAACTTGGAGTGCCTAGGTCCGGGCGGCGGCCAGCCTGGAGTGGCTAGCTCCTGGCGGCGACGAGCTTGGGGCTGACGGGGGCACCGTCCTGCGGCACGGCGAGGATGCCGTTCATCACGAAGTCGGTCAGTTCCTGGACGAGCGTCGCCTGGGCCTTGCCGGTGGAGGCGCGGAACCAGACCGGCACGTAGGCCAGGATGCCGACCATCGACGACATGATCATGCCCACGTCGATCGGGCGGAACTCGCCCGACCGGACGCCGGCGGTCAGCAGCTGCTTGGTGAAGTGCTCGTATTTGCGGATGCGGCGGCGCAGGTCAGTCGCCTGCTCGGGCGGCAGGTGCTTCTCCACCCAGGGAAGCTCCTGGAAGAAGACCACGATCTCGTCGTGCTTGTTGGATACCCGGTCGACCTGGAGCTTGACGAGCTCTCGCATCCGCATCGTCGCGGTACCGTCGGCGGGGACCTGGTCAATCAGCTCGAGCGTCGCGTCGAGCTGCTTGGACAGCAGCTCGAACAGGATCGCGCTCTTGGCCGGGTAGTAGTGGTAAAGCGTGCCCTTGTTGAGCCCCACCTCGTCGGCGATCAGGTCCATGGTGGCCGAGCTGTAGCCGTACTCGCGGAAGAGCTGCGCCGCGGTGGCGCATACTTCCGCGCGGCGGGACGGTCGTGGCAAGTCAATCCTCCTGCCTTTGCCAACTAACTAGTCGACATCATATACCGCCCAGGCGCCGCTCAGGCGTCGATGACAACGTTGCGCCATGCGTCAACCACGGCCCGCTGCCCGTGCCGCAGGACGAGGGTGGTGTCGGTGAACTCCACGATCGCGGGCCCGGTGACGGTGGCACCCTGGCTCAGCCGGGCCCCGTCGTAGACCGGGGTGGCCCGCGGCACGGTGTCCAGCTCGTACCAGACCACGTCCCGCGAGCTCGCGGGCTCGGCCGCATGGGGCTCGCCGGCGTCGCCCGCCGCCAGCTGGTGCGCGGTCACCTGGGCGCGGGCGCTCACCCGGATCGCGGTGATCATGAACCCGGCGTGGGGGTACCCGCTTCCCTGACCGTAGAGCAGCTCGTACTCGCGCTCGAAGGCCCCGATGAGCTCCTTGACTTCCGCGTCCCCGTAGCTGCCGGATGGGGCCGGCACCCGCAGCTCGTTGACCTGCAGCCGGTAGCGCATCTCGACGAACCGGTCCAGGGTCACCGCCGCGTGCCGCAGCGACTCGGGCAGCGCGGAGCGGACCCTGTCCTCCAGCTGCTTCCAGGCCGCGTTGAGCATCTCGGGGTCGAACGGTGACGCGGTGAGCAGCGGCATGTCCTGCACGATCATCGCGTCGGCGGAGGCCACCCCGAAGGCGGACCAGCCCGCCGCGAGGTCGCCAAGCGGCATGACCACGGTCTTGATGCCGAGCTTGCGCGCCACCATCGGGCAGTGCACCGCCCCGGCGCCGCCGTAGGCGTACATGACGCAGGCCCGCGGGTCGTACCCCTGGTGGATGCTGGACAGCCGGATGGCGTCGGCCATCTGGTCATCGACGATCCGCGCGGCCGCGGCGGCCGTCTCCACGGCGGTGAAGCCAAGCGGCTGCCCCGCGGCGCGCAGCGCGTCAACGGCCGCGGCCACGTCGAGCGTGAGCGCGCCGCCGAGGAAGAAGTCCGGGTTGAGGTAGCCGAGCACCAGGTCGGCGTCGGTCACGGTCGCCTGCGTACCGCCGCGCCGGTAGGCGGCGGGACCGGGGACCGCGCCCGCGCTGCGCGGGCCGACGCGCAGGCTGCGGGTGTCGGCGTCGTAGGCGACGATGGACCCGCCGCCCGCGCCGACCGACCTGACGTCAAGCGTGGGCACGAAGTACTCGTACTGGCCGTGCCTGGTCGTGGACCGGGTCACGGGCTCGCCGCGCCTGATCACTCCGACGTCGAACGTGGTGCCGCCGACGTCGCCGGTCAGCACGTTGACGGCCTCGCTGCCGCCGGGGCCGGCGGCAGCGCGGGCGAGCCGCCCCGCGCCGATCAGCCCGGCGACCGGGCCCGAGCCGATGGTCAGCAGCGGCATCCGCCTGGCGTGGGCGACGTCGATCAGGCCGCCTGCGCAGGTCATGACCGACAGCGAGCCGCCGAATTCGAGCCCGGCCAGCTCCTCCTCCAGGCGGGCGAGGTAACTGCTGGTGATCGGGCCGATCATCGCGTTGATCAGCGTCGCGATCGTGCGCTGGTACTCCCCCACCCGCGCCACGACCTCGGAGCCGACCGAGATGAACGCGCCCGGCGCCTCCTGTTCGACGATCCTGGCCAGGGCGCGCTCGTGGACGCCGTTGGCCGTCGACCACAGCAGCGCGATGGCGAACGCCTCGACGCCGTCGGCGGCTAGCTCGCGCACGATCGCGCGCGCGCCGTCCTCGTCGAGTTCCACCACGACCTTGCCGTCGGACGCGATCCGTTCGTCGATCTCGCGGACCAGCGACTTGGGCACGAGCGGCTCAGGCTTGGAGTGCGCGGCCAGGTGCGCGATGTCGTGCGGGTCGGAGCCGACCAGGCGGTGCCCGGCCTGCATGGTGTAGATCGTGTCCCGGTGGCCGGCCGTGACGAGCAGCGCGACCTTGGCCGTTCGCTTCTCCACCAGGGCGTTGGTCCCCACGGTGCAGCCGTGCACGATCGCCTCGGCCTGGGACAGCAGCCCGGCCTGGGTCAGGCCGAGGCGGGCGGCGACCGCGCCGATCGAGGCAACGAATCCGTGGTGGAAGTCCGGTGGGGTGGAGGCGACCTTGCCGATGGCGATGCCGCCGTCGGCGCCCGCTGCCACGCAGTCGGTGAAGGTGCCGCCGATGTCTATGCCGATGGTGTAGCCGCTCATTGACCGTCCCGTTCGTCGTCGAACCGCTTGGGCTTCACAGGAACCGGATCTCCGCCAGGATGGGCTCTGACCGCCGCGCGACCTCGCAGGTCATCAGCGTCTGGCAGCCGGGGCAGCAGTAGCGCCGCAGCACCATGTCCTCGTCGAGGAAGTCGCGGGGATTGCCGCCGCGCGGGATGATCTCGACGCTGTCCTCGCTGACCGACAGGCCCGCCTTGTAGTTGCCGTGGTAGTCGGAAAGCACCGCGTGGCACTTGGCACAGGCCAGCACCCGGTGGCCGCCGTCGTCCTTGGCGATCACGTACTCGTGCACGGGGCGGGGCGGCTCGCCGGTGGCCGGAGCCGACGGTTGCCCGACTTGGATATCGAAACGGGTGCTTGCCGGCTGCCATCCGCGACGCTCCGCCTTGATCTCGGCGCGGCGCCTTTCCGTGGCGGCAGCGTCCACGACGCCGTCCTCCCGCAGCGCGACGCCGTAGACATCGAGGGCCGCCTTGGCCGACACGTAGTCGTTGAGCACATCGTCAGCCACCAGGTCGGGGTCCCGCTCGATGGCGTCGCCGTAGCCGCCGCCGCCGCAGACCACCAGCATCAGCGCGTCCCCCGCGACCAGCGGGGTGCCGTTGGACTTGGACCGCAGCCGCAGGTGCTCGGTGCGGGACAGTTCGCTGGCGGCGCGCGGCATCCGGCGCTCCTGCCAGCGCGCCTGGACGTCTGTGCCCTTGAACACCTGGTAGTGCGCGGTCGGCGACGGGTAACCGCCGAACAGGCCCATGCCCTGGTTGGTGGAGATGCCCTGGCCGCCGGCGTTGGTGATGGCCTCGATGCCGAGCGCACGGTAAGGGGTGAACGAGACCTCCATGCCCACTCCGCCTCGGTAGCGGCCGGCCCCGCCGGTGTCCTGCGCCTCCTTGCGGTAGAGGATGAGCAGCGGGTAGAACTGCTCGGTTTCCTCCACGTTGGGCATCCGGATCAGCGGGTCGATGGACAGGCCGGAGGAGTCAACCCCGTCGGTGTAGGCACGCGCGCCGCCGCCAGCGCCCGCCCCTTCGAGCATCGCAGTGCCGAAGTAGTTGCCCCGGTCGTCCGCGCCCGCCAGCACCAGCAGCGGGTGGTCGGGGCCCGAGACGACCAGGTCGTCCTTGGTCTCCGGGTCACAGGCCATGATGCGGGCGAAGACGTTCTGCAGCCGCTCGAAGGCGCTGATGATGTTGAGCACGCCGCCGCTGACCGCCGCCGGGTAGTCGACGCAGGTCAGGGTGCCTGGCAGCGGCCGGAAGTCGATCTGCCGGTTGGCGCCGCCGATGGAGAAGGTGTGCTCGTGCAGCAGGGTGAGGCCGGAGATGCCGAGCACGATGCCCATGAAGTTCATGAACGTGAACCCGTTGGGCCCGTCGCTCTGCTCTTCCGTGCCCTCATTGTCGATGATCAGCCTCATCCCGCGCTTGGTGACGTTGAACTGCACCCGGTGCGTCTCCCGGTCGCCCGGCATCTTCTCGTCGAAGTAGAGCACCTCGCTGAGCGTGCAGTCGGGTATGCGCTCGAGCTTGCGGGCGAAGGCGGCCTGGGCGTTGTCGAGGATGCGGCGCATCGCGGCCTTCACCGTGGCGGCGCCGAACTCCTCGCAGGTCTCCCGCAGGCGGCGGGCGGCGAAGCGGCAGCCTGCCAGCTGGGCCCGCAGGTCGAGCGCGACCATGTCCGGCATCCGGGACTGCCGGCGGTACATCTGCTCCAGGTCGTCGCGGAGCACCCCCCGCTCGATCAGCTTGAACGGCCGGAAGACGATCGGGTCGCTGAAGATGTCGGGCGCGTTCTGCGGCCAGCCGCCAGGCACGATGCCGCCCAGGTCGTACTGCTGGGCCGCGTTGGACACCCACGCGAACAGCTCGCCGTCGATGAACACCGGGGCCGCGATGCACACGTCCATCTGGTGCGAGGCGCCGATCCACGGGTCGCTGGCCAGGAACACGTCGCCCTCGTGGATCCCGGGTGACTCGCTGAACTTCTCCATCAGGTAGCGGACGACCAGCGGCGAGCCGGTGTTCAGGTACTGGATGAACGGCGCGCTCATCACGATCTCGCCGTCCTCGGTGAGGACCGACATGTTGAAGTCGAGGCCCTGGAACACCGGAGACCCCGACATCCGGGTGAGTGTCTCGCCGTGGGCGATGTTGATCGACCACAGGCGGTTGCGCAGCACCTCGAATGTCACCGGGTCGATCTCGTCGGCGGCGTCCGCGGCCATCCGCAGCCGGGGCGACACGCGGGTCTTCCAGTCCGGTGCCGGGCGGTAGCTGTGGATCAGGCCGTCCCAGACGATGTCTTCGTAAGCCTCGTCGTCCGGGCTGCTCACTTGGAGGGCCACCGCGCCTCACGCTCCCGCCTGCGTTAAGAGATTGACCGACTAGTTGGTTGGCAATCTAGTCAAACAAACTCTGGCTGGCAAGCCCACAAAAGCCATCCGCCTAGTTGATAACCGGCCGCCTGCCTGGCTCAGCGCGGCGATGACCGCACCGGTGTCCGCCGGGTCGAGCACGTCGTCGATCTCGAACAGCGACGCCGCGTTGAGCGCCTTGCCCCGCTCGTACAGCTGAGCGACCCGCTCGGCGAACCGGCGCTCGCGCTCGGCCGGGTCGGCGATCGCGTCGAGTTCCTTGCGGTAGCCGAGGCGCACCATCCCCTCCAGGCCCATGCCGCCGAACTCCCCCGTCGGCCAGGCCACCGTCAGGATCGAGGCACGCAGGTAGCCGCCGGCCATGGCCATCGCGCCGAGCCCGTAGCCCTTGCGCAGCACCACGGTGACTTGCGGCACGGACAGGGCGGCGGCCGCGGCGAACATAGCGCCGAAGCGGCGCACCGTCCCCTGGCGCTCCGAGTCCGGTCCCACCATGAAGCCTGGCGTGTCGCACAGCGCCACCACCGGCAGCCCCCGCGCGTCGCACAGCCGCAGGAACCTGGTGGCCTTGTCGGCGCCCTCGGCGTCGATCGCGCCGCCGAGGTGAAGCGGGTTGTTGGCGCGCACGCCGGCCGGCCGTCGATGCGGCCGAGCACGGTGATCATCCCCCGGCCGTACTCCCTGGCCAGTTCCAGGCCACTGCCCTCGTCGAGCAGGGTGTCGATGACCGGGCGGACGTCGTAGGCGCGCAGCCGGTTCTCCGGCACGAGGTGACGCTGCATCCGCTGGTCGGCCGCCGTGCCGGGAACTGACTGGCCGGACAGCAGGGCTAGCGCCGCCTTGGCCGCGGCGACCGCCGCGCGCTCGTCCTCGACGAGGATGTCGACCACCCCGTTGGCGGTCTGCACGTCCATCGGCCCGACCTCCTCGGGGGCCGAGCCGAACGCGGCCAGGGCCTCGGCGGCGCACCGGGTGTACGCCGCGGCCAGGTCGGCCGCGTTGCGTACCGGGGCCATGCCACGCCCGCCGCCGCCTGCCACCGCCTTGACCATGACGGAGCCCTCCGACCCGAGGCCGTCAAGCAGGTGCTGAACCTCGTCGAGGGTGGCCGGGCCGTCGATGCCGCGGGGAACCGGGATGCCCAGCGTCACCGCGAGGGCGCGCGCCCGGCTCTTGTCGCCGAACGCCTCCAGAGCCTGCGGGGCGGGCCGGCGAAGACAAGAACCCGTTCGGCACGCTGACGAGCGAAATCCGCGCTCTCGGCGAGAAACCCGTAGCCGGGATGAATCGTATCCGCCGCGGCGATGACCGCGTCGATGTCCAGGTATCCGGCCGCCGCGGTCCCCGGCAGCGCGACGGCCTCGTCGGCCCGGTCGACGTGCGCGCAGCCGCTGTCGTCCTGGGTGTAGACCGCGACGGTGGCGATGCCCATGAGGAACTCGGTCAACTGCACGGGGTCGATCTCCTGACGGTCGCGAGGGACGATGACGACTTTGATCTCATCCTCCGCCAGGTCGGAAGGAACCGCGACCACCGCTGCTCGAGGTCCAGGAAAACAAGACTAGGAAGCCATACGTTTGGTTGGTAACATCGGGACTTTGGCCGCCTGGCCGGCCCCGGGCCGGCAACCAGTGAGGGGCGCCCCATGTATCCAGGCACGCACGCGGCCATGGCTCCCGACCGCGCCGCGGTCATCATGGCCGGCTCCGGCGAGGTGCTCACCTACCGCGAGCTGAACGAACGGTCGATGCGGCTGGCCCAGCTGCTCGCCGCGAACGGGCTGGCCGAGGGCGACCGAGTCTCGATCTTCGCGGAGAACCACATCCGCTACCTCGAGGTGTACTGGGCGGCGATCAGGTCCGGCCTGTACGTGACCGGCGTCAACTGGCACCTGACGGCGGCTGAGGCTGGCTACATTGTGGCCAACTCCGGCGCGAAGGCGCTGTTCACGACCGGGGCGATAGCCGCGACGGCGGAGCGGATGGTGCCCGGTCTGCCCGAATGCAGGGTCCGTCTCATCGCCGGCGGTACGGCCGAGGGCTTCGAGCCGTACGAGGAGGCGATCGCCGGCTACCCGGCGGAGGAGGTCACCGGCCGACGCCGGGGCGACGTGCTGCTGTACTCCTCTGGCACCACCGGCCGGCCCAAGGGCGTGCGGCAGCCGCTGCCGGATAAGACCGTCGAGCAGGGTGGCGCGGTGTCGGCGCTGGCACGGAACTTCCTCGGCATGGACGACACCTCGGTCTACCTGAGCCCGGCGCCGCTCTACCACGCCGCGCCGCTCGGCTGGTCGGCCGCGGTGCACGAGCTTGGCGGGACCGTCGTCGTCATGGAGCGGTTCGACGCGGAGCAGTACCTGGAGCTGATCGACCGGTACCGGGTCACGCACAGCCAGCTGGTGCCGACCATGTTCGTCCGCATGCTCAAGCTGTCCGCGCAGGTGCGCTCGAAGTACGACCTCTCGAGCCTGCGCCAGGTGGTGCACGCGGGCGCGCCCTGCCCGGCCGAGGTGAAGCGGGCGATGATCGACTGGTGGGGACCGATCGTCAGCGAGTACTACTCGTCGACCGAGGGCAACTCCTTCACCTGGATCACTTCCGCTGACTGGCTGCAGCACCCGGGTTCGGTTGGCAAGCCAATGCTCGGCACCCCGCACATCTGCGACGAGCTTGGCAACGAGCTGCCGCCGGGCGAGGTGGGGCAGATCTACTCGCACCGCCCCGGCGTGACGTTCGAGTACCTCGGCGACGCGGAGGGCACCCAGCGGTCCAGGCACCCGGTCCACCCCGAGTGGACCACGCTGGGCGACATGGGCTACCTCGACGCCGACGGCTACCTGTACCTGACCGACCGGAAGAACTTCATGATCATTTCCGGCGGCGTCAACATCTACCCGGCCGAGATTGAGGGCTGCCTCGTGCTGCACCCGGCCGTCGCCGACGTCGCCGTGTTCGGGCTGCCCGACCCGGAGATGGGCGAGTTCGTGCAGGCGGTCGTGGAGCCGGCCGAGGGCGTGGCGGGGACGCCGGAGCTGGCGATCGAACTCACGGCGTACGCACGGGAGCACATCGCCGGGTACAAGGTGCCCCGGCGGATCGACTTCCGCGAGTCGCTGCCCCGGATGCCCACCGGGAAGCTGGCCAAGGGCCCGCTGCGCGCCGAGTACCTGGGGCGCGCAGTCGCGGGCGCCGTTTCCGCTGAGTGAGTCCCGTTGGGCCGGCGCTGACCGGCCCAACGGCGCTCACATGGCTCCGCAGCGGGGTTAGAGAGCCGACTTTTCCAGGATGTGGATGGCGCAGGCGGAGCCGAGGCCGATCACGTGCGTTAGGCCAACCCGGGCGCCATCGATCTGGCGGGGACCCGCCTCGCCGCGCAGGTGGGTGGCCACCTCGTAGACGTTGGCGATGCCGGTGGCGCCGATGGGGTGGCCCTTGGACTCAAGGCCGCCCGACACGTTCACCGGGAGGCGGCCGTCGCGCCACGGTGCGCCAGACTCGAAGAAGTCGACGGCGCCGCCCGGCGGGCAGAGCATCAGGTTGTCGTAGTGCACCAGTTCCGCGGTGGCGAAGCAGTCGTGCAGCTCCACCAGGTTCAGGTCGTCCGGCGAGACGCCCGCCTGGTCGTAGGCGGCGGCCGCGGCGTTGCGGGTCAGGGTGTTGACGTTGGGCAGGACCTGGCAGCCCTCTTCGTACGGGTCGGTCGTCAGCACCGAGGCCGAGACCTTCACCGCGCGGCGGCGCTGCTCCGGGTCGAGGGTGGCCAGCTTCGCCCCGCTGACGAGCACGGCGGCCGCCGCCCCGTCAGTGTTCGCCGAGCACATGGGGCGGGTGTTCGGGTAGGAGATCATGATGTCGCCGAGGATCTCCGCCAGGGTGAACCGCTTCTGGTAGGCGGCGAGCGGGTTCAGCGTGGAGTGCGCGTGGTTCTTCTCCGAGATCCTGGCGAACAGTTCCGCGCTCGTGCCGCCGTAGGTGTGCTCGTATTCCAGGCCCACCTGAGCGAAGACGCCCGGCATGGTCTCGGTGCCGACGAGTCCGTCGAGCGGCGCCACCGCGCCGAAGCGGCCCGTGGGGCGCCAGGCGCCGCCCGATTCCGCGCGCGACCCGCCGGACAGCAGGCCCGCACCCGACAGCTTCTCCACCCCGACCGCGATGCCGAAGTCTGCCTCGCCCGCCTTGATGGCCATCATGACGGTGCGCAGCGCGGTGGCGCCGGTGGCGCAGGCGTTGGTGACGTTGTAGACGGGGATGCCGTACTGGCCGATCTGCTTCTGTACCTGCTGGCCGAGCCCGGTGTGTGCCTGCATCAGGTTGCCGCAGGCCATCACCTGCATCTGAGCCATCGTGACGCCCGCGTCGGCGAGCGCGCCGAGGCACGCCTCGGAGGCGAGGTCGGTGAGGTCCTTGTCCTTGTGCTTGCCGAACTTGGTCATGTGGATGCCGAGCACCCAGACGGAATCCGCGGACATGTCAGTCCTCCTGGGTGAGTGGCTGCTGAAACGGCTCGAAGCCGAAGCCGATCGCCTCGGTGCCGTCGGCGTCGGTGCCGAGCGAGTAGATCGCGAGCCGGACCGGCATGCCGACGCGCACGTGCTCAGGGTCGGCCGGGACGTTGATGAGGTTGGCGCGCACCTGGGTGCCGCCGCAGTCCACGACGGCCGCGGTGAACGGGACCTTCACCCCGGGCGCGGCCATGTAGACGATCGAGAACGTGCGGACTGTGCCCTGCGTGGCGAGGGTCGCCGGCCTGAAGTCCAGGCCCGGGCAGGCCGCGCAGGCGTTGCGCCGGTCGAAGTAGCGGGCACCGCAGCCGGCGCACTCCCGGGCGACCAGGTGCGGCGCCGGGTCGAGGGCGAGGTAGGAGACGAGCGGAATCCTCATCGCACGTCCGCCAGGTCCTCGACGGTGCCGAACATGTTCGCGTTGGGCGCCGCCTTGGCCAGCAGGTCGCGGAGCGTCTCGCCGACCTCGGCCGTACGCCAGCCATCCGCCTTCTTGGCGATGGGGCCCTTGCGCCAGCCCTGCGCGACCGACAGCCAGTCCCCGCCGATGTCGAACACGCGCCCGGTGACGTCACGCGACTCGGCGCTCGCGAGCCAGGCGACCAGCGCGGCCACCCGCTCCGGCGGGAAGGAGTCGTCCGATATCAGCGCCTCGGTCAGCCGGGTGCGGGCGGCCGGGGCAACGGCGTTCACGGTGACGCCGTAGCGGCCCAGTTCGAGGGCGATCGTCACCGTGAAGCTGGCGATCCCCGCCTTCGCCGCGGCGTAGTTGCTCTGGCTCGGGTTGCCGTAGAGCCCCGACGCCGAGGTGGTGTTGATGATCCGCGCCTCCACCGGATTGCCCGCCTTGGCCTGGTCGCGCCAGTAGGCGGCCGCCCAGTGCGACATCGCCGCCGTCCCGCGCAGGTGGACGCGGATGACGCTGTCCCACTCGTCCTCGGTCATCGACACGATGGTCCGGTCGCGCAGGATGCCCGCGTTGTTGATCAGCACGTCGAGCCGGCCGAAGGCTTCGATCGCCTGCGCGACTAGCCGGCCCGCCGCGCTCCAGTCAGCGACGTCCTCGCGGCTGGCCACCGTCTTGCCGCCGTCGGCGACGATCTCATCGACCAGTTCGTCCGCGGAACGGGTTGTGCCTGCGCCGGTACCGTCCGCCGCGCCCCTGTGCGTGGTGTCAAGGTCGTTGATGACCAGGCTCGCGCCCTGGCGAGCCAGTTCCAGCGCGTAGGCCCGGCCGAGACCGCGGCCCGCTCCGGTGACGATGGCCACCCTGCCCTCGCACAACCCCGCCATAGCATCCTCCTCACAATACCGACGAACTTCGTCGGTATGACTTTCAATATGTCAGAGGCGGTTCGCGGCGGCAAGGGTTCACCGGGTGCCGAAGTCGTAGCCGCAGCCGCGCAGCACCAGGTCCACGAGGTCGACCAGGTACGCGTGGGCGCCGGCCAGCATCTTGTCGCGCAGCTCGGGCGGGGTGGCGAGCAGGTGCATCACCACGCCGCCGAGTATCGCGTCGAGCACGGCGGTCGGCGACGTGGCGGCGGGCAGCAGGCCGGCGTCCATGGCCGCCCTGATGGCCGCGCGGGTCTGCACCACGACCGGCGCCGCCCGCTCGGTGTGGAAGGCCTCGAGTAGTTCGGGATTCTGCGGCGCCTCGACGAATATGCGCAGCGTATTGACGCCGTTTCCGGACACGTAGTCGTCGAAATAGCGATGCGACGCGGCGATCAGGTATTCCCTGATGTCGTCTTGCGGCACGACGGGTACGTGGTCTTCCGCGGCGCGGGCCATGGTGGCGAGCAGCAATTCCGTCTTGCTGGTGTAGCGGCGGTAGATCGCGTCCTTGCTGACCCGCGCCTGGTGCGCGACCACGTCGAAGTTGAACCCGGCCCAGCCGCGCTCCGCGTACACGGACCGCGCGACGTCGAGGATCCGCCGGTCCACGTCGGCATCCCGGCGCCGACCGCGCCGCCTGGGCGCGGCGTCGCCCGCCGTCGGTGCGCCTGCCGGGGTATCGGCGGGCTCGGTCGCGTCCGGGATGCTCATGGTCGCATGCTAGCGGCGGCGGCAGGGCGCGGCCGACCCCAGCGCGGGCCGGTACGCGCTGGGACCAGGCGTTCATTGGAGCCCTGCGCGCGCTGGTGGATTAGCCGCGCTCATCGCCCGCGGCGCGCGCCTGGTAGATGACGTGGACATCGGTGAACTCGTGCAGGCCGGGCAGGCCGTTCTCCACGCCGATGCCGCTCCACTTCACCCCGCCGAACGGCTGCGCGGGCAGCAGGATGAGGTGGCTGTTGATCCAGGTGGCCCCCGCCTGGATCTCGCGGGCGAGGCGCGCGCCGCGCTGCGGGTCGCCGGTCCAGATGGAGGAGCCGAGCCCGAAGTGCGAGTCGTTGGCGCGGGCCACGGCCTCCTCCAGGTCGTCGTAGGGCAGCACCGGCAGCGCGGGGCCGAACTGCTCCTTGGCGACCACGGCCATGTCGTCGGTGACGCCGGTGAGGATGGTCGGCTGGTAGAAGTAGCCAGGCCCGTCGAGCGGCCGTCCGCCGGTGACGGCGGTGGCGCCCGCGCTCAGCGCGGCCTCGACCAGCCCGCGGACCCGGGCGAACTGCGGCGCGTTGTTCACCGGGCCCATGGTGACGCCCTCGCCGAAGCCGTCGCCGAGCCTGGCCTGGCTCGCGTGCGCGGCGAGCGCGTCGACCACGTCCCCGAACATGCCGCGGGGCACGTAGGCGCGCTTGATGGCGACGCAGACCTGCCCGGCGTTGGCCATGGCGCTGGCGAAGATGCCCGCCGCGACGCTCGCCGGGTCCGCGTCGTCAAGCACGATCGCGGGGTCGTTGCCGCCAAGTTCGAGCGTCACCCGCTTCAGGTCCTCGGCCGCCGTCGCGGCGACCTTCTTGCCCGTGGCGGTGGAGCCGGTGAAGCTGATCTTGCGGATGCCCGGATGAGCGGAGGGCTTGGCGCCGAGCGGGTCGCGTCCCGAGATGACGTTGAGCACGCCTGGCGGCAGCACGCCGGTCAGCAGTTCGCCGATGCGCAGGCAGGTCAGCGGTGTGTATGGGGACGGCTTGAGCACGACGGTGTTGCCGGCGCGCAGTGCCGGGGCGATCTTCCAGAAGGACAGGGCGACGGGGAAGTTCCACGGCGTGATGGCCGCCACCGGGCCGAGCGGCTGGCGGCGCAGCTCGACGCGGGCCGCGGCGTCGTCCTGGATGACCTCGGGGGTCACCTCGATCCCGGCGTAGTAGTCCAGCCAGTAGGGCCCGCCGAAGATCTCCGTCGTCGCCTCGCCGACGGGCTTGCCCTCCTCCCTGGTGAGGATCGCGCCGAGTTCCGGCGCCGCCGACTCAAGGACCCTGGCGGCCGCGCGCATCGCGTCGCGGCGCAGGTCGTCGTCGCGGCGCCAGTCCCGGTAGGCGTCGGCGGCCGCGGCGACCGCCGCGTCAAGCTCCGCGTCCGAGCAGTCGGGCGCCTGGGCGAACTCGGCGCCGGTGGCCGGATTGACGACGCCGAAGGCAGCGCCGCCGGCGACGGGCTTGCCCGCAATGGTCATGCTGTAGTCGGTCATCACCGTCTCCTTGGAGGGCTTAGCTGGCGGGGAGCGCGAGCGCGCCCGACATGAGGGCGGCGGCGAAGCCGGCGTCCACCTGGATGTCCTGACCGGTCATCCAGCCGAAGTCGGGGCCGGACACCGCCTCGATGACCGGGGCGATGTCCGCCGTCGTGGCGTGCCTGCCCAGCAGGTCGCGCACGCCGTCGAGCATCTCCTTGCCCATCGACTGCTCGAAGTCGCCGAGGATGGGCGTCTCGACCGGCCCCGGGCTCACCGTGTTCAGCCGGATACGGCGCTCTCGCCACACCTCGAGCGACCACCGCTTGACGAAGGCGATGACCGCCTCCTTGGACAGGTTGTAAACCGGATAGTCGGTCGGGTTGTCCGCCAGCCAGCCCAGGCCCTCGGCCATCGAGCCGGTGGCGAGCAGCGGCTCGTTGGCGGCGAGGCGCGCCTGCCACATCGCGCCCGCGGTGGACGCGACGACGGTGACCGCGCCGTGCGGTCGGACCCTCGGCATCGCCTGCCGCAACAGCTCGCGCAGGCCGAGGAAGTTAACGGCGAGGACCTGGCTGGCCGGCCGGGTCCCTGGAACGCCCGCCACGTGCGCGATGACCGCGATCTCGTCCGGCAGCGCCGCCACGGCGGCGCTGATACTGCCGGAATCTCGCAGGTCGCACTCGATGTAGGCGGCCCGCGCGGCGGCCGGCTTGACGTAGTCGAGCGCGATCACCTCCGTCCCCCGCTCGATGTACCGGTCGAGGAGCGCCGCCCCGATCCCGGACGCTGCTCCGACCACGACGACACGGTCCGGACCGGCGTTCCCCATGGCATCCTCCGTTGGATGTCGAACCGCTGAGGCGTGAGCCCGCGGCATGCAGCCTGAAACCTGAGCCAACCATAAAACCGACGATGATCGTCGGCAGGAGTTTAGCTCGTTGTCATACATCTGGTTGACTACGCCGCATGCTCCGCCGCAGACTAGCGACGAGAATCGTCGGTAATTCAGTCATCGCGCTCGCGGCCGGCGATCCCAACGGGCAACGCCGCCGGAAAAGGAGCGACTCATGACGCTGCGCACTGACCACCCGATGTCCGCCCGCCCCTACCACGAGCTGGACATCTCCAGTGCGGCGTTCTGGGCACGGACGTTCGGCGAGCGCGAGCTGACCTTCGCCGGGCTCCGGCGGGACAGCGAGCGCGAGGGCCTGACCTGGCACGAGCCGTTCGAGGCCAACTTCCCGCACGCGGAGACCGGCTTCTGGGCGGCCACCAGGAACGAGGACGTCGGCTACGTCAGCAAGCATCACGAGCTGTTCTCCTCCGCCGAGGGCGTCGGGGTGAGCCCGCTGCCCAAGGAGGCGCAGGCGGCCGTGTCCTTCTTCCTGATGATGGACCCGCCGCAGCACACGGTGTTCCGCCGGCTGATCAGCGCCGCCTTCACGCCGCGCAACGTGGCCCGCATCCAGTCACAGATCGAGGCCAACGCCACGGAGATCGTGGACAACCTGATCGGGGCGGGCGAGGTCGACTTCGTGACGGCGTGCTCGGCGATCCTGCCGATGCGCACCGTGTCGGACATGATCGGCATCGCGCCGCAGGACCGCGCGGCGGTGGCCAGGGCGGCCGAGGCGATGTTCGCCGGCGTGGACGAACAGGCGGTGGCCGACGGCATCGACAGCGTGACCTTCCTCATCAGCCAGATGGAGTTGCTGCGCGACGCCGCGATCGAGATCGCCAGGGACCGGCGCCGCCACCCCAAGGACGACCTGATGACCGCGATCGTGCAGGCCGAAGTGGACGGCCAGCGGCTGACCGACGACCAGATCGGCGCGTTCATGGTGCTGCTGTCCACGGCAGGCAACGACACCACCAAGCAGACCACCTCGCACACGATCCTGGCCCTGGACCGCCACCCGGAGCAGCGGGAATGGCTGATGGCCGACTTCGACGGCCGGATCGGGACCGCGATCGATGAGTTCGTCCGCTACGCCTCGCCGGTGATGGACTTCGCCAGGACGGCGACGACCGACACCGAGATCCGCGGCACCACGATCAGGGCCGGGGAGAAGGTCGCCCTGTTCTACTGCTCGGGCAACCGCGATGAGTCCGTGTTCGACCGCCCCGGCGACTTCATCCTGTCCCGCTCCCCCAACCGCCACGTCGGCTTCGGCGGCGGTGGCGTGCACTTCTGCCTCGGCAGCAACGTCGCCAGGACACAGCTCAAGACCCTGTTCCGTGAGCTGCTCACCCGCCTGCCGGACATCGAAATCGGCGAGCCCGAGTGGCTGCCCAACCAGTTCGTGCACGGCATCAAGCGCCTGCCCGCGCGGATCGGCTGACCGGCCGGATCGGCTGACCGGCCGAGGTGAGGGCCGGCCCGCCGCGGCGAGAGGTGGCCAGGGAAGAGTCGCCAGAACCCGTTCGGAATAGGGATCTTGAATTTGACCGAACGGATTCGTGGTGCCATCGGCACCGCCGCGCTTTCCGCGCGGGCGGCGGCGCCGCGGGTGGTCAGCCGAGCAGACGGTGCGCGTAATCCAGCCAGGCGGCGGCGGCGGTGACGAACTTCGACGTGTCGTAGGACTCCCCCATCGCACCCGACTCATAGCGCGCCAGCGCGCGCAGGCCGGTCGCGGCCAGCCGCCAGCAGGCGAACGCCTGGTAGAACGCGATGTCGTCCAGGTCGGTCCCGGACTGCCCGGCGTAGTGATCGAGCGCCTCGGCGAGGGTGATCGCGCCGGGCGCGGTCGTCGGCATCCGGGTGCCGAGCATCGCGTCGGCGGGCGGGTCCCAGAAGGCCGCCATCATCCCGACGTCGGCGAGCGGGTCGCCGAGCGTGACGAGCTCCCAGTCGAGAATGGCGCGGATCGTGCCGTCCTCGCCGGTGATGGCGTTGCCAAGGCGGTAGTCGCCGTGCACGATGCCGCCTGGGCGGTCCCTGGGCATCCGGCGCAGCAGCTCGTCGCCTGTCGCCTGGAACAGCGCGACGGTGCCGTTGCCGGCGGAGGCGGTGCCCTTGACCGTATGGCCGTCGACCACGCCGCGCCAGCGGCGGAACTGCCGCTCCACGTAGCCGCTGCGCTTTCCAAGGTCGCCGAGTCCGGCCGCGTCCGGGTCCACCGCGTGCAGCGCGGCCAGCGCGGTGACGATGTCGCGGGAGGCGACCGTGAGGGCCTCCCTGCTGACCAGGGTGCTCGCCTGGTCCGCGTCGGCGAGGACGTGACCGGGGACGAAGTCGGTGACGTGGCAGGACAGCCCGAGCGGGTCGTCGTCGGTGCCGACGGCGCGCAGCCGGGGCACCGGCACGCCGCTGCCGCCGAGCGCGCCGATGGCGCGGGCCTCCCGCGCGGTGTCGTGGGCCCGCCCCTGGTGCGTGCCTGGCGGCCGGTGCCGCAGCACCCAGCTGTGTCCCGCCTGGTCCTCGAATCGCCAGGTGAACATGGAGAATCCGCCGGCGATGCGGGTGAACCGCAGCGGCGGCTCGGCCCCGGGCAGCGCCGCGGTCAGCCAGCCTTCAAGCTCGGCCGGCACCTCCTCGGCAAGCGAGGGAGCGTGGACGGTCAACGCGCGGTCCCCCCAGTGTTTTCAACTGAGGTGCTGTCTTCGACCGCGGCGCGGGCCGCCGGCGCGTTCATTTCTTCCTTGACCTCGGTGCGGCGGATCTTGCCCGCCGCGGTCATCGGCAGGCTGCCGGTGAACCGCCAGACCCGGGGGATCTTGAAGTGCGCGAGCCGGCCGGCCAGGAACGACTCAAGCTCGGCCGGGTCGGCCGGGTTGCCGCGCGGGACCACGCTGGCGCCGACGATCTCGCCCCACCGCGGGTCGGCGATGCCGACCACGGCGCAGCCTGCCACGGCGGGGTGCTCGGACAGCGCGGCCTCCACCTCGGCCGGGTAGATGTTCTCCCCGCCGCGGATGATGACCTCGCGGTTCCTGCCGCGGATGGTGACGTAGCCGCCGGAGTCGATCGAGCCGAGATCCCCGGTGCGCAGGAACCCGTCACCTGGCAGCACTTCCGCGGTCCGCTCCGGCATCCGGTAATACCCGCGCATCACCAGCGGAGAGCGCACCGCGATCTCGCCGGTCTCCCCCGGCGCGGCGTCCAGGCCGGTGGCCGGGTCGATGATGCGCACCTCGGTGGCCTCGACGGGCCGGCCGGCCGTGGTGGCGATCTGCTCATCGGTGTCGCCCTGCTGGCTGCAGGTGACCATCGGGCATTCCGACTGGCCGTAGGTGGTGAGCACGGTGGCGCCGAGGTCATCCTTGATGCGGCGGATCAGCTGCGGGCTGATGTCCGCGCCGCCGAGCGCCACCGTCTTGACCGTGCCCGCCGCCGCGCGGATGCCAGGCTGCTCCATGACGCGCTCGATCATGATCGGCACACCGCCGAGGTGGGTGACCCCGGCCAGCGGCAGCAGTTTGACGGTCCGCTCGGGGTCGAACCGGTCGACCACGACGAAGGCGCCGCCCATGGTGAGGGCGCCGAGGATCACGTAAAGCGAGCCGCCGATGTGGTGGTAGGGCACGCTGTTGAGGCACACGCCGCCGCTGGCGACGTCACGGCGCTCGCGCAGGTAGGCGGCGTTGAGCACGGCGCGGTGTGAGAGCACGGCGCCCTTGGACCTGCCGGTGGTTCCCGAGGTGAACTGGATCAGGAACGGAGCGTCCGCGTCGATGACCGCCCGTGCCGCGGGCGGCGCGCCCGGCAGGCGGAGCAGGCCGTCGAGCGACCTGATGCCGCCGCCCGCCAGCCTGGTGGCCCGCTCGGCGAGCGGCAGGCCGCGGCTGTCATCTCCGGCGTAGAGCACCGCCGGGCCGGCGAGCTCGATGCCCGCGGCGGCCTCGACGTCGGTCCACGCGGTGTTCAGCGGCGCGAGCACCAGGCCGCGCAGCGCGCAGGCGTACTCGAGCAGCACCCATTCGACGCTGTTACGGCCCCAGACGGCCACCCGGTCACCGGGGGCCAGGTGGTCGAGGGTGGCCGCGACCGCGTTGGCCCGCTCGGCCAGTTCGGCGTAGGTCAGCGCGTGCAGCGCGCCGTCCGTCTCCCACAGCACGGCCCGCTTGCCGCCGCCGGCGCGGACCTGACGGTCGAGCACGCCCGCCACGGTCTCGTCGAGCAGGATGCTCTGCCCGGACCGCGCTTCGCCGTTCCCGGCGGGACGCTCCGGTTTCACCGCACTCATCTCAGCTTGTCGCCTCACTCATCGTCGTTATCGACTCAACCGGCGGTCATTTGTCCCGGCGCCGTTGGGCTGGTGAGCGGCGTCCGCCGGGCCGAGCCGGAGCGCCAGCGAGCGGGCGAGGGCTGGGTCAGGGCCGAGAACCGAGAGCACAGGGCGGGTGATGCCGGCCCGAACGTAGTCGGCGAGTCCGGACCTGATCTGCGCCTCATCGCCAGTCAGGAACAGCTCGTCGACTAGCGAGTCGGGCACGGCGGCGAGTGCGCCGCGCCTGTCTCCGGCCCGCCAGGCTCGCCACATCGGCTCAAGCGCGGGCGCACGGCCGAGCCACGCCTGGTAGGCGGCGTAGACGCCGGAGCTGAGATAGCCGGTGATATACCTGCGAGCGTAGTCGCGCGCGGCCCGGCGGTCCGCGGCGGCGACCACGAACAGCCGGGCGGCGATCTCGGCGTCCGGGTTGCCCTCCTTGACGAACTGCGCCACCGTGCGCACGTCGTCGGGGCTAAGCCAGTTGAGCACCGCGCCGTCGGCCTCCGTGCCCGCCAGGCGCAGCATCTTCTCTCGCAGGGCGGCGACCAGGATTCTCGGCGGTCGCGGTGGCGTGCGCGCGAGCCGGAAGCCGTCGATCTCGAAGCTGTCACCCTGGTAGCTGACCCGGCCGCCGTCGAACGCCTGCCGCAGGAAGCGCACGGTGTCCCTGACCCGGGTGTACGGCCGGACGAAGGGGACACCGTGCCATCCGGTCACCATGGCCCGGCTTGAGGCGCCGATGCCGACGAACACGGGCTCGGTGCTCGCCTCGGCCAGGGTGAGCGACTGCATGGCCAGTAGTGCCGGGGAACGGGTGAAGACGCAGGCGACAGCCGTGCCGAGGCGCAACCACGGCCGGCCCGCGGCCGCGGCGAGCAGCGGCGCGAACGCGTCAGAGCCGGTGAGTTCGCTCGACCACAGCTCCCGGTAGCCGGCCGCGGTGAATTCGCTGGCCAGATCCGCGACCTGGGCAAGGCGTTCTGCGTCCCCGGTCAGGCTGATGGCCAGCCGCGCGGGGGCGTCATCCCGAAGAACGGGCGCCGTCATGCGCGCGACGCCTCCGGCTCGCCGTCGGCGGCGCGGGCGGCGTTCATCTCCTCCTTGACCTCGACCCGGCGGATCTTTCCGGACGCGGTCATGGGGAAAGCCTCGACGAAACGCCACACCCGGGGGATCTTGAAGTGCGCGAGCCGCCGGCCGAGGAAGGCCTCCAGGTCCGCCGGGCTGACCGGCTCACCGCGGGTGAGGACGCTGGCGCCGACGATCTCCCCCCATGACGGGTCGGCGATGCCGACCACGGCACAGCCGGCTACCTGGGGGTGCTCGGACAGGGCGGCCTCCACCTCGGCCGGGTAGATGTTCTCGCCGCCGCGGATGATGACCTCCCTGATCCGGCCGCGGACGGTCAGGTAGCCGCCAGAGTTGATCGAGCCCAGGTCGCCGGTGCGCAGGAAACCGTCGCCTGGCAACACCTCCGCGGTCTGCTCCGGCATCCGGTAGTAGCCGGTCATCACGACCGGGGACCTGACGGCGATCTCCCCGGTCTCACCAGTAGCGACCTCGCGCCCGGTGACCGGGTCGAGGATCCTGACCTCGGTCGCCTCCACCGGCCGGCCGGCCGTGGTGGCTACCTGCTCGGGGGTGTCGCCGGGCTCGCTGTTGGTGATCACCGGGCACTCGGATTGCGCGTACGTGGTCATCACGGCGGCGCCGAGTTCGTCCCGCACGCGGCGGACCAGGTGCGGGCTTATGTCGGCGCCGCCAAGTCCCACCGTCGTCACGCTGCGGGCGGCCTCACGCACTCCCGGCTGGTCGAGGATGCGCTCGATCATGATCGGGACGCCGCCGAGGCCGGTCACCTGGGCGGCGGACAGCAGCCGGACGGTCTGGGCAGCGTCGAACTTGTCGAGGACGACGAAGGCGGCGGCGGTGGTGAGCGACCCGAGGATGATGCTGACCGACCCGCCGACGTGGTGGAACGGCACGCTGTTGAGGGTCACGCCGCCGACGGCGGAGGGAATGTTGACGAGACGGAGGTAGGCGGCGTTCAGTACGCCGATGTGGGTGAGCACCGCGCCCTTCGCCCGGCCGGTGGTGCCCGAGGTGAACTGGATGAGGAACGGAGTGTCCGGCGTGACACTGACGGCAGAGGGCGCAGCGTCCGGCAGGCCGAGCAGGCCATCGAGGTCGCGGACTACGGCGGCGCCGGCGATCCGCTCGGCCCGTTCGCGGACCGCCGCGCCACGGCTGTCGAGGCCCGCGAACAGCACCGACGGCTCGGCGAGTTCGATCGCATGGGCCGCCTCGACGTCGGTCCAGGCCGTGTTCAGCGCCATCAGCACCAGGCCGCGCAGCGCGCACGCGTATTCGAGCAGCACCCACTCGACGCTGTTGCGCCCCCACACCGCCACCCGGTCGCCGACGGCCAGGTCGCCGAGGGTGACCGCGACCGCGTTGGCTCGCTCCGCCAGCTCAGCGTAGGTCAGGGCGCAGAGCTTACCTGCTGAGTCCTCCCAGAGGACGGCACGCTGGCCGCCGTTCGTCCGCGCCTGGCGGGCCAGGACGTCCGCCACCGTCTCGGTCAGCAGCACGGGGTTTCCTCTCACCGTCGGGAGCAATACCCAGCTGGCAAGCCAGTCCCGGGCCCGCGAGCGCGGCGGTCACGACAGTCCGCTGCGGCCGGTCTGGGCGTGCTCTTCGACACTGACTAACCAGATGGTTGGTAACGCTAGCAATGCGGCCGAGGCGCGTCAACCGGGCTGAGCCGGGTAATTCGCTGCAGGCACGGGGCATGACAAGCGGAATGCCCTCGCGGCTGCGCCCGGTTCTTGCTTTAACCGACCAACTAGTTGATAATTGGGCCCGACGGCGAGCGCTTCGCCCTAGAGCTACCACGACGATGCGGCGGTGACGATGATGAGCGGGCTCGTCCTTACGGATCGCCCGGCGGCCGGGGTGCTCGTGCTGACACTCAACCGGCCGGACAAGCGGAACGCGCTGTCGCCTGCCCTGCTGACCGAGCTGGCGACGGCGCTGCGAGCCGGGCTTGACGATCCGGTGACGCGCGCCGTGGTGCTCACCGGAACCGACCCCGCCTTCAGCGCGGGCGTCGACCTGGGCGGCATCGCGGCCGGCGCGAAGTTTCCCGAGGAGGCACTGCGGTCCATCCAGGCCTCCGCCATTCCGGTGATCGCGGCCGTCAATGGCGCCGCGATCACCGGCGGCCTCGAGATCGCGCTCGCCTGCGACTTCCGCATCGGCAGCGAGCGGGCGCGGTTCAAGGACAGCCACGCGCTGATGGGCGTCACGCCCGGCTGGGGCATGACCGCCCGGCTGCCGCAGGCCGTCGGGCAGGCGTGGGCGCGGCAGATGTCGCTCACCGGTGAGTTCGTCGACGCCGAGACGGCGCTGCGCATCGGGCTGCTCAACGAGCTCGTCCGCCACGAGCAGCTGCTCGGCCGCGCGATCGAGCTTGCCGCGCTCATCGCGCGGACGGATCCCGCTGCCGCGCGCCGGATCAGGGACCTGTATGGCGTGGCGCGCGACACTACCGGCCGGCAGGCATTCGACGCGGAAGCTCAGGTCGCGCGTGACACCTGGGGCGACGCTCTGCGCGTGGCGCCTCAGCACTGAAAGGGGGACGTCATGTCCATGTTCGTCGAGCACATCGCCCCGGAGCACGAGTACCGGCACGAGCCGGACGAGACGCCGAGCTACAACGAATCCACGTACTACAACTTCGCCTCGCCTGGCTCTGGTGTTGTCGGCTGGCTGCGCATCGCCGCGCAGCCGAACCGGCCGGCCGGGCAGGCCACGGCGCTCATCTTCCTGCCGCAGGGCGAGACGCTACTGACCTTTGTGCGGGTCAAGGAGACCGACGTGAGTGCCCTGGCGGTGGGCCCGATCGCGATCGCGGTCGACGAGCCGCACCGTCGTCAGCGGCTCACCTTCGACGGGCCGATCTCGGTGTTCTCCGACCCGCGGGTGCTGTCCGACCCCGGCCCGGCGTTCCGCGCCGTCCCGCTGGCGGACGTGCGCATCGAGCTGACCGTTACCGGGAACGGCGACTCGTTCGGCGCCAGCGGGGAAGACACGGCCAACATCCTCGAAGAGAGCATGGCCCTCGGTCACTACGAGCAGTTCACGCTGAACGATGGAACGCTGCGGGTCGGCGGCACCGAGTACCGGATCGCGGGCGGCGGGCTTCGCGACCACTCCTGGGGACCGCGCGACTGGGCCGGCCCGCTGTACTACCGGTGGATCTCCGCCTCCTTCGGTGACGGGCTCGCCATCATGGGGCTTGAGGTGGCGCAGCCAGGCGGCACGTTCACCAGGCGCGCCGCCATCGCTGCCGGCGGCACGGCGTCCGAGGCGCAGATCAGCGAC
>Ga0310811_10001692_pt1 | contig 27482 bp, 22 predicted proteins | sample YCmetagenome_FD_207642 | JGI IMG/M metagenome (GOLD analysis project Ga0310811, IMG submission 207642) | Soil microbial communities from experimental microcosm in Duke University, North Carolina, United States - YC | ecosystem: Engineered > Artificial ecosystem > Soil microcosm > Unclassified ... | reverse complement strand
ACTCAGGCTGCGCCGCGACGGCCAACGTGATTTGCTCGTAACGGAGCAGTCCGTCAAGTGGATGATCGAACGTGCGTTCGCCGCCCTCACGACCGAGCACTGCGTGCTCGGTCCATAGCCGTGCGAAGGTTTCGCTGCTCGCCGCCAAGTCGTCGATCAATGACTTGATCGGCGGATCGTCGAGATGGCGTCCGGCGTCAGCGCGGAACTCGGCGACGACGCGCTTCGCGCGCTCGGGCCAGTCGCGAATGAGTTTCCGCGCGAGATCGGAGAGGAACACGTAGCGCAGCAGGTTTCGGTCTCCGCCGATCGCCGCATTCGATCCGTCGAGCCAGCCGACGAACAGACGTTCAGCGCGCGCGTTCCAGGCGCGGGCCGTCCACGTGCGGTCGAGCACGTAGGCGGGGAGGGCGATCGCGGTGAGAGCATCGATCACCGCCGCCGGCACGTCGTTGCTCGAATCGAAGGCGGACGAGGGGTCGGCCTTGCCGGCGAGCGCGAACAGATACGAGCGTTCGGCCGTCGACAAGCCGAGGATACGGGCGAGGCGGGCGAGGGCGGAGGGCGAGGCCGAGACGTCGCGCCCCTGCTCGATCCAGGTGTACCAGGTGGCGCTCATGCCGCAGAGCTGGGCCACTTCCTCGCGGCGGAGCCCGGGAGTCCGGCGGCGCCCGCCGCGAAACCCGAAGGCTTCGGGGGTCAGGCGGGCACGCTGGGCGCGAAGAAAATCCCCCAGTTCTTGGCGCTGAAGGTCGTTCGGCAGGATCATGGATCTATTTATACCAGGATATTTATCATTCTAGTACCAGCATAGTTGTGCTGATACCCGTTATCCGCCCGATCATCTGAGGCGCCTTTGCCCTCCGGCTGAGGCATGATCGGCCAAGGAGATCCCGATGACTGACCGCCCCCGTGCGACCCCGACGCAGGAAACTTTGGTAACGGGCCAGTTTGGCCCCCAGGCCGCGGCCTATGTCGAAAGCCCGGTCCACGCCCAGGGCGAGGACCTGAAGCACCTCGTGGCGATTGTCCGCGTCCAAGCCGATGCACGCGCGCTCGATCTCGGTTGCGGTGGCGGGCATGTCGCGTTCCACCTCGCGCCCCATGTGCGCGAGGTCATCGCCTACGACCTGTCGTCCGAGATGCTCACCGCGGTCGCGGCCGAAGCCACGAAGCGCGGCCTCACCAACGTGACGACGCGTCAGGGCGCGGTGGAATCGCTGCCGTTCTCTGACCGCGCGTTCGCCGTCGTGATGACGCGCTTCAGTGCCCATCACTGGCGGGATGTGCCGGCGGCGCTCCGGGAGGCGAGGCGCGTCATCAAGCCGGATGGGATCGCCGCCTTCGTCGATTGCGTCGCGCCCGCGGATCCCCTGCTCGACACCTACCTCCAGGGCATCGAGCTCCTGCGCGATCCATCCCACGTGCGCGACTACTCGGTCGCGGAATGGACGGCCATGCTGCGTGACGCGGGATTCCGCCCCGGGGCGGTGACGATGCGGCGTCTTCCGCTCGATTATTCGGCGTGGATCGCGCGGCAGCGCACTCCGGCCGTGCAAGCCGACGCAATCCGCGCTCTGCAGACAAAAATGTCGAGCGACGTCGTTCGTCACTTCGCCATCGCTGACGACGGCAGTTTCACCATCGACGTGGCGACAATCGAGGCCGTACCGGCCTAACCGTACCGACTCGCCGCTCGACGGACGCGCGCTCCTCACTGCATCCGAGGTAGGGAGCGCCCCGCGCCGTCCATCCCGGAACCATCGATCATCTTTGCCGTTGTGTGTGACACGATGGGAGCCGCGGGTGGAGCTGTCGGAGCGGATCATCAGGGAACTGCGGACCACCGCCTGTCCGCTCTCCAGGGGTGGGAGCCGTGGCGACCGACTGCAATCCTCGGGTTCGCGCGCGACTGCGATCTGCTCGCGGGCGAACATCAGCATCAGCTCAGACTCAGACGAAGGCAATAAAGCCAAGACTGACGTTCGACCGCGATGCGGCGCGCGGCGGCCTTCAGGCACGCATACGGGATGCATAGGCCAGGAAATCCATGGCGAACGCTACGATCAAGAAGTCTCCCTCGCTGATACCACACGGCGCTGTCACCCTCCCAGCGGTCACCGTCGACACTTACAATGCCGAGTTGAAAAGTGGGGATGGATTCCTCGGAGATCGCGCGAATAAGCAGGCATTCGCCACGATCCTGGAGGAATGGCGCAAACGCCTGCGTCGCCTCGAAGGCGATTCGCTGCGCGAACTCAAGGATGTCGATCGCAAACATCTCGAGAAAGTGCTCCTCGAATCCGACAACCTCGAAGCCGCGGGCCTTGTCCACACGGCAATCGAGGATTTCGCCAACGACCTCGCAGCGGTTATCAAGAAATTCCTCACTCTCAAAGACTGGAAAGGAACCGAGCGGATCGTCATCGGCGGCGGCTTTCGCAGCGGACGGATCGGCGAACTCGTGATCGGGCGCACTGCGGTTCTACTCAAGGGCGATGGCAAGAACGTCGATCTGACGCCGATCCGCAGCGATCCGGATCAGGCCGGCCTTCTCGGCGCGGCGCAGCTCGCGCCGCCATGGATTTTCTCCGGCCACGACTCGATCCTCGCGATCGACGTGGGCGGAACCAACATTCGTGCCGGCATCGTCGAACTCCGCCTGAAGAAGGAAGTCGACCTGTCCGAAAGTCGCGTCGTCGAATCCGAGCGCTGGCGCCACGCCGACGACGAGCCAGGCCGCAAGGAGGCCGTCGCCCGCCTGATCAAGATGCTGCGTAAACTCATCGATCACGCCAAATCCGAAAAGATGAAGCTCGCGCCCTTCATCGGGCTCGGATGTCCCGGCATCGTCAACGAGGACGGGTCGATCGAACGCGGTGGACAGAATCTGCCCGGTAACTGGGAGAGCAACCGCTTCAACCTGCCAGAAGAGATTCAGGAAGAAATTCCGGAGATCGGCGAACACCCGACCGTCGTCGTCATGCACAACGACGCCGTCGTGCAGGGATTGAGCGAGGTGCCGTCCATGAAAGACGTCAAGCACTGGGGCGTGCTGACGATCGGCACCGGCCTCGGCAACGCACGGTTCACCAACCGGACCTCCTGATCGCGCTGCCGCGTGTCGCAAATCGGTCTATGCGAAGACCGAAACAAGACGCGCCCGCCGAACCCGGAAAGGAATGAAGTAGCAGCAATCGGCCGATTCGGGAATCGGCCGCCCTGCGCGCGCCCTCGCGACGCGACCCAGGCGGCAAAAAGCAGAACCCGCCGTTTGTCATCACGCTCTTTACCCGTCACGCCGCGCCTAGACCGCGTGCGCGGCGCGACCGCATTGGTCCGCGACTTCGAGGGGAAGAGTCATGGCACAGCTTCACACCACTGCGCGCTCGTTCCGCAGCATCCTCCTGAGCTCCGTGGTGATCGGCGCCTCGGTGCTGATCACCTCACCGGGCCACGCCCAAACACAGGCGCCAACGCAGGCACAGATGGAGCGCATGGAGCAGCAGATCCGTGAGCTTCAGCAGCAGCTCCAGACGATGCGTGAGCAGATGAATACGACCCAGGAGCAGGTCCAGAAAACCCAAACCCAGGTCGACACCTCACCGAAAGTGACCTTCACCAACGGTCGACCCGGCTGGACGTCGGCCGACGGCCAGAACAGCTTCCAGCTCACCGGCCGATTGCACTACGACATCGCCGACTACCTCAGTGCATCGCGGGGATCGGCGGCGGGCGGCCCGACGAACTCCCTCCAGAGCGGGGTGAATGCACGGCGCGCCCGAATCGGCGTGCTGGGCAAGGTGGCCGGCGACTGGAACTATGCGCTGATCGCCGACTTCGGCGGTTCGACCGATGCGACGCCGACCTCCTCGATCATCGAGAACGCCTACATCAGCTACAACGGCTTCCGGCCGGTCGGTATTGATTTCGGCTACATCGACGTTCCCTGGACGCTCGATGAGGCGATCAGCTCGAACGACATCATGTTCATGGAGCGGTCGTCGGCGCAGGTCGTCGCGACCCAGTTCGGCGCCGGCGATGCCCGCGCCGCGTTCGGCGCGCACTGGAACGACACCCGGGCGTGGGCCGGCCTCTACGTCACCGGCCCGACAGCAGGCTCCTCGCACACCGGTTCCAATATGTCGCAGCTCGCGGAGGCCGGGCGGGCCTCGTATCAGGTGTGGCAGAACGGGGACGACAACATCCATCTTGGCGTGAACGGCATCTACCTCAGCAGTCCCCGGAACAGCAGCAGCTCGGCGCATCAACTGACCCTGAGCGATCGTCCTGAACTGCGGGTGGACTCGGCGACGTTTCTCAACACGGGAGGGATCAACGCCGACTCGGGGTGGGTCGCCGGACTCGAGGGCGCCGGTCAGTTTGGCAACTTCTACGCCCAAGGCGAGTACTTCCACTATAACGTCGATCAGTTCGCGACGACGACCACCACCTCGGCGCCGAGCCTCGGCTTCGACGGCGGCTACATTCAGGCGAGTTATTCGTTCGGCGGTCGTCGCAAGTACAACCCGACCAGCGGAGGCTACACCGGTGTGATTCCCGATCACCCTTGGGACACGTCATTCAATAGCTGGGGCGCGTTCGAACTTGCTGCGCGTTACAGCATCGTCGATCTCAACGACAACGTAACGAACGGTATTTCGCAGACGAGCACGGGTGGTGTGTTCGGCGGCAAGCAGCAGACCTACACGGTCGGGCTGAACTGGTACCTGAACGCGAACCTCCGCTTCATGTTCGACTACATTCATGCTGACGTCGACAAGTTCGCCACCAATGGTGTGGCGTCGGCGGGCGTCCACTACGACGCTATCGCAGCGCGGGCCCAGGTCGCGTTCTAGCGTCGCTCGCACATCTCTCGGTACCGCGCCGGTGATGCGCGCCAGCGCACGCCGTAGTCGCAATCCGGACCAGTACGCATGTTGCGGCCGCGACACAGCACCGACGTGTCCTCTCGTTGTCATTGATCCATCCGCGACCTGTCACATCCGACCCCTAGCTTCGCGCCACCACTCGGTAGCCGCGCCGAGCGCCCGTGTCTCCCACGAGCACCATCCGCGAAGAAATAAGAGAGGAACATATGTTCGTACGCCACGCCGTGGCGCGTTCGATCCGCAACGCGCTTCTGAGTTCCGTCATGATTGGCGCGCTAGCGCTCGCCGTCGCTCCCGCGCACGCCCAGAGCCAGTCGCAGGTCGATCGGATGGAGCAGCAGATCCGCGATCTTCAGAGTCAGCTGCAAACCATGCGCGAGCAGGTCAACACGACCCAGCAACAGGTGCAGAAGACGCAGACCGACGTCGCCGCCGCTCCCAGGATCACCTTCACCAACGGCCGTCCGGGCTGGACCTCGGCCGATGGCCAGAACAGCGTTCAGCTCACCGGCCGCCTGCACTTCGATGTCGGCAATTATCTCAGCGTCTCGCGCGCTGGTGCGGCGAACTCGCTGCAGGACGGCGTCAATGCCCGCCGCGCCCGCATCGGCGTCCTCGGCAAGGTGATGGGCGACTGGAATTACGCGCTGGTTGCCGACTTCGGCGGCTCGACCGATGCGACCCCGTCGTCGATCATCGAGAACGCCTTCATCAGCTACAACGGTTTCCGCCCGGTCGGCATCGACTTCGGCTACATGGACGTGCCGTGGACGCTGGATGAGGCCACCAGCTCGAACGACATCATGTTCATGGAGCGCTCGTCCGCGCAGGCGATCGCGACGCAGTTCGGCGCCGGCGATGCCCGTTCCGCTCTCGGCGTGCACTCGAACGATGATCGTTACTGGGCCGGCTTCTACGTCACCGGGCCGGCGGCGGGTGCGAGCCACTCCGGCTCCAACATGTCGCAGATGGCCGAGGCTGCCCGCGGCACCTACCAGGTCTGGCAGGACGGCAGCGACTCGATCCACCTCGGCCTGAACGGCCTCTACCTCAGCAACCCGCGAAATGGTGCGGCGCATCAGGTCGCGTTGAGCGACCGTCCGGAGCTGCGGATCGACTCGACGACCTTCCTCAACACCGGCGCCATCAACGCCGACTCCGGTTGGGTCGGTGGCCTCGAGGCCGCGGCCCAGTTCGGCAACTTCTTCACACAGGGCGAGTACTACCACTACAACATCGACCAGTTCGGCACGACGCCGACTTCAGCCGCGCCGAGCCTCGACTTCGACGGCGGCTATATCCAGGCCAGCTACTCGTTCGGCGGTCGCCGCAAGTACAATCCGGGCGCGGGCGCGTATTCGGGCGTGATCCCCGATCACCCGATGGACTCGTCGTTCACCGGCTGGGGCGCGTTCGAGCTCGCAGCGCGCTACAGCATCGTCGACCTCAACGACCAGGTGACGAAGGGCGTGTCGCAGACCACCACCGGCGGGGTGTTCGGCGGCAAGCAGCAGACCTACGCGGTCGGCCTGAACTGGTACCCGAATTCCAACGTCCGGTTCATGCTCGACTACATCCATGCGGACGTCGACAAGCTCGGGACTAACGGCGTGACGGCGGCCGGCGCTCACATCGACGCGGTTGCGGCACGCGCCCAGTTCGCGTTCTGACGCCGGCGCGTCCTGATCAAGGGGTGGGGGAAGGGGCGGCGCACACCAGGCGCCGCCCCTTTCTTTTTGCCTGATTTGCGTATCTGTCGCGATCGCCGCAGATGCCGTCCTTATGCGACCGCTCGAACGACGCCGCCATCGACCCGAAGGGCGGCGCCATTCGTCGCCGAAGCCTGCTCGGACGCGACGTAGACCACCATGTTCGCCACCTCTTCCACGGTGGCGAAGCGCTTGAGAAGCGACGTTGGCCGCATTGTCGCAAAGAACTGGCGCTCGAACTCGGCCTCGCTCACGCCCTCGTTTCGGGCCAACTCTTTGACGAAATCGCCGACTCCTTCGGAGCGTGTCGGGCCGGGCAGGACGGCGTTCACGGTGACGCCGGTGCCGGCGGTCGTTTCGGCGAGCCCGCGGGCGACGGCAAGCTGCGCTGTCTTGGTCACGCCGTAGTGGATCATCTCAGCCGGTATCTGCAGTCCCGACTCGCTCGAGATGAATACGATGCGGCCCCAGTTCTTCGCCTTCATCAGCGGCAGGTAATGACGAGACAGGCGCACGCCGCTCATCAGGTTGACCTCGAAGAAGCGGAGCCAATCGCGGTCGGTGATCTGCTCGAACGGCTTCGGCTCGAAGATGCCGAGGTTGTTGATGAGGATGTCGGCATCGCCGGCCTTGCGAATGAAGGAATCCGTGCCCTCAGCTGTTCCGAGGTCGGCGGCGACCCCGTCGACGCGCGCTTTCGGCACCCGTTTCTTCAGCGCCTCGGCGGCGGCCCTGGTTGTCTCTTCCTTACGCCCGTTGAGCACCACCGCGGCACCGGATTCGGCGAGTCCTGCGGCAATGGCGAATCCGATGCCTGCGGTGGAGCCGCTGACGATGGCGCGATGTCTCGAAAGGTCGATCTGCATGGCGGGAATCCCGAATGGCGGCAGGCCGGAATGGCCGCGCGCTGAAAGGCACGCTGCTAGAGGTAGGCACAGGGCGCCGGTTGTCCAGACGCGGGGGGAAACCGGAACGCGGCGCTCGGTCTTTGTCGTTCCGGGTGTGAAATGATTTCGTAAAGGAGCAGTGTGCACGCGCCGTGGTCAATGCACGCATCGGTCCATCACGGTACGGGGAGGCAAAGGCGAGTCACGCCCGTGGTGCGATGCGGCGATAGCTCAGCGCCTCGGCGATGTGAATCCGCTTCACGCTATCGGCATGATCGAGATCGGCGATGGTCCGCGCGACGCGCAGAACGCGGTGATAGCCGCGCGCGGACAGCTTCATCTTGTCGACCGCCTGACCGAGTAGATCGCGGCCGGCGCCGTCCGGTCCGGCCACCGATTCGAGAAGCTCGCCGTCAGCCTCCGCATTGGTACGGAGCGGCACCGAGCCTGTCGCACCATCCTGCACGCGCCTGCGGAAGCGGGCGCGCTGACGCTCGCGCGCTTGGGCGACGCGCGCGGCGACTTCGGCCGAGCCCTCGGCCGGCGGCGGCAGCGTGAGATCGCTTGCCGACACCGCCGGAACGTCGACGTGGAGATCGATGCGGTCGAACACCGGGCCCGAAATCTTCGCCTGGTACTCTGAAGCGCACTTCGGGGCACGGCCGCAGCCAAGCGACGGATCGTCGAGGTAGCCGCATCGGCAAGGATTCATCGCCGCGATCAACTGAAATCGCGCAGGATAGGTGAGGTGTGCGGCGGCGCGGGCGATTACCGCGCGTCCGGTCTCGATCGGCTGGCGCAACGCTTCGAGCGTGGAGCGCGCGAACTCTGGCAGCTCGTCGAGGAACAGCACGCCGAGATGCGCGAGTGACACCTCGCCGGGACGCGCCTTCACGCCGCCGCCGACCAAAGCCGGCAGCGATGCCGAGTGATGCGGATCGCGGAACGGACGCCGCCGGATCAATCCGCCCTCGGGCAACGTGCCCGCGAGCGAATGGATCATGCTGACCTCGAGCGCCTCGTCAACGCCGAGCGGCGGCAGCAGCCCGGGCAGGCGCTGGGCGAGCATCGATTTGCCCGAGCCCGGCGGGCCGATCATCAGCATGTTATGGCCGCCGGCCGCGGCGATCTCGAGCGCGCGCTTCGCCGTCTCCTGACCTTTGACGTCGCGCAGGTCGGGAGTCGCGACAATGTCCGAATGGAGGATCGGTCTCGGCGAGCTTGCGACCTGCGTTCCCTTGAAGTGATTGACCAGCGCGATCAGGCTGTCGGGCGCGACCACGTCGAGACCGTCGACCCACGCGGCTTCTGGCCCGTTGGCGGCGGGGCAGATGAGCCCCTTGTCGCCGATATGGGCGTGGATCGCGGCCGGCAGCACACCGGCCACCGGCGTAATGCGACCGTCGAGCGCGAGCTCACCCACAACGACGTGGCTTGCGAGTTCTTCCGCGTCGACCACACCCATCGCCGACAAGAGTCCGAGCGCGATCGGAAGGTCGAAATGGCTGCCTTCCTTGGCGACGTCGGCCGGGGCGAGATTGACGGTGATGCGCTTCGGCGGCAGCGACAGACCGAGGGCGACGAGAGCGGCGCGCACCCGTTCGCGACTTTCGGCGATCGCCTTGTCGGCAAGGCCGACGACCGAGAACGCGGGCAGCCCGGCCGCGATCTGGACCTGTACATCGATCGCGAGCACCTCGATGCCCTGGAACGCCACCGTGCTGACGCGCGCGACCATGCGAAGCCCCCGGTAATGCCGGAGAACTATAGGGCAGGGCTGGTTGGAGACGAAGTACGACTTAGGTGTTTCCACGGTCCCCGTCTGGGGCCGTCTACTCCGCCGCGAGGGCGATGGGGACCGGTCCTGGCAGGCGCACGGTGATCGTCGTGCCCACGCCGACCGTGCTGTCTACCGTGAGCGTGCCCTTGTGCAGCCGGACGAGGGCATCAACCAGCGGAAGACCGAGCCCGGTGCCGCCGCTGCGCTGCGCGTAGCCTTGGGCCACCTGCTCGAACGGCCGCATCAGCCGCGGCAGATCGGCGGCGGAGATGCCGACGCCGCTGTCGCGTACGACGAACTCGACGGCGCCGTTAAGGAGGCCGCGCAGCTGCACCGACACAGCGCCGCCCGATGGCGTGAACTTCACCGCATTCGACATCAGGTTGAGCAGGATCTGCTTGAGCGCCTGCGGGTCGGCGCAGCACGTCGGAGGCGGATCGGGAAGGTCCACCGACAGCCGGATGCCCTTTTTCTCGGCGGCACCGCGGACGAGCGGCACTGCCGTTTCGATGATCGGCCGCGGGTTGAGGAGCAACGGCGCCACCTCGAGCTTGCCGGCCTCGGCCTTCGAAATGTCGAGGATCGAGGTGATGAGCTCGAGAAGGTGCGTCCCCGAGGCGTGAATGTCGCTCGCGTACTCGCGATAGCGCGCATGCCCGAGGGGTCCGAACATCTCGTGGCGCTGAACGTCCGAGAACCCGATGATGGCGTTGAGAGGCGTGCGCAGCTCATGGCTCATGGTGGCCAGGAACTCCGACTTGGCGCGGCTCGCCTCCTCGGCCTTGGCGCGCGCGGCGTCGAGGGCGATGCTGCGGGCCTCGACCTGCTGCTGCAGCCTCTCCACCGACATCATCAGCACGGCGACGACAAACAGGATCTTGCCGACCAGGCTGACCAAAAAATAGAGACTCTGCATCGGCGACGCCGCGAACAGGTCTTCAGGCGGAGGTGACATGGCGGCCCATACGCCACGCGCGATCATCGCGAGGGCCACCATTACGAAGAGTCCGGCGGCGATCAACGCTGGCGCCCGCACGGTGCGCGCTGGGCCACGCAGCAGCTCATAGGCGCACATGAGGCAGCCCGCGCCGAAAACGGCGGAAAGGACGACGACGCGGATGCCAATATCGTCGACGACGTATGTTTCGTACGCCAGGAACGCGACGGTCGTGAGCGTCGCCGCGAGCGGCTGGCGCCACACCGCCATTCGCCCGTCGAACAGACGGATCCCGTTCCAATAGGCGGCGAGCGCCAGAAAGCCCGTAGCGTTGGCGCCGAGTATCGATACGAAGTTCGGTACGAAGCCACGCAGGCCGCCAGCGAGAACGCCGATGCCGAGAAGCGCAGTTCCGACCGTCCAGAGGCCGAGCCCCGGCGTGCCGCGGTGCACCCGCCAGAACACGAGCATCAGCCCGGCGAGAGCGAGCGACACCAGCGAATGGACCACCAACAAGGTGCGGATATCGATACTCATCCGAAAACCTGTAGCCCCTCCGCTATTAAGGTTTCATTACCGTTACGAAGCGCCGCAAGGCATTCCATCTGCTGCATTATTTGGCCAATGATCCCAGATACTTACTATGGGGTAACGCACCCTCGGATTCGTCCTGGACGGTGCACGCCGGAATTTACGAAACGCAACGCTCGACGCGCTGAATGTTTGCCCGTATACGGTGCGTTCTATTCCCACACCGGGCGTTGCCCCGTCTCCTCTTTTTCGTCTCGAAGGATTCCAACATGCGTCTACGCGTTCTCGCCGCGGCTGCCGCGGCTATTTGCGCCGCCGCTCCGGCGTTTGCTCAATCCGGCGCCGATTTTTACAAGGGCAAGACCGTTTATCTCTGGATCGGCGAAGCCGCCGGTGGCGACTACGACACCTGGGGTCGCCTGGTCGGTCAGCACATCAAGGATCACATCGCGGGCGAGCCGACGATCGTCGCGCAGAACGTCGAGGGCGCCGGCGGTCTCGTTGCCATTAATCGTCTCGCCAACACGGCGGCGAAGGACGGCACCGTGTTCGGCAACGTCAATCGCGGCTTGCCGTTCGAACCGCTGCTCGGCGGCGCTGGCGCGCAGTTCGATCCGCGCAAGCTCAACTGGCTGGGCAGCCCCGAGCTCGACGTCATCGTCTGCACCGCGCGCAAGGACGCTCCGGTGCAGACGCTCGAGGACCTGAAGACCAGGGAGCTGATCGTCGGCGCGACGGGCACCGGTGCCGACACGCTGACCTATCCGCAGTTCCTGCAGGGCCTGCTCGGCCTCAAGTTCAAGATTGTAAAGGGCTTCCCGGGCTCGAGCCCGATCGTCCTCGCCACCGAGCGCGGCGAGGTACAGGGGCTCTGCAACTCGTATCAGTCGGTCACCCGCCAGGCGTACTACCGCGAGGGCAATCTCAACATCCTGTTCCAGGGCGCCGAGACTCCCGATCCGCGTCTAAAGGACGTGCCGACGCCCTTCGCTCTCGCCACCAACGAGGATGACCGCCAGGCGCTGCGTCTGTTCCTGGACCGTGCCGCGGTCGGCCGTCCGTTCGTGGCGCCGGGCGGCGTTCCGGCGGATCGCATCGCCATCCTGCGGAAGGCGTTCGATGAGACGGTGAAGGATCCGGCGTTCATCGAGGCGGCGAAGAAGGCGAAGCTCAACGTCAGCCCAATCACCGGCGAACAGATCGCTAAGGTTATCGAAGACGCGTACGCGACGCCGCAGCCGGTGGTCGACCGCACCAAGAAGCTGATGGGCCGCTGAGTCCGAAACCAGCAACGTCATCGCAATGCGACGAAAGGGAGGCCAACGGCCTCCCTTTTTCGTTGGCCCCCTTTGCGTTGGCGTTGTCCACCGCCTCGGCGCCGCGCTAGCCTCGCTCAAAAGAGACTAGGGGAGGTGGAACATGGTTCGGTGCAGGGCGGCGATTGCCGCGTTCGGTGCGTTTGCCGTGGCAACTCTCGCGGCGGCACACGCCGCGGATGCTCCATCCTTTAAAGACAAGACCATCACCGTCGTGATCGGCGCCGCGGCCGGAGGGTCCACCGACACATTCGGGCGCCTGTCCGGGGCATATATCGCCGAGTCGCTCCCGGGCCGTCCCGCCGTGGTGGTGCGCAATCAGCCGGGCGCCGGCGGCGTCGTGGCGCTGAACTCGTTCTACAACCAGGCGAAACCCGATGGGCTGACGATCGCAACCGGGGCTGGGACGCAATCCGACCCGCTCAACTACCGGACGATGAACGCGCTCTACGACCTCACCAAGCTCAAATACATCGGCGGGCTTGGTCGCACCGGAACCGTCGTCGTGATCCGCAAGGAAGCCCTGCCACGCCTCCTCGACAAGCAGGCATCGCCCGTCGCCATGGGTGCCTTGTCGGCGATCCGTTCCGGCATGCAGATGACCCTGTGGGGCACCGAGTATCTCGGCTGGAACGTGCGCTGGGTCACGGGGTATCCGGGCAACAACGACCTTCTCCTCGCGCTGCAACGCAAGGAAATCGACATGACCTCGCTCGCCACCGTCGACGAGATCGAGAGCCTAATGAAGGGAGGGGAGGTCACGACGGTCACGCAATCGGGCGCGTTGATCGACGGCAACCAGGTGCCGCAGCCGGCCTACGGAGGCGCGCCGTTGCTCGGCGATCTGTTGGCCGGAAAGCTCGTCGATCCGGTGGCGCGCGAGGCCTTCACCTACTGGGCGAACACGACCCAGGTCGGCCAGTGGCTGGCGCTGCCGCCGAAGACGCCGGAGCCGGTCGTCGAGGCCTACCGCGCGGCATTCCGCAACGCGATGCGTAATCCGGATTTCATCGAGAAGCTGAAGCGGATCAACGCCGACATCATCGAGATGAGTGCCGCGGACACCGAGGCGCTGGTGGCCCAGCTCGCTGGAACCAGCGACGCCGCAATCGCCTATATGCAGGGCCTGCAGCGCAAGCAGGGGATTCGCACGGCGGAGTAGCAGACTTGGATCACCGTGCGACTTTGAGCCGCGCCTCGATGGTGTCCCAGATCTTGGCCTCGAGCTTCACGCCGTCGAAGCGGTCGATCTCCTGGAGGCCGGTGGGCGAGGTGACGTTGATCTCGGTAAGGTAGTCCCCGATCACGTCGATGCCGACGAACACGAGACCCATTTCGCGCAGGCTGGGGCCGATGGTGGCGCAGATCTCGCGCTCGCGCTTGGTGAGCTCGCTTCGCACCGCCTTGCCGCCGACGTGCAGGTTGGCGCGTGCCTCGCCCTTCGCCGGCACCCGCGTCACGGCACCCGCGGCCTCGCCGTTGATCAGGATGATGCGCTTGTCGCCCTTGCGCACCTCGGGAAGGTACTTCTGGACGATGACCGGCTCGCGGTAGAGCTGCGTAAACAACTCGAGCAGCGCGTTGAGGTTCTCGTCGTCCGGCTTGATGTGAAAGACGCCGGCGCCACCGTTGCCGAACAGCGGCTTGACGATGATATCGCGATGGCGCGCGCGGAAGTCGAGGATCTGTTCGCGGTCGCCGCTGATCAGCGTCGGCGGCATGAGATCGGCGAAGTGGGTGACGAACAGCTTCTCGGGTGCATTGCGCACGTGAACGGGGTCGTTGACGACCAGCGTGCGCGGGTGAATGTGCTCGAGAAGATGCGTCGCGGTGATGTACGCCATGTCGAACGGCGGGTCCTGGCGCATCAGCACGACGTCGACATTCGACAGGTCGAGCATGACGGGCTCGCCCAGAGCGAAGTGGTCGCCGAGCTTGCGCTGCACCTTGAGGGGATGGGCGCGGGCGGCGAGCCGCCCGGCTTCGAGTGCCAGTGCCTGCGGCAGATAATGCCATAGCGCATAGCCGCGCGCCTGCGCCTCGAGCGCGAGGACGAAGGTCGAGTCGGCGTCGATGTTGATGCGCTCCAGCGGATCCATCTGGAGTGCGACCTTGAGAGTCATGGTGTCTTCCCCTACATGCACCAACGGTTAGCACGAACCTCGGCGGCGCGAAATGGCGCACGTCCGTGGACTAGGCGTTGGGGATCAGTGAAGCGCTTGGGCGAGCTTCGAGGCGAGCTTCTCCGCCGCCTCGCGGTCGGCGGCATCGACGGCGCGGACGACGAAGGCGTTCAGCAAGGCTTGGGCGGCGCGGTAGCTCCCGGCGCGTGCATGCAGCAGCGCCGCTTCGCGGGCGAGCTGCCAGTTGTTCGGCGCAAGCCTCAGCATCCGGGTTGCCACGCGCGCCGCATCGGGGAACTTGTTCTGCGCCGCGAGGCGGGCGCGGATGTTATTCTGCAGCCGCAGCAGCACCGCGCGGTCGTTCATCGGCGCGAGCTGGTCGGGCGAGAGCTCCGCGTCCTTGCCGGCGACAGCCTTGAGAAACGCGCGGACTTCGTTCGCGCCTTCGAGCACGCGGCCGGCGAACGGGTCGAGCAGCGCCCGGCTCCTCTTGCCCTCGACCGAGACCAGAAAATGGGCCGGGAAGTTGAGACCCATCGTCTGCCAACCGTGGGCGCGGCCGATGTGGATGTAGAGGATGCCGAGGGCGACCGGCAGTCCCTTGTGGCGGTCGAGGACGCGGATGAGATTGGCGTTCTGGAGGTCGTCGTAGGTGAGATCGTCGCCGCGGAATCCGAATCCTTTCGCCACCAGTTCGACCAGGGTCTTCGCAGCCTCCTCGGCGTCGGGGCAGTCCTCAAGGGCGCTGCCGGCCGCCGTCATGTCGCTCAGCTGATCGCGATAACGGCCGAGTCCGACTCGCGGCCTGTCGAGCGCCCCGAACAGCAGCGCGGCCTCGGCGAGGTCGAGTTCGTCGCCCGAGGCGCCGAGCAAAGCGTCGAGCGACCGCTCGAGTTTCTCGGGGTCGAGCTTGGGATCGCTGCCGCCGGCGATATCGGTGCCCTCGCTCATGACTTCCGCCGGGGATCGTCTCTGAGAATGGCGTAATTGACGACCTTCTTCACGTACCGGATGTTCCGCGCGTAACCGATGACACGGTCGAGCTCGTTTTGGGATTGAGCAATCCCGATGACGTAAACGGTGCCGCGCACCGAATCGACCGAGTAGTTGACGGCGCTGACGTCGCGGTCGAGCAGCAGCTTCGTCTTGAGCTGCGCTGTGATGTACGAATCGCTCGCATACGTTCCGGTGCTGCCGGAGGGATCGACAATGATCTCGTTGATCACCTCACGCACACCGTTCTCTTTCCAGGCAAGCGTCACCGCCTCGTCCATTTGTTCGTTTCCTGGAAGCACACCGGTGATCAAAACCCGCCCCTCGTAGATGAACAGGTTCAACGAATGGAACATGTCGACGTTCCGGTTGAGCCAGGCGTAATTGATGCGGGCGCTGAGTTCGGAGTCGGAGACGGCGCCGTTGAAGCCGCGTTCCTCCGACGCCGCGACTCCGGCGGATGCTCCGGCGCTGAGTGCGAGGTCGGTGGTGCTGCAGGCGGAGAGCAGGATCAGAGAAGCCGCGAACGACGCGATCAAGGCGCGTGTGCGAAGCCGGTGATGCAAGGCATACGGCATGAGCGGGTCCGAAGCGTAACGTTCCCCGAGGGTGCTCCGGCAACGACGTGCTGGCAAGCTTTGGTTCGCTTTAAGGGCGCCACGCATCCGGCACGTGGCGCGGCAAACGTCCCGTCGCGACCAGCACGGCATCGAAGCGCACGCCCAAGGTACCGAGAGTCGTATGGCGGGCAAGATATTCCTCAGCGGCAGCGCCGATCCGCTCGCGTTGACGGACGGTGACCGATAGGGCCGCCTCATCGAGCGTCCCGCGGCGCTTGACCTCGACGAACACCAGAAGCCCGCCGCGACGGGCGATCAGGTCGACTTCGCCCCTCACTCCGCGGAAGCGCCGCTCGAGGATTCGATAGCCCTTGAGTCTGAGTAGAAGCGCGGCGACAGCTTCGGCGGTGCGGCCCGCTTGTTCGTCGGCGCGCCGTACGTCGATCCGGCGGCGCGCGATCATCGCTCGCCGCCGCGCAACGCGAGTGCGCGGGCATAGGCGTCGCGTCGGCCGATGCCGAACTCCGCCGCGACCACCGCCGCTGCTTCCTTGACGCCGTGACTCACCAGAAGCTCGCGCAGGCGGTTTTCGATATCGACCACCGTGGTGGCTGCATCGGATGTCTCGGCGCTGGGCGGCGCGATCACGATCACGGCCTCGCCTTTGCCGGGTGATTCCTCGTAGTGGGCGGCGAGCTGCGTCAGCGGGCCACGCCGCACCTCCTCGTGCAACTTGGTGAGCTCGCGACCGACTGCCGCCTCGCGATCACCGAGAACGTCGGCGATTTCGCCGAGCGTAACCCCGAGCCGCCGCGCCGCCTCGAAGATGACGAGGGTCGACGGAACGGCTCCGATCTCCGCGAGCACGGTGCGGCGAGCGCCGGCTTTCGCCGGCAGGAATCCCTGGAAGAAGAAGCGATCGGTGGGAAGGCCCGAAACGATCAGAGCCGCGAGAGCCGCCGACGGCCCGGGCACCGGGAACACGACGATGCCACTTGCGGCGGCTTCGCGCACGAGCTTGTAACCAGGGTCCGATACGAGCGGCGTGCCCGCGTCGGATACGAGGGCGATGCGCTCGCCGCCGCGCAGGCGGGCGAGCAGCTTGGGCCGCATCCGGTCGGCGTTGTGCTCGTGGTATGAGAGAAGCGGAGTGGCGATGCCGAAGGCGTGGGTGAGCTTGCCTGTCACACGGGTGTCTTCGCAGGCGATGGCGTCGGCCCCCTTGAGGACGGCGATCGCGCGTGCCGAGATGTCACCGAGATTGCCGATCGGCGTCGCAACGAGGTGCAGGCCCGGAGCGAGGCGCTCATCAGGGTCGCGGCTCACCGGCGACGTCCGCGGACAGCGACGTTTACATCGCCGGAAGGCGCAGATAGCCTGTCGGCTCCGGTCGACAAGCCGATCTCGCGCCGTCCAACCGCGTTCTCCGACAGCATGACCATGTCCTTCTTCTTCTGTTCGCGCTCGCTGGTCCGGCGTTTCGCGACCACCGTCGGCGTGGTCGCGCTCGCCGCCGTCATGTCAGGCTGCACGCCGACGCAGCGCCCGGTCGCGAGGGTACCGGAGGCGCGCCCGGCGCCGCAAGCAACCGCGCCCGAGGCGGCGCCGCCACCGATCACCTCGGAACCTGCGCCTATCACGCCGATCCCGGGCGAGCCAATCGGCACCGGCAAGGCGCGCGTGGCGCTGTTGCTGCCGTTGAGTGGGCCCAACGCCAATCTCGGTCGGGCGATGCTCAACGCTGCGTCGCTCGCGCTTTTCGCTGCCGACTCCGACACGGTCGAGCTCCTTCCCCGCGACACCGAGGGGCTCGGCGGCGCCGCTGGCGCGACAGCGGATGCTATCAACGAGGGAGCCGAGCTGATCCTCGGCCCGATCTTCGCCGCCAGCGTGACGGAGATCGCGCCGGTCGCGCGGCAGCATGGCGTGCCGGTGGTCGCCTTCTCCAACGATGTCGCGGTCGCTGGAAACGGCGTCTACGTCATGGGCTTTACGCCCGAGAATCAGATCCAGCGTGTGGTGTCGCTGGCACAGGCGAACGGTGCCCGACGCTTCGCGGCGCTGGTGCCCGACAATGCCTTTGGCTCGCGCGCCGCCGACGCCCTGCAAAAGGTGGTCGCCGCGTCCGGCGGGCAGGTGACCCGTCTCTCACGCTACGCATCGATGGAAACCCAGGCGCTCTCGGCCGTCGTGCGGCAGCTTGCCGATTACGACCAGCGTCGCGCTGCGCTGCGCACGCAGCGCGCGCAGCTCGCCGCCAAGGGCGACGAGGCGTCGCGGGCGGCGCTGCGCCGCCTCGACGGCGTCGAAACCGCGGGCGATCCCGACTTCGACGCGCTGCTGATTCCCGAAGGTGGAGCGCGGCTGCGGGCGATCGCACCGCTGCTGTCGTTCTACGACATCGACACGCGCCGCGTGCGTCTGCTCGGCACTTTCGACTGGAACGATCCGCTGACTGAAACCGAGCCGTCGCTCAACGGCGGGTGGTACCCGGCGCCGCCTCCCGAAGCGCGGGCCGAGTTCGAGCGCGAATATCACAAGACGTTCGGCGCGGCGCCGCCGCGCATTGCCTCGCTCGCCTTCGATGCGACGCTGCTCGCCGCGGTGATCGCCCGCACCGCTGACACCCGCCCGCGGTTCACCGCCGAGCGGCTGACTCAACCCAACGGGTTCGCCGGTGTCGACGGTATCTTCCGCCTCAATTCCGATGGCGCCGCGGAGCGCGGTCTCGCTGTGATCGAAGTGCGGTTGCGCGCGAGCCGCATCATCAGCCCGGCGCCGACCAGCTTCAATCCGCCGTCGAACTGAGTCCTAAGGCAGCAGCGCCGCGAGCACGGCGTTGAGGCGCGCCCGCCCGCCGGCCGTGGCGCGGATACCGGCGTCGTCGATCACCAGAAATCCGCCATCGACGAGGCGCCCGAGAGTTGCGCCGTCGAACACTTGCTCGATCGGGTCGCCCGCGACGCGATCGAAATCGCGGCGCGCGATCCCGTTGGTCAGCCGGAGGCCCATCATCGTCATCTCGCGAATCCGCTCGTCGCGGGTGAGTTCCCCGGTTTCGACGAGCGCGAGCGTATTGCCTGCCAGAGTTGCGTCGAGCCACGCCTCGGGCTTGCGGTGGCCGGCGGTCGCAACGCCGGTCGATCGATCCGCATGCGTGAGCCGCCCGTGGGCGCCGGGACCGATGCCGACGTAGTCGCCGTAGCGCCAGTAAACGAGGTTGTGCCGGCACTCGGCGCCGGGTCGAGCGTGGTTGGAAATCTCGTAGGCAGGCAACCCGTGCCGTCCGAGCGTTTCCTGGGTCGCCTCGTACAGCGCTGCCTGGGTGTCTTCGTCGGGCACGGCGAGGGTGCCGCGCTGGGCCATGCCGAAAAACGGCGTGCCCTTCTCGATGGTGAGCTGGTACGCCGAGATGTGGCTGGTGCCGAGATCGAGCGCGCGCGCGAGCTCGTCGGTCCAAGCGGCAACCGTCTGAGAAGGACGCGCGTAGATCAGATCGAGCGAGACCCGCGACACCGCGATGGTCGCCGCGCGCACCGCCGCGATTGCTTCGGCGGAATCGTGAGCCCGGCCGAGCAGCCGAAGTGCCTCATTGTCGAACGCCTGGACGCCGATCGAGATGCGGCTCACACCGCCGTCGGCGAAGGCGCGAAACCGCTGCGCTTCGGCGGAATTGGGATTGGCCTCGAGTGTCACCTCGAGGGCGTCGCTCGCGCGCCACAGCCGCTTCGCGGTCGTGATCACCGTCGCCGCGGTGTCGGGCTCCATCAGCGACGGCGTTCCGCCGCCGAAAAAGATGCTGACGAGTTCGCGATCCGACAGACGTTCGGCCCAGGCTTCGAGCGCCACGACATAGGCATCGCGAAATGCGCGCTGGTCGATGCTCTCACGGACGTGGCTGTTGAAGTCGCAGTACGGGCACTTCGAAACGCAGAACGGCCAGTGGACGTAAAGTGCGAGCGGGCCGTCGGCGGCAAGCGCACCGAGCTCGGTGGTGTCGCCGGTCGCGACCGTCACCATCGCTCCCCGAACCGCGCGAGCAGCCTGGCGAACGCGCGGGCGCGATGGCTGATCGCGTGCTTTGCTTCGGGCTCCATCTCGCCGAAGGTAATGGGGTGGCCGTCCGGCACGAAGATCGGGTCGTAGCCGAATCCCTTGGTGCCGCGCGCAGGGAACGTCAACGCACCGTCGACCGTGCCCTCGAATACCTCGGTGGGGCGGCCGTCGTGATAAGCGACGGCCAGCGCGCAGACGAACCGGGCGCGACGCGAGGCTCCCGGAATGGCGCCCAACTCGCGCTCGACCCGCGCCATCGCCTCTCCGAAGTCGTGCGATTCGCCCGCCCACCGCGCGGAGTAGATTCCGGGTGCGCCCCCGAGGGCCTCGACCTCGAGCCCGGAATCGTCGGCGAGCGTCATCATGTCCGTCGCATCGCGCGCCGCCTCGGCCTTGAGCCGTGCGTTGGCGTCGAAGGTGGTACCGGTTTCCTCGGGCTCGGCGAGCCCCTTCTCCTTGGCCGAGATCGCCCGCACGCCGAGCGGCGCGAGCAGGTCGCCGATCTCGCGCACCTTTCCCGCGTTGTGGCTCGCGACGACGAGAGTCGTGCCGGAAAGAATGGGCGCCGAGGCCATGCTAGCGCTTTGCCTCGGCGGCGCGAGCGAGCGCCACCTTCTGATGCTCGACCAGCTCGGCGACGCCCTTTTCGGCGAGCCGCAGCAGTGCCTCGAACTCACCCTTGGTGAACGGCGTGTCCTCGGCGGTCGACTGGATCTCGATGATGCGTCCGGCGCCGGTGAGCACGAAGTTCGCATCGACCATCGCGTTCGAATCCTCGACGTACTCGAGGTCGAGAACCGGCATCCCCTGGTGGATGCCGCATGAGATCGCGGCGACATGGTCGGTGAGCGGGACGCGCGGTAGCAGGTCCGCGGCGACGAGCTTGTCGAGCGCAATGTGAAGCGCGACGAACGAGCCGGTGATCGACGCCGTCCGCGTGCCGCCGTCGGCGACAATGACGTCGCAGTCAATCTTCACCTGGCGCTCGCCGAGCGCTCTGAGATCGGTGACCGCGCGCAAACTGCGGCCGATCAGGCGCTGGATCTCCATCGTCCGGCCGCTCTGCTTGCCGCGCGCCGCCTCGCGATCGCTGCGGGTGTGGGTCGAGCGCGGCAGCATGCCGTACTCCGCCGTCACCCAGCCCTTGCCAGAATCGCGCAGGAACGGCGGGACTCGCTCTTCGACCGTGGCGGTGCACAGCACCTGGGTCGCGCCGAAGCGGGCGAGGCAGGAGCCCTCGGCGTAGGGGTTGACGTGGGGTTCGAGCGCCACGGCGCGCAGTTCGTCATGAGCTCGTCCGGACGGACGCATGGGATCGCCTTTTTCGTTCTGAGGAGTTGACGGGCTATTGGGATGCGCCGCGCGGCGGCACCCTACGCTTTCCGGGCGCGGCGGATCAAGCGACGACCGGTCCGAGCGTGGGCGGGCCGGCATTGACGGGCCGGGACCGGCTTACTAGATTCAAAGCTGAACTTGGACATGGCAAAAAACCTTTCAGAATCAGCATTTAATATGTCGTCGGATCGCCCTCAGGGCTCGGCGGTGGCCGAGCTCTCGCAGCGCTCGCGCGAGATTTTTCGGCAGGTTGTCGAGGCCTACGTCGAGACTGGCGAGCCGGTGGGCTCGCGTACGCTCGCGCGGCGGCTGTCGACGGCGCTATCGCCGGCGACGATCCGCAACGTCATGGCCGACCTCCAGGACGCGGGCCTGCTCTACTCGCCGCATACCTCGGCGGGCCGGCTGCCGACCGAGGCGGGGCTCAGGCTGTTCGTCGACGGGCTGCTTGAGCTCGGCGCGCTGTCAAAGACTGAGCAGGCCGACATCGAGCATCGCTGCCGCGCCTCGGGCCGGAGCCTCGAGGAGGCGCTCGCCGAGGCCAGCCAGGCGCTCTCGGGCCTGTCGCATTGCGCGAGTTTAGTGCTCGCGCCGAAGAGCGAGGCGGCGCTCAAGCACATCGAATTTGTGCCGCTGTCGAGCGGCCGCGCGCTGGTCGTCATGGTGGCGGAGAGCGGGCTGGTCGAGAACCGCGTCATCGATCTTCCGGTCGGCATGCCGCCCTCGTCGCTGATCGAGGCCACCAATTATCTCAACGCCCGGCTCGTCGGCCGCTCGCTGAAGGATGCCCGCGAGGCGATCACCCACGAGATCGACGACGGGCGCGCCCAGATCGACCGCATGACCAGCGAGCTGGTGGCGCGTGGCCTCGCGACCTGGGCCGGCGAATCGCCGTCCGGCTATCTCATCGTCCGTGGCCAGGCGAATCTGCTGGAGAACGTCACCGCGCTGACCGAGCTCGAGCGCGTCCGCAGTCTCCTGCAGGCGCTCGAAACCAGGGAAACAATGCTGCGGCTCCTGGACCGCACCGGCTCGGCGGACGGCGTGCAGATCTTCATCGGCGCCGGAAATGAACTGTTCAACATGGCAGGCTGCTCGATGATCGTCGCGCCGTTCGCCGCCCAGGGCGAGAAGATCGTCGGCGCGATCGGCGTCATTGGGCCATCACGGCTCAATTACGCCCGCATCATCCCGATGGTCGATTATACAGCGAAGGTCGTCGGGCGGTTGCTCGGCTGACCTTTCGTTCCCATTTGACCTCCTCTGGTCCATCTGCCTTGAGTCCGGTTCCATTTTCACCGAGTGACATTCATGACTGCTGACGAATTCGACCGACCCGATCCCGTGTTCTCCACCGATGTCCCGAAAGCGACGCCGGAGGACGCGCCGCAAGCGCAGCCCGCCCCGGATATGGCGAGGCTCGAGTCCGAGGTCGCCGACCTCAAGGACCGCCTGCTGCGCGCGCTGGCCGAGACCGAGAACGTCCGCCGCCGCGCCGAGCGCGAGCGCGAGGACACGGCGAAATACGCCATGTCGGCGTTCGCTCGCGACATGCTGTCGGTTGCCGACAACCTCGGTCGCGCTCTTGCCGCTGTGCCCGCAGAAGCCCGCGGCAAGGATCCTGCGGTCGATGCGCTGATCGCCGGAATCGAGCTCACCGACCGCGAACTGCGCGCCGTTTTCGAGCGTCACGGCATCCGCCGCGTGGACCCCATGGGCGAGCGCTTCGACCACAACTTCCATCAGGCGATGATGGAGGTCGAGGATCCGACCAAGCCGACGGGCACTGTCGTCCAGGTGATGCAGACGGGCTACGTCATCCGCGACCGCTTGTTGCGACCCGCCATGGTCGCGGTGTCGAAGGGCGGCAAGGCCGAGGTTGCGCACCCGTCGGCCGCCAACAACGACATCGGCCACACCGTCGATACCAAGGCGTAAGGCCGGATCGTCGCACCGTTGCCGGTTGAAGGTCATCCCTCACCGGCCTAGGCTTTCCGCAACCGGGAGACGCCGTGGCGACCATCGCACCGAAATCGACCGCGCGCGACGAAATGCGCGCGGCGCTCGCAAGCCGCGTCGCCGCGGTGCGCGCGCGATCGCTCGCGCTTGCGGCACCGCTCACGCCCGAGGACCAGCAGGTGCAGTCGATGCCGGACGCGAGTCCGACCAAGTGGCATCTCGCGCACACCACGTGGTTCTTCGAGACGTTCGTGCTGGTGCCGCATGCGGCGGGCTTCGCGCCGTTCGACTCTACATTCGGGTATCTGTTCAACTCGTACTACGAGACGGTCGGCCCGCGGCATCCGCGACCGGCGCGCGGACTGCTGACCCGACCGCCGCTCGTGCGCGTTGTCGAGTGGCGCGTTCGCACCGATGAGGTGCTCGCGCGCCTGATCGCTGAAAGTTCCGACGAGGCGCTCGTCGCGTTCGCACCGATGATCGAACTCGGGCTGAACCACGAGGAGCAACATCAGGAGTTGATCCTGATGGATGCGCTGCATCTCCTATCGCTCAACCCGCTGGCACCTGCGTACGCTGTCGGCGCGTCGTTGCCTGCCGAGCGCTCGTCGCCGCTCGCATGGCGCGGCTTCCCCGGAGGTCTCATCGAGATCGGTCATGCCGGAGACGGTTTCGCGTTCGACAACGAGGGCCCGCGCCACAAAGTTTGGATCGAGGCCTACGAGATCGCCGATCGGCTCGTCACCAACGGCGAGTTCCGCGAATTCGTCGACGCCGGAGGCTATCGCGACCCGAGGTACTGGCTGTCGGACGGCTGGGCATGGGTTGCGGCCAACGCGATCGAACACCCGGCGTATTGGCGTCGCGGCGACGATGGTTGGAGCGAGTTCACGCTGCGTGGTCCGATCCCGCTCGATTCCGCGCGGCCCGTCGCGCACCTCTCGCATTTCGAGGCCGACGCGTACGCGCGTTTCCGGGACGTGCGGCTGCCGACCGAGGCCGAGTGGGAGAACGCCGCCTGTCACGTGCCGGCGTTGCCCGCCAACTTTCTCGACTCGGGTGCGCTCGTGGCCACGGGCGCGGGCGACGAAGGCGGCCTTCGCCAGATGTTCGGCGACCTCTGGGAATGGACCGGATCGGCGTATTCGCCCTACCCCGGGTTCGTGGCGGCGGCGGGGGCGGTCGGCGAGTACAACGGCAAGTTCATGTCCGGCCAGATGGTGCTCCGCGGCGGCTGCTGTGCAACGCCGGCCGGGCACGCACGCGCGACCTACCGCAATTTCTTCTACCCTCACCAGCGCTGGATGTTCTCGGGCGTCCGACTCGCCCGCGACACCTGACCGATTTGGTCTGAATTAACGGCCCGCCGACTCCGGCAAATGCGCGGTTTTCCGCCTCGTTTAAAATCGTAACTGAAGGCGCGGACCCGACCGTGCGCACGGTGAGAGGAAGGACGCTGAAAAATGTGCGGAGTCGCGTCGAAGCCACGATGGCCGCTGCTTGCGGGCCGTTTTGAGCCTCCCTATATACCCCCAAGTCCTGCGGGAGTTTTCTCCCGGACCAGTATGAAAAAATCGATGATGGGGCCGCCCCGGGTGCCGCAGCCGGGCCCGGGCGAGCTGCCGAAGAGAGGATGCGATGAGCAAAGTCGTTGGTATTGATCTTGGTACGACCAATTCCTGCGTGGCAGTCATGGAAGGCTCGCAGGCCAAGGTGATTGAGAACGCCGAGGGCGCGCGCACAACGCCGTCCACCGTCGCCTTCACCGAATCGGGCGAGCGTCTGGTCGGTCAGTCGGCCAAGCGCCAGGCGGTCACCAATCCCGAGAACACCTTCTTTGCCATCAAGCGCCTCATCGGCCGCACCCACGACGATCCGATGACCCAGAAGGATAAGGGCATGGTCCCTTATCGCATCGTGCGCGCCGACAACGGCGACGCGTGGGTCGAGAGCCGCGGCCAGAAATACAGCCCGAGCCAGGTTTCGGCGTTCATCCTCACCAAGATGAAGGAAACCGCCGAGGCGTATCTCGGCGAGAAGGTGACGCAGGCCGTCATCACCGTTCCCGCCTACTTCAACGACGCCCAGCGTCAGGCCACCAAGGATGCCGGCAAGATCGCCGGCCTCGAGGTCTTGCGCATCATCAACGAGCCGACGGCGGCGGCGCTCGCCTACGGCCTCGAGAAGAAGAAGTCGGGCACGATCGCCGTCTACGACCTGGGCGGCGGCACGTTCGACATCTCGATCCTCGAGATCGGCGACGGCGTGTTCGAGGTGAAGTCGACCAACGGCGACACGTTCCTCGGCGGTGAGGACTTCGACAAGCGCATCATCGACTTCCTCGCGGACACCTTCAAAAAGGACAACGGCATCGACCTGCGCAACGATCGTCTCGCCCTGCAGCGCCTCAAGGAGGCCGCCGAGAAGGCGAAGATCGAGCTCTCGAGCGCGACCGAGACCGAGGTCAACCTGCCGTTCATCACCGCGGACCAGACCGGTCCGAAGCACCTCACGCTGAAGATCACCCGCGCGAAGCTCGAGGCGCTGGTCGACGATCTGATCCAGAAGACCGTCGAGCCGTGCAAGGCGGCGCTCCGCGATGCGGGCCTCAAGGCCTCCGACATCGACGAGGTGATTCTCGTCGGCGGCATGACGCGCATGCCGAAGGTCCAGGAAGTCGTGAAGAGCTTCTTTGGCCGTGAGCCGCACAAAGGCGTGAACCCGGACGAGGTGGTGGCGATCGGCGCCGCGATCCAGGCCGGCGTTCTCAAGGGCGAGGTCAAGGATGTCCTCCTGCTCGACGTCACGCCGCTGTCGCTCGGTATCGAGACGCTGGGCGGCGTGTTCACCCGCCTGATCGATCGCAACACGACGATCCCGACCAAGAAGAGCCAGGTGTTCTCGACCGCCGAGGACAATCAGACCGCGGTGACGATCCGCGTGTTCCAGGGCGAGCGCGAGATGGCTGCCGACAACAAGTTGCTTGGCCAGTTCGATCTCGTCGGGCTGCCGCCGGCGCCGCGCGGCATGCCGCAGATCGAGGTCACGTTCGACATCGACGCCAACGGCATCGTCCAGGTTTCGGCCAAGGACAAGGCCACCGGCAAGGAGCAGCAGATCCGTATCCAGGCGTCGGGCGGCCTGTCGAAGGACGACATCGACCGCATGGTGAAGGATGCCGAGGCGCACTCGGCCGAGGACAAGAAGCGCAAGGAGCGGGTCGACATCCGCAACCAGGCGGATGCCTTGATCCACTCGACCGAGAAGAACCTCAAGGAGCACGGCGACAAGGTCGACGCCGGCGTCCGCTCCGACATCGAGGCGAAGATGAAGGACCTTCGCGACGCGCTCGACACCGCGGAAGCCGACGAGCTCAAGACCAAACTCGAGGCGCTGGCCCAGGCGTCGATGAAGCTCGGCGAAGCGATGTACAAGGCAAACCAGGAAGCGCAGGCGGCATCGGCCGGCGCGGCCGGGACCGAGGGGGCCTCGCAGCAGTCCGAGCAGAAAGACGACGCGACGGTGGTCGACGCCGAGTTCCACGAGGTCGACGAGAAGAAGAATAAGTCGGCTTAATTAGCAGATTGCGCGCGCCGGGCGACTGCCCGGCGCGTCATATTTGAGGCTGAACGCGCGCCTGCAGGCGCCGCTATTTGGCGGGTGGTATGGCGAGAGACTATTACGAGACGCTCGGCTGCGAACGCGCCGCCGACGCTGAAACACTGAAAAAAGCGTACCGGCGACTCGCGATGCAGCATCACCCGGATCGCAACCCGGGCGATCCCGAAGCCGAGCGTCGTTTCAAGGAACTCAACGAAGCGTACGACGTCCTCAAGGACGACCAGAGGCGCGCGGCCTACGACCGCTTCGGCCATGCCGCGTTCGAGAACGGCGGCCGCGGAGCCGGCAACGGCGCGGACTTCGGATTCAATTTCGCGTCCGGCTTCGCCGATATCTTCGACGAAATGTTCGGCGAGTTCACCGGGCGCGGCGGACGCGCCGGACAGACCGGCGGCACGACCCGCGGCGCCGATCTCCGCTACAACCTCGAGGTCTCGCTCGAAGAGGCGTTCCGCGGCAAGCAGGCGACGATCCGCGTGCCAACGACCGTTGCGTGCGAGGACTGCACCGGCACGGGGGCCGCGAAGGGCTCGAAGCCGACGACCTGCGAGCAGTGCGGCGGCCGCGGCCGCGTGCGCGCCCAGCAGGGCTTCTTCACCATCGAGCGCACCTGCCCGGTGTGCCAGGGTTCGGGCCGCGTCATCAAGACACCGTGTAAGACCTGCCACGGCCACGGCCGGGTGCGGAAGGAAAAGACGCTTTCGGTGAACATTCCGCCGGGCGTCGAAGACGGCACGCGCATCCGCCTGGGCGGCGAGGGTGAGGCCGGATTGCGCGGCGCAC
>Ga0310811_10001691_pt1 | contig 27498 bp, 23 predicted proteins | sample YCmetagenome_FD_207642 | JGI IMG/M metagenome (GOLD analysis project Ga0310811, IMG submission 207642) | Soil microbial communities from experimental microcosm in Duke University, North Carolina, United States - YC | ecosystem: Engineered > Artificial ecosystem > Soil microcosm > Unclassified ... | reverse complement strand
ACAACTCTTGTCACCCTCCGAGACTTAAGGATTGTATCCGATAGTCTATACGCATCTGCCTCTATCTACGGATAGTCTACACTCTGCTAGTTTCTAGTCATAGACTTGTCTAGACTAGCCCTTATACTCTCGACCGATATCCGGATGCCATCCGGATACGTATATGATACTATTACTTATCTTCGGATAGGAATACGATACTAATCCTTACCTTCGGATATCATATGATACTATTCCTTGTCTTCGGATAGGAATACGTTACCTTCCTCTCTAACTGGATACCATACGATAGTCGTCCGGATCTTCGGATACGATACTTATAGCATTCTGAAATACAGGGCTATACTCGGGAAAGGGGCACAGCATACGAGCTGAGGCCGAAGCCCTTCGGATCCATTACCCCTTGAGTACGACCTTAACACGTTTTCACAATGTGAGTTTTTCCCATACTGCCCGGACCAGTCATCAGCATGGTGAGCTGGTCAACTGGATGTGATTCCAGCTTCTTGTCAACATACTTCTTGATAAAATGAGATGTAATGATATGGAATGCCCGCAACTGCATGATATTAAGGTTAAAAGTGGAGCCGATTTCATCGACGATGTCACTTGCTGATTGTTTGGTAGTGGCGGCTACAGTGGCAATCCTCCTAACCTCAGTGGGCAAGTAATGAGTTACAACTGCAGGACGCTTGTGCAAGCTCTCTTGATTACTAAGGTCGTTTTCTGTTTCTGGTGCTGTTTGGACTAGTACAATCTGCTGATCAGGATTTAGGGCATTGCGACGTGTAGTTGCAATCTTCTCTTCCTGCAGCTTGACCTCAATTTTCCACCCCTTGATTAACCTATTGATTGCAGAGCCGTCAGGATAATAATCAGACTGTTGAGATAAGCTAGATGTGTTAGCAGTCGAGCGTTCAAGCCAGCCAGCTTGTTGCAGCTCAAGAACAGCCTGCTGAATACAGAAATCATGTTCGGAACGGTGAGTTGACTTTGGTTGCAATGCAAAGTCAAGCTCCTCGTCATCAGCCCCCTTAGTGATGGATGCGGTCAGCACCTTGCTTTTGCTGGTGAGTTGTGTGCGTTTCCAAAGTCTATCTGCATCACGCTCATCCTCGCATTCATAAACAGCCTCCCAATTCTTCATAACTCTGAGACTCCTTGAACAGAAAGCAAACCGAGTGTAAGATTTGATCAGATCTTCGTCTACACCCAAGAGTTCAGTCGACACGTTGAAGGCCTTAAAATGTGCAAGGGCAAATATTGCCCACAACCTTGCATTAGTCGGACGTGGAATAGACATACCAATGACACGAGGCACATGCTCAACACCTTCGTCCCCACGTTCATCATTTGTATGTTCAACTAACACATGTGTCTTACAATTGGGATGTCCAGACTTAAATGTATGCCTTCGGAGAACACCAAGTCGAGTCTCAAATGTGTTTTTCAGCTTTGCACTCTTACTAATAGGTTCCAGGCGCACACAATGACAGAAGTCATAAAAATTCATATCCGAAAGTGTATCAGCATGGTGGATGTAGTGGTGCACCTGATTAGCCTCAAGAAGCTGTCCTTCACCGTCCGTGGTGATTCACATCATGTGCACACCCTCTGGCTCCTCATTATCATGACCAAAGTCGCAATCGGTGTCCAGAAAACTGTGGGCTGATTTTAACCAAGGGTAATGATCCTTTACATAGGCGATCAATAGGGAGGACAGCATTGGTGATGTTTCATGTGATGCAATACCATCACCGAATCCTTGGATGTAACGCACCGCTTGCTGAGCGTGTACTTGTTGTTGTCCATTGAACTGTGATAAGCACTTATGCAGTAGCATCTTCGCACTTTCAGTGAGGGATACATCGGGTCCAGCAGCAGGAGCACGAGCCACAGCGCGAGAAAGCAAAGATAATACCTCATACATTTTCACATCCATCTTCGTAATGTAGTCGGATATATAGAACATTGCAGCTTTTGCACCTCTGCCAGATAAAATGCACTTAATGTCATGATTGTGTCTACAAAAAACTAAGATATATGGATTGAAGTAATTAACATTTGCGTCACAGCACATAAGGACAACAGAGTTGGTCTCGGGGTCAAAAGAAGAAGCTTCTACAATCTCATGTGGAAACAAGAACCGACACTAATCTTCTTTACCATATTTATGACACACACAGCAACATCTATGCCACTGGAGCACCTCTCCACATCGTCTGATCTTGGTCACAAAAACAGCGTCCCATTCTTGCATCACTTCTAACGGAGAATGGAGATTGGGTGGACAGGGAGGGCGTTGAACGCGTGGTTCAAAATCAGGCTCGATTGCATCGTCCATGTGGGGTAGATGATGGTGACTAATGTCCTCGAAAAAAGCAAAAAATTTCTGCTGGTACTCGGGGGAATTGCGGAGGCGGATGTGTATATCAGAAGGGTTGAGTCCCCCTTCAAGCCAGATAAGAAAATGGCCATGCAACAATCCACGCTCTGTAAACTCAGAGGTACCATAGAAAGCTCAGACAAAACTGAGAATTCCTCCAGAAGCAGTGGAACATCTAGTGTCGAAATCCCAGCGAAAAAGGTGATGGAATAAGCATCTGAATGAGAATTCGAAAAAGTCGGTGGTGGCTACAGGATCCTGCGCGAGTCTGAGTGCACGTTCACGTCCACAAGGCATCATGGGAAAACGCTTGCTGAGGTCCACTGTTGTGTCACCGAACATTACCTGAAAAACTGGACTGTGAGCAGGACTGGGGTTAAAGGTGAAGAAAATGTGGGGAAGCCCGAAATAGCCGTAGTCATTGTGAATCTCATTCCTCACAAATATTTTGGAAGCCTGCGACCCTGGAATGCAAGCAGACATTGTGTTGACTTGTTGCAAAAGTCTCAGAGCATTACGTTCTTCATTGGTAGGGTTAACCAATTTGTGTTCCAGTTCCAACTTAAGTGCCAAACATTGTAGTAGTACTGGAGACACGGTTGTGAGTTGACGAGCTACACTTTTGAAGTTCGATTTCCCCACAGTGAAATGGGTCTGGAGATGAGCCTGTCGATGCTGCAATATGTTCTGCAGGACGAAAATGAAACTGTTATGGTAATGAAAAGCACGGTTGGACACAGATAAAAAATACTTAGCTTGTTGCTTAAATGACAGCGCAGTTGGACGAGACTTGATTTCGAAGCCTCCAAGTCCATAAGGAAAAAGCGTGGGATACAGACCAGGAAAAAAACAAGGATTGTTGTACTCTGGCACAGGTCGGCCATTGTGGTGAATAACAAGGTCAGGCTGTATATCTGCCGCATCTTTGGGAAGGAGATTGCGAATAGCAGATGCCACAAAACTTCGCCCAGTTAACTTGTTGCTTTCAGGATCCAACATGCCTATCTTCTCCACCATGATTGTCTGCTCGCCCAGGAGATCTGCAGCACCATCCGCTAACATCATCACAGGGTGTTCACTGAAACCAGCAGTTTCCTCACCGAATACAACATCCACAGAGAGCTCATGATTCTCTACAACACATTCAACAAGCCCAGGAATAGGACCATCCTCAGGATATAATGACATGATGGAGTAATCCAGGGGAATGTTGGCGTAAAGGGCATTGTGATGATGCAACCAAACTAGAAACGACCATATCTTCTGTCTACGCACGCGAAACAGCGATCCCATTCGATTTGGATTGAATTTCTCGGGGCCAATGAACACCACACTGAGGAACCCATTGACATCAGTGGGAGTGCAAGGGAGAACAGATGCCATTGATACAGTGTTCATCTCATGAGTGCAAGTGTTGCCATGGAAAACCCTGGGCTGTGTCGGATCTGAGGACTGGAACAAGCGCGTGACATGAGCTGTGATGCAATACAATGCACATACCTTTTCCTCGACCAACGTCAGATCCGCGAATTGCTCAGGCAAGGAACCATGATACAGATCGTTAGCAAGGGCCATCTGTGGGATTTTGCGCTTGGTCAACAAAGAACAGCAAAGCGAACATATGTTAATCCCTGCAGCCTTGCCTGTAGAGCCAATAAACTGAACACCACTCTTATCCAACATCAAACCATCAATTGCATCGTTTTGGAATGAAAAATTAGCCGAAAGGGTCTGAACAATGCAATGTCGAATGACAAATGGATCCAAGATTCGGAGGATGTCCAAATTGTAGCATGCCAAATCATCTGAAAGGTCAACAACCAAACAGTCTTCAACAAACCTGGAACAAACAGCACATGTTGGAGGTAGAGACCACTGTGAACCCGCGTGATAGTCAGCCAAACAGTGAGGCACGACATCGCAAGGAACAACGGAGGGCCATGCCTCCTCACATTCCAACTGAACGACACAGGCAGCTGCAATGGACTCTTTTTCAAAGCAGAATGGTGGGCCTTTTGACAATCGCTCTTAAATTTTTTAGCAGAACACATGTCATGTGTAATGCAGTCCACAACGACAGAGCCGAATTCAGAGCGTAAGATATGACATACGAGGTCTGCTTCTGTCAAGTCAGTTATGTCGAGAAAGGGCAAAAGGGCCATGGCTACATCGACCAGCATATTCGGGCCACCATGACAAAGCTGTAGTGCACGCTGCCGAAGTGCATTTGCAAGACCGTTGCATGACTTTGTGTGTGTTCAATTGTCTATCAACGAATGGAGAGCGCGTGGTTGCTGACGAATGCAAGACAACACATCATCGCATCTCAGATGGCGGAGTATAGGGGTCAGTTCGTCTAAAGGATAACACAGCCACAGCAAAGCGAACACGATAGAATATTCAGAGATGATGTCATCATCTGTGAGGCACGATTCGAGAAAAGGTGGTGTGTGTATAGCTGTGGCAACTCGTTCACCATATGCTTTGCAAAGATGGGCAGCGATGACAGTGCTCCGTGACCTGAAGCAACGATCCGGCAAGGAGACAGAGGATAACTCCGCAAACAAGATGTCGTCCAACATCCGAGAAAGCTCAGCACGACGTTGGAAGAAATGCGCCAGAATGACCCTAATGGCATTGATCTTGGGGTGGGCATCGTCTCTCCTGCAAACAAACGGTCTAGCACTAGACGTCAGAATGGATGAAGGTAAATTCTGCAAACTGTCGTAGTAACAATTGTCAGCATACAGAAACCAGGATGGATTGCCGTGTTGCATGGACGTAGATTCATACACCAAGGAGAGTGAATGATGAAAGTCATAAAACGCAGGATAACATTCATCTTCATGAACAAAATCCTTTCATGAACAATCATCATTATCAACAACGCACGCCATAATAGACGGCTTTAATACAATTCTGCAAGGGACAAAATGAGTCCAATACTATCAGGACAGACAGAAAGGACAGGTGCTAACCAATACAACGCAGAACGGATGATGAAAGGGAGGGTGAGAGGAGAAGACAAAAATTTCCGGGATATTTAAGCATGGCATGTCTCACTCTGATCTGCTGTAACAAGGACGTATCATCAACACAACGTAAGCAAACAGGTTCTCATGTCATCACAGTGACATAACGGGGAAAGTTTATACACATAATGGCACGTTTGCGTCTTACAAAACCCTCTCCCACTAATCATGGGAGTCGGGAATTCTGTAATATGTAACATTCTCATAAATTCTTTTCTAGCCCCTTGACCACATCACTTTTTCTTTTGGGGGTTTTACCTGTCATAGATCTATATCTCTTCTAAATGGACCTGATTTTTACTGATTTTTAGAATAACACTGCAGCAGAAGCAACCTTTTGAACACAGAAAAGGCATGACAAAGGCATGAAAAATGGACAAATTTGGAATACCTTTCTGGACGATGGATATGAACCTTAATTTTTAAAAAATTGAGAGTTTTTGCATAGATGAACAGTTTAGCTCATGTGGTATCACAAGCTCCTTTGAATGTTTTCTATTCTTACCTAGAATCATCCAGTTCATTCTTGATTATGTCTAACTGTTGCAGTTAAGTCTAAGAATCAGAAACATGTGTAGGAGCTTATGATGCCTCATAAGTTAAACTGTTCATCCTTGCAAAGACTCTCACTTTTTTAAAAATTAAGGTTCATATCCATCGTCCAGAAAGGTATTCCAAATTTGTCCATTTTTCATGCCTTTGTCATGCATTTTCTGTGTTCAAAAAGGTTGCTTCTGCTGCAGTGTAATGTAGTGCAGTGTCAGAGCAAGCCCAAGAAAATTCAGGGTTATCCTCCAATCTGCACAATTCTGGTCATGGCTTGTCACACCTTGGCATAGTAGCAGCACACTTGACTTTCACTCTCCAAAGTCTTCAAACTCTGCATGCATTGTGACTCAGAAAGGCTTGAAAATGGTAAATACTATTGACTCAGAGTATCTAATACTGATGGTAATAATTACTATGAATGTATTGGTGCCCTCCTGCATACACATCCTCAGTCTGCACTGTACTGCCAACTCGAAAATCTGTACTGCCATGACTTGGCACTGGTGCAAAATAAGGGTGCCAAGTATGTAGAGGCTGAGGCTGAGGTTGGTGTCCAAATGGTTTGTGCATTTGATTTGGTGGGAGGATTGTGTCCTCTTGCACTAATTCAGTAGTATGAGCATTGTTATCAAGATGGCACCTGTGAGAATGTGGAGGGTTGAAAAAGCCCTCATAGTGTGGATTTTTCTTCAGATCAGGATTATCATCGAAGTGTTGCAGAATCCACTGCAACAGCCCAGCTTTCAGTCCAGTCTTGGACATTCACAAGGCTGCAGCTATGTCACATAGGTCCTCCAGCTTCTTCATCTTGATTGTACCAGTGAATATAACTTGAGAACATTCCTGTATGTTTGTGGGCCTTTGAGTGAGGTTTTGTGTTAGCGACTAGACTCTAGGTGCTTTCTTACTTGGATAATCTCATGAGGCCTGGAGTTCAGGTGCTGGTCACGAGTCTCAGTCCGACTGCTTGGGATGAGCGGGTCGATGAGCAAGTAGATGGGTGCTGTCTTGCAGCCGTCAAGAGCTATGGCTGAAGTTGTCTGAGGTAATGATGAAGGCTTCTGAATATCTAAGGGCATGATGACCAAGGGTCAAAGTGAAGTTGAAGATCACAAGTATAAGCAGTTTAGGCTTAAGAGGTTATGGACTAGTAAACTGTGTAGAACCAAGTAGATTCAAGTTAGGGAATACAGCTCTGGTACACAAGGTTTATATATGTAGGGAAGCTGAGCACAGACCAGGCTATAAGTAGTAGTACAGAGATAGGCAGGCAGAAAGGGAACTGAGTCAGAGACCAGTAGTAAGGTAAGGGTAAAGGGAGAACTGAGTCACAGACTGAGACTATGGTAATGATGCCAGGGACTGAGTCACCATCCAATGGTACAGTAAGGGCAAGGGGTGACAATGTTATAGACCAATAGTAGGGTAGGGGGTTCAGAGTATAATAGGATGGGTACTGGTAGAGTGGAAGGGGCATAGGGGGAATGAGCCTGGGATCCAGCGAGCAAATATAGTACAGGTGAAATGAGGACATGATCAAAGGGAGTATAACCAGTAAAGGTAGGGAGAGAGTATGGTCAGCCAGAACAGGTATTGCATGTGTATGCACATGTAGTCCTCCAGGTACAGGTAGAAGGTGAGAGTGAGGAAGAAAATGAATAGGGGCCAGGCCAACAACGGATGTTCTTGTAACATTTTGTGAGGTTCTATGCATGCTGCTGGGGGGTATGGTATGGTACATTAAACTGGCCAGCTGCTGCCAAGAGGTTTTTAGCCTGATTCTCTCTGACAGCCTTGATAACAGCTGTAATATTGACTTCACAAGTGGCATCTTCTTTAGCTTTTGAATGTGTTGCCTTCCTGTAGTGTGGTGCCATTGGAGAGAATGATACAATACAATGTGGAGACTCAAGCAGAAGGTAGATGCTGCATGTGCTGAGGAGGAGATTGAATTATTTGTGCACCTCCCCTGTCTGGTGTTATGTTTTCAGACTGGTTGTTGATTATACCACTGTAGCGCTTCAGTGCAGGAGAGTAACTATTATCAAATTGGTTTTATGACATCTCAAGAAGGTATCCTTCATGTCCTGGGTAAAATTTTATGAGTACCTGTGCAGGATCTTTGGGATCTGGGTTATTTGTGTTGGACAAAGGTTGTAAATTGGCACAATTTCATCTCTTGGAACTGCAACATCTAAGAATATTTTATTATACTTGCACAAAACATCATTTCTATGTATTCTGCATATGCTTGAATTTTTTTAAAGCCAGTTGAGCATGATGTTGAATTGTTATAACATTTTGCATATTAGGAACCGTGGACATATTACAGGGAATGATAGTAGTGCTAATAGATAGGGTTAGCACCTCTAAAACAATGCAAATTCAGCACCTGCAAGCCTCCTTCAATATCTATTTCATAAGGCCTGACCTCTAATGACCAGAGTGTTGCATAGTAGGGTAAGTAAGTGTGGACATGTCCATGCTGACATAGTTAATATTACTGATGTTTGGCTGGGTCTGCCCACCACCTGAACCTTCGTGGACACTGTCTCACACAATGAGCTTGCATAGCTCATATTAATATGGTTATCTTGAAGGCATGTTCTCATAGTAATAATCATTGAAAGGTATACAGTCAATTGCTACATTAAGATGAGTCAGCCAAGCTATCATCAAGCTCCAGCTGTGCAAAATTGTTAGTGACAAGGAGGATGTCCTGTAAGTTCCTGGACACTTCCTCTGCTATCTCTTCTTCTTCTTCTTCTTCCTCCTCATCCAGATCCTCACAGGTATCTGCACATAGTACAGGTGATGATGCCTAGTGAAAACTGACTGTGACAGGAGGTGTTGTGGTGTGATGACAAGTGATTTTCCTGTTTAGTTACATGTTGGTATATGCTTGTTTATCATAATCCAACTCACATTACACACATTATGCCACAATGTTGTGTTGCGAACCACTAACTTCACATATTTTCCTTTGCTTTGCTTCTCCATTGCACTTTGGTGCCTGTGTAGGTTCATTATGTCAGAGTCTTTGCACTCATAGCTATATTTCAATCTATAGCAAACATGCTTACAAACAAGCAAGTCCACTGGAAATTTCAGTCTCTGTGCTCAAGATACAACTTTGGGAGGCCCACATAGTGTGTCAGCAGCAACTTGGTGCTGACATCTACAAGATGCCCCAGAAAATAAAAGAGAGTATTCATCTGTGCAGAGCATTACCAGAGCACATGTCACTTCTTCCAGCTGACCAAAATATCCCACTAGACTCTGAGCCTGCAACACACCATGTCCTTGATCCTCCTGGTGCTCCATCTACCAGTAGTGCTTGTGACTTGTTATACTGCTGCATTTTGGGAACTTGCTAAGTGCACATGAGCTGATGAGAGTAACAATCATGCTGCTGGACATTGCAAATATGCTTGGAATTCCACCACCAGTGCAAGTCTCACAGCCTTAATTTGGCTTGTTTCAGCAGGTGAGTTTTGTTTGCTATCATTTTTATTAACTTACTGTATGTTTTAGGGTGCATATATGCATGAAAACCAGGCCTTGCAAGAGCATTGTGGAATCTTGGAAGCATAGGTCACCAAACTTTCCATGCTTGAAAATGCACCTGGGCCCTACTAAGAATGGATGGTATGTGTTTTTTTATTAAGCTTTGGTTTTACTGATAGGTTGTAGTAATCTATGCACTCTTTGTTGGCTGGAGCAAATCAAAATTGGCAGGATGACGGAGGGTTTTTGTGCTTATTGTGAGAATCTGACACTAGAGCAATCAAAGGCAAGTGATATAATTGCTTGTTCTATTCAAGTTGATTCATTCACACTGACTGATAGGGATACAACAAGGAAGCAGCTACACTTGTAAGTCCTTCATTCTCTCAATGGACACCTTTCTAAATCATCATCTAGGTTACTAGCAATACATGGAACAAATCTGTCTGTGAAGGACAGCTGTATTAGATTTCTGCATGATCCAACATACACATTTCCATGTCCATTGTGTTTTTGAGCTGCTGTCTCTTTTTTGAGCTTTTTTGTAGCACTTTTGTACCCCTGTTGCTACAGTGCCTAATATTATTCAAGCATATTTGTACATATTTTCAACCATCTGGCAAGGGGAGCAAGAATGTGCATTCATATGCACAAATGTGTTTTACATCAAAAAAACATCTATGGACATGAGGAATCTCACCCCTGCATATATTAAAATGTGTGAATTTGCTCACTATGAGTCATATGATGCTCTCATATGTTTTTCTACTGAGCTGCTGACAAAATCACTTGTCATCACACCACAACACCTCCCATCACAGTTAGTTTTCACTGGGGATGATGGGTTATCTGTGGGTATATTGGCAGTAAGCACATATACAGGGATCACATTCAGCAAACTGGCACTCTCTCCTAAACCTATGCATTCACTGAGACCAGGAACCAATGTCCCACTGAAACCTGGGAGTGTGGATATGTTGTGAAGCCTCTTCAAATGGCATGCATTGAACTGGCCTCAAATGTTGTGATGAATGGCAAGTTGATGTATAAGAGCTTGGCTTGAGGAACTTAAGCTGATCCTCACATGTTTGCAAATAGCTGTCCTCATCTTGTATACATGTGACCAGATGGTGTATCTCAATGTTGAGATGAGAAATCTCCTCCTATGCCTGGTACATCTTAAAATAGAGGTCCATTGCACTGCAAGTTCCAGGTGTAGACTAAGGGAGTTGCAAAACATCTGCATGCACAGTGTATAGCAGATCAAAGTCAGCTAGGAATGTGTAGTCAATGACCTCCCACTTGAGTGTTTGCTAGGGAGGAGACATCACAGTGGCAATGGTTTTGTAAGTATTGAGAGCAGATCTGATGGCCACTGAGTGCATCTGTAATGCTTTCACAATGTGCTTGCATAGTTTATAACCTTGACAATGCAAGCAAGTGACACTTTACTGAGCCTTACCTGTCCCTACCCTGTTCATTTTTGTAAGTTCAAAAATACATGCTACAACCAGACCCTCCAGATGGTGTCATATATGGTATATGATCCATACCATGACAGATATACAGATAAGGAGTGATAAGGAAGGTCTTAGGCACCATACTGTTTCCTATCACCAAGTTACTCTACCTTTTTTCCTTTATTTTCTAGCTAGTTTCCTTTTCTTCATTCTTCACCCCTATTTCCCCTGTATCTTATTGTCTTCTGTAAGATTCTGTTTCTTTACATTTATTTGGCCAACATATTTTCTCAGAAGCCACTAGGAATATTAGTCAGCCTGTCATGTGACTGAGAAATACCTTGGTTTGTAAGGATTCAATTTGACTCATCATGTTTGGTCATGATTGGTTATGCTTTGTGTTAAGGTCATACTCTATAGGTATTGGATCTGAAGGGCTTTGGCCTCAGCTTGTACACTGTACCCCTTTCCCAAGTACTGCCCTGTATTTCAGAGTAATATACATAGCATATCCACTGGATGACTATCAAGTGTATCTGAAGGTCCAGTATAGAGAATCATGCCTCTGATTGTGTGATATGGTGCTTTCACTAGGGAGTACATGGCACACACTTGTAGGATCACTCTGGGTGCTATCTGCAGCTATTCCTATATGAGGCACAGCTTTCCCATGCAATGTGCGCCATGCATGCACACTTCCCGCACTTGAGCATCCTATAGTGCCAGCCATCCAGAAGCATCCATCCACTGTCCACCAAGTTCTCTAAGTGTATATATTCCCATTTCCCTTATTTGCATATTATTCCACCTTTATTTTTATCATGGACCCTTACTTATATATACCTTTACATACTTTACTTGGTAGTGCTTTGGCTCCACATGACAGCACTTAGGCACTATATATAAAGTGCCAGCAGTACTTACTAGAGGGGGGCTTTTTGGTTGACTGGACTTTGACCCACTATTTACCTAGCAGAACATAGTTGAAATCCATTCATTTACACTCTCTTGTTTTCTGCATACATGTGCACACATTCCTGCGCTTCACACAGCACACATATGTGTTCCCATGCCTTCATGCCTTGCGCACACCTGCACTTTCTCATGCCTCACATTGGCCGACCAGTAGCACCTTCAGCGCATACCACTAGACCCTTGCTGCACTCACTTCCTATTTAGGGTTGAATGCACTTGTCGTCTTAAGTATAGCAGACTAGGCAATGCATGACCTTACAATGATTATAGATACAGTCAGGAGCCATTGTTCATGCCTTGTTGTGTTATTGTCATATCCCATACATTTGCGCTTCTCATCTGAAGTTCCAGATGTCAGATCCGATCAGATCCGATCCACAGATCCATACCAGATCCATCATAATAAGCTTCTTCATTCATATCCTGTTCATATAATGTTAAACACTGCTTATTTCCTCCATTTAGTATATCTTCCCTTCTGGTATATCGGTTATGCTTACTTCTGGCTATGTTTACTGATCTGTTCACTTGTGATTAACTTCCAGCTTATGTTTGACTTCTAATAAGCATTGCTTATACATTGCAATACTTTGTGCATAGCCTTTCACTTAGTTCTATCATATATAAACTCTTGTATATGTCCTATAGCACCTCAGTTCGAATATCATCTTAGATTGTCCTCATTCTGCTATCTGGACTCGAGTCTTAACAACTCTTGTCACCCTCCGAGACTTAAGGATTGTATCTGATAGTCTAAATACATCTGCCTCTATCTTCAGATAGTCTACACTCTGTTAGTTTCTAGTCTTAGACTTGTCTAGACTAGCCTATATACTTCCATCCGATATCTGGATGCCATCCGGATAGAATACGATACTATTCCTTACCTTCAGATAGTATATGATACTATTCCTTATCTTTGGATAGGAATACGATACTTGTCTCTACATCCGGATACCATATGATAGTTGTCCAGACCTTCAGATATGCTACAGTAGCCATCCGGATCTTCAGATATGATACCTATAGTATTCTGAAATACAGGGCTATACTCAGGAAAGGGGCACAGAATATGAGCTGAGGCCGAAGCCCTTTTGGATCCGAACCTAATTGAGTATGACCTTAACAGTTGTTGTTTCTACACTGGACAACTATTGTATGATATAACTATTGTATGATATGTGAAGGTTTGGACTAGTATTATTTTACTATCTGAAATGTGTCTGGATATTGGAAGAGAGTATATAGGCTAGTCTAGACAAGTCTAGACTTAGAAACAACAGAGTATAGACTATCTGAAGATAGAGGCAGATATGTAGACTTATTGGATACAATCCTTAAGTCTTGGAGGTGACAAGAGCTTATTAGACTTGAGTCCAGAGGATGGAAGGAGAACAATCTAAGATGATATTTGAACTGAGGTACTACAGGACATATACAAGAGTTTATATATGAGAGAACTAACTGAAGGCTATGCACAAGGTATAAGTAATGTATAAGCAATGCTTATTACAAGTCAAAATGCAAGCTGGAAGTAAGAGTAACTGAAGCACTGGAAGGTAGAATATACTGAATGAAGGAAATAAGCTGTGTTTAATGTTATATGAACAGGATATGAATTAAAAAGCTCATCATATTGGATCTGAAGTAGATCTGTGCATCTGATCAGATCAGATCTTGGATCTGGAACTTCAGATGAGAAGCATAGAGATATGGGATATGACACTTTATAAGACTTGCAGTTGTATTTATAATCCACTTAGTAACAAGGATGAATCAACATACCTATGGACTTAGTTTGTAAGCACAATCTTACCAATCCATGTGATGACTCATGCCATCTTTTATCCATGCTTTGTAAAATTACACTTATTTAGTATCTACTTTGTAATTAAGCTGACTCAACACATCTTAAGGTTTGGTTTGTAAACACATTCTTACCAATCCCTGTTATGGATCATGCTTAGTAATATGGCCTCCAAAAAGGTATAAAAGGAGCTCATCTACACTCTTGAATAAAAGCTTTCCACTTTCACTCTTCTCTCAAATAGTGTGAGATAAAGTAAGATTTAAGTGCAGGCCAATCAAGAGCCTTGAAGTAAGATTAAGATATACATTCTCAGGTTATATACTACCTCACAGGGGTTGATTATATGACATAGTACAGCTATCTAGCTAAAGCTTTATATACTATTGGCCTCTCTCTTTTTCAGGAAGGGAGATATGATCCAGAAAATACTCAGTTAAGTACACACAGTACAGAAAGAACTCCAGAAACCAAGTAGCTATAATCTAATCAAGGAACAAGAAGAGGACATTTTAAATAAACCCTCCCAAGAACTCACACATTATCTACCACAAAGTAGAAAAGTTATAGACCATGTACTTATGGACTGGCAAGAAGTCTTATCCCATATAATTGTGTTGTCATTATATATGCATCGTACATAAGTGCTAAAGACTGCACATGGGTGCATACAATCTCTTGGAGGGGTGAGTATGACTGACTCAGAAGGGCTTTGGCCTCAGCTTGTATACTGTGCCCCTCACCTGAGTGCGGTGCCCTTAATTTTGGATAAAGTCCAATAAGGTCCAAATGAAGTCTGAAGGACTTCAGAGGCAGACAACTCTTGTGGAGCATCCAAAGGATTTCTGGATGAGCATGGGAACCATCTAGATGAGTGTGAGAAACTTCTGGATGAGTGTTGAAAACTCAGATGGAATTCCATCCACTTGATAGAAAGTGGGATAACTGCACATGTCAATCCTTAGTGAAGACATAGAGTGGAAATACTGCAAAGGATGCAGTCCAAGGCAGGAAGAGTGGTCCAGAGTTCCAGATAGGGGTTCTGGAGCGGACATGGACAGATATAGACTACTTTTAGGTAGAGACAGAGTTGGATAAAGATCAGAAGGTGTGTGAGTATCAGAAAGGCAAAACTTTGACCTAAGGATACAATCCATTAGGCCTAAGGTAGGATCATAAAATGGATGAAGTCTGGAAACATGGAAGAGCAGAGCTCTGGCCTAGGGAATCAATCCCTAGGCCTGAAGGATAGAGAAGGGATCCTTACAACACTAATGTGCGAGGACAAGAATGCTGCAAGACAATAATATTTGAACTGAGGATCTATCAAGATTTACAAGAGTTTATATACTGTAGGTACCTAATGGAATAATCAGAGGCAGTGTCCAAGGCTATGTACATTAGTGCAGTCAAAGGATAACAAATCAGTAAGCATAACAGATAGGTAAACAACCGAGTACCAGTAATAGACAAGCAGTGAAGATATCAGTTAAGTATAGAACTGATTATCCAGAAAGTAGAGAATCACCAAATAAAGGAATAGGCTGTGTTAACATTATATGGACAGGTAATGAATTAGAAAGCTTATCATATTGGATAGGAAGCAGATAGGCATATTGGATCAGATTGGATCAGATGGATAAGTGGTAGTTGGACAAGTGCAATAGTGGATGAGACTGGAAATGGTTATAGATGAAGTCTAGGAATCTAATCTAAGGATTAGTCCATAAATCTGACTATAAAATAGATCTGGAATCCAGGATATGACAATAAGACCCTTAAGTAGTAGGACAACAGTCTAGTGCCTGTTGGTACTTCCTATTAGCAACAAGCCTCCCTGCTTTCTGCCACTCAGCATCTTCTGGAACCCAGCATATGATAATCTCTAGTTTGCATTCTAGTACTTGTATGAGATTCAAGTTCCTCTCATATTCCTCAACAACATGATGTCATGTACTTTTGGCCTTGCATGTGGTTTGAACCTGGGTATCATAAGATGTGATGTTATTGTGGGTACCCAGTGAAAACATAGCCATTGCAGCATCAAGAGTAATGCTGCATGATGGAGACTTTAGTAGCACAAGATACATATGAAAAAAACTCACCTGCTTGCCTTCAGCTTGACTAACCTTTGCCAGTATTCCATTTGCAATGTTTTTTCTTCAGGCTCTCATGTCAAACCTTTCAGATAGACTTTTTCTTCATCCAGCCAACATTCAAACACACTGTCATCTGCAACTCCAAGATCTTGCATCATGTTTGGTAGCACAGCATTGCCATTTGCTAATATGTCAAGGGCTTGTTTATAGTTGTTGTACAAAAAAGTAGCTAGCATTGGGACCAAGGATGGTTGACAAAATGGGGACTGTTAGTGCTCACATATGTATGATAGATTGAGTACATACAAAGATTTGCATATACCTCAAAATCATTGTTGTGCTCACAATATGAGTCAATGGTTGGTGGTGGAATATGCTGACATAGTGTAGGAATGATGCAAGGGAGTTGGATTTTGAAAAAGTACACTTGCATGTTTCCAGGTCCTCAAGTCCCAGGCCTTTAATGTAAGTTGTGAGTGAAAAAAGCTGGTACAAATGTCTGTGCACTGTCTTCTTATTTGAGGTGTCTTATATAAAAGGGGTCAAAAGGCAATGACACCACAATTACACTTTTGATAAGACTAAATGCTGCCAAACAACCTCAAGTTCACGGTCTACAACTTTTCTTTTTTTGTGGTAGATAATGTGTCATTCATGGGAGGTTACCTGCTATACAGCCCAGTGGTGTTATTCTACTATGTGTGTTCTTGAGTTCTGCAATACAAGTCTAGCTTTATCTGGCAAGACAGATAATGTAGAGTATGTAGATATATATATATAGCCTTTCCTTTGAATAAGTAGGAAATATAGATAATTTTGGGTAAGTCTGTAGCCTGATTTGACTAGACAGAAAATAGCGAAATGTGTGTACTACATGCTAACTGGATGGTAGCAAATGCTGCTTAGTTTAACTGAGTTTTATATAACTAGTAGAAGAACTACAAGTTATATGACTTAAAAATATGATTATGCAGATAATCCAACAAAGGAATCTGTGGACACTGATAAATGGCTTGACTTAATACTTCTAGTCCTCTGAAACCATATGTCAGATGCACACTAGACAGTATATGTATAGTTAAGAAAAGAGTAAAATGATTTCAGAGCAAGTCTAGATACTTGGTCTGCACTTTCAGACTAACACAAAGAGTGTCAATTTCAGAGAAAGTGGAAGAAGGGGGGATTCTTTTTAACAGTAAAAGAAATTCTTATTTGTTGAGTGGAGAAGAGCCCTCCTTTTATACATGAGATAGGAGAAACTGTATAGTACCAAGAAATAAAGTTAGAAAGAGAAATGACATCAGAATTGTATTATAAATGACCTCATTGTGGAGCAATGTGGAGCATTTGTGGAGTATTTGTGGAGCCAGATGGAGCTAGGTGGAGCAGAACATTCTAGCATCCAATAACATCACTATAACATCATATGTGACATCAGAGAAACCAACAGAATGGGCCAGAACTATCTGTGGAGCCATATGACACCATTACGACATCATATCCTGCAGGTGCATTTTATGAAGCATCTGTATAAAGAAATAAGAGAAAAACATGGAGAAAATAAAGTAGGAATAATCAGAAAAGAAAATGAAGAAAAACATGGGCTTTTGATAGGGTTATTTGTAGGCTTTTAACTTTTCTACTTGGTTATTTATCAATTGGTTTAGTGAGCCTCCCAAGAACTCACACATTATCTACCACAAAAACTAGAAAAGTCATAGACTGTGTTAATCGAGGACTGGCAAGAAGTCTTATTCAAGTGTAATTGTGGTGTCATTTTACACACCCCTATTTAAGACCCTTGATTATTAAGACACTGGATGGCTATAGTAGTGTATCTGAAGGTAAGGATGAGTATTGTATATCTATCCAAAAACATGTCCAGATATTGGATGGGAGTATATAGACTAGAAACTAACAGAGTGTAGACTATCCAAAGATAGAGGTGGACATGTTAAACCTATCGGATACAATCCTTAAGTCTCAGAGGGTGATAAGAGTTTATTAGACTTGAGTCCAGATAGTGGAATGAGAACAATCTAAGATGATATTTGAACTGAGGTATTACAGAACATATACAGGAGTTTATATATGATAGAACTAAGTGAAAGGCTATGCACAAAGTATTACAATGTATAAGTAACACTTATTACAAGTCAAACATGGGCCGGAAGTTAATCACAGGTTAACAGATCAGTAAGCATAGCTGGAAGTAAGCATAACCAATATACCAGAAGGGACAATATACTGAATGGAGGAATTAAGCAGTGTTTAACATTATATGAATAGGATATGAATGAAGGAGCTTATCATAATGGATATGGAATGGATCTGTGGATTGGATCTGATTGGATCTGGGACTTCGGATGAGAAGTACAAATGTATAGGATATGACAGACCATGTCATTATGTGATTTCTTTATCACATAAGACTTTTCTTCAAATCACCATATTTTTGCATGATTGGAGCATGCAAAGCAAACTGTTGCACTTGAGTCTATATTCAAAGTACATTTTGTATAGTTCTGAAGGCTAAGCTAACAGACTATGGATTTGTGGGATCATATGTCATATACATGTTCTGCATGATTCCCATATCATGCAGGACAGCACATGTCTTTGGAACATGCCAACCAAGCAAGTGTAAGATGTATTTGGGAGTGGGGGTGTAGGGAAGGATGAGATGATGAGGTGTGTATACTTGTTGTTTTACAGAAGGGTTGGGGCAGGGAGGGGTTAGGATTAGAGTTTTGTTTTAGTTGTTGTAGGTAGCAAGAGTGCTAGATTTTGATGCTTTAAATGTGATGTGACTGGTTTTTTTATTTGGATCAAAAATGTACTATATAATATTCCAAATGATAGGAGTCATTGAACACTTGTTCCTTTCAACACTATACACCCCTAAGTCTTTTTACATACTATGTCTAGCTCATCTAATCTCCCCCTGTCTACCATACCTAATGCAACAAAAAACTCTCAGCATGAAGCCCCTACCTTCTGCTTGACACTGCTACACATAATATTATTTGCATTACCACCCCTTACCATAAGCCTACCACAACTATCTTAAACACTCAACACACCCCTTGTCAAATCCATCTCCATCTCTGTAGCCATCCTTATGACTCTCATATTTGCACAAGCCTTTGCAAAGCTTGCAAGGTTCAGGCACTCTGCTGGTGTGCTTTTTTAATCCATTAATTGATATGTTATCATTACATACTCCTTTATTGTACACTGGTGAGTGCACTATCTCCTACACTCACATCAAACACTTACATACTATTGCTGACTCAGCTTTGCCCTGGCAACTAGGAGCTGCATCTGCTATCACCATCAGTTGTATCCTTTACATCTTGGTGATAGTTATTGCAGATACCATCTTCTGGATTGTTGTGGCTTATGGGCACAGTGAGGAGGAGCTTGGATTGTATGCACAAGTGCAGGATAGGCTGGGTTAGTGTGGGCCCAGCTTTCCCTTCTAGGGCTTGGCTTATTTGCAGGTATGTATTTATTTAAATATAACTCAAAGTGCCTGCTGATGTTGTCATCTTCAGTTATCCAAGAGCTGTTTGCATGTCAAGAACCATCTACTCAGAGAGGTACTATGACTCCTCCAGTAAGTGTTATCTTAATGTCTATGATAATATTCACATTTTAATATATTTTTTCAGCTCTATGATGACACTGAATTACTCTACAGATCAAGTAACATAGACAATGTTTAAATTAGTATATATATAGCTGCAGCAGGCTGCAATGTCTTGCTACTAGATAACTTTATCATATGCAACATTATCTCATTCAGTTGGCTTGTGGTGTACAGAAGCTAGGATAAGTGAAGCTCTAGCTGCTGCATCTGCATGGGTGCCACTGGGCTGACTGTGTTCCTTTGTCCTTGCCACTGTGGATAACACAATAAGAAGACCACTGAAGGTAATCCTCTTTATGTTGGTCAAATGCTGCCTAGCTGCTATTCAACCTAAGGGCTTCTGGACTAGGCCCACAGCTCAGAGAAGATAGAATATAAACATCAAAGGTACTAGTCTCAGACTGCTACTGGGAACTAGTCAAGGAGTGTATTGTATTATGTAAGCACCAAAAATGCGGACATAACTAAATATGAGAACTATATAAAAATCCCTTAATATCAAGTTGGAGCCAACTTGATTACCACACCACAGTCATCCATCTCCGAGGATAGGGACCTATCAACTAGGTGAGAGAGAAACTAGGAGGGCAGGAAGGTACAATGTTTTCAACCCCACAAAAGGTCTTATTAGGGGGCTTGCTGCTACCTCAACCACTTGTCCATCCAGTGCTATTTAGAGATCTCCTTCCTGGACCTATGTTGATGGGAGTAGATAGTGCATACCCTAAAAAAATAAAGGGGCACATTGACACTCAAGACCCATTGATGGGGAAGTATATAGTTGAGAGGGTATGGTCCCAAGATAAGACACTTTTATCTTAGAGATGGTGAACCTTTAGAACACCATTCCCAGACAGAGGTGATAGACACAAGGACCTGCTTTAGACCTTTTGGTGGTTGGGATTTGGTCAGTATCCATGCAAGCAAGATGAATGCAGATGTGGAACCTATACCACTGGCTCCAGCTTTCCACAAGTTCCAGTGCAATGCTATGTTGAAATATTAGTGTGGAAAGTTGGGTGTCCAAACAGTGGTGTGGAACTTGCACATGAAATCATATAAGCAGAATTCACCTTATAACAAGCATACTAAGAAGGTAGTTGCCAGACTCTTACAGACTAGATGATGCTCACAGGGACAAATAATCAGTCTCACTGGGATTAAGGTCAACTGATGTGGCAGAGAAATTGTATATTAAAGCACAATAAAAGCAAAAGCAACAACAGCACCTACTAGTACAAAAAACTCTTAAAAGAAGTGCAAGAAATGATGCTAACTTGTATGTAGGACACCACATATAGTGATTCAGTGAACATATGAGTGGACCAAGGGAACTATTATTGAGGGTAACCTTGAATTGACACCCAATATTGTATCCACCACCTAAGCTGTCACCAAATATATCCAATAGCTTGGCAACAATAGCCAATGGATACTTTGCACTGTGAGGACATATGTCAAAATTAGAAGAAGAAGAAGAAGAAGAAAGTACATTACTTGCAGTTCTCCACTTTGCACCATATCTGCAAACCCATGATGGCAAACAGCCACAAAGACACCTGTTTTGTCACATATACCCCAGGCTTTCTTTGTCTTCATATTGTTCATATTTTCCAACAGCCTTCATATAAGTTATCTGCTGGTGTGTTCTGACAGATGGTTAATAACAACTAACTAAGGTATATTGATGACTCACCTTGTTGCCTGTTGCAGGAGGCAAGTCCCACATAAACTGATCTATGAAAGTATGAGAAAGGTAGTGGTTGTTGGTGAGTATCTGACCAGTAGGGAGTTTGCATGATATACTGAGAGTGTCAACATTGCCCAGAGATTGATGGAGGACTCATTTCAACAAATCATTTCTGTCCATAGCATACATCTTGAAGGTTAACTGCTCCTCATTAGCTAGCTTGTCTGATCATGCCAGACACATGTGTTTGAGATGCCAGTCAGGTGAGTCCTGTTGGAGTGCTTTTGCTACCATGGTGGCTACACATTGTTTGATTTGAAGGTATAAGTTGAACACAATAGAAAATTGTTATGACAAATGGTGGTGAAACTCAACCTGCATATGTTTAGTGAGTACAAAGGCTGAAAAGTGAGAAAATATACCCCATGTAAATCACATATAGTTTTCACAAATGCTTGAACCAAAAGATGAGGGCTCCTAAGATGTGCCACATGATACAGTTCAGAGGTTTTAGTAGTTATACCTGCTATCAGTGATATTAGAGAGCAAGGTAGAATGCCTTGACAGACAATGTCATATCCCAGATTCCAGACCTATCCTATAGTTGGATGTATGGACTAATCCTTAGATTAGGATGCTAGACTTCATCCATAACCAGTTCCAGTCTCATCCACTATCGCAATTGTCCAACTACCAACTACCGCTCATCCGTCCAATCTGATATATGGATCCAATCCAATATGCCTATCCACTCTGGATCCGATACAATAAGCTTTTTTATTCATTACCTGTCCATATAACATGAACACAGCCTATTCCTTTATCCAATATGCCTATCTGCTCTGGATCCGATATGATAAGCTTTCTTATTCATTACCTGTCCATATAATGTTAACACAGCCTACTCCCTTATTTGGTATTCTCTACCTTTCAGATAACCAGTTCTATACTTACCTGATATCTTCGCTACTTGTCTATTACCAGTACTTAGTGGTTTACCTATCTGTTATGCTTACTGATCTGTTATCCTTTGACTGCACTGATGTACATAGCCTTGGACACTGCCTCCGATTATTCCATTAGCTACCTACAGTATATAAACTCTTGTACATCTTGATAGATCCTCAGTTTGAATATTACAGTCTTGCAACATTCTTGTCCTCACACATTAGTGTTGTAAGGACCCCTTCTCTATCATTTGGGCCTAGGGATTGATTCCCTAGGCCAGAGCTCCACTCTTCCGTGTTTCCGGACATTGTCCATTTCCGAATCCTACCTCAAGCCTAAAGGATTGTATCCTTAGGTTGAAGTCTTGTCTTTCCGATACTTACACTCCTTCCAATCCTTATCCAACTCCATCTCTACCCAAGGGTAGTCTATATCCATCCGCATCCACTCCGGAACCCCTATCCAGAACTCTGGACCACTCTTCCTGCCTTGGACTATTTCCATTGCAGTATTTCCACCCTATGTCTTTACTAAGGATTGATATGTGCGGTTATTCCACTTTCTATCAAGTAGATGGAACTCCATCCAAGTTTCTGATACTTGTCTGGAAGTTTCCCACACTCATCCGGACAGTTCCCACGCTCATCCAGAAGTCCTTTGGATGCTCCACCAGAGTTGTCTGCCTCCAAAGTCCTACAGACTTTGTTAGGACCTTATTGGACTTTATCTGAAATTAAGGGCACTGTACTCAGGTGAGGGGCACAGCATACGAGCTGAGGCCAAAGCCCTTCTGAGTCAGTGGTACTCACCCCTCTGAGAGATTGTATGCACCGGCATGCCATGGTCTTTAACAGACAAGTGCAGAGGCAACAGTATGGTCTGCAGAAGATAATTTAAGTATCACTTTCTCAGCAACTGCACATGCATATTAGATAATGTGATCATCAAAGCAATCAGTGTCACTCACAAAGAGCATCTGCAACAGTTATTACCCACTTACTGCCCTCATCAAGCTCTTTATTGTGACACTGATCAAAAAAGCTATGGTGCCCCATCTTAGATTTTTCTAAGCTCCAGACAAGGTATGCATTAGTCATTGCAGGGATCTGTTTGGTAAAAGCTTTGTTCCTCCACAGAACATGATCCCAATGAGTGCAATTCTTGACACATACCCCTTGAGTACCATTCTTTCTATTTACAAAGGTATTTGTAAGTAGCTGCTTAGTACAATTAGACAAATGCTCACATTCTCCAGACATCTCCCAGAACATCCCTTGCAAGGTCACTAAACTCACTGCCAACATGACTAATTGGAAGTGATTCAGTGCCATTCCAAATGTCTCTGAAATTGAAGTCCTCTATATCCTTCTTGAAGTTAGAAAGAAGAGTGGGGTCATCTCTAAGTACTTCAAGAGTTTGATGCTCATCAACAGTCATTGCTTTACAGAAGGTAGGTACTTTGGTTTCAATATTCTATAGCCACTTTAGATATAAAAATACTTGCCTTGCAGATGAGTTTCTCTGTGCTCCTTATAGCCAGCTGCTTGCTAGACCAGCATCCTATGTTTGACTATCTTCAAGATGGAGTTAGTGGAGAGTTCATTCTTGTCCCTCAAGGTTTAAATGGACCTCAGGGACAAGTTAATGTGAATTTATCATTTCCCAGAATCTCCCATATTTCAGAGAAAAGTCTGATATGCCAGGTATGATTTTATGAGCAAAGATTTCTCTATGTGTGACTAATCATTGTGACATCTGCAAGCTTTCATATCATACTCAGTTCCAAGTATCATCAATCACTTCCTTGTTCAAATCTACAATATCCCGCATTTCCTCACCATCTGCTGTCACCCACACTGACCATGTCCAAGACCTGCAACATTTACTTGAAGGCATGACTCTGTCAGGTATGTAAATCCCTCTCTGCCAAATCAACTATATGTTCATGGTCAAGAACTTAGGCTCATCATTGGACATGATTACTTGGAAGTGGAAGACTACAGATGTTACAAACTGGGATAGGTTCTAAACAACCAGACTCAAAAGAGAGCCTTCAGGGTTGAGTCAAGTCGAACAATGCAACGACAATGAAGTCTACTTGCGAAGTTATCAGCTAACAGCAAGATGCTATCTTGGAGCTAGGTTCAAGGTTTCAGACTGACGAAGAGGAGTGCCCTAAGTCAGAGATTGGTTCAGATGACTAAGCTTGGAGAGCTTAGACGAAGGAAGTCAAGTATCAGGTAAAACCCAGTAAGATTAAAGTAGAGAACTACATAGTACAAAGGCGCGTATTTATAGGGAATCCTAGGAGAGATTTAGGGCAAGTACAAAGTTAAAAGACAACCGCCTAATTAGGTATGTATGCGTCAGAAACAGTAAGCAATTCAAGAAAGGAAACTTCAGTCATCTAGTGATGGCGGCAGTAAGCGGTTGTGATGTAATACAATGGTAAAGAAGGCGCGAAAATGAGTAGGGGCTAAGCATACTGTAACAACAGAAGAAACCATTACATCACATCAATCATCGCAGTCTCACTCCTCCCATGGCAGCCAACTGACACCTGTGTCTGTTTTAGGGCATCACAATGTCCCATCTGATCTATTAGCCAGCTTGTCTACACAAGGATCTTCAAACACAGATCCAGTACAACCAGCTCTACAGTTTCCCTCCTATATCCCAGTGTCACAAACACCTCCTAGAGTTCCTAAATCTCCCTTTACAATTCCATTAGCACCCACCACATGTATTACTCCTATGACAGAAGATGAAGATATGTTCTATAATTGTCTTTTAATAAGATAAGATTAGATAACATCACATCATATCACATGTTTCAGAACATTCTATGACATCACTACTATATTTAGTTTCAGGTACATCATATGATTCTCATTCTATCAATGATTGGCTTGTAGTTAGGACTCAGTTTCAATCTCAGTTTCAATTAGTGTATATAGTTAGTTTATTGTAGTCGTAGTCAGTAGTTCTTTAGTTCAAACCTCTTGTGTATTCATCATTGAATCAACCCAAGATATACTTGCTCCTTGTCCTCTTGTGATAACCTTGTGTTTAAGTCCTAGTCTCTGCCCTAGCATTCATTTGTTTAGTGGGTTGTGACACTTAGTGGTTCCCACACTCAGCAAGATCCTACCACCACATGTAGGTCTGATACCAGAAGGCTTTTGGGTGATCACAGTTGGGCAGAAGGTGAGGATATTCTATCATTGGTAGGTACCATCACTCATTTATTTCAAATTATATTGACCATCATTGAAGGGCTGATGTTGCTGAATGCACAAATTTTGTTAGTAGCAATGTTCAAAAAAGGTTCCCTTCATTCCAGAAGGCCCATGAAGTATACACAGCCAAGTATAATGAAGGTAGAGTGCATGCAGTTCCTACTCCAGGTGGCCCTTTCTGGCCCTCCAATTGATCCCCAACACTATCCTCAGACTCAGATGATCTGTAATCCCAAGTTGAAGACTGGGAGCATAGCATCAGCAAGCTCAATATTTAGATACATTCATAGTTCCTTCACTAGTGTATTTACAGTACTTGTACCAACTTTGTGCAATCTAAATGTCAAATGATTATCAGTGGACATAATGTGTACATTGGTCTCTGCATGATTGTACATGCAATGTAACATTGTCTCCCTCACATTACCTTCACCTTCAATCCAACTTGTTCAAGCTGGATGGTCAATCACAAACAGTTTCCATTGTGGCTGGCATATGTAACAACATTCAATGGATCTCAAGGCTTGACATTACAGAAAATAGTACTGGACTTATGACACTCCAAATGCCACTTCAATCAAGTGTGTGATATACATCATCAAGTGCGCAATACACATTGAGGAGTGCACAATATACATCATTGAGTGCGCGATATGAAAGGTTGAAACATCAATATTAATATCATGAGTTTTGAAGGCAAAAATTTTTTTAACCAAACCAAGCCTTGAATCTTCTTAAAGCCTGGCCACTAGTAAAGTAAATGGTGTATTGCTAATATTAAGGGAGTGCACTATATGCAGCAACAAAACTTGATGATCCATGATGATAACTATTGTACTAGGAAAGATATTAAGTAGATCACAGTAGGGCATGGGAGATTAAACAGAAATATTCACGTTGCTGATGAAATAATTCTCAGACCAGGGATTGATATGAGGAGGGGCAGATGGACTATCAGGGTCATGAATACCCTGTAAGATTATATCAGATGGTTAAGGCTCGATAAAATCAGGTGGCATGGCAACACAATGAAGACCTGAAAACTGGAACTGCATAGACAGCAAATCAGTGGTGCCAAAATGAGATGCCTTAACAACTTGACCTGGCCTCTGCCATGGCACTGAAAAAGGGCTGGAAGGGACCATATTTCTTTCTGGTGTCTGCAGTACCAGGGACAGCTGTCGAATGACATCAGGAAGTTCATCAATATCTGCATTGGAACTTTTTAGAAAAACTAAATTTTGAGTAAGTAGAAGAAATGATGTTTAAATATTACAAACTCACATTTCTTAGGCTGCAAGGCTGCACTTGATGCTTCAAGATCTAATGCCAAGTCCTCTCATTTCACTGTGATGGGGCCTATCAGGATAATGAATAAGTAACAATATGTTTTGTGAACTGTGTAATGCGCACCTTTCATTTTTTTTGTAGCTGGTTTGTATTCAGTGTCAGAGAGAACCTCAATGGATAGTGATGATTGTCGTCCACATTTGAACCATGCAGCTGCTAGCAAATGGGTGAGAAAGTTAGATAATATGTACCAAACAATAAGTAAATGAATAAACTTACCTGCATGTGTTAACATCATTGGTTTTGCCTCAAAACTTGAAGCATCATCAGAATCAAGAAACATCTCATTGTCCTCCATCTCTCAATATTCAGGATCCCACGATGCATAGATATGTTCTGGAATTCTTTGCCACAATGCTGAAAACATTGATATTAATATCAGGAAACTATATAAACAGGCTCCTTACCTATGATAATACTGCCATCCTTTACAGAGCACTCTGGTCTGCCTTGGAATTGTGCAAGATCACTGCCCCTGCCTCTTCACAAACTGTGAGAAATGTTCTCAAGGCAGTAACAAAGAAGAAAAAGCCTCTTCTCTCTATCCAACATAGGCAGAGAAGACTAGCCTTTGCCTTAGCTCATCAACACTGGACTGTAGAGGACTGGAAGTGTGTTATATGGTCAGATGAGACCAAAATCAATAGGATTGGGTCAGATAGGAAGGTATATGTATAGAAAAAGAAGGGAGATGGCCTAACAGACAGAGAGGTTAATGGGACTGTCAAGTTTGGAGGAGGTTCTTTAATGGTATGGGGCTGTATGGGATGGAATGGTGTGGGAATGCTTGCTGAGGTTGAGGGG
>Ga0310811_10001690_pt1 | contig 27499 bp, 24 predicted proteins | sample YCmetagenome_FD_207642 | JGI IMG/M metagenome (GOLD analysis project Ga0310811, IMG submission 207642) | Soil microbial communities from experimental microcosm in Duke University, North Carolina, United States - YC | ecosystem: Engineered > Artificial ecosystem > Soil microcosm > Unclassified ... | reverse complement strand
CGTACGCGGCCAGGTCCTCTCGCGCACCGCGCGGACGGACGGCTGATACGGGGTCTCAGTCGCCCGGGCAGGTTCCGCCGGTCCGGGCCCGCGAAATAGGGCGAGAGAGGCACCGGGCTGACCGCGTTCGCGGCGGCCAGGTCGCCGCGGGCGAGCGCCTGGAACACCGGGCCGCTCAGCTGCACGATGCGGATGTCCGGCCGGGGACCTCGGCCGGCGGACTCCGCGGCGGGCCGCTCGGCGTTCAGGAGGTCGTGCCGTCGGCGTTGATGATGGAGAAACCGGCGTAGGCGGCCAGCGCCCCGGGGATCCGGATCGAGCCGTCAGCCTGCTGGTTCTGCTCCACCAGCGCCACCAGGGTCCGGCCGATCGGCAGGCCGGAGGCGTTGAGCGAGGCGACCGCGCCGCGTTTGCCGTCCTTGGCCTTGCCGCGGATGCCGGCGCGCCGGGTCTGGAAGGTGCCGGTGTCCGAGGCGCTGGAGATCTCCCGGTAGGTCCGCTGGCTGGGCATCCACACCTCGATGTCGTAGGTGATCTGTGCCGAGAAGCCGATGTCGCCGGCCGGCAGCTTGATCACCCGGTACGCGAGGCCGAGTTCGCGCAGCGGCACCTCCGCGTGACTGAGGATCTCCTCCAGCGCCTCGCGGGACTTCTCGGCGTCGACGAACTGGACGAGTTCGACCTTGGAGAACTCGTGCTGCCGGATGAGCCCGCGGGTGTCGCGCCCGTAGGAGCCCGCCTCCGAGCGGAAGCACGGTGTGTGCGCGGTGTAGCGCAGCGGCAGCTCGTCCAGGCTGAGGATCTCGCCGGCGTGCAGGTTGACCAGCGGCACCTCGGCGGTCGGGATGAGGAACAGCTCGCGGTCGGCGACCGCGGTGCGGAACAGGTCTTCCTCGAACTTCGGCAGCTGGCCGGTGCCCGTCATCGTCTGGCGCGTCACCAGTGACGGAAGGGAGAACTCGGTGTAGCCGTGCTCGCGCGTGTGCACGTCGAGGAAGAACTGCGCGAGCGCCCGCTGGAGCCGCGCGCCGGCGCCCTTGAACACCGCGAAGCGCGGGCCGGACAGCTTGGTCGCGCGGGTCAGGTCGAGGAACCCGGCGCGCTCGCCGAGGTCCACGTGGTCCAACGGCTCGAAGTCGAACTCCGGCACCGTGCCCCAGCTGCGCACCTGCTCGGCGTACTCCTCGGTGGCGCCGTCGGGCAGCTCGTCGAGCGGCAGGTTCGGGATGCTCAGCAGGAACTCGTTCAGCTCCGCTTCGACCTGGCGCTGCTCCTCCTCCAGCTCGCCGATGCGGATCTTGAGCTGGCGTGCCTGTTCGCGCAGGTCGGCGATTTCGTCGCCGCGGCGCGCGGCGGCCTGCACCTCCGCCGCGGCCTTCTTGGACCGGGCGCGGGCCTGGTCGCCCTCGGTGATGACCTCGGATCGCCTGCTGACCAGTTTGCCGAGGCGGTCGGTGTCCAGCACATACCCGCGGCGGCGCAGCTTCGCGGCGGCGTCGACCTCCGGGTCCAGCAACAGGCGAGGGTCATGCATACAGCGAGGGTAGCCATCGGCTCCACGCGATTTTCCGGGTGCCCGTCCAAACCGGGCACGGGCCCCTCTCGCCCGTCGCGCCTTACTCCACCCGTAGGTTCGCCGTGGTGAAATCCGCTGCCGCCCGCCGGCGAGCCGGGTGGTTTCAGCCAAGGGGGGTGCGGTGAAGGGAAGACACGTCGCGCTGGTTGCCGTCGCGGGCCTGGTGAGCGGGTGCACGACCACCATTCCGGGGACGGCGCTACCGGTGCCGGGACCGATCGCGGCGTCGACCGATCCGTGTGCCCTGCTCACCGACGCCGAGGCGGCCCAGCTCGGGTTGCGGGGCCCGGGCGCGCCGAAGGCGGCCGAGCCGCAGTACCGGACTCCGCCGAGCTGTACCTGGTCGTCGTCGAACCCGGATGCCTCCTACGACGGCGCGCTGCAGGCGTTCTACAGCACCGACATCCCGATCGGGTCGTACTACTCGACGCAGCCGAACGGGCAGGAGCAGCTCGGCGGGGTGACCTGGCAGGTGTATCCGAGCGCGATCGGCGACTTCATCTGCGATCTCGCGGTGCAGCTCTCGCCGAACTCGTTCGTCGCGCTGTCGAGCCAGGATCTCGCGGACACCTCGAAAGCCTGCGCTATCGCGGAGAAGGCGGCGCCGGTGGTGGCCAAGCACCTGCCCCGGTGACCGCCGCGGGGAGCCGGTTCAGGCTTTCGTCACGAGTTCGGCCACGTGTTTCGCGATCTCCAGCGAGCTGGTCGCCGCGGGCGAAGGCGCGTTGAGGACGTGGACCTGGTGCGGCGCGGTCTCGATGAGGAAGTCGTCGACCAGCGAGCCGTCGGGCAGCAGTGCCTGCGCGCGCACCCCGGAGCCGTGCCGCTCGATGTCGTCCGGGCCGATGGCGGGCACCAGGCGGGCGAGGCTCGCCGCGAACCGGCGCCGGGAAAGCGATCGCCGCACTTCGTCCAGACCGGTGGGATAGGCGTACTTGCGCGCCAGGTTCCAGCTTCCCGGGAATCCGGCCACCTCGGCCAGATCCGCCGGTGAGACGTCGCGCCAGCGGTAGCCCTCGCGTCGCAGGGCCAGCACCGCGTTCGGCCCGGCGTGCACGCTGCCGTCGAGCATCCGCGTCAGGTGCACACCCAGGAAGGGCAGCGAGGGCTCCGGCACCGGGTAGATCAGCCCACGGACGAGCTGTCGCCGCTGCGGCCGCAGTGCGTAGTACTCGCCGCGGAAGGGCACGATGCGCGCTCGCGGGGTGATTCCGGCCAGCCGCGCGACCCGGTCGGAGTGCAGGCCGGCGCAGTTCACCAGCAGATCGGCACGCAGTACCTGGTCTCCGGTCGCGACCTCGACACCGCCGCGGGTGCGGATTCCGCGCGCGGGCGTGTCCAGCCGCAGGTCCGCGCCGCGTTCGGTGAGCAGGCGGACCAGCGCCCGGCACACGCCGGGAAAGTCGATGATGCCGGTGGACTCCACGCGCAGGGCCCGCACACAGGACACCTCGGGCTCGTATTCGAGCGCTTCCTCGCGGCTGATCAGCTTCGCCGGGACGCCGTTGGCCTCGGCCCGCCGGGCGAGTTCGGCGAGCGCGGGCAGTTCACGCTTCTCGGTCGCGACGACGAGCTTCCCGCAGACCTCGACGCCCACCCCGTGCTCGCGTGCGAAGTCCACAATGGACCGGTTTCCGGCCACGGACATCCTGGCCTTCGCCGAACCAGGCTTGTAGTAGAGCCCCGCGTGCACGACGTTGGAGTTGTGCCCGGTCTGGTGTGCGGCCCAGCGATCTTCCTTTTCCAGCACCGTGACCGCCGTGCCACGCCGGGTGAGTTCCCAGGCCACGGCGAGCCCGACGATCCCGCCTCCGATCACCACAACCCGCTTGGCCACGAGGGCACCTTGCCACAAAAACCGCCGTCGCGGGAGTCGCGCCGGGGGCGGCCGGGGCTGTTCGGACGCGGATGTCGGCGAAGGTAGCCCATTGGTGCGCCGATCGCCTCACGTACGCTGCGCGGGATGTCCGAACACTTTCCGCCGAGACGGCCGGCCGCGGGCGGCGAGGGGTTCGCTCCGGTCACGGCGGTATTCGGCCGGCGAGCCCACCGGTGACCATGCGCATCGCGGTCGTCGACGACCTCTTCCCGCCGGGCGAGGAAGCCGCGCGGATGCCCACCGCACTCGCCAGGCGCTACGCCGCCGAGGGGCACGACGTCCTCGTACTCGGCGCCGCTCGCCGGGGCGCACGCGGCGAAGACGGCCGGGACGGGTTCCGTGTCGTCCGGCTGCCCGCGATCGCCGCGCGCAGGACCGGACCTTCCGGCGGTTTCGACCTGAGCTTGCGGGCGCTGCTCCCGGGAAACAAGCGTCGGGTGGCGCGGCTGCTCGGCGAGTTCCGGCCGGACGTGCTGCATCTGCACGGCCAGTTTTCCGACTTGTCCTGGCTGGCGGGCCGGTACGCGCGAGAACACCGTGTTCCGACGCTGTTCAGCATCAACGCCTTCAACGTGCGCGACAAGAAGTTCTGCGCGATGTTGCTCCGGTTGCTGGACGCTTTCGTGGTCAAGCGAATCCTGGCGCGACTCGACGCGCGTTTCGTCGCCGGAGACAAACAAGGCCTGGCTCACTGCGCACGCCGGTACGGCATCGCGGACCAGGATGTCGAGTGTTTCCCGATCGCCGTCGACGCCGGGCGGTATGACCTGCCGCCCACCCGCAACATCCGGGCCGAGCAGGCGATCGGCGACGGGCCGCTGATCGTTTCGATGGGGCATGTGGTGCCCTCGCGCAACCGGCTTCCGTTGGTGGAGGCCATGCCGGCGATCCTGGACCGGCATCCACGGACACGGGTGCTGGTCGTGGGCGCGGTCTATGACGACTCGTTCGTCGAGCGAGCCGAGGAACTGGGCGTCCGGCATGCCCTCTCGGTGCGCGGAGCGGTGCCCAAAGAGGACATTCCGGCGTATTTCGCCGCGGCCGACATCGTCGCGCAGGATCTGAACGGCGGCTGCGGCACGGCCTCGCTGGCCGCGATGCTGTCCGCGACGCCGACGATCGTTTCGGTCGGCGAGGACAACTTCCCCGGCATCGTGCTCCGCGACGGCGTGAACATGCTGCTGGTGCCGCCCGACAACGCGGAGGCGGTCGCCGCGACGGTGCTCGACCTGCTCGCCGATCCGGCCCGCGCGGCGTGGATCGCCCGGCGGCAGAGCGAAACCGCCCGCCGCCATTTCACCCTTGGCGTGGTCGCCGACCGACACCTGCTGGCACTGGAAAAGCTGGTGGCGGGCAACGCCTTCCGGCCGTGAACGCGCGGCTCAGCGCGGCGCGAGCACCTCGTCGATGACGCTGTGGGCGGGCAGGATGGACTCCCGCTCGGCGGCGGCGTCGCCGATGCCTTCGACGAGGTCGAGGAAATGGTCCAACTGGGCCGCCAGCGGTTCGCGGGCGGAGACGAGCTCCGGGATTTCGAGGACGGCCTGCTGGCGGTAGCGCATCCCGTCGGGGTTCGCGGTCTCCTGGGAGATGTCCCGGAAGATGGTGACGTCCCGGCGCACCAGGTCCACCTCGATCATCCGGTCCAGCTCGGCGAGCACGAGCGAGTGCACCTTCCGGTGGCCGAGCCTGGATGCCGAAACCGCGGCCAGCCCGCAGGGGAACGACAGCACCGCCTCGGCCGCGTCCTCGGCGCCGCCGGCCGAATACGGATGGAAGTGTCCGGTGCCCGAGCTGACACCCGATGGCGGGCCGCCGAAGAACCGGATCGCGATGTCGACGTCGTGCACCAGCAGGTCCCAGGCCACCCCGGTCCGGACCGCCGGCGCATAGGGGCGGTGCCGCCGAGCCATCAGGTGGACCGGCTCGTCGGCCAGCGCCAGCGCCGTCAGCACCGCCGGGTTGAACCGCTCGGGGAAGGAGCACATCACCGGAACGTCGAGCGACGCCGAAAGCGCGATGATCTCCGTGGTGGCGCGCAGGCTCCCGGTGACCGGCTTTTCCACCAGCAAGGGCTTCCCCCGCGACAGGATTTCCGCGGCCAGCTCCTGCCGCGCGCCGGTGGCCGATGCGAGCACCACGGCGTCCACATCGGACAGTTCGGGCAGCTCGGGTGTCCACTGTGCACCGAAGTGGTCCGCGCAGGAGCGGCCGGCCGCCGCCCGGGGGTCGACCACGCGGACCAGTTTCGCCCGGTCGCTGGTGGCGAGCGACCGGGCGTGCCGCGCGCCGGTGGCGCCGGTGCCGACCAGTGCGATCCGGTGCCTCATGCGCCGAGCGCCTCTCTGACCTCGTCGACCACGATGTCCACATCGGACTCCCGCAGCGCGGGATGCACCGGCAGGGACAGCGTCTGGTCGGTGAGCGCGGCCGCCACCGGGAATTCGGCCGGTGACACCGGAGCCAGGCCCGGGTGCCCGCGGAAGCAGTCGTGGTCGAAGGCCAGCCTCGGGTAGAAGGTTCCGGTGCCGATCCCGCGGGCGGCGAGCTCGGTCGCGAGCTCGTCCCGCGACAGCATCGCGTTCGCGCCGACCAGCACCGTGTAGCGGTTCCAGACGTGTTCGCGGCCGGGCAGCACACAGGGCACGGTCAGTCCCGGGGTGCCGGCCAGCCCGATGGTGAGCCGGCGGGCGTTGCGCCGGCGCGCGGCGATCCGGCCGTCCAGTCCGGCCAGCTGCGGAAGGCCGATCGCCGCATGCAGTTCGGGCATGCGGTTCCCGTGGCCCGGCACCCCGTAGCGGTACCCGGTGTGCACGCCCTGATCGCGCAGCAGGCGCAACCGGGCGGCCAGCTCACCGTCGTCGCAGGTGACAACGCCGCCATCGCCGGTCGTGATGTTCTTCGCGGTGTCGAGCGAGAAGCACCCCAGGCCGTGCGAACCGGCCGGCCTGCCGCCGAACGCCGCGCCGATGGCCTGCCCGGCCGCCTCGACCAGGCGCAAGCCGTGTTCTTCGGCCAGCGGGGCGAGCTTGCCGAGGTCGGCGGTCTGCCCGTAGAGGTGCGCCGCCAGGAGCACCTTCGTGCGCGGGCCGATGACCGCCGCGGCCGCGTCGGGGTCGAGCGCGAAGTCGTCGCGTGAGATGTCGGCGAACCGCACCGTGACACCCGCTTCGAGGATCGCGCTCAGCATTCTCACGGAGGTGAACGGCGAGAGAACGACCTCGTCACCGGCGTGCAGATCGAGTGCCCGGAGCGCGGCCACCAAAGCGGCCGGGCCGCTGTTCACCGCGACCGCGTGGGCCGTCCCGGCGATTCTTGCGAAGGCGTCTTCAAAGCGCGTGACCATCGGCCCCTGCTCGAGCGAGCCCGAGCGGAGCACCTCGGCTACCAGCGACTCTGCGTCGCGGACATCGACCACGGTAAACGGAATCATGTGGCTGTGCTCTTTCTGTGCTTTTTTCGAAACGCGCCCACGAGTGGCTCTCGGTAAAGTGGATTGCCGGTATCGTCCAAGAACGGAACAGCGTGGTAAATCAGATCCACCCGACCGTGGTAACCGTTGCGGGTGCCGGACTCGGCGCCCACCATCTCGTCGCCGATGGCGCCCGATCGTGCGTGCCCGCCGGTCTCGCGGCGCCCGGCGAGCAGCGGAGCCGCCCGCGCGTCATGCGGATCGCGCGCGGCTGCGTGCTCGGGGACTCGGTCACGCGGGCCTCCAACATGGTGCTCGGCGTGGACTCGCCGAGGCCAAGTTCGGCGGGGTCGGAGCATGGCTCAAGGGCACGGCGGCAGTTCCACCCGATGGGTTGATGGACTCCGTGCGGCCTGCCCTCTCTAGGTTGGTGAAGGCGGTGGGAAAAGACCGAAGGGACTCGAGCGTGCACGAGAAGTCGTCGGGAGCCCCCGCAACCATGACACTGCTCGGCGAAGGCGCCCGCCTGATCGACCCTGCCTCGGGCCGGATCCTCCAGGGCACCGCACTGATCGCCGAGGTCGCCCGGGAAGCCGACGCCCTCGCCGCGCTGCCCTCGGGCATCCTGTTCGTGCGGACGGCGATCGATCTGCGCAGCGTGCTGCGGTACCTGGGCGCGTTCGAGTCCGCGCGGGCGGTCGCCCTGATCGATTCGACGCTGCCCGCCGAAACGGTGCACCGGCTGGTCGAACGGTTCCGTCCGGCGGCGCTGCTCGGTGCGCCCGACGCGCGGCCACCGGTGGGCTACGGCGCGAACGACGGGCACTGGGTGCGCGCCGAAGGCGACTGTGCCACCGACATCCATCCCGATCTCGCCGTCCTGTTGCTGACCAGCGGTTCCACCGGAAATCCCCGGCTGGTCCGGCTTTCCCGCCAGGCGATCCTGAGCAACGCGCGGGCCATCGCCGAGGTGTTGCTGCTCGGCGCCGACGAGGTGGCCCCGACAAGCCTGCCGCTGCACTACAGCTACGGCCTTTCCGTGCTCAACTCGCACCTCGTCCGGGGCGCGACCGTCGTCATTGAGCCATCCGGGCTACTCGGGCGTGGTTTCTGGGAAACCGTTGCCGAGCACGGCTGCACCAGCCTGGCCGCGGTGCCCTACCACTACGAGGTGTTGCGCCGGCTGGATTTCGATCCCGCGCGCTACCCGCGTCTTCGCACGCTCACGCAGGCCGGCGGCAGGCTGCGGGCCGAGCTGATCAACCAGTTCGACGCCAGGATGCGTGTCGTCGGCGGGCGGCTGTATGTGATGTACGGGCAGACCGAGGCCGCGCCGCGGATGTCCACACTGCCCGCCGAACGGCTCGCCGAGAAGTCCGGCTCAGTCGGGCCCGCGTTGCCCGGCGGCACGTTCAGCATCCGGCACAACGACGGCTCGGAGACCACGCACCCGAAGATCACCGGCGAGGTGGTCTACCGCGGGCCGAACGTGATGATGGGCTACGCCGAGCACGAAACCCAGCTGGCGCTGGGCGATGAGGTCGGCGGCGTGCTGTCCACCGGCGATCTCGGCTACCTCGACGAGGAGGGCTTCCTGTTCGTCGCGGGCCGGCTCAAGCGGATCGGGCAGGTCTTCGGCAACCGGATCAGCCTGGACGACCTGGAGCAGGCCGTCCGTGCCACCGGGCTCGGGATCGACGTGGTCGCCGCGGTCCCGGGCGACGACAAGGTGGTGCTCTTCGCCGAGGGCGCGGGCAGCGGCGTCTGCAAGCTGGCTTCCCGTGCGCTGGCCGACCGGTTGCACCTGCACCGGTCCGGCTTCGACGTCCGTCCCATCGCCGCGATTCCGCTGCTGAGCAGCGGAAAGATCGACTACCAGGGCCTGGTCGAGCAGGTCTGAACCGGTGTGTCCGCGGTGCGCCGCGGAAACCACGAACGGCGACGTGCCGTCGTCAGGAACGCACCGAACTCAGGAAACGATTTCCCTTCGTGAGCGATACTTTCTGGCAGAGGTTCTGCCAGGGGTTGCCAGGGGTTGCGCTGTCATGGAGGGCGGGCGCGAGGTGGCGGGTCGAGAGAAGGCTTTGCTGCTGCTCATCCTCGCGTTCGCCCTGATCCAGCAGCTGTTGTTCGCCACGACGCCGGATGCCGCGTTCGTCACCTTCCGGTACGCGGACAACATCGCCGCCGGGCACGGCGCGGTGTACAACCTCGGCGAGCGGGTCGAAGGCCCGGCCAACTTCCTGTGGCTGGTGCTCGTGACCCTGCCGAAGGCCTTGTTCGGCGTCGGCGTCGCGCAGGGCGCGATGGTGCTCAGCACCGCCTGCGTGCTGGGGTGCGTGCTCGTCGTGCATCGGCTCGGTGGCCGGTACGGGCTGCTCGCCGCGGCACTCACCGCCGGTGTCGGCGGCTGGGCGGCGGCCGGGCTCGCCGGCACGGAACTGGACCTGTTCGTGCTGCTCCTGCTGGCCACGGCCTACGCGCTGTCGACGGGGCATCCCGTGGTGACCGGCGTCCTCGCGGCACTGGCCGTGATGACCAGGCCGGAGGGACTGTTCTTCGCGGCGGCCGCGCTGTGCTGGCTCGCGGTGGGCGCGGCGCGCGGGCAGCGCAGCTGGTGGGCGCCGGCCGCCTGCCTGCTCGGCGGGCTGGTCTTCGTGGTGCCGTGGCTGGTCTGGCGTGCCACCTACTACGACCAGTCGCTGGTCAGCCGGCCCATGGTGGCGGTGACGGCGTCGTCGTACGGCTTCCTGCTCGCCGCGCTGCTGGCGGTGGTCATCGCCCGGGTCTGCGCGTCCCGCGTCCGGCCGTCGCCGACGCCACGCCGTCGCCCGTTCCTGGTGGCCGCCATCACGCTCACCGTGTGTGCGGTGAGCCTGCCCATCTCGGCCGCCTCGTGGTCCGGCGTGGCGCAGCGCCGGAGCCGGGTCGCGGAGGCGATGGAGATCGGCTCGTGGCTGGCCGATCGTCTCCCGCTCGGTTCGGTGATCGGGACCGGCGGCAGCAGCGTGCTCGCGTACGCGGTCGGCGCCCGGCTCGTCGTGGTCGACGACTACCTGACCACGCGCCCACCCGTACTGATCGGCTACCAGGCCACCCTGGACTGCACCGGCTATCAGGGCGGCTACGAGTCGGCGACCTTCCGGTGGGACGGCTCGGGGACGTGGGTCACCGTCTTCCCGCGTGACGACCTGTTCTCCCGGCTCGTCGACCGCCTCGCCGCCGATCCCCGCCTGACCTACGTGCCCTGTCCCGAACCCCCGGCGGGGTAACGCCTCGGCCGGTCAGAACCAGCGTTCGAGGACCTGGGCGACGCCGTCCTCGGTGTTGGGCCCGGTCACCTCGTCGGCGATGGTGAGCACCGACGGGTGTGCGTTCGCCATCGCCACACCGTGCCCGGCCCAGCGCAGCATCTCCACGTCGTTGGGCATGTCGCCGAAGGCGATGGTCCGCTCGGCGGGCACGCCCAGCCGGGCGGCCACCTCGGCCAGGCCGGTCGCCTTGGTGATCCCGTGCGCGGCGACCTCGATCAGCCCGTACCCGGCGGAGAAGGTGATGTCCACCGAGGAGTCCAGCACCGCCCCGGCCGCGGCGGCCATCTCGTCCGAACTCATCCCCGGACGGCTGACCAGCAGTTTCATCGCGGGACGCCCGACCACCTCGGCGCGGGAGGACCGGACCCCCTCGCCGTCGCCCCAGGGGTTGCGGTAGCCCGGTTCGATGACCAGGTTCCGTACTTCGGGGTCGATCGCCCTGGTGCCGATCCGCTCCGCGGCGAATCCGCAACCGGGCAGCACCCGCTCCAGTTCGGCGACCACGTCGGCCAGCAGCATCGGCTCCAGCAGGCCCCGCACGTCGATGACCCGGTCGGCGCCGATGTCATAGAGTACGGCGCCATTCGCGCACACAGCGTAACCAGCGAGGTTCGCGGCCTGGGCCACCGCCGGGATCCACCGGGGCGGGCGACCGCTGGCGAGCACCACCGGGACGCCGGCCTCCGAAGCCCGGCGCACCACGGCGACAGTGCGCTCGGTCATCCGCTCGAGGGAGTCGAGCAGGGTGCCGTCCACGTCGGAGGCGATCAACTGGGGTTGTTCCACCCCCACATTGTCCCAAAGCCCCGGAGCAGGGGCGTCCCTCTGCCACCGGCCCTGCGACGTTGCTCTAGTAGCGTGACCTGGTGCGCGCTGGAATCGTGATCCTTCCCGAAGACCGCTGGTGGGCCGCCGAGCCCAAGTGGCGGGCGGCCGAGGAATACGGCTTCGACCACGCCTGGACCTACGATCACCTGGGCTGGCGGAACCTGGTCGAAGGCCCGTGGTTCAGTGCGGTGCCGACCCTGACCGCGGCCGCGACCGTCACCTCGACCATCCGGCTCGGCACGTTCGTCGCGTCCCCGAACTTCCGGCATCCGGTGCCCTTCACCCGTGAGCTGATCACGCTCGACGACGTGTCGGACGGCAGGCTCATCGTCGGACTCGGTGCGGGCACCGGGGCGCCGACCTACGACTCGGTCGTGTTAGGCGAGCCGCAACTCACCGTCAAGCAGCGGGCCGACCGGTTCATCGAGTTCACCGAGGCGCTGGACGGTCTGCTGACGACCGACCGGTTCGACTACCGGGGCGCGCACTACGCCGCCCAGGGCGCACGGAACCTGCCCGGCCCGGTCCAGCGGCCCCGGATGCCGTTCGTGATCGCCGCCAACGGTCCCCGCACGATGCGGCTGGCCGCGCGGTTCGGCACCGGCTGGGCGACCACCGGGGGTGAGCGCACTGGCCTGGAAGAGTGGTGGAAGTCGGTGGCCGAGCTGTCCGCGACCTTCGACCAGGCGCTCGCGGAGGCCGGCCGCGATCGTGACCAGGTGCACCGTTACCTCCTGCTGGACGCGGGGCCGGTGTACTCGTTGTCCAGCGTGAACGCCTTCGAAGACGCCGTCGGCCGGGCGGAAGAGCTGGGTTTCACCGACGTCGTGGCGCACTGGCCCCGATCCGACTTCCCGTTCGAGGGCCGGGAGTCGGTGCTCGAAACGGTCGCGGCCGACATCCTGCCCGGCCTGTCCGCGCGGAAATGACGTGTGTCCGGCGCGGCCCGGCGACCACCGCGAATCCCGTATCGCGGTGATCAGCGAAACAGCTTTCCCGGCGGTGGGTGAGGTTGCAGTCGGTAGCGTGGGTACGCTCGCGGCCGTGAGCGAGCACACGAACCAGACAGACTTCTCTGAATCCGATTTCGCGGGGTTCGACCTGATCGTGGTCGGCTCCGGGTTCTTCGGACTCACCGTGGCCGAACGTGCCGCCACCCAGCTCGGCAAGCGCGTGCTCGTGCTGGAAAGGCGCGCCCACATCGGCGGCAACGCGTACTCCGAGGCCGAACCGGAAACCGGCATCGAGGTCCACCGCTACGGTGCGCACCTGTTCCACACCTCCAACAAGCGAGTGTGGGATTACGTCAACCAGTTCACCGAGTTCACCGACTACCAGCACCGGGTATTCGCGAAGTTCAAGGGACAGGTCTACGCCTTTCCGATGAACCTGGCGATGATCAACCAGTTCTTCGGCAGGTCGCACACGCCGGACGAGGCGCGGGCGCTGATCGCCGAGCAGTCCAGCGAGATCGACACCAAGGACGCGCAGAATCTCGAGCAGAAGGCGATTTCGCTGATCGGACGCCCGCTCTACGAGGCGTTCGTCCGCGGCTACACCGCCAAGCAGTGGCAGACGGACCCGAAGGAACTCGCGCCGTCGATCATCACCCGGCTCCCGGTCCGTTACACCTTCAACAACCGCTACTTCAACGACACCTACGAGGGTCTGCCGGTCGACGGCTACACGGCGTGGCTGGAGAAGATGGCGGACCAGCCGGGTGTCGAGGTGCGGCTGAACGTCGACTACTTCGACGTCCGTGGCCTGATTCCCGCCGGTACCCCGACCGTCTACACCGGTCCGGTCGACCGTTACTTCGAGTATTCCGCGGGACGTCTCGGCTGGCGCACGCTGGACTTCGAGCAGGAGGTCCTCCCGACGGGTGATTTCCAGGGCACCCCGGTGATGAACTACAACGACGAGGACGTGCCGTTCACCCGGATTCACGAGTTCCGGCACTTCCACCCGGAGCGCGATTCCTACCCGACCGACAAAACCGTGATCGTCCGGGAGTTCTCGCGGTTCGCGAACGACGACGACGAGCCTTACTATCCCATCAACACTCCTGACGACCGCGCCAAACTGGAGCGCTACCGCGAGTTGGCGAAGCAGGAGGCGGCCGAACGCAATGTGCTGTTCGGGGGACGGCTGGGTACCTACAAATACCTCGACATGCACATGGCGATCGGTGCGGCCCTGTCCGCCTTCGACAACAAGATCGCACCGCACCTGACCGACGGCGCGCCGCTCGACGGGAGTCTTGATGCTTGAGAAGGCGACCGAGGGGACCGGCGAGCCCACGGGAGAAGTGAAGGTGCTGGCCACGGCCCAGCGCCTGCTCAAGCGCCCGGGCACGGTCAAGGCCGCGCGGGGCCTGTCCCATTTCGGTGAGCACAGCATCGGCTGGTTCGCCGCCGGGCTGGTCGGCGCCGCGGTCGACCGGCACCATCGCCGCGACTGGCTGGTCGCGGCGGCCGGTGTGGTCGGCGCGCACGCCGCGTCGATCGCGGTCAAGCGGGTGGTGCGCCGGCCCCGCCCCGATCACGAGAGCGTCGAGGTTCTGGTCGGCACGCCGAGCAAACTGAGCTTCCCGTCTTCGCACGCCACCTCCACGACGGCGGCGGCGGTGCTCTACTCCGGACTGACGGGGCGTAACCTGGTCCCCGCTCTCGTCCCGCCGATGCTGGCCTCACGGCTCGTGCTCGGCGTGCACTATCCGACGGACGTGTTGGCGGGCGCGGCGCTCGGCGGCGTTGTCGGTGGTCTGCTGCGCAGGAAGATCCGCAAAAGGGGAAGCCGCTCGTGACCAAGTCAATTAACGAGGAAACCACGGAAGACACCGAGGCCGAGCCGGCCGGGACCAACACCACGGTCGAGACCGTCAAACGCGGTCCGGTCCGGATGGTCTTCGGCGTGGTCAAGACCGCGCGGCCGCGCCAGTGGGCCAAGAACGTGCTGGTCTTCGTCGCGCCCTTCACCGGCGCCAAGATCACCAACGGCCCGGTGCTGGTCGACGCGCTGATCGCGTTCGCGGCCTTCTCCCTGGTCGCCTCGTCGGTGTACCTGATCAACGACGCGATCGACGTGGAGGCCGACCGCGCTCACCCCACCAAGCGCAACCGGCCGATCGCGGCCGGGATCGTGCCGGTGCCGGTGGCCTACGTGGCGGCCGTGCTGTTCTTCGCGGTCGGGCTGGGCATCTCGTTCTTCGCCAACCCGCAGCTGGCGATCGTGCTCGGGGTGTACGAGGCCGTGCAACTGGGGTACTGCTTCGGTCTCAAGCACCAGCCGGTGGTCGATCTGGCCATCGTGGGTTCGGGCTTCCTGATGCGCGCGATCGCCGGTGGCGTCGCGGCGGGAATCGCGCTCTCCCAGTGGTTCCTGCTGGTCACCGCGTTCGGCTCGCTGTTCATGGTGGCCGGTAAGCGGTACGCCGAGATCATGCTGTTCGAGCGCACCGGGGCGAAGATCCGGGCCTCGCTGAAGAAGTACACGGCGAGTTACCTGCGCTTCGTGTGGGCCACCGCGGCCGCGATCCTGATCATGTCGTACGCGTTGTGGGCCTTCGACCTGCGCGTCCGCGCGCACGGCTCGGTCTGGCCGGTGATCTCGATCGTCCCGTTCGTGATCGCGGTGCTGCGCTATGCCGTGGACGTCGACGGCGGCACGGCGGGTGAGCCCGAGGAGATCGTGCTCAGGGACCGCGTACTGCAGGTCCTCGGCGTGCTGTGGGTGGCCTCGCTCGGAGTCACGTTCTACCTGTGACCAGCACATTGGCGCCTCCGCAAGCGTCGGAGAGCGCGCCCACCGAACCTCCGGTGACCCGGCTGGGCCCCGGCCGGACCTGTGCCGAACTGGCACTCGGCGTCGTCTTGGCGGTGCTGGTCAGCTTCGCGGTGCAACTGGCCGCGAGCCGGATGCACATCGACCCGGGCACGAACGTGCCGACCGCGCTGACCAACCTGGGCGTGGCCGCCATCCTCGTGGTGCTGTTCGCGCTGATCGGCTTCGACCGCGCCCGGCAGTGGCCGACCTGGGCGAAGCTCGGTGGCGCGTGGGCGGCGCTGTCGGCGCTGACGACGCTGATCCTCGCGGTGCCGTTGCAGGCGACCCGGTTCTACCTCGAAGGCTCGTCGGTCGACAACACGTTCCGCCTCCAGTACCTGGAGCGGATGGCCTCGACCGGCTCACTCGCGGACATGAACTACCACGGTGTCGCGCCGTATTACCCGGGTGGCTGGTTCTGGCTCGGTGGCCGGTTCGCGAACCTGATCGGCTGGGACGGCTGGGCCGCCTACAAGCCGTACGCGATCACCTGGATCGCGCTCGCGCCGGTGGTCGGGTTCGTGCTGTGGAGCCTGGTCGTCAACCGCCGGCTGGCGCTGCTGGCCACCTTGCCCACCGTGTTCGCCGGATTCATCTCCGTGGCCGTCGATGAGCCGTACGCGTGGCCGAGTTCGGTGTGGCTCCCGCCGATCGCGGTGCTCGCCTGGCAGGTCTTCCGCCGGCGCGAACGCGTTCCCGCGTGGCCGATCGTGCTGATCGGCGGCTATCTCGGGTTCTGCGGCATCACCTACACGTTGCACCTCGTCTTCGGGGTGCTGGTCGTCGTGGTGCTGGCCGTGATCGCCGGGGTGCTCGACGTGCGTGACGGTGGCGAGGCAGGGCCGACGGTGCGCCGACTGCTGCTCCGGCTGGTGGGGATCGGCGTCCTGACCGCGGTGCTTTCGCTGGTCACCTGGGGGCCGTTCATCCTCGCCGGCGGGCTCGGCAGGCCGAACGTCGCGGCGCACTTCCTGCCCCTGGAGAGCGCGAACTTCCCGACCCCGTTCGTGCCGGACAGCGTGTTCGGTGTGCTGTGCCTGGCCGGGTTGATCTGGGTCGTCGTGCGGGCACGGCGGCAGCCGGTGGCGCTCGTGCTGCTGGTCATCACCGCGCTGGTGTACTGCTGGTTCGGGCTGTCGACGCTCGCCCTGCTCGGGCGGACGACCCTGCTGGCGTTCCGGTTCGTCGCCACGCTCGACATCGCGCTGTCGGTCGCGGGGGTCTTCGCCGCGATCGAGCTGATCCGCGCGCTGGGCCGGCACGTGCGGCCGATCGCGGCGGCCGGGTTCGCCCTGGCACTGGCGGGCGCGCTGACGCTGGTCCAGACCGGTGTGTCGTCTTCGATGGCGGGTGCGATCGACACCGCCGAGTCCGACTACTACGCGACCGGTTTCAACGCCGCGGGACAACACGACCCGACCCAGGACGGCGCCTGGACCGGCGAGCTGATCAGCACGATCAACTCGGTGTCGGGCCGCGCGCCGACCGACGACATCGTGCTCTCCGCGTATGACCGGCTGCTGTCTTTCCAGCCCTACTGGGGATTCCAGCAGACCACCCCGCAGTATGCGAACCCGCTCGGCGACTACGCGCAGCGCAACGACGAGATCAGGCACTGGGCGGCGGCGGTCAGCCCGGCCGATCTGCTCGCGCGGCTCGCGGCCAACCCGCATGAGCCGCCGAACGTGTTCGTGTTCCGCACCGACGGCGACTCGTTGATCATGCCGGTCGCCTCGGATTCCTTCCCACAGGCCGCTCCGGTGCATGTCGATGATGTCCGGTTCGACCCGAAACTCTTCGATTCCCCGCGCTTCACGCGAAAGGACGTCGGTCCGTTCACGGTTATCGTGGAACGGTAGGCGCCGCGCGCTCCTGAGTGAGCGAGGGGACAGCGGCACCCGTTCGAGGCGTTCGCGGCCGCGCCGGGTCGCGGGAAGGACGGGCGGTGAGACGGTCCTGGGCCCTTCCGGTGGCGGCCGCGCTGCTGTCCGGACTCGCGTTCCTGGTGGTCAAGGACAGCCTCACCGACGATGGCTACATCACCTTGGACTACGCGAAAAACCTCGCGGTCCACGGTGAGTGGGGACTCGTTCCCGGGCACCCGTCGAACACCGCCACCTCGCCGTTGAACGTCGCCCTGCTCGGCCTGGTCACGTTCGTGACGAGGATCTCCGGTTCGGCTCACCCGGTGCTGGCGCTGGGCGTGGTCGACATGCTCGCCGGCGCCGTGCTCGGCTGGGGCTGGGCCCGGTTACGGCTGCCCGCGGCTGGCATCGCCCTGGTGCTGCTGAATCCGCTGGTGCTCTCCGCCATCGGGCTGGAAGTCCTACTGATCCCGGCGGTGCTGATCCTGCTGGTGGTCTACGCGACCGAACGCAGGCCGGTGGCGTTCGGGGTGGCCGCCGGGCTCACCCTGCTGACCCGGCTCGACCTGATCATCTTCGTGGTGCTCATCGGCCTCACCCTGCGCGGGTGTCTGCGCAAGGCGGTGGGACCGATGCTGCTGATCGCCCTGCCGTGGCCGGTCTTCACCTGGTTCGTGTTCGGCTCGGCGGTCCCGGACACGCTCGTGATCAAGCAGTTGCAGCGGTCCTTCGGCGGCGCGGGCTATTTCCGGACCGGGATCGACCAGATGTGGGGTCACGATCTCAAGACTGTCCTCACCTTCCTTCCCGCGGAACTGGGCACGATCGCCCTGATCGCCTGGCTGTGCTCGGGCAGGTTCGGTCCGATCGGTGGACTCGGCGTCGGCGGGATCGTCTACTACGCCGTGTATTCGCTGCTCGGCGTCCCGCCCTATCACTGGTACTACGTCCCGCCGCTGGTGGCGCTCACCATCTCGGGAACGGCGGTCCTTTCGCGCTTCGTCGGGTCCCGCAGGGTCGGCAAAGCAGCCATCTCCCGCGCCTGTGCGTTTCTGCTGGTTCCGTTGGTCGTCGTCGGTTACCTGCCGGCGTTCGTGGGACGTGGCCTGCCGTGGACGTCACCACCGTTCTTCGGAAACTGGGCCGCCGCCTCCGATTACGCTCGCGTCGGTCAGGAACTCGCGGCACGGGTCGGTGCCGCGCCGGTCGGCTCCCCGGGCGAGATCGGCACGCTCGCGTACTTCTGCGACTGCGCCATCGTGGACGGCTTCTCCGATCGGGGGCTGCTCGGTCGGCAGATCGACGAGCGCATCGCGGACGCCGATCCGATCATGGCCGCGCTGCTGCGGCTCAACTACGCGCGGTTCGACCGCTCGACCCCGCCCATCAAGCTCGTCTACCAGCTCACCTACGCGCCCGGGCCGGGAACCTGGACGGTGTACTCGGCGGCGAAAGGGGTCGGACATTTCACCCTGGAAAAGGCGGGGTGACGCCCGTCATGTGCCGGAATTCACCGCCATTGGGCGGCTTCGCGAATTGCGGATCTTTCCGGCGGCGGTCAAGATGACGCGCGGGAGGGCGTCATGGGTTACCCCCTGTACAGAAGGGGCACGTTCGCCGTGCTCGATGGTGAGTCGTATCCGGTCTCGTATCGCGCCGGCGCGGACGAGTTCCGGTTTTCCGATGGCGGACCGGCGCCGGTCCAGCTGTGCGAGCGCGTGTTCTCGGTGCAGGTTTACGCCACTTACCGGGGACACGGCATCCTCGTCGACGACGTCGACTCCCTCGGCACCGCCCGCATCATGGAAGCGGAGTGGGACGGTGACTGGGCGACCGAAAACGGTTTCGTCCAGCAAAATGCTTACGAGTACTTCAAAGAGGTCGACCTGCGCGATCTGCGGAACTACTACGAGAAGCAGAGCGACCTGCTTTTCCCGCGCTGGCGCGAAACCCGTTTCGCGCGACCGGTCGAGGGGCATCCCCTCCGCGCCGAGGAGAGTTTCGACGCGTCCGAGACGATCGACGGGCGCCCCCGGTCCGGGATCCTGGCGGGCGAGGACGGCCGCGTCGCGGCGGTGACCACCCGCGCCGAGTACCTGGGCTATCCCTGCGAGATAGCCGGCATCGCGGCCGACGGCTCGGTCGCCGTCCACTCCCTGGGCGCCGACGAGGCACAGGCCGAAGCGGACGGCTTCGCCCTGGCGGCGAACGGCAGGTGGGCGAAGACCGTGCATATCTACGATCTGGCCCGCTATCACGAACACCACGCCGATCTTCTCTTCGACCAGTGGCGGGATTCGGGCTCGAACTGAGCTGGTCCGGGCCGGGCCGTCGACCAGCCCCGGCCCGGACCGGCTGCCGCGGACGGGATGGCCTGGTCGAGCCGCGGTTCGTGCCCGCGGACGGAACCCTCTCCCAGGTGCCGGAATTCCGGTGGGAGAGGGCCCGGCGGGTCTTCTCAGAAGGGAAGCTTGCGGAAGATCGGCCGCGGGACGTGCCGCAGGATCGACATCACCGCACGGAACTGGGCCGGCGCCCAGACCAGGTCCTTGCCCTTGCGTGCCGCGTCCACCGCGATTTCGGCGACCTGCTCGGCGGTCTGCTCCAGCGGCGCCTTGCCCATGCCTTCGGTCATCTTGGTCCGCACCTGGCCGGGCCGCACCACGGTGACCTTGACTCCGTGCGGGCGCAGCGCCTCGCCGAGGCCCAGGTAGAAGCCGTCGAACCCGGCCTTGGTCGAGCCGTAGACGAAGTTCGACCGGCGCACCCGCTCACCGGCCACCGAGGACAGCGCGATCACCGCGCCGTGGCCCTGCTTCTTGAGCCGGTCGGCCAGCGCGACGCCGACCGACACCGCCGCGGTGTAGTTCACCGTGGCCAGCTCGACCGCCTTGGCATGGTCCTGCCAAACCTGTTCCGCATCCCCGAGCAGCCCGAACGCCACCACGGTGACGTCGATGTCGCCGCCGGCGAACGCGCGCTCGATCACCGCGGGGTGCGAACCGGTGTCCGCGGCGTCGAAGTCCACTTCGGACACTTCCGCGCCGGCGCCGCGAAGCCGTTCCGCGGCCAGCTTGCGGCGCTCGGACGGCCGAGCCGCCAGCACGACCCGGAGCGAGCGATCGGCCAGGTACTTCTCGGCGATCGCGAGCGCGATGTCCGAGGTGCCGCCGAGCAACAGCAGCGACTGGGGGTTTCCTACCGCGTCGATCACAGCTCAAGCCTCCGGCTCATGTCTGAGGCGAAAACGCCTTCGGGGTCAACGGAATGGCGGACCTTGCGCCATTCATCCAGGCGCGGGTACATCCTGGCGAACAGTTCGGGGTCGGTGCGCGAGTCCTTGGCCGTGTACAGCCGCCCACCGGCGGCCATCACCTCTTCGTCCAGCTCGCGGCAGAACGAGCCCAGCCCGTTCTTGATCGGGAAGTCCACGCTGAGCATCCAGCCGGGCGAGGGCCAGGACAGCGGCGCGCGGTTGGCCTCACCCATCCGCTTGAACACGTTGAGGAAGGAATAGTGGCCGGATTCGGCGATCCTCCGGCACAGGTGCTTCAACTCGTCCTCATGTCCGAAGGGTACCGAGAACTGGTACTGCAAAAAGCCCTTCGAGCCGTACGCGCGATTCCATTCACCGAGCATGTCCAGCGGGTGGTAGAACTGCGTGAGGTTCTGGATCTTCCCGCGAACTCCGCGCTGGGGAACCGTTCGCTGCCACAGGTTGTTCAGCAGGCCGAACGTGAGTTTGTTGCCCAGGCCGCTGGGGAACACGTCGGGCAACGTCATCAGCTGTGGCGCGTCGAACTTGAGTGGGTCCGTGCGCAGTTTCTCCGGAAGTTGGTCGACCCTCGCGAGAGAGCCGCGGGAGAAAGTGGCCCGGCCCAGCCGGCTGTCGGTCGAAATGAGGTCTGGAACCGACATCGAATAGTCGTAGTTGAGGTCCGAGCCGTCGGTGAACAGAGCCAGCGTCTCGTCCAGGCTCGACGTGCGGTCCGCGTCGACGATGAAGTACGCCGTTTCGGTCTTCTTCATCTGCACCGTCGCGCGCACGATGATTCCGGTGAGGCCCACGCCGCCCACCGTCGCCCAGAACAGCTCCTCCTCGGGGCCTTCCGGGGTCAGCGTGTGGATGCTGCCGTCGGCGATCAGCAGGTCCATGGCGACCACGTGGTTGCCGAAGCTGCCGGCGCTGTGGTGGTTCTTGCCGTGGATGTCGTTGGCGATCGCGCCACCGATGGTGACCTGGCGCGTTCCGGGCAGGACCGGGACCCACAGCCCGTAGGGCAGGGCGGCCTTCATCAGCTGGTCGAGGCTGACGCCGGCGTCCAGCACGACGAGCCCGCTGTCGGGATCGATCGCGTGAATCCGGTCCAGCGCGGTCATGTCGATCACCAGGCCGCCCGCGTTCTGCGCGGGGTCGCCGTAGGACCGGCCGAGTCCGCGGGCGATCACGCCACGCGCACCGGCCTCGGCCACCGCCCTGGCGATGGTCTCCACGTCGGGGGTGCTCAGCACGTCTGCGATCGTCGGGGCGGTCCGGCCCCAACCGGCCAGTGTCCGCCGCTCGGTATGCGGTGTCGCGTTCACCCGGCCCAGGGTAACCATGTCCCGTGCGCTGCCCGAGACGAGGCACTTCCGCCGTTTCTCCCGCCTGCTCCACGCCTGGATGAACACCGATAATGCGGCCGGCGCCGGTGCCACGCCAAGCGCGGTGCCCCGCCGGCGTACCGCCCCGCGTGTCGGGCCCTTTCGGGTGCGGCGCGAGCGGGTGCCACGGTCTCTTCTAGACTTTCCCGGGTCCGCGAATTCCCAGCCGGCGAGGTAGTTCAAGTGGTGTCTACGGAACCGCAGGAGTCGGCGCAGGCCGCTAAAGCGACGCCTGGCCTGATCGGCCAGCTCCTGCGTTTTGCGCTGATCGGTGGCTTCTGTGCCCTGCTTGATTACGGCACGTATACGGGCGAACGAGTCTTGGGGATGGAGGCGTCGCCCTGGGTGAACATCGCGCGCGCGATCAGTTTCATCGTCGGGACGACGACCGCCTATTTTCTTAACCGCAAGTTCACATTCTCGGCGGGTCGCGAGCAGGGTAGGGGGCAGGTCGGTAAGTTTGTGTTGCTCTACACCGTGACGTTCTTCGTCGCGGTCGGAGTCAACGCTCTCATGCTGGCCGTTTTGCCCCAATGGACTTTCCAGGCGACGCTTGCTTGGGTGATCTCGCAGGGCACCGCGACGGCCATCAACTTTGTGATGTTGAAATGGGTCGTGTTCCGCGAGCCGAAGTCGGAGGAGAAGACATCATAATGGCCGCACGGGCGACAACGAGCAAAGCGAAGACCACTGCCGCGACGAAGGAGCAGACCACGTTCTCGGAACACACTCCGCACGGCAGGCTGACCGCGCAGCGGGGCCTTTTCTCCGGCCCGTCCCCGGTGGCGCCCAAGGACCTCTACGCCGAGGTGATCGAGGGAGTCGTCACCCGTAAACGGGACAGCATCGCGCTGGAGCCGTCGGCGCGGGTGTCCGCCAACACCTACTTCGGTCGTTTCCCGGCCAGCTACTGGCAGCGCTGGACCACGGCGCGGGAAGTCCGGCTGGAAATGGTCGTCACCGGATCCGGTTCCCTGGCCGTGCGCGCCTCCGATGTCCAGGGTGAGTCCCGCACGATCTCCGCGCAGGAGATCACCGACGCCGAGCTGACCGTGGTCACCTTCGACCTCAAGATCGACAAGTTCTTCGACGGCGGCGCGCTCTGGCTGGACCTGGAGACCGAGGCCGCGCAGCGGCTCACCGTCGAGCGGGTCCGGTGGACCGTCGAGCCGCCGGAGAAGATCCGGCCGACCGCGGTCACCATCTGCACCATGAACCGCGCCGACGACTGCCTCGGCAACCTGCGCGCGCTGGCCGACGACATCGCTTCCCTGGAGACCCTCGACGCGATCTACGTCGCCGACCAGGGCACCGACCGGGTGGATTCACGCGACGGGTTCGCGCAGGTCGTGAAGGACCTCGGCGGCAAGCTGCACTACATCAACCAGCCGAACCTCGGCGGTGCCGGTGGCTTCACCCGCGGCCTGTACGAGGTCGCCGGCCACACCGAGACCGAGCACGCGAACGTGCTGTTCATGGACGACGACGTGCTGCTCGAGCCGGACCTGATCATCCGGATGACCGCGTTCTCGAACCGCGCCGCGAGCCCGATCATCGTCGGCGGCCAGATGCTCAACCTGCTGCACCCGCACCAGCTGCACGTCGGTGCGGAGTACGCGCGGTTGAACACGCTGGAGCCCGGCGTGCCGGTGGAGCACAGCCTGAGCACCGCCGACCTGCTGGGCGTCGACGAGGCGACGGGCCGGCCGAACCGTCAGGAGCGGCGCCTCGACGCCGGGTACAACGGCTGGTGGTCCTGCCTGATCCCGTACGAGGTCGTCAAGGCCATCGGCTACCCGTTGCCGTTCTTCTTCCAGTGGGACGACGCCGAGTACAGCTACCGGGCGCGGGGCCACGGCTTCCCGACCGTCACGCTTCCGGGGGCCGGCGTGTGGCACGCCGACTTCTTCTGGAAGGACTGGGACGAGTGGCACCGCTACTTCAACCTGCGTAACTCGATCATCACCGCCGCACTGCACAGCGAGTTCAACGTCACCGTGCTGTGCCGGGTGCTGACCGCGCAGCTGGTGCGGTACCTGCTCGGCATGCAGTACGGGCTCTCGCACACCCTGATCAAGGCGGTCGAGGACTTCCTCGAAGGCCCGGAGATCCTGCGTGACGGCGGCGTCGCGGCGATGAAGGAGATCCGCGAGATCCGCGCCCGCTACCCGGAGACCAAGCGGCACGACGCGACGGACGTGCCGGGCATCGCGTCCAACGACATCGGCATCATCAACACCGCGCCACGCCCGTCGCTGCAGCGTGCCGTGCTGGTCAAGCGGATCGTCGACCGCCTGCGTGGCAGGTCCCGGTTCTCGCTCGGCGCGATTCCGCTCGACGAGTCGCACTGGTGGCACGTCGGCCTGTTCGAGACCGCCGTGGTCACCGACGCCTCGCAGGAGGGCGTGCGGGTCCGCAAGTACGACCGCGACCGCATGTTCGAGCTGGGCAAGCACGGGCTGCGCGTGCTCAACCGCCTCCGCAAGGAGGGCCGCGCCGTCCAGGCCCAGTACCGCCGCGCGATGCCGGAACTCACCGGCCGCGAAAACTGGAAGCGCCTGTACAAGCTCTGACGACACCCGGGGCGGCCGCACCGACCCGCTCGGCCCCCCCCAGCACTCCCAGCCCCCCCCCGTGTTCCCCTTCCGGTCGCCGTGTCCCCTCTTCCGGTCGGTGAGTTCTCTCGTCCGGTCGCCGAGGCGATGACCGGCATCGCGAGTCGCGCCCGAACCGGTCGGAACCTGTCTCGTCCGTCCTGCGTCAGACGTGGGTTTCTGGGCGAATGTGGACTTGTCGTGCCATGGCCGCTACTAAGCTCCGCACGGACGGCCTGGTCTCGAAGAGGGGTAAGGGGACAACGGGATGACTGCTCCGCAGGCGCCGAAGACCTACGGTGACGAGCACAAGACCGCGCAGCAGATCTCGCAGATGCCGCCCGCTCAACAGCGGGAGTACTTCGAGCAGTACATGTCGCCCGAGGACCGCGCCAACTGTCTCCAGGAGATCGCGAACACCGGAACCGCGAACCAGCCCTTCTTCGCCCAGATATTCGCGCGGATATCCGCCGACGCCAAGGCTCAGCAGCAGGCCAACCAGTACGGGCAGCAGATCGTCCAGCAGGCGACCGGTTCGGACACGCAGTACGTCACCGGGCTTTCGCCGTCGCATGCCGACTACCAGGGCATCGCCCACACGGATCTGCAGGGTTACGTCGACAGCGGTCTCGACGCCGGCCAGATCGGCACGATGTCGACCGGTTACCACCAGATGTCGAGCACCTTCGACCAGATCTCGACTGCGTTGAACGACGCTGTGAACAAGTCGCAGAGCGAGTGGGAAGGCAACGCCGCCGACTCCGCGCGCGGCTACTTCAGCAGCATGCAGCAATGGTCGGACGGGAACTCGCAGAACGCGCGCCTGGCCTCCGAGGTGACCTACCAGCAGTCGACGGCCGCGCAGACGGCGAAGAACACGATGCCGGCGCCGATCCCGTTCAGCTGGTCGGACGAGATGAAGGGCTGGGCGCAGTCGAACCCGTTCAACCTCATGGACAACGTCAACGCGTCCCTGCAGAAAGCGCAGGCAAGCCAGGACGCGCACGACCAGGCCGCCCAGGTGATGTCGACCTACGACAACAGCCTGTACGGCGCGGCTTCCAAACAGCCGGTCTTCACCCAGCCGCCGAAGTTCGACAGCAGCGGCGGCACCGGCACCGGCACCATCTCGGGCAGCGTCGGGGTCCACCGGGATGCCGACGCTGAAGACGGGGTCGGTCAGCGGGTCGGTGGGATCCACCAAGGCACAGGGCTACCAGCCGCCGCCCTCACCGCAGGCGCCAACCGGCAGCGGGAACTCGCCGGCACCGTCGAACGGGATGTCCATGACGCCGATGATGGGCGTCGGTGGCCTTGGCGGCCTCGCCGGTGGTGCGGACGCGTATTCGAGCAAGATCGGGCGTGGCGGCGGGTTCGGGTCGGGTACCGGCTCCGGCGGATCGGGTTCCGGATCGGGCGCCGGGAGCGGCTCCGCCCCCGGCGAGGGGGCGCGGACCGGCGTCCGGGCCGGTGGTGCGGGCGCCGCCGAAGCGGCCGGGGCCGGGGGTGCCGCGGGCGCTCGCGGAGCGGCGGGCCGCAGCGGGGCCTCGGGAATGAGCGGGATGGGCCGTGGCGGCAAGGGTGAGGGCAGCGAGGACGAGGAGCACCAGCGCCCGTCCTGGCTGGTCGAGGCCGATCCGGACGACGTCTTCGGCACCAGCGAGCGCACCGCGCCACCGGTGATCGGCGAGTAGCTCAGCGGAGTCCGAAAACCTTGCCCCGGCGCTGCAGATCGTCGACGTAGGCGGCCGCGACCTGCGCGAAGTTGATGACGACCTTGGTGTCTTCCCGGGTTTGCACGGTTTCCACGGATCCGTGTTCGAGCAGCAGATGTAGTTTTCTCGCGAGCTCGTCCGAATCCTCACCCAAGGTGAAGATGAGCGGTTCGCCGCCGGTGACGAGGTGCAGGATGAGAGCGGGTTTGGTATCGGTCATGAAGTCAGGACACCAGTCGCGATCTTGCCCGGCAAGCGGGTTCGCTGAAAGCGCAGAAGGGGAGTAGTCGGTGGCGTACTCGTTCTCGCTGTCGTTGGCGGCGCTGGACATCCTGCTCGAAAACCTGAACCTGGGCCGTGCCCCGATGCCGTTCGTGGTGCCCCATATCGGCACCACGGTCGAGGAACGGGCGCACGCGCGGGAAGCGGTGTTCCGGGAGCTCGAGGGGCGGCGGCTGGCCGCGCACGGACGGCTCGACGCCGATGCGGAGCTGATGCTGCGGACCTTCGTCCAGGCGCCGGTGGCGATCGCCGCGGTCGCTCAGCTGGACGGGGGCAGGCAGCTGTTCGCCAGGGCGGCCACGAACGGAAGATTCGCGGTCATCGCGCACCGGCAGGACAACGCGTTGATCTTCGCCGACATCCGGCCCGCAGCGATCGTGCCGAGCATCGTCGACCTGCTGCCTCCGGTGCCGCCGGCCGGTGGACAGTCGGTGACCGTGGCCAACCCCGCGCCGCAGCGCACCCGGCACGCTCGGGACGAGGATGCCTACGACCCGTTCGCGAACGTTTCCGCACCTCGTGCCCGCACGACCGCCTCGGCCCAGTTGCGCGCCGTGGAGCGGATCTTCCAGCGGCCGAAGCTGCGCATCGGCCAGTTCACCGCATTCGTCAACGGGAGCGGTCCGCTCAGCCCGACCGCGTGGTTCGACACGCCGGAGGGTCGCTACTTCGTCACCACCCGGGCCGCCGAGGACGGCCAGAGCTGGATGACCTATGCGCCCGCGGACAGCCACCGCATCGGCCAGCACCTGCACACCCAGTTGCAGGGCCGGTCGTAGCGGTCTGCCCACGGGCGCGGTTTCCGGATCAGTACCGGAAGAAGCGCTCCCGCTGACCTTGACGGACCAAACGCAGCCATTGCCGGAACGCCTTCGGGTCACGCTTGACCCCGAGGAAGTAGAGCCCGAACCGGATCACCTCGAGCGCACCGATCTTGCGCATACCCGGCTGCGACACGAGGTAGCCACGGTTGCGGTAGGTGTAGTACCGCTTGACCTCGTTTTCCGGGTCCTGGGCGTGGAACTTGCCGCCGAGCATCGGCTTGAACTCGTCCGACCCGTCCGGGTGCAGGTAGGAGGCCTTGAGCGAGGTCCCGAACGGCAGGCCGGAGCGCACCAGCCGCCGGTGCACCTCGACCTCGTCGCCGCGGAAGAACAGCCGCAGGTCCGGCACGCCCACGACGTCCAGAGTGGACGCGCGGAACAGGGCGCCGTTGAACAGCGAGGCGATCCCGGGCAGGAAGTCGGTGCCCAGCTCCGCCGCGGACCGCTTCCAGGTCAGGCCCCGGCGTAGCGGGAACGCCAGCCGGCCCGGGTTGTCGATGTTCGTCACCATCGGGGAGATCTCGGCGAGCCGGCGCTTTTCGGCCTCGTCGAGCAGGACCTCCAGCACGTTCTCGTCCGCCGGGCGCCCGTCGTCGTCGGCGAGCCACACCCAATCCGCGCCGAGGGACAGCGCATGCAGCATCCCCAGCGCGAACCCGCCCGCACCACCGAGGTTCCGGTGGGAGGGCAGATAGGTGCAGGGCAGCGGGCAGGACTCGACGATCGCGCGTGCCGGCTGGT
>Ga0310811_10001689_pt1 | contig 27504 bp, 26 predicted proteins | sample YCmetagenome_FD_207642 | JGI IMG/M metagenome (GOLD analysis project Ga0310811, IMG submission 207642) | Soil microbial communities from experimental microcosm in Duke University, North Carolina, United States - YC | ecosystem: Engineered > Artificial ecosystem > Soil microcosm > Unclassified ... | reverse complement strand
AGGTCGTCGGCGCGCGAGATGTCCACGACCACATGAGGATGGTGGCTGGCTGCGGCAAACTTCAGATCCGCAAGGAGATCCGTCCCGCCGGCAAGAACTTTGACCTTTGGACCGTGCTGGGCGAGCAGGGCGACGGCGTCGCTCGCATCTCTGGCGGCGTAGAACTCGAATGCTCTCATTCCGTGTGGGCCCCTTAAGGGTAGGCGGAATGAGAATTATATCTAATGACGGCGGGATTTCGGCAAAAGCGGCAGCGCAGCCGGGGCGTCGTCCATCGGCAGCGTGAACCGCCGCTTGCCGTCGTAGGAGTAGAGTGCCGCCGCAACGGCGCTCGCGGTCGCGACGCATCCGATTTCGCCCACGCCCTTGGCACCGTAGCCCCCGTACTCGTCAGGTACCTCGATGAGGATGATGTCGACCTCGGGCATCTGCTTGGCGGGAACGAGCCCGAAATCCCGCATCTTGAGCGAGTCGGGACGGCCGTTGGTGCTCGTGAAGTTCTCGGACAAGGCGTAGCCGAGCCCCATGTGCACGCCGCCCTCCATCTGCTCGGCGCAGAGGCGCGGGTTAATCGCGCGCCCCACGTCGTGTGCCGCCACGACCCGCTGGAGATGCCCCGCCTCATCGAGGATGACGACCTGAGTCGCGTAGCTGAAGGTAAAGTGCGTCGTCGGATCCTTCTGGGCCTCTGGCGTCCCCGGCTTGGTGGTGAAGCTGTAGACGACGTTGCCCATGTACTCGCGGCCGGCGAGCTCGCCAAGTGAGTGCGTCTTGAGGTCCGCGGCAAGCTTCTGCGCGGCCTTCTGCGCGGCGGCGCAGCTCAACGTCGTGGCGCGCGATGCCCACGTCTCGCCGCAGATGGCGCCAAGCTCCTTGTCCCAGAGGACGTTCATGATGGAGTCGGGCAGACCCGTCTCTTCGCACACTGCCTGCATCGTCGCCGTATAGAGACCCTGGCCCATTTCGGTGTAGCCGTTCAGGATCTGGACCTGATCGCCAGCAATGACGCGAATGACGACGCGACCTTCTTCGGTGGTTCCATTGCCAATGCCGGTGCTCTTGATGCCGCAGCTGACGCCCGCGAACTTCTCGCTGCGGTAAATGTCTTTCACCGCATTGAGTGACTCGCGCAGTCCGCGGACGCTCTCGCGCATCAGCTGACCGGTGGCAAACTGATCGCCAGGGTTGAGGATGTTGCGCCAACGGATCTCCCAGCCGTCCACGCCGATTTTCTCGGCAAGGATGTCCATGACGCCCTCGATGGCGAAGTGGGCCTGGTTCGTGCCAAAGCCGCGCATCGCGCCGCTCGTCGGATTGTTCGTGTAAACGGCGATCGACTCCACGTCGACGTTCGGCACCCGGTACGGTCCGCACGAATGGCAGGCGGCGCGCAGCAGACACTTGCCACTCGTCCCGGCATAGCCCCCAGCATCGCCGACGATGCGAGCTTTCACGACGAGGAGGTGGCCGTCCGCATCCGCGCCGACCTTGAGCTTGATCGTCATCGGATGGCGCTTGACGTGATGCTGCGTCGACTGCTCGCGCGTCAGCGTCGTCTTCACGGGACGGCCGAGCAGATACGCGGCCATCGCCGTCTGTGCTTGAATCGAAAGCTCCTCCTTTGCGCCGAATGCGCCGCCGCTTGCTGCCAGCGCGACCTCGACGTCCGACTCGGACAGATTCAGGGCTTTCGCGATGGTCTTCTGATCGAACTGCGATCCCTGGCTCTCGCTGTGGACCTTAATCCCTTGCCCCTGGGGATACGCCAGGCACGATTCCGGTTCGAGAAAAGCGATATCGACCGGCTGGGTCTTGTAGGTCGCTTCGATGACGTGTGCCGCGGTCGCGAACGCTGCTTCCGCATCGCCCCGCCCGAACTTCGTCGGAAAGTCGATGACATTCGGTGCGGGTCGGAATGCGTCGTCCGAATGGACGCGCGGTGCAACGGGGTCGAGCGCCTTGAAGGGATCGGTAATCGGTTCGAGCACCTCGTAGTCGACCTTGATCTTCTTCGCTGCCTGTCGCGCGTGGAACTGCGTATCGGCGACGACCATGGCTATGAAGTCGCCGACGCAACAGGTGACCTCGCCGATCGCCACGAACATCGGCAGGTCGGATACGGCGAGGCCGGTGCCACGCTCGCCGGGAACATCGCGTGCCGTGAAGATGCGCGCGACGCCTTGAGACCGCGCTGCTTCTTCCGTATGGATCGCCAGCACCTTCGCGCGCGGGTGCTCCGCGAGCACCATCGCGCCGTGAAGCATTCCGTCCACCTTCATGTCATCGATGTACGGGCGCTCGCCGAGCACCTGCGCAGCGCCGCCAACGCGGGCGTGCGACCCGCCGATCCCGTGGCCCTTTACGTCGAACTGAGGATTGCGGTGCAGGCCGAACTCTTCGCCGAAGTACGAATGCCGGCGCGGCTCGCCCGGCAGCGTACCGCCGTTGTTGAGCGCCTCACCGGCAGTCTGAATGGCGTCGATGATGCGGCCGTAGCCGGTGCATCGGCAGATGTGGCCGTCGAGCGCCTTCCTGATCGCATCCCGATCGCTCGTCTTTCCCTGCTCAATCAGATGCGCCGCGCGGACGACGATGCCCGGGATGCAGAAGCCGCACTGGACGCCACCCTCGAGGACAAACGCGTCGGCGATGATCCGACGCGTGCGCTCGGGGAATCCTTCGAGCGTCCTGATGTCGTGGTCGGCCATCTGCTCCGGCTTGCGCAGGCACGAAAGGGCCGGCTTGCCGTCAATGTTGACAAGGCAGCAGCCGCACGCGCCTTCCGGCGCGCATCCGTTCTTACACGACGTGATGCCGCACTCCTCGCGCAGCACCTCGAGCAGATGCATGCCGGGCTCGTAATGGGCTTCGATGTCTTTTCCGTTCAGGTGGAACTTAACGTGAGGCATCCGTAAGGGTTGTGGAACTGAAAGGTCTTAGGAATTAAGCACTTCGCAGTCCTTCCAGTATCGCATTTTGGAATAGCGCCGTGTATGATGATCGGCTGCTAAGCTTACGAATGGCCGCCCTTGAGCGGGCCCCCCTACGGAGGAAACATGTCAGAACCGTGGAAGACGGACAGCTGGTACACGAGCTTGTGGAACCACCTGCCCGAGGCGCGGAAGAACACCAAATTCCAGAAAAATCTGAAGATCCATGACGTCACGCTTCGCGACGGCGAGCAGCAGACGGCCGTGGTCTTCCGGCGCGAGGAGAAGGTCGCGATTGCCAAGAAGCTCGATGCGATGGGGGTTCACCGTATCGAAGCGGGTATGCCGGCCGTCTCCGAGCAGGATAAGGCGGCCATCGCCGACATCGCGGCGCTGGGCCTGAAGGCCGAGACCTTCGCCTTCGCGCGCTGTATCCCCGAAGAAATCAAGGTCGTCAAGAACACGGGCGTAAAGGGTGTCGTGGTCGAGATCCCCGCCAGCGACCACATGATCAAGTACGCCTACGGCTGGTCGTTCGATCGCGCGATGAAGTCGTCGATCGACACCACGCTGGCGGCGAAGGAAGCTGGTCTTTACACCGTCTTCTTCACCATCGACGCGACCCGCACCGAGCTGAACCGTTTCCTCGACATCGTCTCGCAGGTTGCTACCGAAGGCCACATGGATGCGCTGACCATCGCCGACACCATGGGCGTCGTCACACCCGAGGCGATTTCGGCGGTCGTGCCGAAGGTCATCGATCGCTTGAAGAAACCGGTCGAAATCCACTGCCACCAGGACTTCGGTCTGGGTGTCGCCAACACGCTCGCGGCCCTGCAGGCCGGCGCGTCGGTGGCACACACGACCATCACGGGACTCGGTGAGCGCGCGGGCAACGTGCCGATGGAAGATGTGGTCCTGTCGCTGCTCTGCCTGCACGACGTCAACATCGGCATCAAGACGGAGAAGTTCGTCGAGACTTCGAAGTTCGTCATGGATCTCGCCAAGGTTACGCAGCCGCCAAACCGGCCGATCGTCGGCGACAAGCTGTACGAGGTCGAGTCGGGCATCATCGCGGGCTGGGTGCGTCTCTGCCGCGCCGAGCAGCCGCTCGAGTACGTGCCGTTCCGGCCCGAGCTCGTCGGCCAGAAGCCGGTGAACATCGTCCTCGGCAAGAACTCCGGACCTCCATCGATCGAGGAGTGGGCGGAGAAGACCGGCATCAAGATCACGGACGAGGAGCGCATGGCGCTGCTGCTGGCTGTGAAGGCGAAGTCGTTTGAGAAGAAGGACCTGCTGACGGCGGAAGAGTTCAAGGAGATCGTCGGCAAGACGCTGAAGAACGCGGCGCTCGCTTAGTCGCGCGCCAACTTCCAACCTCTAACTTCAACTTCTAACTTCAATATAGAGGCCGACCCTTCAGGTCGGCCTTTCGTCTTAGAATCGCGCCACCTGCATGCCGCGTGGCACGACTTTCAGCGCGGTCGCATCAATCGCACGCCGGTTGCCGGACGTCGAGGTGACGACCGCATACGGCCAGCCCGCAGTGAAGGTGCGCGGTAAGATGTTCGCCTGTATGGCGGCGCACAGGTCCGCCGAGCCGAACACGCTGGCGGTGATGATGGACTTCGCCAGTCGCGACGCGCTCATTGAAGACGATCCGCAGACCTACTATCTGAAGCCGCACTACGTGAACTATCCGTGTGTTCTCGTGCGGCTGTCGCGTGTCCAAGCCGACGCGTTGCAGGATCTGATCGCTGGCGCTCACCGTTTCATGAGCGCGAAGGCGAAGCGAGCGCCCATCAAGCGGCGGTAACGATGAGTCATATCGAGGGACGCGGGTCCTCGACTGCAAACCTCTAACTTATCTGGGCTGATCGGGACGGCAGGGCGTCGGATCCCAACCCTGCATGTCAGGAATCTTCTTGAAATGATTCGTAGTCGCGTACGGACCGGTGAGATACATCGGGTCCGTGATGATCGAGGTGACGACGAGCCATGACGTGCCATCAGGCTCGGTAAACGTGTCGTAGTACTCCTGCAGCCGCGTGTTCTCGCTGTAGGGAACGCCGTTCTTCCGCAGATACCCCGCCTTCGTCGTGACGATGCCGAGGTCGCCGTTCGGTCCAGGCGTACGCCCCGCGCGACCCATGTTCACGCCCGCCCACTGCGCCACTGAGTAACCCTGCCACGTCGGCTGGAAATCGGCGGGCGGGGGCGCACCGAAATGGAGCATCCGCGTCTGCGTGCCCGAGTCGGTATCGATCTGCAGCGTGTTGTCGTCGGCCCAATGTATGTGCAGCCGGCCAGGGATGCGCATGATCGACGCGGCGCCGTAGGATCGGCACTCGTTGCCGCCGGCATCGTCAGCGGGCGTCCATTTGTTCGCGGCATCGCGCGCCGCCGGGTTCAGCGGCAGCATCGCGAACTCGCCTTTGGGCGGCATCTCCATCCGCAGATGCCAGTGCTCGGTGACCACGGCGACCCAGTAGCCGGTGAAGTCCTTCGGCGCCTGCGCGCGTGCCGTGGGAGGCGCGCCGCCGGCGCGCGCACCGCCTCCACGTCCCTGTCCCTGAGCCGCCGCAGTCGTGCCGACGATCAACACCAGCGCGACTGCCAGGGCGGACCCGAACGGTCCGCGCCGCTGAGGACTCCGGCGAATCACTTACTGGACCCTGCCCTTCCACTCCCAGCCGTCGGCCGGGCGCTTCACGGTTTCAATGAGGACGCGCGGCGCGGCCGCGTCTCTCGCCGCCTGACCCGTGACGATAATCTTGTCGCCCGCTCTGAGTGTGGTCCTCGTAATCGAGTACTGCTGCAGCTGGCTGACCGAGCCCCACTCGAGCGTCCAGCTCTTGGTCGTACCGTCTTTATCCATGACATCAATCTTCATGAACGAATGCGGATTGCGCCACACGAACTCGGTGACGACACCCTCGATCTGGACTTTGTTAGTGGAGTCGTACTCCGCGGAAAATGAGTGATGCGCCGACACCTGCCGGCTGCCGACGAGCAGCGCCAATCCGGCAACGAGCATCACGATCGTGCGTTTCATGAACCGTCTCCTTGGGCCGACCTGAAGGTCCGGCCCCTGCCTAATCACAAATCACAAATCACTAATCGCTAATCATTTCTTGAGGCTGTTATACGCCGCCTCTACAAACATATCGGTCGTCCACGCGCCGGTCGTCTTACCGTAGCGGGCGTCGTAATCGCGGGTGGGCCGCGCCGCCTTCACCTGCGCCAGCGTCATGCCGTTCTTGATCATGTCCTGAATGCGGTCGCGGATGATGGTGACCATGTCGCGGTAATAGGTCACATCCGCGTGGTCGCTGATGCGTCCGTGCGCCGGGATCACCTTCGTCCCGCCTTCGGCATTGTTACTAGGGACGGCAAACTCGATCAGCTTGTTCAAAGCATCCACTTCCGCGTTGATGCCACCGCCCAGCTTGGGGTCGATCATCGGGTAGGCGGTGAGGTCGAACAAGTCCCCGGAGCTGACCACATCGGATTTGCGGAACAGCACCACGCTGTTGCCGTCGGTTGTACCGGCGACTTTGGTGATCACCACCGGCTCGTCATTGAAATACAGCCGCTTCCACGGAGTCGTGAACGTATTGTCCGGCCACGAAGCTTCGGCCCGCGCCGGCTGCGTCCCGGTGGGCGCCGACATGCGGTTCAACACCGCCAGCGTGGAGACGACGGAGGCGCGATGCGTGTCGATGGCGCCCTGCGGGCCGGCGGCGTAGTCGGGCTCGCGGAAAGGTACGATTTCGCCAGTAGGCGCAATCTTGTCGTTGCCGCCAGTATAGTCGTCGCGGTGGCTGGTGTTGATGATGTAGCGCAGCGGTTTGCCCTTGGCAAGCGACTGGACGGCCTTTATCACCTTGTCGCTCATCGCCGCGGTGCCGGTGTCCACCAGCATCACGCCTTGATCGCCAACCTGCACCGTGATGTTTCCGCCGGCGCCGGCAAGCATGTAGACGTTGCCCTGCACGGGCAGGATCTCCACTTCACCCGGCGCGGGCGCGTCGAGCTTCGGTGGCCAGTCGACCTTCGCAGCGGCTCGTGCAGGAGCCTGCCCGCCACGACCCTGCGTATAAACGGGCGCGACGAGAATCGCAGCGGCGACTGCAGCCAGCGTCGCGCTGCGACCTGCCGTGTGCCATCTGCCCACTAGTTGCCCCCTTCGGACGCACCGGTCGCAACCTTCGGCGGCTTCGGCATCGTCTTCATCTTCGCGATGTATTCCGGATACGTCGTCTGCGCGCCGCCGAGACGCGGCTCGTACGGTGTGCCGAAGCGATCGGTCAGATCCTTCTGCAGACCCGGCAGCGGGCTCTTGCCCGGCAGGAAGTGAGGAACCGTCCCGCGCGGAATGGCGGTCTCGGTTGCCTCCTCGCATGGATACGGCGACATCGGCAGCGCGGGATCGAGCACCCACATCATCGTGCTGCGCACGTACGGCTCCGTCATCATCACCGGGTCGTAGACGATCGACGTGGTCTGCAGGTAATCACCCATGCGGCGATACCGCGTGCGGATCGTTGCCTGATCGCTGTGCATCAGGCCCGAGCGGCGTAGATACGCTTCTTTCAAGTGTGTCGTCGTTACAACGAGGACGTCGCCGTCCCACTCGCCGGTGGAGAAACCGCTCCAGGTGTGGAGCGCGTTGGCTGGCGGATGCGGCCGGCCATCCATCCAGATGGTCGTTTCCTGTTCCTGCTGATTCAGGTGACCGTGGTAGGCGATGACCTTCTGCGTCGCCTGATCGATGTCGGCCCAGATGCGCAGCGCGGAGAGAGGACCCTCGAGCGAGTAGTCCCACGCATGCGGGCGGCACGCCCACTCGGTGACGTCGAAATCTTCGGGCGACCAGCTCTGCACGCGCCAGCGCGCGGCATCGCTCACCGGCACGCCGGCGATGTCGCCGGTCATGCCGCTGCCGTCCTGATTACGAGGCAATGGGCGCCAGACGCCCATGAAGTCGGTCTGCGCAAATGCCGGCTGCGCGAGATACACGACGAGCGCGGTAAGAAGAGGTACGCGACGTAACATGGCGCGCGAATTTTACTTGCCGCTGGCGTCCAGAGTCAACGAAACCTTGACTTTGAGAAACGCGAAGTGATAGACAGCGCACACCTTAGCGGAGGGACAACTCACATGCGTCGCAGTGCAGCCCTGCTCCTCGTGTCTTCTTTTGCGTTGATTTTCAGTTCACCGGCGGACGTGTTCGCACAAGCCGTTTCGACCGCGCAGATCAACGGGACGATCAAGGACAGCGGCGGCCTGGCGCTGCCGGGCGTGACCGTCACGCTTACCCAAATCGATACCGGCCTCGTCCGCAGCGACACCACGAACGAAACCGGCGGCTACATCATCACCAACCTGCCGGTTGGTCCGTACCGGCTCGAAGCGATGCTGCAGGGTTTCCGCACGTTCGCGCAGACAGGGATCGTGCTCGACGTGAATTCGAATCCGACGCTGAACATCACGCTGCAGGTCGGGCAACTTGCCGAGACGATCATCGTCGAAGGTACCGCTCCGCTCGTCGAAACGCGCAATCCAGGCATCGGGCAGGTCGTCACCAACGAGCAGGTGCTCGAGCTGCCGCTGAACGGCCGTCAACTGACGCAGTTGATTCTTACGGCCGGCATGGCGTCTCCTTCCGGCGGCCTCGGTTCGAACGCGTTGTCGACTCCGCGCAATTACCCTTCCGCGCTCATCTCCGTGGCAGGCGGACTCGCCAACGGGATGAACTACAGTCTCGACGGCGCGAACCATAACGACCCCTACGCGAGCGTGAACCTGCCGCTGCCCTTTCCGGACGCGATGCAGGAGTTCAAGGTTGAAACCAACGCGCTGCCCGCGCAGTACGGCTTTCACTCGGCCGCGGCTGTCAACGCCATTACCAAGTCGGGCACCAATGCCGTCCATGGAGACGCTTTCGAATTCCTCCGCGACCACCGGTTGAACGCAAAGAACGCATTTGCGGCGATCGACCCGGCCACAGGCAAACGCCGCGATGACGGCTTGCACCGCGACCAGTTCGGCGGCACGCTCGGCGGACCGCTCATTGCGAACAAGCTGTTCTACTTCGGCGGTTATCAGGGGACGCGCATCGACGTCACGCCGAGCACGTTCTTCGCATTCGTGCCGACGGGCCAGATGCTGGCCGGTGATTTCTCGGCGATCACGTCGCCGGCGTGCAACACGGGACGCACCGTTGCGCTGCGCGCGCCGTTCGACGCCAGCAATCGAATTGCTCCGGCGCTCTTCTCGCCTGCAGCGGTGAACATCGCCGCGCGGCTGCCGAAGACGAACGACCCGTGCGGACGCGTCGACTTCACGCGCAAGCAGCACAACTTCGAGAACCTCGCCATCGGCCGCGTCGATTACACGATGAGCAGCAAGCACACCGTGTTCACGCGCTACCAGCTGGCCCGCTACAAGGCGCAGCCCGACAACGATCCGAACAACGTGCTGGCGTACTTCTCTTCACCCATCAACGACACGGTGCAATCGGTTGTCGTCGGCGACACCTACCTGCTGAGCTCGAACTCAGTGAGCTCCTTCCGATTCGGGTACAACAACATCAACATCCAGAAACCGTGGATCCATCAGTTCGACGGCCCAGACGTGGGCATCAAGATGGCGAACATGATGCCGGGCTTTCTGCGCGTGACGGTCACCGGCGCGTTCACGCTCGGCAACACGGGCGCAAGCTCGTCGAGCACACCGTCCAACGGTGTGCAGCTGTCGGAGGACTTGAGCATCATCCGCGGCGCGCACCAATTCGGGTTCGGCGGCAGCTTCATCCGCCAGGAGATTGACGGCAGCACCTACATCAACACGACAGGTCCGTTTACCTTCAGCGGCGCGACGACAGGCCTGGCGCTGGCGGATTTCATGCTCGGCCGCGCGCAGACCTTCGCGCAGGGAAACCGGATCTTCATCCACGACCACAGCTCGTACACCGGCCTCTACGCGCAGGATGCCTGGACGTTGACACCCAGGCTGACGGTGAACGCCGGGCTGCGCTGGGAGCCGTACCTGCCGTTTGTCGAGGACAACGGCCAGTTCAGCCACTTCGACCTGGCGCAGTGGCAGAGCGGCGTGCGCAGCACCGTCTACAAGAACGCGCCGACCGGCGTGATCTTCTCCGGCGATCCTGGTTATCCCGGCAAGTCTGCCGGCAGCCGCGATCTCTGGGAGTTCGCTCCGAGAATCTCCGCGGCTCTCGACGTGAACGGGGATGGCAAGATGACGGTTCGCTCCGCGTGGGGACGTTTCTACGACCTGCCGCACCTCTGGATGTTGTTCGGGTTCGCCACCGCGCCGCCGCTCGGCAGCACTCTGGTCGTGACCGGCCCATCGCTCGACGATCCGTTCGCCACCGTGCCGGGCGGCAATCCATTCCCGCTCCAGCGCAGCGCGGACATGACGTTCCCGCAGTTTGCGAACTGGGTGACCTACCCGCTCGACATGAAGAAGTGGTACGCCGATCAGTGGAACATCAGCTTCCAGCGGCAGCTCGGCACGTCATGGGCGGCATCCGCAAATTACGTGAACTCGCGCGGGCATCGCCTTCCCATCGGCGACAACATCAACCCGGCGGTGTTTCAGGCTGGCGCAACAACCGCCAACGTGAATCAGCGACGCACACTGTTTCTGCAGAATCCGCAGCAGGGGCAGTACTACGGCAACATCATCGCCATTCAAACCGTCGGCACATCCGTGTACGACGCGCTGCTGCTCTCGTTGAATCGCCGAGCCTCACGCGGTCTATCGCTGACCAGCAACTGGACGCTCTCACGCTGCATCACGGATCTGATCAACTACGAGCCGGGCATGGCGGGCTACGCGCTGTCGAAGCCTGGTGACGTCGCCTTCGACCGCGGCAGCTGCGGCGGTGGCGATCGTAAGCACGTCCTCAACGGTACTGCCGTCTATCAGATTCCGGCGTTCGCCAGGGGGACGGTCGGCGCCATTACCAACAACTGGCAGGTGTCGGGCATCGTCCGCGTGCAGTCAGGCGACCATTTCAACGTGGTTACGGGCGCCGACAGCGCGCTCACCGGGCAGACGAACCAGCGGCCGAACCAGATTTCATCGGACGTCTACAAGAAACAGGGCAATCAGTGGCTCAACCCGGCCGCGTTCCAGGCGCCGGCGCCCGGAACGTATGGCAACGTGCCGATCAACGCCTTCATCGGGCCCGGCGCGTTCAACGTGGATATGGGGATCACCCGGTCGTTCCGCACCGGCGGCAACGATCGTGAGGTCCAGTTGCGCGTCGAATTGTTCAATGTCTTCAACACCGTTCAGAAGCTCGATCCATTCACTGCGCCAAACGTTTACGCGGCGCTGAACAGTCCGACGTTCGGACAGATCACGACCGCTGCGGATCCACGGATCGTGCAACTGGCGTTGAAGTACGTATTCTGATTACTTGAACGATTCGTCGGGGAGAAGGCCCCAGCTCCACTCCTGCGGGTGATTGGAGTCTTTTGGACGACGGAATGTCAGCAGACGCACGCGATGATCCTCGGTGTTGCGACCCGGGCTGCCCGTGATGATCACGTGGTCGCCCGGCTTCAGCGTTTCCCGGTCCACCTTGCCCGCCAGCTGCGCGGGAGCAGCCCACTCGACGACGTAGCGCGTTTTCGACCCGTCCTTCTCGGTCACATCGACATCGACGAATGAGTGCGGATTGCGAAGCACGAACTGCACGAGGTCACCTTCGATCGTGACGGTCTGGTTCTCGATATAGGTCGCGGCGAAGGAATGATGCGCCCATCCGTGGGCGGCCACGCCGAGGACCATGAGAGCCAGCGGCGCGACGAGATAACGCTTCATAGCAACGATCCTCCTGCGGTGTCCGGATCCGGCGAACTATAACATGCCCTACGGCGTTCATTGCCCGCAGGTTCCGAACATGATATATGGTCCGCGACTGCGAAAGATTTCACTCTGCCTGATCGGCCTGCTCTCGCTCAGCGCGCCCGCATTTGCGCAGGTGGACCTGACCGGGTCCTGGGCGCCGCGGCTCTACGAAGACTACATCGAGCGCGGCCCCGGCTCCGACCTCGGCGATTTCACCGGTATGCCGATGAATGACGAGGCGCGGGCAAAGGCCCTTCTATACACGTCGAATCTTCCGTCCACGGTCGAACGCCAGTGCCTGCCGCAATCGCCATGGGTGTTGCAGTACCGTCCGCGCGGCATCTCGATCTGGGCCGAGGAAGATGGCGACGGCAACGTCATGGCCTGGAAGCTGGGCGGCGATTATCTACGCGGCACCGTTACGATCTGGATGGACGGGCGCGCCGAGCCGTCGCCGAATTCGCTCGCGTCCGCCGAAGGCTTCAGCACCGGCAAGTGGGAAGGCGACACGCTCACCGCCAAGACCACGCATGTGAAGACCGCGTGGATTCGCCGCGGCAACGGCATCCCGGGCAGCGATCAAAGCACGTTCACCATCCACCTCACCCGTCACGCCGATCTGCTGACGATCGTCACCATTCAGGAGGACCCGGTCTACCTCACGGAACCGCACGTGGTCAGCCGCGTGTGGCAGCTCGATCCGCGCGCCACTCCCGGCAACTACGTCGAGACCAACTGCAACACCGCGAACGAAATCCCGCGGCTCGAGGACACCGGCATGGTCCCGCACTATCTTCCCGGCCAGAACCCGGAAGCGGATTTCATGCTGCGGACCTACAACCTGCCGAAGGAGGCCGCGATGGGATACGCGGAGAGTCTGTATCCCGAGTTCCGGAAGAAGATCAAAGGCCGATACACGCCTCCGGCGTCATGCGGACGGTACTGCTGCGGATGGATCGAGCGTCAGGGACTACCGGGCGCCGCGCCCGGCCTGTCGTGCAACGACGGCGGTCTCGGCGACCTTCATCCGACCGCTCGCGGCAAGCCGGAGGGCACCGCCAAATGATGCGCGGCGTCCTGGTTATTCTGTATGTAGTCAGCGCCGCGACATTTGCCCATGCCCAGCAGCGGCCGGATATTTCGGGCAACTGGATCCTCAACGGCGGAAAGACGACGTTCGGCGAGTGGCATCTCACCGACGCGGGCGACCGCCGCTTCAAGGCCTACGATTTCAAGAAGGACGATCCATCGCTCAAGTGCATCGGCTCGAGCTGGACGCGCGTCTGGCTGAATCCGAACGTCCTCGTCAAGATCACGCAGAATGCGAAAGACGTTCGGCTGCAGTACGAGTGGATGGACATCGATCGGCGCATTCCGATTGTCGATCCAGGCGCTCTGCGGCCGATGCGGTCCGTGCCGATTCCAATGATGCCGGCGCTGGGCACATCCGTCGCGTGGTACGACGGCGACGCGCTCGTCATCGAGACGCGCGACGTCGCGCCGGGATACGTCTCCACGATGCAGGAATGGGCGGGGCTGCCGCAGAGCCGGATGATGCGGACGATCGAGCGGCTCTCGCTGGCCAATCCCAACCTGCTCAACATCAACATTACGCACGTTGATCCGGCGAACTACCGTGAGCCGCTCATCGTCAACATCACGTATCCACGATCCAAATTCGAGCTGATGCACTATGGCTGCGATCCAAAGGATGCCCAGATCACCGAGCCGAGCAAATAACGTCGCCGCGCTTTCGCTGCTCGCCGCGCTTGTCGCGCTGACGGCGCCGGTGCGCGCCCATCACTCGGTGCCGGTCAACTTCGATCAGTCGAAGGAAATCACCATCACCGGCAAACTCACCGAAGCGAAGTGGATCAATCCGCATTCGCGGTTCCGGCTTGACGTGACGCAGGACGACGGCAAGACCGTCGAGTGGCTGGTGGAGATGGGTGCGGTGAATACGATGCGGAGGGCCGGCTTCGAGATCGACAAGTTCGTCGTCGGCGACACGCTCACCATCATCGGCTGGCCGGGCCGCGACCGCGAACGCACGATGCTGCTGCGCACGGCTGTTCTGAAGGACGGCACGCGGCTCAGTCCGTGATTGGGTTCATTGGGTTCAAAGGGTTCAAGAGGTTCAGAGGGTTCCTGAATCCCAGCGTCAAACGGTCCACGGATTGACGATTGGAACAGCCATGTCGCTGAAATGTCGGACGTTTCGCGTCGCGAGCGTGGCGTGCCGCGCGAGCGCGATGCCCGCGATTTGTGTGTCTCGCAAGTCCGCAGGGCGGCCCTGCGCCTGACGCTCCGCGGCAATTGACGCGGCAGACGCGGCCGCGGCCATATCGAAATCAAGGACCCGGTTGTCGAGATCTTCTTCGAGCAGCTGCGCAAACGCGGCCGCGAGTGTCCGGCGCCGCCGGCCGGTGGGCAACAGGGCGATTCCCAGGTGCGCTTCGAAAACAGTGACGCTCGTAATCCAGACCGATTCGGCAGGTTGGCGATCGAGCCACTCCACCACTCGGGCATCCGGAGCGGTGCGCATCAGCTCCGAGATGACGTTGGTGTCGAGGATGATCATTCGTCGAAATCGGCAGGCTGCGCGCGCCCACCGCGGACTTCAGGCAGCGCGCGTGGAAGGCCGACTTTTCTAAAGCGAGCCGCGATTCGCGATCCGAGCTTCTCGACGGGGCGACCTTCTTCTTTCGCCGCGTTGCGCAGGATATGCCGCACCTCTTCCTCCATGCTGCGGCGATTGCGCTTTGCGCGGCGCTGAAGGCGGCGCTTGACACTCTCCTCGAGCTGACGCACCACGAACTGGGCCATCGCCAACAGATGATATCACGATATCTCTGGTGGCGTGCCGCTCGGCGCTCGAGCGCTGTCACCTGAACAGACCGTCGGCGAAGAACGCCGCGGCCGCGAGGTCAATCGCTCTTCTTGTGTTGCGCAAGCAGCCAGGCGATCGATGTTGCATCAGCAAACGCCGTATCGTCGGCATGAGGCCGAGTCGAAGCAACGCCGCGTGCGTGAAATCCGGAAAGCGCGAGCGACGCTTCCGCGTCGACTTCCGGGAGCGTAGCGACGTGAGAGCGATTTCCGGCGTGCGGACCTGAAGGTCCGCGGCTACGTTCGTACCGGTTATCTGGGCTGATCCGCGCGGCAAGGCGTCGGATCCCACTTCGATCCGTCGCGCTCCTTCTTGAACGCCACGCTGTTCACGTACGGCTGCGTGAGGTAGGTGGGGTCGGTGACGATGGTATCGATCACCAGCCACGTGTCGCCGTTCGGTTCCGTGAACAGATCGTAGAACTCCTCGACAGACGCGTTCTCGCTGTACGGAACGCCGTTCTTACGCAGATACCCGGGCCGCAGCTTCGTCGTCACGACGCGCAGATCGCCTGCGCCTTTGGCGGCGCCCATACGTGCAGGGCGACGCCAGGTCGCCGCCGAATAGCCCTGCCAGCTTGGCGCCTGCGCGGGCGGCGCGCCACCGCCGAAGCGCAGCAGCCGCGTCTGTGTGCCCGCGTCGGTGTCGATCTTCAGCGTGTTGTCGTCCGCCCACGCGATGTGCAGGCGCCCAGGTACGCGCATGATCGTCGGAGCGCCGTACGAACGGCAGGCTTCGCCAGCGGCCTCATCCTTCGCCGGATCCCACGTGTTGGTGACGCGCCGCGCCTCCGCATTCACCGGCAGCATCGTCGTGTCGCCCTTCGGCGGCACCATCATGCGCAGATGCCAGTGCTCCGCGACCACAGACACCCAGTAACCGGTCAGATCCTTGATTGCGCCGGCGCGTCCGCTCTGCTGCGGCGCAGCGCCGCCCGCTCGTCCTTGCGCGAACGCCACACCCGGCAGAAGCAAGGCCAGAATCAGGGAAGCCCGAAGCTTCACTCGACGACTCCCTGCCACTCCCAGCCGTCCACCGGCCGCTTGATCGAGAAGATGCGGATGCGATGCGCCTCCGGATCACGGCCCGGCTCTCCCGCCGCGATGATGTGATCCCCGAACTTCAACGTCGTACGCGTCACCGGGAACTTCGCCGCGGACAGCTGCGTGCTGGAGCCCCACTCGAGATTCCACGTCTCCGTTTTGCCGTCTTTCGTCATGACCTCGATGCGCACGAACGAGTGCGGATTCCGCCACACGAACTCCTTGACGACGCCTTCGATCTCGACTCGCTTTCCAGACTCGTATGCCGCCGTGAACGAGTGGTGCGCGAACGCACGGCCCGCACCGGCAGTGACCACCAGGATGGCGACGAATATGAGGGCACTGCGTTTCATGCTTATTTGCCTCCAAGGCTTCTGTACGCCGCTTCGATGAACATGTCGGTCGTCCACGGACCCGACGTGTGGCCGAAGCGCGGGTCGTAGTCGAGCGTTGGCTTCGCCGCCTTGATCTGCGCCAGCGTCTGGCCGTGCTTGATGCCATCCTGGATGCGGTCGCGAATGATGCCAACCATCTCGCGGTAGTACGCAACATCCGATTGATCGAGCAGCCGTCCGTGGCCAGGAATGACGAGCGTGCCGAGCTCGGTCTTCGTATCGGGAACCGTCAGGTCGAGAACGCGGTTCAACGCCTCGACGACCTGACTGATGCTGCCGCCCGCCTTCACGTCGATGTACGGATAGTTCGTCATGTCGATCAGATCGCCGACGCTGATCGCGTCATCGAGACGGAAGTGGACGATGCTGTTGCCGTCGGTGTTGGATGGCACATGCATGATGAGCACGGGCTCGTCGTTGAAATAGAGCTTCTTCTGCGTGCTCGAGTACGTGTCGTCCGGCCATGCGTCCTCGGGATGCTTTGACACCTGACCGGTGGGTGCCGACATGCGCTCGAAAATCGACACGAACGAGATGATCGAGGCGCGATCCTTCGTCAGCGCATCGGACACCCGCGGATCGGTCGCGACGCGGAAGCGGATCGTGTTGCCTGCCAGCGCAAGCTTTTCGTTGCCGCCGACGAAATCGTCGCGCTCAGAGGTATTGACGACGTAGCGGATCACGCCGCGCGGAGAGATCGATTTGATCGCGGCGAGCACCTTGTCGGTCATCGTTGCGGCGCCGGTGTCGACAACCATGACGCCGTCGCTGCCGGCGGAGATGGTGATGTTGCCGCCGGCGCCAAGAAGCATCGACACGCGCCCGCGTACCGGCAGGATGTGCACCTGCCCGTCATTCGCACCCGCCAGCGCCGGCTTCCAGGCCCACGCCGGCCGGGGCGTCTGCGTCTGCACACGCGGCGCGCCGACGACGAGCGCCGCGGCCGCCAACACCACGGCCGACACGTGATACCTGATACCTGAAACCTTCCCGAAGCTCATTGGCCTCGCTCCGCCGCCGGACCTTTCTTCGCGTTCGTGCGCGGGAACGGACCCAACTTCTTGATGTATTCGGGATACATCGTCTCGGCACCGCCCAGGCGCGCCTCGTACGGTGTGCCGAACTCGTCGTTCTCCTCCGGATTGTGCGCCGGCAGCAGGCTCTTGCCCGGCAGATAATGCGGCACGCTGCCATGCTCGACGACGCTCTCTGTCGCCTCCTCGCACGGATACGGCGGCAGGACCAGATTCGGATCCAGCGCCCAGATCAGCGACGTGCGGATGTACGGTTCGGCGAAATACACAGGGTCGTAGATGATGACCGTCGCACGCAGGTAGTTGTTGTTCAGCCTCTTGTAGCGGATGCGCACTGTCGCATCGTCGCTGCGCATCGGCCCCCAGCGGCGAATGTAGTTCTCCTTGAGATGGGTGACGGATTCGACGAGCACGTCGCCGTCCCATTCGCCTGTCGCAAAACCGCTCCAGGTGTGAATCGCGTAGTCGGGCGGCCGCTGACGGCCGTCCATCCAGATGGTGGTCTCCTGCTCGCGCATCGACAGGCGGCCCCGATAGGCAACAACCGTCTGCGTCGGATCGTCGATCTCGGGCGTGAAGCGCATCTGCGCGGCGCCTGCCTCAATCGAAAAGTCCCATGAGTGCGGACGGCAGACGAACTCGGGCACGTCGAAGTTCTCGGGCGCCCAGCTCATGGCACGCTGCCGCCCCGCGGCGCTGAGTGGAAGGCCCGCGTAGTCGCCGTCCATACCGCTGCCGTCCTCATTGCGTGCGAGCGGACGCCACATGCCGGTGATCACGTCGGTCTGCGCCAGTGTGGGAAGGCCCGACAGGAGGACCAGCGCTGCCAGCAAGCCAATTCGTTTCAACCGCCGTCTCCCCGCGTACCCAAAGGTCCGCGTCTACCACCTCGAGCTCTCGAACGCCTGTAGTTGCCGACCTTCACGTCCGCTAAAACGTGTACTTCAATGCCAGCTGAATAATGCGTGGATCGCTCGCGCCAGTAATCAGTCCGAAGTTCGGGCTGTTCAGCGCCGACACCGGCGTCGCCAGATTCACGCGGTTCAACACGTTGAACGCCTCGGCGCGGAACTGCACCTGCCGCTCGCCGCCCACGCGGAACGACCGCACGATTCCGACGTCGACGTTGAATCGTCCCGGACCAATCAGGCTGTTGTTCTCCAGGTTTCCGAACTGCCCCGTCGCCGGCGCACGAAATGCGGCCGGGTTCAGCCACCTGTAGCCCTGCTTCACATAGACATCGTCCGAAATCTGATCGGGCCGCTGGTTCGCCTGTCCGTTGAGGGCGTTGTCGACCCCCGTCGTCGCGGAAAAGTGAATGCCGCTTCGCGCGCTGACGATCGTTGAAAGCTGCCAGTCGCTGGTGAGGACGCGCACGACACCGGTCGACGCCCCCGGAACCTGATACACGGCCGACAGATTGACGACGTGCTTCTGATCGGTTGCGCCGCAGCTGCCGCGATCGAACGCGGGATCACCCGGCTTGGTCAGCTCGATGCCGGCAACTGACGGCTCGTAGTTGATGATGTCGGACTCGCAGGTCGAGATCGTCCAGTTGCCCGATACGAACAGGCCGTTCGCCGATCGATGCTGCGCGGACAGCAGCAGTCCTTTGTAGTTGGACGTGCCGATCGGCTCGACACCGGTGATCGTGCCGTAGTACTGCCCCTGCGCCGGATTGAGCTGCGACAGCAGCCGCCGCTGATTGGTCGTCGCCGTCGTCGCGCCAGCGCTGTAGATCGCCGGGTTCAGCTGATCGCCGACAGGCAGACGGTGGCCGCGGCTCTCGAGGTAGTTCGCCGAAACCATCCATGCGGCGCCTACCTGCCGCTGAACGCTGACATTCCACTGATCGAAGTACGGGGGCCTCATGTCGAGCGGGAACGTCACGAACCCGCCGTAGAGCGGGAAGTTCATGGCGGGGTTGGCGACGATGGGGAATGGGTTGCCGCCGGGCGTGTTCACCCACGGATCGTCGAACGTGCCGTTGTTGACAACGAGCTCGGTGCCGAATGGCGTGCCGCGATCGAAGCCGAGGAAATTCCAGATGTGGGGAAGGTCGTAGAAGATGCCATAGGCTGCCCGCACTGTCATGCGGCCGTCGCCCTTCGGATCCCAGACGCCAGCCAGCCGCGGGGCAAAGTCCTTCAGGGACTTCTTGCTGACGCCGTGGCCCGGATAATCGGGATCGCCTTCGAAGAGGACGCCAACCGGCGCGTTCCGGTAGACCGTGCTGTGCACGCCTGCTTTGAACTGCTCGAGGCTGAAGTGGTTTGCGTGCTGCTGGTCGTTGACGTAGGGAAGATACGGATCCCACCGCAGACCGACGTTGAGCGTCAGGTTCGACGACACCTTCCAGGCATCCTGGGCGTAGAGGCCGATGTACGGCATCACTCCGCCGGGCCCGTACACCTGTCCCTGCGTAAACGTCGCCGGACGTCCAAGGAGAAAGTCGGCGAGGCCGAGGCCGGTGTTCACGCCGGTAAAGGCGAAGTTGCCGGCGGCCGATCCGTACGAGGTGGACGAGAGTCCCGACCGGATGTAATTCGCACCGAATCCAATCTGATGCGCACCGCGCACGAGGCTTACGTCGTCAACGATCTGAAACGCCGTCGTCTTGATGGCGCTCGGTTTCGCGCCGGTCGGTCCCAGCGAGAATCCACCGGAGACCGTGAACGCGGTGAAGCCGGGGAGCGGTGTGGCGATGTTCTTCACGCCCAAGCTCTTCGCATCGAAAAACGGTACGTAGCCCTTGTCGACCTCCGAGTTGTTGTAGGTCGCGCGGAACGAGTTGACGGTGTTGGGCCCCAGCAAATACGTATCGCCGAAGACGAACGAGTGAATGGTGTCGTCGATCGGTCCGTTGGCGTACGCCAGAACGTTGTTTGGATCGTTATCAGGCTTGGAGGTCAGGCGCGCGAGCTGATAGCGGCCGAACATCGAGTGGTTGTTGTTCCACTGGTAGTCGAGGCGGCCGATGGCCAGATGCTCGGTGCTCTCGGTCTTCCTGTCGAAGAATGACTGGCCACATTCGTTCTGTGGCTGCGGCAGCTTCGAGGTGAGGGCGAGCGCCGCCGGTGAGAACTGGGATGGCGACACGGTCGTGCCCGCAAACGGCGCGCGCAGCGCGATGGTGCGACCCGCGTTGCACGCCGGCGAGGTGATCGCTGCAAAGTCGCCCCGCAGCATCGCCGCCGTCGGCACGAACTGGAAAAAGCTGGTCGGGGTGACGTTGACCTTTGTCCCCTGGTAGCCGCCGAAGAAGAACAATTTGCTCTGCACGATCGGTCCGCCCAGCGTGCCGCCGAACTGGTCGCGACGCAGGCCGTCGTCGCGGCGCTTCCCATCCGGACCAATCGCCGCGAAGGCGTTTGTCGCATTGAGCGCATGGTGACGCAGGAACTCGAACGCGTCGCCGTGCATGGTGTTCGTGCCGGACTTCGTCACCGCGTTCACCGCCGCCGCAGAGTGATGACCGTACTGCGCGGGCAGGGCGCTCGTCTCAACCTTGAACTCCTGCATCGCGTCGGGGAACGGCAGCGGCAGGTTCAGGTTGTTGAATGGATCGTTGTGGGTGCCGCCGTCAAGCAGATATGTCATCCCGTTCGACAGGCCGCCGGCGACGACGATCGTCGTGTTGGGGTAGCTGCGAACACCTGTATTCAGCACGTTGCCGCCGGGCGCGTCAGCGGTGCTCTTTCCACCCGTCGCGAGCCCCGCCTGAAACACGAGCTCGGTCAGCTGACGTCCGTTGAGCGGCAGCTCGACGACCTGCTGATTCGTGATCACCTGGCCGATGCCGGGATTCCTCGTCTCCACCAGCGCAGCGGTCCCTTGCACCGTAATCGTTTCCGCGAGCTGGCCGAGCTGCAGCGTCAGGTTCAGGGTCGGATTCGCGTTCACTTGCAGGACGATGCCGGTCTGCACGAACTTACGGAACCCTTGCAGTTCCGCCTCGAAGCGATACGGACCGATCGGGAGGTTCTGAAGGATGTAAGACCCGGCTTCGTCCGAGATCGTCGAGCGCACCAGGCCCGTGTCGGTCTGCGTGACCGTAATCGTCGCACCCGGCAGGCCGGCACCGCTTTCATCGCGCACCGTACCGTTGATCTGTGCCGTGGAGACCGATTGTGCGGAAGCCGTTGCAACGCAAAGGAGCACGAACATCCCGACGAGCCGGTAGCGCATGGGTTCAGCTCCTCGAAAACGGGTGGAAAAGCGCGGCGAATATACCACGGAGACCTCGAATGGTTTATGCTTCGCGCGACCATGAATGCAGCGCGTTTTTGCAGTAAATCGACGCTTGGGGTGATTGCCGCGGCACTCGTTTTCGCGGCTGTGGACGCCCGGGCGCAGCAGCTCGATACCATACAAATCCGGCCGAACGTCTGGGTGATCTTCGGCGCGGGTGGCAATGTCACGGTGCACCTCGGCGAGGACGGCGTCATTCTCGTGGACAGCGGATCGGAAGCGATGGCCGACCGCACGCTCGCGGCGGTGCGCGCCATTACGAAGGCTCCAATCCGCATGATCATCAATACGAGCGCGGATCCGGAGCATGTCGGCGGCAACGACAAGGTCGGTGCCGCGGGCGTGCCGATCAACCCCGATAACTTCACCGACGAAGAGCGCGCCACCGTGCTCTCCCACGAGAACGTGCTGCAGCGGATGAGCGCGCCGAAGAATCGCAACGAGAAGCCCGCCCCGACTGCGATGTGGCCCACCGAGACATTCACCTCGAAATACCGATCGTTCTACGTCAACGACGAGGCGGTGCAGGTCATCAGGCAGCTGGGCGCCGTTTCCGACGGCGACGTCCTGGTCCATTTCCGACGCGCCGACGTAATCGTCACCGGCGACATCGTCGACCTGCGGCACTTCCCCGTTATCGACCCGGCGAAGGGTGGCAGCATCCAGGGCGAGCTCGAGGCGCTGAATCGACTGCTGGATCTCACCGTTCCGCCGATGCCACTCGTCTTGAAGCCTGGTCGGACGATCGTCGTCCCCGGCCATGGCCGCATCTCGGACTACGGCGAGCTGGTCGACTACCGGGACATGGTGACGACCATCAAGGACATCATCGAGGACATGGTCAAGAAGGGGATGACACTCGAGCAGGTGAAGGCGGCGAATCCGACCGCCGGCTACCGCAAACGGTACGGGTCCGACACTGGGCCGTGGACGACCGACATGTTCGTCGAAGCGATCTATAACGGACTCAAGAACGCAACGAAACCGTCGGCGGGAAAAACAAATTGAAATCCCAACTTCCAAGTTCCCAATTCCAAATTCCAATCACCGCCGCGTTTGTGGCGGTGCTTGCGTTGAACGTGTCGGCACAGGGCCGCGGCGCGGCTCCCGCCGGCCGCGCCGGCGGCCCACCGTCAGCGCGCGCAGCCGCTCCGTTCGATCCCACCGGCTACTGGGTCGCGATCATCTCTGAAGACTGGCGCTGGCGCATGGTGACGCCCGCGAAAGGGGACGTCGTCAGCATTCCGCTCAGTCCTGAAGGTCTGCGCGTCGCCGAGGCGTGGGATCCGGCCAAAGACGAAGCCGCGGGTGAGCAGTGCAAGGCGTACGGCGCGGCTGGCCTGATGCGCGGACCGACGCGGCTGCACATCACGTGGCAGGACGACAACACACTGAAAATTGAATCGGATTATGGTCAGCAAACGCGCCTGCTTCGTTTCACTGGGGTAAGTGGGGCGAGTGAGGCGGGTAGGGCAGGTGCGGGTGCGAAAACGTGGCAGGGCGTGACCACCGCACAGTGGGTGATGGCGGCCGGCGGTGGACGCGGACGCGGCGGCGCTCGCCACGGATCGATCAAGTCGGTGACGACCCAGATGCGCCCGGGCTACCTGCGGAAAAACGGCGTGCCCTACAGCGACCGGGCTACGATGACCGAGTACTGGGATCTGCACACGGAAACCAACGGCGATCAGTATCTGGTGGACACCAACGTCGTTGACGATCCCGTCTACCTGCAGACGCCGTGGATCACCTCGCTGCACTTCAAGAAGGAGAAGGACGGCAGCAAGTGGGATCCCTCAACCTGCGACGCGAGGTTCTAGCAATGAGGCGTATCGTTTTCCTGGCTTTCGGGGCGCTGGCGATGAGTGTTCCCGCGTTCGCGCAGATCGAGCTGACCGGCTCGTACTCGCCGATTCTCTACGAGGACTACATCGAGCGCGGTCCCGGTTCGGACCTCGGCGACTTCACCGGCATGCCGATGACCGACGAAGGGCGCGCGAAGGCGCTGCTCTACACATCGAACCTGCCGTCTACGGTCGAGCGCCAGTGCCTCGCGCAGGCGCCGTGGGTGCTGCAGTACCGGCCGCTCGGCATGCGCATCTGGAGCGAGGTGGACAAGGACGACAAGGTCGTCGCGTGGAAGATCGAAGGCGACTACCTGCGCGACACGCTGACGATCTGGATGGACGGCCGGCCCGAGCCTTCACCGAATGCGCTCTCGACCGCGGCCGGCTTCAGCACGGGCAAATGGGAAGGCGACACGCTGACGGTACGGACGACGCACGTCAAGACAACGTGGATTCGCCGCGGCAATGGCATTCCTGCCAGCGATCAGACCACCTACTGGGTGCACCTCACTCGGCACGACGACCTGCTGACGGTTGTCACCATCCAGGAGGATCCTTTCTATCTGAGCGAGCCGCACGTCGTCAGCCGCGTCTTCAAGTTCGATCCCCGCGCGAATCAGGGCGGCCGATCGATCTGCAATACCGCGAACGAGATCCCGCGGCTCGAGGATTCGGGCATCGTCCCGCATTACCTGCCGGGTCAGAATCCCGAGGCCGACTTCATGATGCGAACGTACAACCTGCCGAAGGAAGCGGCGCTCGGCTATGCGGAATCGCTCTACCCCGAGTATCGCCACAAGCTGAAAGGCGTCTACACGCCGCCGGCATCATGCGGCCGGTATTGCTGCGGATGGATTGAACGTCAGGGCCTGCCGGGGGCAGCGCCCGGCCTCTCGTGCAACGACGGAGGCCTGGGCGAGCTTAATCCGGTGGTCAAAGGCAAACAGGACGAGGGCAAGAAATAAGTTCCAAGCTTGTTAAGGCTTTCTCTCAAACGCAGCCACATTGATGCTCGAGCCAATGATGTGGCCGTCCATCGCCTTGCGGATGTCTGCCTCTGTTGCTCCCGCTGGAAGATCCAGCTTCGTATCCAGCGCAAACAGATTGAACAGATAGTGCAGCCGTCCGACACCGACCGGCGCACACGGTCCGCGATAGCCTTGGATGTTGCGCTGCCCCGCTGCCTGATGGCTGCCGTCGGGTAGATCGCCGGGCTTGAGCCCCTTCGCAACCGACGTCGCCGTCGCGGGAATGTTGTAGACCACCCAGAACATCTCCATATTGATGCCCTTGTTCGGGTGATTATCCGGGCCGTTCAGCGCGAGCACGAAGCTCTGCGTGCCGGCCGGCACATTCGTCCATGCAAAGGGCGGATTGATGGCGCTCGGGTTCTGCGCATTGCCGCCGTTGGCGTAGCAGGTGAACTCGAGCGGATACTCGCCGCCGTCGGTGAAGCCTGGACTAGTCAGCTTCAGGCGCGGCATCGGCGCCTCGCCGCGGCCACCACCACCTCCACGTTCCTGCGCCGATGCCGTGCCGGCGATCGCTAGCAGAGCCACAATACCAACCAGCCGTTTCATAAGCTTCTCCTTGGCGCGCCGGACATGGGGCGCCCTACTTGGTCGCGTCGCCGCCGTCGACGATGACGTTCTGCACTTCGCCGACGCCGTTGCGGCGGCGATGCTCGGCGGCTGTCTTGTACTCCTCCGACTCGAAGCACGCCACCGCCTGCTCGAACGTCGGGAATTCAATCACAACATGCCGGTGAAAATATTCCGGGCCTTCCATCTGACGATATCGTCCGCCGCGCGCCAGAATTTTCGCCCCGTGCTTCTTGAAAATGCCGGGCAGCGGGTCCGTGTATTTCTTGTATTCGACAGGGTTGTTGATCTTCGAATGCGCTATCCAGTAGGCAGGCATGGGGCGAGATTATATCGGTGGTTCGCAGGTTCGTGGGTCCGGAGGTTCGCGGGTGATGGTTGGTAACATCGGGGCATGAAGCTTTCGCGGCGCGGCTTTGTCGCGGGCCTCGGGCTGACGGTCTTCGCACGGTCCGCTCGAGCTGCTGACTACACCTTCACGCAGTACCACAACCAGGTCGCGGAAAGCCCGCTGCACCGGCAGCTCGTGGCCATGTGGCAGGACGTCCGCAGGGAAACGGCCGGCCGAGTCGAGACGCGCGTCTACGCGCAGAACAACAACATCCCCGGCAGCGATCCGCAGGCACTGCGGATGCTCGCAGCCGGCGAAATCGAGTTCTTCACGCTGATGGGCGGCGTGCTGGACCGCGTCGTGCCCGTCACCGCGGTGCAGGACATGCCGTTCGCCTTTCGATCCGCGGAACACGCGCATCGCGTCATGGACGGCCCGCTCGGCGCCTACCTTCGGAGCGAAATCGAGGCGCACGGCCTGCGTGCGTTTCCGGTCGGCGCGTTCGACAATGGCATGCGGCAGATTTCAATCACGCTGCGGCCTGTCGTCGTACCTGCAGATCTGATGGGCATCAAGATGCGCACCCCGGATGCGCCGCTGATTGCCGATACCTTTCGCGCGCTCGGTGCGGAGCCGGTCACGGTCAACAGCGCGGATATCTACGCGGCGCTGAAATCCGGAAAGGTGGATGCGCAGGAGAATCCGTTGGCGCTCATCGAGCTGTTCAAGCTGTACGAGGTCGTCCGCTACATCAGCGTGACGAATCACATCTGGTCAGGCTTTAACGAGCTCGCACATCTGCCGACGTGGAAGCAAGTGCCCGCCGATGTTCAGACGATCATCGAGCGGAATGTGGCGAAGCACGTGAAGCTGCAGCGTCAGCAGCAGGCGGCGCTGAATGCGCGGCTGCGGACGACCCTCGCACAGCAGGGCGCCACGTTCAATATCGTCGAGCAGATGCCGTTCCGCCGGATGCTCGGTGGCGTCTACGAGAAGTGGAGGAAGGAGCTCGGCTCGCGCTGCTGGTCGCTGCTGGAGGCCGAAACGGGTCCGCTACCGCTTTAGCCGGACCTACTTTGTTGCAGCCTTCACGGTCGGTTGCGTGACGATCGGCTTCAGATTCACGCTCCACGACAACGGCAGCGTCACCGGGTCGTAGCACAGACGATCATCACAGGCCTGATAGCTGAGAGCGCCTCCGATGGTCATCGCTGCTTGCTTCGCCAGCGCCGTACGTGCTGCCGCCGATCCATCCAACACGACGTCCTGAGTGATCGTGAACGCCTTCTGGTAGGTCGGCACGCGCTCGTTCAGCGGCTTGAAGAAGTACACCTCCGACGGCGGGTAGACCGGCGCGAGCGCACGGATGTACTGCGCGGGCAGTACCTTCAAGTTGATCACCTTGTAATTGCCGGCGCCTGGCGCGTAGACGTGCACGCCGTTATGCGGCATCACCTGCGCCACGATCGAAAAGCGATTGCCCGGAGCAACCGAGCTGTCGGAGGGATACGTCACCACGTCCAACTGCGCCGACTGCACGCGCGTGGCGGCGACGGATGACCCTCCTTCATTGAGCCGCACGCGGATGCTCGACACGGTGTCGCGAACGGTGTAGGAGTCCTCGAAGAAACGCGCCTTCACTCGTCCGCTGCGATCGACGATGAAGGTGCCGGGGAACGGGATGCCGCGCTGCCGCTCATTGGCGCCGTTGGCGGAGACATAGAGCTTCACGCGCGCCATCACGTCAGGATCGTTGCCCTTCGGGCCGAGCCCCTCTTCGGCAACAGTATTCAGGATGCCGTAGCGTTTGATCGTGGCGGACCCGACGTCGGAGAGCAGCGGGAACGTGATGCCGTGCTGCTGACTGAAGGCTTGGAGAATGTCCTGTGAATCGTAGCTGATGCCGACGAGGCCGAGCCCATCCTTGCGCAGCGTGTCGTACTGGCTTTGCAGCTCCAGCAACTGCGTCTTGCAGTACGGGCACCAGTCAGCAGACCGATAGAACACGACCATCGCGCCCTTCGGCCCCATGATGGACTGCAGCGTCCGTTTCGTCCCGTGCTGATCCGCCAGCGAGAAATCCGGAACGGTTTGGCCGACCTGTGGACCGAGTTTCGACACATTGACGCGGCGTACATCCTGCGCCGATGTCGCGACGCTTGCCGCTGCAATCAACGCGCAGAACATAACTGCTCGGCTCATCACCATGCATGCTCCTGTTCGTAACGCGATCAATACTACTGCGCGGAGGCTTCATATGGCGTCGCGAAGACACTTCGTGGGGATGGTGCTCGGT
>Ga0310811_10001688_pt1 | contig 27520 bp, 47 predicted proteins | sample YCmetagenome_FD_207642 | JGI IMG/M metagenome (GOLD analysis project Ga0310811, IMG submission 207642) | Soil microbial communities from experimental microcosm in Duke University, North Carolina, United States - YC | ecosystem: Engineered > Artificial ecosystem > Soil microcosm > Unclassified ... | reverse complement strand
TCCATCAGCTAAGGGACGACTGCCCCAATGAAGGAAACACTACCATTGGTATCTGTGGGCGTCAACCGGATAGTCATGCACTGGATCACCGTCACGTCGGCGTTGATGGCCCGTTGGATCATGTCAGCCGTCCCGCGACCGCCAGCGAAGGCGATCACCACATCCGGACGCATGAAGTCGATCATGGACTGATTTCGGATCGGGCCGGCGGCTTTGCCGTGCTTCGTCCAGTTGGCAGGAAAGATAGCGACGGGGATGCCGCGCGAGAGGGCCCAATCTTTGGCCATCGTGTCGGCTCCGCGCGCTCCGCCTGACACGACTAGGCCGATGTTCATGCGCTTGGCGTGCATGTCCATCTCGGCTGCGAACGCCGTCCAGTTGTCGTAGTCGCGACCGCCGCAGACCAATACGCGAAGTCCGGCGCTCATCTGGAAACACCCCCAGGGAAAGCGACCTTCCCTATAGAAGCTCCGCATCCACTCGTTTCCGAGCTGACGAACAGGCGAGATGCCGTCCGACTGGTTCCTGCTTCATGGGCCGGCTCGCATGCCGAAGCCTCCACAGGCAGAACCGAGGCGCGTCCCCGGCGTAGAATATTGATCGCGGCATTCGTGTCCGCGTCGGCCTCATGGCCGCAGACGGTGCACTTGAACCGCTCGGCCTTTCGGCTGTCCCCGTCCACCACGCCACAGGCAGCACAGGTGCGGCTCGTGTCGTTGGCGGCAACTAGGATCAGACGGGCGCCGCGCTCCGCTAGCTTGTAGGCCAGCATTTGGCGGAAGGTGCCCCATCCCTGGTCGAGAATGGATCGGTTGAGGCCAGATTTGGCGGCGCGCCCCTTACCGACCGCGCGCCTGGTCATGTTCTTCACCTTCAAGTCCTCAAGAACGACCGTGCCGTGGTTCTGGGCGATGGCCGTGCTGATCCGGTGGAGAAAGTCCTTCCGGGCGTCGGCCAGCCGCATATGCAGCTTCGCCACACGCCGTCGTTGCTTGTCGCGGTTGCGCGACCCCTTCTGCTTGCGGGACAAATTCCGTTGCGCGCGCGCTAGCGTTTTGGCTGCTCGCCGGCCGGGGTTCGGCCCTACAACCAGCTCGCCAGAGGATAGAGCGGCAAAGGCTCGTATGCCGCGGTCAACCCCGACCATCTGCGGCGAGCACGCGGGCGCCCTGGCCTCAACTGTGCGCGGCCCCGCCGCGAACCATGCGCCCCCACGGCGATAGATCGTGCAATTCACCCATGTCGCTGGCGTCGCCCCAGTCCACCTGAAGCGAATGTCTCCCAGCTTTGGAATGCGCAGTTGGCCAGACCGCCGAGACGTACGACGCAAGCTGCAATCGCGGCCCTGCAGCCTGAATGAGTCGTTTTCCCTACGAGTTCTATAGGACGGCGCGCCTGCGCGGCCGGCCCACCAATTAGCATAAGCCTGGTCGAGATCGCTCAGCGCGTAGCTAAGCGGACTGCGGGGCACGTCCGCGATCCATTCGACAGTGGCGCGCAGCTCTGTGATTTCCCGGCTTTGAGTGGCGTAGTTGAAATGCCTGCCCGGCCGCCAGAACGTCTTACGTTGCTCAAGCGCCAAATTGTAGACGAACCGCACCGTGCCGGCCCACTGGCTCAACCGTTCGGCCTGAGCCGCTGTGGGGTAAAGGCGAACGGTCTGGCTGCGCATCACGGACGCCGCATTCTCCTCCGACAGGCTCATGAGCGCGGCTCCTCGGTAGATGAAGGAGGAGCAGGAGCGCCGGCGAGCATGGCGCGGTAGGCGTCTTCCATGGAGCCCATCGGGTCGATGCACAGGCTGGTCTCGTAAGCCGTAGCCATGGCTTCAATCAGGGTTTCGCTCGGCTCTACCGGCACAAGCCGCCAGCCCTCCGTATGGCCTTGGGGTCGGGCGGCGTCCTCGTAGTGGTTCACGAGGTCGAAGACGATTTCCGCCGGGTCATCGTTCGGCATCCAGCCATGAAACGGGCCGGGATGCTTGACCAGGGCGTCGATGCTCTCCAAGAGCGATTTGCCGACTCTGGCCATGTCCGTAAGGTCGGCGAAGTCGCGGCAGCCAGTTTCTGCAAGAGCCTCGTCCAGGCTCTCCTCCGTCTCTACATGGCGGGCGACGGGGTCTTTTTGGGTTCCCGAGCCGTCCCGTGCCAGCCCGTTGAGGGGTTGCCCAGCCGCTAGCCGCGCAAGGGCGCCGCTCAGTTGCTCGGCAAGGTGGCCGCAGAAGTTGCGGTAGCCGGGTGCCCCGTTTGCATCGTCATAGGCCGCCTGGAGTCTGTCGCGCACCTTGCCGATGTCGTGGATGGCCAGCGCGCGATCCAACACACGGCCGACCTCTTCCGCAGCCTCACGAGCGCCGGGCTCGGCCATGATCTCCTCATCGGACATGGACAACGTGTGCTCCACCTTCAGTCCCGTAAGTGCCCATGCGGCGCGACGACAGGCCGCCTGAGTGGCTGCCGATGATTTGTCGAAGGTGACGTTCGGACTGAAGTTATCGCCAATGATGCGCGCGGTTTTCTCCACAACGTCAGCGGCTGGGGATGCGCTATCGGAAGCATCCGAGGACGGCTCGGCACTCCTATCCTCTATGGACTGTCGGATGTAGGTGGTGAGGGCGCGGTGCGCATAGTCGCGCGCTGCCTCGCCGAATTCGGCTGACTCGACGGGCATTAGGGCTAGTTCCGGTTCGGCCTGGATCGACGTGTGCGTGTCGCAGCAACCCTGTTCGTAGGCTTGGGCCAGCAGCTCCAATACCTCTTCTAATAGGTTAGGCATGGGGGTTGGCCTCGCCGCGAGAGGGATATCGCTCCAAGTCCTGGTCCATGATCTCGTCCAAACCGGTGAACCGAACGACCGTGCCGGCGTCGAGTTGTGGCGTGTCCATGACCGCGCACCCGAGGACGCGAAGGCGACGATAGCGCCGAGCATCCAGCGCGTCGGTTCCGACCTCTAGCCGACCGGCGGGAGGGGTGAAGAGGGCGAGGATGGCGTCGGCCATGTCGAAGAACTGCTTTTCAGGCTCGACCGCGCGACATTCATGCGAGCAGTAAGCGTCGTGGCAGGTTCCGTTCTTGGCCGGATCGGCCCAGTAGCAGCATGTCCGCGCCACCTGTTCTCTCAAGTCTGGCGGGGAGGGGAGACCATCCTTGGTGGTGTTGGTCGTACCTATCCGGCCGGTCATGCGACCCTCCGGCTTTCGTCAGCACGAGGCGCGGCACTGCGCCCGAGAGCGAGGATGTTCAGGGCCGCGTTCACGTCGCGGTCGTGGGTTTCCCCACAGGCTGAACAGCTCCACTCCCTTATTCCAAGCCCTGCGATACCTCGCGGCCTCTCCGGCGGTAGTGAGCCGCACGAAGAACAGGTTTGGGTCGTGAAGGCCTCGTCCACTTCCCGATAGCCCGGCGACTTGTACCGGAGCATCTGGCGGAACGTGGACCACCCGGCATCGTGGACGGACTTTGCCATCCGAGTACGAGCCAAGGCTTTAGCGCTGACGCCTCCCACGGCGATGAACGCGTAATCGCGGGAGAGGCGGGTAGAAAGCTTGTGGTGGAAGTCGCGCCTGGTATTGGCGATCTTGGCGCTGATCGCCGCCGCTCGGCGTCTGTTTCTAGCGCGTTGGGCGGCGGCCAGTTTGACCTCAAGCTGTCGGAAATAGCGCGGCGCGGCGATCTTCTCTCCGGTCGAGAGGGCGGCGAAATCCTTTAGGCCAAGGTCAATGCCGACCGCGCCATCGTTAGCCGCTATCGGGTCTGGCGCTTCTACGCGAAGGACAAGCCACCAGCGTCCTCGACCGTCCTCGACAAAGGACCCGCCACCGGCCGCCTCAGGAATCTGGCGCCGCTTGGCTCCAAACACTCGGTACGTCTGTCCGAGATAAGTGACAGCATCGTCGGTGATCCGGCGGCTTTGGCGCTGGAACGGCACCCATCCTCTGGCGCGCTTTTTGCCGAAGCTGGAACGGAACCGCAAATGGGGGCGATGCGCCCGGCTCGTCGCGAACTGATCGCAAACCGATTGCACGGTCTGCTGATGAATGCCGAGATCCTTCCCCACTCCCGCGCACTGCTTGGCGAGATCGAACGCAGACAGCCATTTGCGCTTAGGGCCCCCGGCTCGGTGGCGCGCCAGGGTGTCCTCATGCTGCGCTACGCACCAGTTCCACACCTGGTTGCAGGCGTAAGCATGGGCCGTCAGCCGCTTTGCGACGCGCCGATCCTTGACGCGGTACTTGTAGGCCTTGATCACGGCTTATCCCCTTCTACGGGTTGTTGGAGGAGGGAGCGGGCATACCCGGCAACTATTCGGTAGCACCGGAGAAAGTAGTCAGTGTCGTCTTCCTCGGCGTATCGCAGTTGATTGAAAAGCGAGCCGTCAGCAATACGCTCCAGCCCCGCCTCTAATTCCCTGATCCTGGCTTGGAGATCTTGTTGGGCGAGGATGGCCCGCTGTTCGGCCAGTAGTAGGAATGCTCGCTCCTCCTTCAGCGCATCGCGCTCGGCTTCGGCGGTTTGGGCGCGGCGCTCAGCAGCGGCTTTCTCGACAATCGCGTCGATCACATCCCGGCCGTGAACCTTGTGTGCTTGTTGCAGCAGATAGAGGCACGCGTCACGTTCGGCGATCAGCACCTCCAGAGGCGCGACACACCCCTCCACAACATGCGGTAGGTTCATGCTTTCGGGGTCCGCTTCGGCTGCGCACGCGCAGATATCGCAAAGCAATTTGCTCGCTGCGGCTCGGCGCTCCCCTCGGTCAGTTCCACCGACCGGCAACGCCTTGCGCCGAAGTTCACGGTTCTCGGAAATTAGACTCGCGTTCTCCCCCTCCGCCCTCTGCGCTCTTTCCTCGGTGGCTTGGGCACGAGTTACGCAGTCGGTAATCCCATCAAACCCGGATGCTCTAGTGAAAGCACTATAGTAATCCCACAGTTCGATCTTAGAGCCGCCATCTGCGGTGATGTTGTTGAAGGCTAGATCGAGTAATGCGGGGGCTGCGCGCACAAGCGCTGTTCTGGCCGCTTCCCGCGACTCTGGATCGCTAGACGTCTCCAACAGCGCCTTCAAACCCTCCAGATCCAGGGTGCTCATGCTTGTTCCTCGGGGCGGAATTGGCGGGTTTTCGTGAAGCCGCGCGACTTCAGCGGCGTCTTGGACTTCGGCCAGATGCCGAGATGCTTTGCCCGGATGCGATCGGCCTTGGCGCCGTCGCTGTTCTCTTGGGCGGTCTTCTCCCGGTGTGGCTCGCGCAGGGCCGGGCGAAGGTTGGTCTCTCGGTTCAGGTGCGGCTGGCCAGGCAGCGCGCTTCGCACCGGCTTGACGTGCTCAACGTCCCAGTCGTCTCCGACCTGGATCTTCGCTCCCGTGAGGTGGCAGCGGCCTTCCCAGCGGGCGAACACCCGCAGTTTGACCGCGGTCGGGACCTTGGAGTCGGGCGTCTTGCCGATCCATTCGGGCACCTCGCGCCAGGGCAGGTCGATGGGGATGGCGACGGGCGTGGTCATGCCGCCACCCGCTCGCTCAGCAGCGCGTCGACGTTCTGCTGGTGGACCTTGAAGGAGACGGCCCAGACCCAGGGGTTGGCGGCTGCCGCACCGTCGCCGTTGATGTGCGCCCAAAGCCTGAGGTAGGCGGTGTCGGGCATCGGCGCGTCGATGTTCAGACCCGGCACGCCCCAGTGCTGCATTCCGTCCTTGTCGGCACCGCGCAATTGCACGATCCCTTCGACCTTGGCGTCGCTGATCGAAATCTCTCGCAGCCGCTCGACCCGAACCTCCGTGATCTCGAGCGTCAGGCGGGAGGCCCAGCGGGGCATGTGGATGGACACGCGCGTCTTCGTGAATTGCTGCGGGAGAGCGCGGCTTCCGTCGGAGGCGGCCGGTCGGATGTGACCGTCGGCTGCGTAGCGGACGCTCCAGAGGTTGGGGTCGATGTCGGCCGGACGCTGGTCGTTCGTGGCGTAGTGGCAGGCCCACGTCTCGCGCACCACCAGCAGGTCGCCGGGGACGCCGTAGGGGCAATCGGTGTTGGCCACGTCGCGAGCCGTCAGCCGGACCCCGCCACCACAGGTCGCGCAGTACCAGCCGTTATCGCACCTCCAGGCGGGAGGCTGACAGACACAGCTGGCCGCGCCGCGAGGCCACTTGATCGTGCGCCGAGTCTGCGTCTTCGTCCCGGCGAGCAGGGCGCGGACCATGGCGCCGGAGAAAAGGATGGGCCTGGCTTTCATCGCGGGTCGCTCCCGATGCAGATGGCCCCGGTCCCGTCCTGGCCGGGCTCGAACCACACGGCCTCGACCGGGTGGGCGATGCCGTTGACGATCAGGCGGACGGGGAGGTTGAAGGGGATGCGCCCGGTGTAGCCGCTCAGCGACTGGCGGAGCTGTGCGAAGGCCATCGTCTGCACAGGACGGCCGCAGGGGACGTCGGCACAGGCCTGGGCGCGGCACGGTCCGTCGGTGACGGGGCAGGTGCGCTCGGCTGCCTGAAGGGTGGGGTGGGGGCTGATCATGCGGCCCTCGACTGACTGGAGAGCTCGGCTTCGGCGTCCAGGTAGGCGCCGATCAGGTTCGTGAACGCCTCGACGTCGATAGCATCGCCGTACAGGCGCAGGCGTCCCAGACGGGCGGGACTCGCATCAACCAGCGGGCATGTGCCGGGTTCAACCGGCCGCCAGCGGGCGTCTCGGCAGAGGAGCCAATCAACAACGCCACCGTCTTGCGAGATGAGTCCGTGTTCCCGGCTTCGTTGTAGGTGTCCGTTCCAGGGCTTCCCGCCATGGGCGTCGGCCATCCCGCTAGGAGAGCCTGCGTCCGCAGGCTCTCGCCCCCCTGCTTGTTGTCCGCTCGCTTGGCTCCAGTGCCCTCGCTGGTCGTCGGCGTCGCCCATCCTGCCAGGCAGGCGATGTTCTCCAGGGTGACCGTGGCCTTCGACCCGTCCGGTCTGCGGCCACCGGCCGTCGTGCCAGGGGGCACGCTCTGCCCACCGCTCGGCGTGGTTGGCGTCGGCCACGAAGCCAAAGCGCTGTCGCCGGTGGGCGCCTCCGAAGCCCGCAGCCGGAATATCAGCCGCCCCGAAGGCGTAACCGACGCCTTCCATGTCAGCCGATACAAGATCGAGCCACGTGTCCGCGTCCGCAGATTGCTCACCAAAGAGCTTGTGAGGCCGGCTGACGCAGATGAGCCGAAACCATTCCGGCCAAAGGTGGCGCGGGTCGTCGAAGCCTTTGCGGAGGCCCGCGGCGCTGAAGGGTCCACAGGGGCAAGATCCTGTCCAAACAGGTCGGTCATCGGGCCATCCGGCATTGCGCAGGCAGAGCGACCAGAGACCGCCTCCCGCAAAGAAGTGGCATTGGGTGAAGCCGGCCAGGTCTTCCGGCTGGACAGCGGCGATGGAGCGCTCGTCGACCACGCCCGGCGCGATGGCGCCTTCCTCGATGAGGTTGCGCAGCGTGGCGGCCTTTTGGCGGTCGATCTCGTTGTACCAGGCCGGCATCAGGGCGCCGCCTCGATCTCGGCGACTCGCGCATCCATGCTGTCGGTCAGCGCCTTGAGCTTGGCCGGACGGGCGCGAACAGTGAGCGGCTCCGAAACGGCCCGCTCGAGCGGCCAGCCGTGTTTGAACAGGCGCTGCTTGAGAGCGGTGGCCGGCAAGCCGACTTCCTCAGCTAGCGCGCCGACGGTCAGGAGACGGCCATGGTAGGTCACATGGCGGTTGGTTGACTGGTTGCGCGCCTGCTCCTTTTGCGTAGCCCAGGTGCAGTTCGATGGCTCGTAGTGGCCGTCGTTGTTGCGGCGCTCGATCGTCAGATGGTCGGCATAGCCGTTAGCCATGGCCCAGGCGCGAAAGGCGTCAAAGCTTTCGGCCCACTCGGCGCAAACGCGGATGCCACGGCCCCCATAGCGCGCATAGTGGCCGCAGGCCGGCGATCCGCACCGCCGCTTCATGGCCTCCCAAATCTTGTAGAGTCGGCTCCCCCTACCGCCATGAGTGCGAGCGTTGCCGCGTTGCGCCGCGCACGCCATGCAGCCGGCGGAGCGCCCGGAGCGCAGGCTTCCGATGAACACCGGCTTTTCCGCGCCGCAGGCGCAGCGGCAAAGCCAGTGCTTGTCCGGGCCCCGCCCGATGACCGTCCAGCGACCGAAGGTCTCGTTTGTCAGATCCAGGCGCCGGCTCATCGTGCCGCCCTCGAGGCCGCGGCCTTCTTGCGCCCGTTCAGCGCGGCGACCAGCTGCTTGGCGAGCGGGGCGTTCTCGGCCTCGAGCGCGCGGTATCGGCGCGTCGCCTCCTTGTCGGCGAAGAAGCCCTCGATCTCCTCGACGGTCTGCAGGCGGGTGTCGTCGGCGATGATGTCCTCAGCCCAGGCCTGGACGTTGAAGGTCTCGGGCTCGCTCGGCCGATCCCCCGGAAACATGTCCTCCTCGGGGTTGTCGTCCACGGGCTCGAGTTCGCGCTCGATGATCTCGCCGGTGTCGGGGTTGTGGGCTTCGGCGGCGCCGTCGGTGAACTCGGCCTCGGCGTGTTCGGCCTGGCTGGCGGTGAAGCCCTCCGAGGACGGCGCGGCCGCTGTCAGCCGCCCTGCGAGGCCCGGCGGCGGCGCACGGCCGGTGACGTTGCGCATGGTGTCGGCGTTGTCGATCAGCTCGTCGGGCGTGTAGACGCCGAGGATCACTTCGGGCGCGTGGCGCCGGGCCCAGGACCGGATGGCGAAATAGCCGAGCTGCTGGTCCGGGTCGGACTTCCACAGCGGCGAGTTCTTGGTGGTGATCTGGCCGAACTGCGGGCTCTCGTAGACCTTGGTCGTGCCGTCCAGCATCTCGACGGAGACGATGCAGCGGCGGCTCGGGCCGGCGCCGTCATAGCTGTAGTCCGGCCGGCGCTTGATCGGCGCTCGGGTATGCACCACGGCGGCGACCAACTGGGCCTCGTAGGCCAGGCGGTCGTTAACGCTGTAGGACTTGTTGGCCACGGCGAACGGATCCATCTCCCAGCGCATGGCCTGCATGGCCACCGCGAGGCAGGCGCCCTCGTTGCCGCGCAAGTGCTTGGGCAGGGCGATGTCCGCGCGGGCCATGACGGTGGCGAAGGCGACCACATCGCCCAACGAGCGCGGCAGCAGCATGCCACCCGTGCCTGTGCTGCCCATCTCCACGCCGGCATAGGCGGGCGCGGGCTTCTTCGAATCTACGGTGGCGACGGCGGTGCTCACGGCGGCTCCTATTCGGCGGCGTGCTGGTAGGGATGGGCGGTCTTGAAGGCTTCGATCTCGGCGTCGATCGACTTGGCGGCCCAATCGCTGATCGGCAGGTACTCGCCATCCTGCTGGGCGCCGCCGGGCCCGGGCCACTCGCCACTGGCCACACACTCGGCGAACAGACGCAGGGCGGCGGCGTTCTGCATGGCGCCGCGGGCCAGGTCCTCGGGCGTGATGGTGGTCACGCGCACGCACCACGGCGCTTCCTTCTCGACCCAGACCAGGGTGAAGGTCTGCATCTCGCGGCCGAGGACTTGGCGGAACGCCTCGCCGACCAGAGCGCCTTGCTGGTGATAGCCGTAGTCGGCCAGGGACCGGCGCAGGGCATCGGTGGAGACGCTGACGCAGGTCTTCAGGTCGGCGACGTCCCCGCTGGTGTTGGGGATCGCGTCGGGGCGGCTCTTGCACCACATGCCGGTGTCAGGGTCGCGCCAGATCAGCGAGCGCTCCACGGCGCCGTCGAGGATGCCCGCCTTGACCAGCGGATGCACCGACAGGCTCCGCGCCATGCCGGCGATGTTGGCCAGTTCGTTGTCGGTGATGATCGTCAGGCCGGCGGCGATCTGGTCGGCCCTCCACTCCTTCGCCGCGTCGGTGCGCCAGTCCTTCCACTTGTCGGGGCGGACCGCGAACTCGGCGTCGAAGCCCTTGCGGCCCTGCAGCAGCAGGTGGTGGGCGGCGCGCCCCAGGCTGAAATGCGGGCGCTCCTCGGGCTCCTTGGGGGCCGGGTTGAGGCTGCTCTCTTCGAAGTAGTGGGCCGGCGAGCGCGACCAGATCGTGCGCAGCCCGCTCGACGAGATGCTGGGCCCGTCGCAAGGCTGATCGTGGTACTCGGCCATGGTCAGGTCGTAGACGCCGTTGCGCGTGATCTTCGCGCCGGGCTTGAGCTTGATCGGCTTCATGGGCGGCTCCTTCAGAAAGGCAGTTCGGCGAACATTTCTTCGCGCTGGCGCTCGCGCTCATCGGCGCGGGCCAGGGCGTCTCGGATGACGGCCTCGCGGGCGGTCTGGGACATGGCGCCGAGGCTCTGCAGCTCGTCGTCGATCAGCCCGCGCATCACGGCGGCCCGCGCCGGCGAGAGCAGGGCGGCGAAGCTGTAGAGCCCGCGCAGCCGGAAGATGCGGAAGGAGCGGGCGTTGGCGGCCTGTTGGGCTTCGGTCAGGCGGCGGCGCGGCTTGTCGGTCTTGCGGGTGCGGAGGGTCAATTCAGGCTCTCCGTCGGACAGGGCATCGCGAACAGATCGCCGGCGCGCTCGCGCTTGAGCAGCGTTCCGGCTTGGAGCGGCGCATGGGTGTGGGCGCCGACCAGGGTGCTCAGCAGGTCGATGGTGGCCGGGCTATCCGGCAGCTCGCTCAGCTGATCGACGGCCACGGTCAGGAGGCGCGCGATCTCTTCGAAGCTCTCGCGGGGCGTCATCATCGCGACCGCCTCGCCGCCCAGATGAACAGGAAGGCCAACCCGGCGCTGAACACCGCCGCCTCGGCGAGGTCGATCAGCGCTTGTGATCCGAGCAGGCCGGTCAGGAACGAGGCGACAGCGGCCAGCACGAATGCCGCGAGAATGGCCAAGCAGTAGCCGCGCACGGTCGGCCGATTGCGCCGGGTGTCGCCGAGGTGCTGGACGATGTCGGAGCGGAGGGCGCGCATATCAGTCCCCGCTGTCGACGGTCATGTTCAGACCGCAGTGCTTGCAGTGGCCGGGATGCCAGCCGCGACCGTGGTTCGGGTTGTGGCCCTCCTCGGTCTTCTCGTGCTTGCAGAGGGCGAACTTGAAGACGCGCGGCTTCATCGAGTTGTGCATCTCGATCAGCACGCCCGAGCCGTCCCAAGCGGTGCCGCCGCCGGGCAGCCCACGCAGGAACACCGTGCAGTATTTGGAGTAGGTTGCGCCCGGCAGCTTGAACGCCAGATTGTAGGGAGCGTTCTGGAGCGCCGTTGTCACCGCGATCTCGAACAGCGCCGCAGACGGGTCGGTGATCTCTTCGAGGTTCGGAAGAACCTGCTGTGCGCCCCATGGCGTGTAGGGGTGGAAGTAGGGCTTGCCGTCTTCCTCGAAGACGTAAAACCGATGATGGTCACGGCCCTGCATGTCAGCAGCCCTCCGCATTCATGGTGGTCATCAGCCCGCTCGTCGCGGGCAGGAAGTCGGTGAAGCTGGCCGCCATCGCAGCCTCAAGATCGGCGAGGTCCCGCTTCCGGCCCTCGGTCAGCTCAGGACCCCAGGCCGGGCTCGCGATTTCGCGGACGAGGTAGCGCTGGATCGCCTCGCAGGCCTCGCGGTCGAAGCGGGCGCCGGTCTTGTGGACGACGTAGCCGGGAGGGCCGGCGGCGTAGGCGATGCTCATGGCTGGGCCTCAGCCTTCGCGATGGCTTCGCGCAGGGCATCCCGCGCCTCACGGAAGGACGGCACGTCGGGCAGCTCCAAGAACGCGCCATCCAGCACCGCCTCGGCGTGCTTGGCCGCCCGCAACATCTCCGGGCTGGCCTCCATCATCGCCGGCGTCGGCGCCGTCTTCCCGGTGGCCGCCTCGTACAGCGCAGCCTTGCTGGGGAAGCTGGCGTAGACCGCGCCCGTCGAGAGCCCAGCCGAGCGCGCGATGGTGCGGACGTCGACGCCGCAAAAGCCCTTCAGCTCGAAGGCGGCCTTGGCGGCGCGGAGCACCGTCTGGCGGGTCTCGGCCTTGCGCTGGGCGCGGAGGGTCGGAATGGGAAGGGAGCCGTCCATCAGGCTGCCTCGCCTTCGGCGTTGGCAATGGCCTCTTCCGCGCACTCTTCGCAGTAGAGTTCGCCGGTGACCTCAAAAGCCTCGACGTTGACGGATCCGAAGTCGTCGCCGCTGCACCCGCAGCCAGCGCAGACGGACAGGGAGTGGAAGACGGGCTTGGTCATCAGAACGGCACCTCTTCGAGTTCGCGCCTGACCGGCTCAAAGGCCGGGCGCTCGGCAGGTGCGGACCGCGCCGCATCGCGAGCGAGCTTCACGACCAGATCGATCAGGAAGTCCTGGAACCGTCGGCTCTCGTCGCGGAAGCCCTGGGTCAGGTGCAGGTGCTCTTCGAGGATCGTGCCGACCAGGAAGTTGCCGCCCCGGTTGATGGTCGCGCGGGCCAGATAGATCGTCTCGTTCTTCGCCATACCGAACACGTCAGGACCGAGGGTTTCGGCGACGACGATGGGATGGCGCACGGGGTAGCCGATGCGGGCCAAGAAGCCCTTGGCGTCGTCGATCTCCGCCAGATCATGGCGGGACAGTTCGGCCGGCTTGACCTTCGCCTCGCGCTGCGCCCACTGCTCGGCGCTCTTGACCGCCGAGCCGACGACGCTAGTGACGCCCTTGCGCTCGCAAAGATCGAGGATCAGCTCGGCGAATTCGGCCGAAGGGCTGTCGAAGGTCAGGACGCTTTCGAAGCCGGCCGTGTTGGTCAGGGCCTGCTCGACGACGCGCCGGTCGGTGCAGTTCTGCAGGGTGCGGGCGATGTAGTACCGGGCGTACCACTCGCTCGCGAGGGTCCGGTCTTCCGTGAGCGTCAGCGACTCCGTGACGTTGTAGGTGTAGGCGCTCGGCTTGTCGTACTCGGCCACCAGCACGCCGCGATAGAACAGGCCGAAGCTCGTGCCCGGGTGGACCTCGACTTCCTTGCCCGAATAGATGGGCTTGGTGCTGACGAAGTAGCGGGCGCGGTTCTGGGCGGCATCGGCGAAGGCCGTTCCCGTCACCCAGATCGTCGTGTGGCCGTCGGCCGGCTCGACCCGGTTGAAGGCGATATCGCCGCTCTCGTCCAGGCAGTTGGAGTAGAGCTCGCGGAACACCTGCCACATCTTCCAGTGGGCGCCGAGGTGCGTCGTGAAGCCCAGCCGCTGCGAGCCTTCCGGCCCGCTCATGCGGATGAAGTCGAACTCCTTGCCGCGCACCTCGCCGGGCTCGCGCTCGAAGTCGTAGCGGTCGAGGCCGCGCCAGATCGTGATGCGATGGCTGGTCCGCAGCAGCGAGGCGATGGCGTACTTCAGGCCGGTGCCGAAGAAGCCGATGGGGTTCTCGCCGTCCTTGGCGGAGACGCCCATCGTGGTCACGGCCTCCATCGGGATCAGGCCGGGGTTCGTCAGGGAGACGATGCTGCTCATGGCTCAGGCCGCCTCGGTCGCTGCGGGCGTGAAGTAGACGCCGACGATGTTGTGCTGGCAGAACTCGGCCTCGCAGACATCGCCCTTCCAGACGCGGACGTAGGGGATGTGGGCGTGCAGACCGGACTTCGTGCAGGCCTCGATACGGGTGACCCCGAGCACTCCGACCCGGTAGCCGATCGATCCCTCCTCGCTGAGGTAGACGTCGATTTCGCGGATCGGCTGTTCGACAGGATGCTCGCTCATGGCTCAGGCCGCCTTCATGCTGGTGTTGGAGGCCGTCAGCCGGCCCGTTTCCGCCTGGACAGCTTCGAGTTCGATCCGGGCCGCTTCGTCGCTGACCGCCAGGGCCTGCTTGATCAGATCGCCCGACTGCTGAGCGGCGGCGCGATACGAGGCCAGAAGGTTGCGGTAGGTGCTGTCGGCGTTGCCCGCGTCGAGCCGAGCCCGCGCCATCTTCAGGTAGTCGGCGGCGTCATCGGCGCTGCGGCCGGCCTGTTCACGAAGATCGGCGGCGTGGGTACGGAACCGCTTCACCTTGAGGTGCGGATCGGCCTGCTCGCGCAGGGCCCGCTCATAGGCCTCGGCGACCTTCAGCGAGCCGCGAACCGGCGAACCGTAGTCCGCATAGTCGGCCTCAATCCGAAGCGCCGCGATGGTGTTGGCGAGCGAGCCGTAGCGGCGGATTTCGTCCGCCAGGCACTCGACCTGGGCGGCGTCCAGCGCAACCTGCGCGGCGGTGAAGGTCTTGCTGATCTCGGCTGCGGTGGCGGCCATGGGTCTCTCCCCGTTCGACAGGGAGATGTAACCACGGGTAACGATTGCTGTCCACCAGAAACGTAACGCGGTGTTACGATTTTTACCGCACGACCGATATTGACGTAGGCGGCCGCCACGGTTTGCCCATGGGGGAAATCATCCAGATCGCTCGCTTAGTCGAGCCCGCGCCGACGCTTTTGACGCTGTTCTATGTGCGCTCGTACTGGCGCGATCGGGGCCAGCTGGTCGAGGGAAAGCTGGAGCAGTTCGCCAACATGGAGTTGGCGCTCCGCGCGGGACGCCGCGCAGGGCTGCGCGCTCCCGCCGTCCGTGTGTGCCGGGTTAGGGGCAACCCTGAGGCCGACTACTGGGAAGAGGCGGTCACCGTCGCCAAATTCGGTGAGCGAGCCGATGAACTGCCTAGGGCTTAGGCGGGTATCCGAGCCGCAGCGGCGCTCGGAATCGGCCGGCCCAACTCTTGCGCGTGGTCGATCCATTCGCGGATGGCGTCGTGCGCGTTTTCGAGCGCTTCGATGTCCGTTTCGCCGTCGGACATGCAGCCGGGAAGCTCTGGGACGCGGGCCAGGAAGCCTCCACCGTCTTCGTCGGCGAGCGGTTCGATGATCACCGTGTAATCGGTCGGCTTCATCGCTCTTGACTTCTCCTCACCGCCTCAATGTAGGTGACCAGCTTCCTGATGTACACGGGCTTGATCGGCCGCCGCGCAGGAATGGTCAGGATCTCGACCTGGCTAGGGTGCGATACCTTGTAATGCGAACCGCCTTTCGGGGTTGCTAAGCGGACATTGAACGCAGCGCAAGCGAGGCGCACATCCTCGATCTTCCAGTCATCATGCGGCTTCTGGCGCATGGCGATCAGGGTTGCCGTGCCCTTGCCCACTAGCCGCCCGTGCCCGTCCTGCCGAGGATGGTCTTGACAGCCTTCACCAGCTCGGCCTTTTCGTCGGCCGGCGCGTTCTCCAGCATCGTCGCTACTTCCTCGACCTCCGCGCTGAACCGTTTGGGCTCCTCGTCGCGCCAGGGAGTTCCCTCGCGCCGCAGCAGCCATTCCCAACGCACATCGAGCAGGTCGGCCCACTGAACTGCATGTTCGAAGTCGAGCGGGGTGTTTTTAGAGCGGTCAGGGTCGCGCTCGTAGGCCTTGTAGCCATGCTCGCCTAGGCCGGTCTTCCGCGCGAATGAGGCGGCGCTTCGGTACGCCCCATGGGTCTCTCGAGCCCACAACAGCCGTTGCCAGGCGTGCTCTAGGTGCTGCCAGCGTAGGTCTCCGCGGTCTCTAGCCATGCGCCGAAGGTAACTGACGGTGACGTTACTGTCGGTCACGAAAGCCCTTGAACCCGTCCGTAACTACGAGTAACGTCTTGGAATGATGTTTCAGACCGCTGCCGAGCTGATCGAAGCCAAAGGAGGACCCGCCGCTTTCGCGAAAGCGATCGGCAGCGACCCCGGCGCCGTCCGCATGATGAAGCATCGCAACAAACTCCCCCGGACTGTCTGGCCCGAAATTGTCGAGGCCTATGAGGACATCACCCTGGCCGACCTGAAGGCCATCGAGGGGCAGACCGCCTGATGTCGATCCTTCTCGCCATCGCCTGCTTCTGCGCCGCCATCGGCCTCGGCTCGATCGCCTTCAAGAGGGCGGACGACGCTTTCAGGATCGACCGCCGCCTCAACCTCCCAGCCCGCGGCAACGCGCGCGTCAACTGGCGGAGGGCCTGAGGGGTGGGGCAGGGGGCGCGCGTCGATGTTGCGAGCCGGCAGCAGCTGCGAGCCTTTGCGCTCCGCGCATACGGCCCGGAAGGTATCGAAGTCGCCGATACCGTGAGTGATCGCTGGGAGGCGATGACGCCGGAAGAACGCGAGGCCCACATCAATCGGATTGCTGGTGGGCCCTCGCATGCTTGATCGCCAACTCCAGCATTTCCATCATGGACGCGCTCAGGATGCTTTCCGGCGTGTCTCGACTTTTGCCCCGCTCGGTGCGTTTGTTCAGGTGCATCTGCGCGACGTCGTAGTGTCGCGCGAGGGTCTCCAGGGAAACGCCCTCTCCCAGCGCCAGGACCATCATGTTTTCGATGGCCTGCAGTCGCGCTTTGACCTCGCCGTCCATTCCCATTGCCCCGTTGAGTTCTTGCCAGTTCCCAACGGAGCACGCGCCAGGTCAGTCGGCAACGGCCGGTCTGGCGCTTCCCTTCGCGCCGCCAGCCCTCGCCCCCCCAGCCCCACGCGACGTGAAAGCGCCCAGGATCAGCGTGATGCGGTCCTGGGCGTCCAAATTCTGCATCAAGAGCGCGGTTGCCGCCTCGCTCTTCCTGTCGGCCGCTCTGCCAAGAGCAGCCGCTGCGGCCGGAACCATCCGCGCCGCTATCCGCCAGCGGGCCGCCAAGCCCGCCTTCTCAACCATTTCATCGAACCAGTTTTCGCAAGGTTGGTCGTCCGCGATCAGCACCCCCGTGAACTCCTGTCGGAAAGGTCATCCTCATGATGGCTCGGACAGGAGCGGGTTACATGCCCCTCGGAAGGCAACTTTTCGGACGGTCCATGGCCGAGGCCCTGGCCGCGTTGCTGGCGCAGCGCTATCGCACAGCCAAGGACTTGGCCCGCGGCGTAGGGATAGACCTCGACACGGCAAAGAACCTGCACAAGGGCCACCTGAGCGTCACCACGCTTCAGAAGGTGCTGGCCGCCGAGGGTCGCGAGCTGTGGAACCGGCTCGGCGATGAACTCTACGGCGAGACGTTCTATGACTTCGAAGAACGGCGGATCACCGCCGCCTTAAGGGAGGCCGAGCATGGACTTTCGAACGTTCGTCGCCTCCGCGAGGAGGGTGCGCAGCTTCTGGCGAGCGCCGCTCGCATGGACGAGGCTTCTGCGGGGCGAGGCGATGCTTCGGGCCGGGACAGCGAAGGCAGAGCGCGGAGTGGCGCTGATCAGGTCAGCGGAAGCGCGCCTGAGAGCACTCGGGCTCGGGGCGCCCGATGAGCCGCGTCCCGATCAGGACCAAGGCTGAGGCTGAAGGCCTCGATACCGACGAGCTGATCGCCGGCTATCACGACGGCAGGGCCGGTGAGCCCGAGCCCGGCGACAACCGCTCCCTTTCCTTCTGGCATGGCTGGCGCAACGGCGCGGTCGACGGCGGTCATCGCCCGATCGACCAAGCGCAGCGCGCCCTGGCCGCCGACTACGCCGCCACCACGCGTACTTGAACCACCCGCCGCGCGCCCCGCGAGTGGGCGCCGGCTGCATCGACCGAATAGGGGAAGCGGCCGACCCCTCTCAGATCGCCGCTTGAAGGGGAGGCTGGCATGGCCAGGACCCGAAAAACTGCGCCTGAAAGCGGGACTGCAACGGTTGATGCCGAGGCCGCGCGGCCCGGCCACAACTCCGCCGGCACGGCCAACGACGACAAGCGCCACCTTCTGTTGGCCCACGTCGCGGACATCCGCCGCCAGCTGGTCGAGGTCGACCGCATCAAGGCCGAAGCGGCGGAGGCCTCCAAGGAGTTGGGCGACCGCTACCGCCTGGCCAAGATCGAGCTCGGCAAGACCTACAGCCGCAAGTTCATCGAGCGCGAGATCATCGAACCGCTCAACCGGCTGCGTGAAGGTGGCCAGCGCGAGTACGACGAGGAACGCTCGTTCGCCCGCGAGACCTTCGGCTTCCCCAGCGGCCCCCAAGGCGAGCTCTTCGCCAACATGGGCGACGACACGGCGGCCGAGCAGGCGCGCTGGGGCGAAGCTGGCTATCAGGCCGGTCTGCAAGGCCTCGACCGCGACGCGCCGGATCGCTGCCCGCCCGTCTGCGTCCCGACCTATGAGCACCGCTGGCTCGACGGGCAGAAGGAACTGGCGGCGGCCTGGGAGACGCGCAACCGGCTGACCGCGGCTTCCAGCGATACCTCAGCAGATCAGGACGATGAGTCGGATGACGAGGACGCCGACCTCGACCCGGCCACCATCGACGCCGAGGCCAGGAAGCTGAAGCGCGGCGGCTTCATGGAGCGCCGCGCGGAAGCCGAAGGCTCCGAGGCGGCCTGATGCACTTCCTCGGCATTGATCCCGGCCTGGACGGCGCGCTCGCGCTCTACGACCCCTCGCGCGGCACGCTCGATGTTCGGGACATGCCGACCGCTACGCTGCCCAAGGCCGGCGGCTCCGGAAAGCGTCGAGAGATCGACGTCTTCGCCCTCGCTGTCCTGCTCGATGGCTGGTCGCATCTTCGGCTGCGCGCCTTCATCGAGCAGGTCGGCCCGACGCCGCAGATGGGCGTCACCTCGGCCTTCAGCTTCGGGGGGTCTTTCTGGGCCGCCCGGATGGCCTGTGCCGCTCACTTCATTCCGACTGAGCTTGTCGGGCCCCAGCGCTGGAAGCGGGCCCTGGTGGTCAAGGGCGGCGCCGACAAGACCGACGCTGTGCGGGGCCGGGCCTCCGAGCTCCTTCCGCACCACTGCCACTTCTGGACCCGGGCCAAGGACGACGGTCGCGCCGAAGCGGCGCTGATCGCCCTCTTCGGCTCCCAACAATCCCACGCGAGGGCCGCCTGATGGCCAAGGACGTTCACGACCGCATCTGCTGGCGGACCGGCTGCCGGGTCAGGGCGGTGCACCAGATCTCCAGCGGAGCCTTCTACTGCGACGAGCACGTCCCCTACGACTGGAGCGACGAGCGGATCGTGTTCCTCAGGACGCTCCACAGCGAAGGCTTGAGCGGGAGTCAGATCGCCAAACGCTTCGGCGTCACGCGAAACGCGATCATCGGCAAGCTGTCCCGGCTCGGGCTCACGGGTAAGGGATCTGGCCGCGGCAACAGCCCGCGGAATGCCCAATCCCACCTCAACGCCCCTGGGCGCCGTCTAAACGTCGTCACCCACGCCAGGCCGGCGGCCCCCAGCAAGCCCAAGATCGCCGCGGGACGCGCCGACGGCTCGGCTCTGGCCTTGGTCATGCACGGGCCGGGATCCAGGTTCCCGCAATCCGGCGCCGCGCCTATCCGCACGAAGGGGCCCGTAGCCGGCTCACTCAACTTGCCCATGTCGCACCGCGACTTCGGCGGCTGCCGGTATCCAACCTCGGGCGAGGAAGTCTCAGAGCACCTGTTCTGCTGCCTGCCAACGGATGATGGTGTTCCGTACTGCCCCGCGCACGCCAAGATCTGCTTCGCACCTGTGCCGACACGCGGACCGAAGAGCGCTTCCGAACTGGCCCGCAGCCTTCGGCGGTATCTCTGATGACGCCCCTAACACCCCAGCAAAAGCTCTGCCTGGACGGCATCAAGGATCTGACCATCGACGGCGTCGGTCCGACCTACGATGAGCTGCGCGAATACATGGGCATCGCCAGCAAGAGCGGCGTGTTCCGGTGCGTCAACGCGCTGGTCGAGCGCGGCCATCTGCGGCGCTTTCCGGGTCGCGCTCGGTCGCTCGAAGTGGTCGATCGATCCGGCGCCCCCTACACCGTCGAAGGCCTGTCCCGCCTGAGCGCGTGTAGCCTTCAACTCGTCATCGAGCGGTGCTCGGCGCTTCTTCAGTCGAGGGCGTCATGATCGTAGAACGCCGCAGCCTTACCCATAGACGCTCCCTCGAAGACAAGATGGAGGACGCCTTTGCTGTGATCAGCGAAGAGCGTTCTGCCGCCCAGTCCAAGGCGCGCGTCGCCTCCGTCCTAGCGATCCTCAAAGCCGAGCCGCAGGCCGTGCAGGAAGGCATCATGGCCGGCCTCAAGGCCATGCTCGGCAAGCAATACGCCAAGCCCAGCACTGGACTTCAAAAGCGGCCCGGGTCGGGCCGAGCCGTCGACGCCGCCGAGGCCCTGTTCAAGACGGGGAAGGCCGCATGACCAGCCCGTCCTATGTAATCCCCGCCGAGATCGCCGACCACTGCCTCAAGCCCTCCGGCCACGCCGATCTGGTCAGGCTGATGATGCGCGGCGCCCGCCCCGAGCCGCTGGCCATGCTGCGGATCCTCAACGGCGGCTGGGTTGTCCGCTACGCCTTCAAGGAGCCCGTCCGCACCCCTGACGGAGTGGTCGACCACTTCCAGGCGACGCTCGCCGTGCATCCGGAGGGTCACCTCGGATGACGCACGATCTTCCCGCCGGCCCCTTCTCCTGCATCCTCGCCGACCCGGCCTGGCACCACGCCAGCCGCTCGACCAAAGGCCAGACGCGCCGATCACCGTCCCACCACTACCCGACGATGCCGCTCGCGGAGATCAAGGCGTTGCCCGTGCGCGCGGTCGCGGCCAAGCATGCTCACCTCTTCCTCTGGACGACGTGGCCGCACCTGCCCCAGGCGCTGGAGGTCATGGCGGCGTGGGGCTTCTCCTACAGCTCCGGATTCCTGACCTGGGTGAAGCTGAACCCGCGCTCGGCCGACGAGATGTTCCTGCAGCCGGCCAACTTCCACGTCGGCATGGGCTACACCAGCCGGAAGAACTCCGAGATCTTGCTGCTCGGCCGCCGGGGCAGCCCCAAGCGCCTGTCGAAGTCCGTGCGCGAGCTGATGATCGCCGCGCGCCGGGAGCATAGCCGCAAGCCCGACGAGACCTTCGCCCGGATCGAGGCCTACTGCGCCGGGCCGCGCCTCGAGATGTTTGCCCGCGAGAGCCGGCCGGGCTGGACGGCCTGGGGGCTGGAATCGACCAAGTTCGATGAAGCGAGGGCAGCGTAATGGACGCGTCCGACATCGCCACCGCGACCCCTGAGGCGCTACAGCGCTTCGTCACCGAGACCCTGGCCGCCAATCGGCTGATGCGAGACGCCTTGGCGCTCGCGGAAGAGAATGCCGCCCTAAAGCGGCGGATCGCCGAGGCCAATATCGCCGCGAAGTCCGCCCACGACCTGATCCTGGCCGCGGTCGCTGCGTCCCATGGCCTCTCCGTCATCGAGTTGCGCTGCGACCGCCGCTCGCGCTGTTTCGCCTGGCCCCGACAAGAGGCGATGTGGCGCCTGCGTCAGGTGAAGCTGAGCGACGGCCGGCCGCGCTATTCGCTCCCCGCCATCGCCCGGATCGTCGGCGTCGGCGACCACACGACGGTGCTCCACGGCATCCGGGCCTATGCGGGGCGGATGGCCGCCCTCGCTCGCGCGGAGGATCGCGCTTGAACGCCATCGCCGCCTTGGACCAATCTGCGTCCACGCCCGTGAACGCCGCTCCCGCCAACATCGCGGCCGAGCAGGCCCTGTTGGGCGCGGTGCTGTACGAAAACCAGGCCTACGAGCGCGTGCCCGACCGCTTGCGCGCGGAGCACTTCCACGAGCCCTTCCATGGCCGCCTGTGGGCCGCGATGGTCGAGTTGATCGGCAAGGGCAAGCTGGCCGAGCCAGTGACCCTGCACAGCCGCTTCGAAGCCGACGGCGCCTATCAGGAACTCGGCGGTGTCTCCTATCTCGCCGATCTGGTCGACAAGGCGCCGCCGGGCTTCAATGCCGCCGAGTACGCCGAGCAGGTCTATGACCTGGCCCTGCGCCGCGCATTGCTCGAGATCGGGCAGGCCGTCGCCGCTGGGGTGAACGACGGGGCCACGCCAGCCTCTGAGCAGATCGCCGCGGCGGAGGAGGCGCTCTACACACTCGCCGAGCAGGGCGAAAGCGGGCAGGGCTTCCGCGAGTTCTCCGAGGTGGTCGCCGCATCCATCGGCATCGCCGCCGAGGCGTATTCCCGAGACGGCGGCCTGTCGGGGCTGTCCACCGGCCTGATCGACCTAGATCAGCTGATCGGCGGCCTTCACCCGTCCGACCTCGTGATCCTCGCCGGCCGGCCGTCCATGGGGAAAGCCCAACCCTTGGACGCTCGGGTGTTGATGCGGGACGGGTCTTGGAAGGCAATGGGCGCCTTGCGCCTTGGCGATGAACTGGCGTCCGTTGACGGTGCGGCGTCGCGCGTGGCGGGGATCTTCCCGAAAGGGCGGCGCGAGGTGTTCAAAGTGACGCTCAGCGATGGGCGGTCCACGCGAGCCTGCGCCGAGCATTTGTGGGCCATCGACAGCTGCAAGCTTTCTGGCCGGAAGGTCGTGCAGACCGATTGCCTGGCCAAGATGCTGGAGAAGGAGCGCTTCCAGCGTCGGGTTAGCCTGCCCCTCGCATCGGGCCACTTCGGCTCGGACGACGGGCTTCTGATCGACCCCTGGCTTCTCGGCGCCCTGATCGGCAATGGAGGCATGACGGGGGGCACGCTGAAGTTCAGCACGGCCGATGCTGCCACTCTCTACCGCGTACAGAAGGCGGTCGGCGCCGAGTGCGTTGTGTCGGCCGGAGGCGATTACGACTATCGCCTTAATCAGAGCGTCGCGAACGGCCTGACCGGCGCGCTCCAACATTACGGGCTCTGGGGAAAGGGCTCTCCCGAGAAGTTCATCCCTGCGGCATACAAGAGCGCCAGCCGCGAGAGCCGCATGGAGCTTCTTCGTGGGCTCCTGGATACCGACGGCTGGGTGGAGACGTTCGGCGCAGTCCGATACGCCACCTCCAGCCGGCAATTGGCCGATGACATAGTAGAGCTCGTCCGTTCCGTCGGCGGCGTCTGCGCTGTCTCGATCAAGAAGCCGACCTTCACCCACAAGGGCGAGAAGCGCGACGGCCTGGACAGCTACGTCCTGAACATGAGCCATCCAGACCGCGCCTCGTTGCTGAGCCTGAAGCGCAAGCAGCGCCGATGCGAAGCCGAGATGCGCTTCCGGGCCCCGACCGTCGTCTCGATCGCGTCGGATGGTGAGGAGCCAACGCAGTGCATCCGGGTCACGCATCCGTCGTCCCTCTACATCACCGACGACTACATCGTGACGCACAACAGCGCCCTGGCGGCCAACATCGCCTTTCACGTCGCCAAGTCCGGCGATCCGGCCGCCTTCTATTCCCTGGAAATGTCGGCCGAGCAGCTGGGCCTCCGCATCCTGGCCGACGTCGCCGGCGTCTCCGGTGACCGCATCCGCAAGGGCGAGATCAACGCCTCGGAGTTCGGACGCCTGCGCGACGCCGCCGCTGAGATCGAGCGCGCGCCGCTCCACATCGACGCCACGGGCGGCCTGTCGCTTGGCAAGCTGGCCGCCCGGGCCCGCCGTCTGAAGCGCCGCCGCGGCCTGAGCCTGATCGTTGTCGATTACCTGCAGCTCCTCACGGCCGGCCGCCAGAACTCCAGCGATGGCCGGGTGCAGGAAGTGTCGGCGATCACCATGGGCCTGAAGGCGCTGGCCAAGGAACTGAACGTTCCGGTGATCGCCCTGTCGCAGCTCTCCCGCCAGGTCGAGACGCGCAACGATAAGCGCCCGATGCTCTCGGACCTGCGCGAATCCGGCTCGATCGAGCAGGACGCCGACATGGTGTGGTTCGTCTACCGGGAGGAATACTACCTCTCCCGATCAGAGCCCCGCGAAGGCACGGCCGAGCACCTGACCTGGTGCGATGACATGAGCAAGGTCCAAGGCCTCGCCGAGGTGATCATCGGCAAGCAGCGCCACGGCCCCATCGGCACCGTCAAGCTGGCCTTCAACTCCGACCTGACCAAGTTCGGCAACCTCGCCCGCGAGGGGCGCTTCGAGGGCCGTGCGCTCGACTTCAGCGAACCGCGGGGAGGGCGCTAGTGAGCAGCCAACCCTGGATGAAGTTCTATCCCCGCGACTGGCGCGGCGACCAAGCCCTTCGGGTGGTGTCGCTGTCGGCCCGCGGGCTTTGGATTGAGATGCTGTGCGCCATGCACGAGGCATCTCCTTACGGCCATCTTCTGGTAGGCGGTCAACCTGTGAGTGATGCCGCGCTCGCCCGTCTCGTCGGAACCAACGTCGAAGAGGTCCAAGCTCTGCTTGTCGAGCTCGGCGACGCTGGCGTGTTCCGCCGCACGAGGGGAGGCGTCATCTACTCAAAGCGCATGACCGACGACCACAAGAGGTCGGTTGCTGGGCGAAAAGCCAAGGAAACCGCGCTCAGAGAAGTGTCTGAAAACGCAGAAGAAAATCCCGCGCCTTCAAGGCCCCCTTCAAGGCCCCCTACCACTCAGAAGCCAGAGAGCAGAAGGCAGAACAAAGAGGAGGATGCTGACGCATCCTTTGTCGCCGGCAAGCCGGACGACGTCCGCACAGCCTTCGATGAATGGAACGCGTTGGCCGAACGCTGCGGCCTACCCAAGGCCAAGCTCCTAGACGACGGGCGTCGGAAAGCGATCAGATCACGGCTGGCTGCCGGCGGTCTGGCTGCTTGGAGAAGCGCACTCGCCGAAGTGGAGCGAAGCTCGCACTGCCGCGGCGAGAATGACCGACACTGGCGGGCCGACCTAGATTTCGTCTGCCAGCCCAAGTCCTGGCGCCGGCTACTCGAGGGATCGTACACGGGCGGAGAGGCCGCGACTGCCGGCGCAGCGTCCCTGGCCGCGATCCCCAAGTTCCCGAACGCCGCGATCCGCGCCTACGTCGTCGACCACAAGAGCGAGGGCTGGGCGGTCTCGTTCCTCGACACCTGCGCTTATGCCGAAGCGCCTGACGGCCGAACCATCACGGCGCCAAACAGCTTCGTCGCCGGCAAGCTGCGCGCCGATGTGCCGGCCCTCGAGCAGCGCGGCATCCGCATCCTCGTCCAAACCGAAGCCATGCCCAGGAGCGTCGCATGACCACGACCATCGCAGACCTGGAAGCTGTGTTGCCGTCTGCCGCGCGCCGGCCCACGATCCATCTGATCGGCGAGGTCCCAATGGTGTTGCCGTGCCCGGTGGATCGGCTCGGGCCCATTCGGGAGCAGAAGGTTCTCCGCATCGAAGCGCGGGCCAGGGCAGGACTCGCCAGCCGGGAATTGGCGATCCTGATCCTCGCCGCCGAGGCCGGTTGGGGCATCACCGACCAAGACCGCCGCGAGGCCATGGCCAGCACCGAAGAGGCCTGGGAAGACGAGTTGATGGCCGTGCTATTTACCGGGGCCGAGGAGGCGGAGCGCCCGGCGCCGAAGCGGATCCAACTCCCGGATGCGGAGCGCGGGCTCACGCCAGCCCGGGTGAAGCGCGTCGACAAGCTGCACCGCAAGCTGCAACTCCCGACGCTGACCAAGGACGAACGCCAGGCCATCTGGGACGAGCTGCACGAGATCGAGCGAGGCCTGAACGACAACGAGGAGCAGGAGGCCTTGCGAGCGCACCTGATCATGCTGGAGACGCTGGAGAAGGGCCGCGGCGGCGAGATCGAAGGGGACGGCTCGATGCGCCTGACCCGGCGGGACGGCCTAGAGAGCCTGTTCAGCGCCGGCGGCCTCGACAAGAACCAGCATGACGCCCTGTGCCGCTATCGCGCGCTCTTCGAGACCGTCCGCGAAGGCCTCAAATCTCAGATGGGGAGCGCCGCCGGATCCGGTGAAGGCGAGGGCTGGCAGGAGAAACGCCTGCGCGCCCGCATCACCATTCAGGCCATCGAGACTCGCGTCCAAGCCGGAAGCCGCAACGGCCGCGGCCTGACGACCTTGCGGCTGGTGGCCGGGGAGGGGAGGACCATCAGCTCGATCAGCAAGGGCGGATCAGACCGGGCGCTCAACTCCCGGGCTCTGGTCAGGGCTGCCGACGATGCCGCAGACGTGCTCGGGATCCACTAGCTTGACAGTTTGGACATCTGGCCGCATTTTCCGTACAGCATCGCTTCGTGCGACCGAAACCGCCCCGAGCCTCACCGCCGGGGCGTTTCCATTTCAAGATCCCGAGCGAACGGGAGGCGATGAAGGCGGGGTCGGGTAGCCCTCCGCTGGAGCCGCCCTAGTAGGCCAGCACGCGGCGGATGCGTGCATAGGACGCTGGCGTAGCTCAGCCGGTAGAGCCTTGGGTCGCGGGTTCGAGTCCTGCCGCCGGCGTCCGCCCCATTCCCATCTCCGCCCTGCATACCAGTCAGGCCGACGGAGAACCGCTGCGGAGTCGCAGCACACAAGCGCCGCCCCTGCCATCGCCCTGAAACCGCGGGACTGGTGCCTGCGCCCGCCCTTGTCGGGCTAGGGGAAGGCGGGGGCGGTCGCTCAGCGCTTGGCCTTCGGCTGCTTGAGGCGGGAGCCGGGCGCGGTCGAGGACGGCCCGAGCTGCACGCTCGACAGCGCTGCCATCGGCGGGATCGTCGCTCTTGTGGGTTCGGCCCGCGTCTTCGGGAATGCGGCTCGGACCGGCGCCGGTAGGCTTTCCGGACCCTGAGCCTTGGCAAAATCGATCGTGGTCCATTCGGGGTTTTCAGGGTCGGGCTTGGCCGGCTCAAGCGCCTTCTCTATCGCGGCCTCCATTCGCGCTCGCCAGTCGTCACCCCTGGCCTTGTAGGCGTCGAGCGTGGACTGGCGCAGCCGTAGGGTGACGACTTCCTTGCGGTCCGAGGATGGTGGGCGGCCAACGGGGCGGACGGGCAACTCGGGCTCTGGACGCTCCTGCAACCCAAGCCCGCTCGACACTTCGCGAACGGTGGCCACGGCCACTTCTGACGTAACGGCGAACCATTCCCCTGCTAGGCGGAATGAATGAAGCTTGGCATGAGCTGCGGCTTCGACAGCCATTGCGCCGGGACGATCAAACCGCATCGTGAAGCGAAGCGCTAGGCGTTCAGCAGAGGATGTCTGTAGGCGTTCTCGTCGCTTCCGCGCGTCGCCCGCATGGCCGATTTTGATCCGACCATCCTCGCGTTCGATCACGTAGACGCTGCTCTCTTCCATCGTTAATCCTCCGCGTTTTGAGTAGAACGACAATAGCGGAAAACGCGACGAAAATACCATCGCGTAGTACGAAAAAGGAGCCGCTATGCCGGCCGATGACACCGCGGCGGCGCCGGACGGAAAGCGCCGCCCCACGGCCGACGATCTAGCCGACCTGATGTTCCTGGTCTCGGAGGGCAAGTCGCTTCGAGCCGCGTGTCGGGAATTGGGCCTGGACCCGCCGTCGACGCACACCTGGCTCGATGAGGACGACGGCCGACGCCAACAATACGCCCGCGCGCGCGAATTGCGGGCCGAGGTGCACGCCGAGCGAGGCCTGGAGATCGGGCTGGCTGCGGCCACCGGGGTCGCGGTCGAGATCGACGGCGAGAAGCACACCATCGACCCGCAGGGCGCGCGGACGGCGCTGGATGCGATTAAGTGGGCGACGGCGCGCATGTCGCCGAAGACCGCGCCCACCACCAAGATCGACCTGACCTCGCGCACCCGCGCCATGACCGACGAGGAAATTGCCGCCGAGCTCGCCGAGATGGGTGGCGCGACCGGCGAGGAGTAATCGATGGCGGCCACGTTCCGACTGCCAAATGGCCGGGACGTCACCCGCGAAGAGGCTGAGCGCTACATCGAACTCAGGCGGGAGCAACACCGCCGACGCGAAGCCAAGAGACTGGAGACAGAGCGCGACGCGATCCTGGCCAACTGCCAGACGCTCCACGGCTTCATCCGCGAG
>Ga0310811_10001687_pt1 | contig 27521 bp, 23 predicted proteins | sample YCmetagenome_FD_207642 | JGI IMG/M metagenome (GOLD analysis project Ga0310811, IMG submission 207642) | Soil microbial communities from experimental microcosm in Duke University, North Carolina, United States - YC | ecosystem: Engineered > Artificial ecosystem > Soil microcosm > Unclassified ... | reverse complement strand
CGCACGCGACGATCAGATCGGGATTGTCGAGCGCGGCGCCATAAGCATGCGAGAGGCTATAGCCAAGCTCGCCGCCCTCGTGAATCGAGCCGGGTGTCTCGGGCGTCACGTGCGAGCCGATATGCCCCGGAAACGAAAACTGCTTGAAGAACTTGCGCATGCCCTCGGCGTCTTCGCTCTTGTCCGGATACACCTCCGAGTAGGTGCCTTCCAGATACGCGGGACCGAGCACACCCGGTGCGCCGTGTCCGGGGCCGGCCATGAAGATCACATCGAGATCGTCGCGCCTGATCACGCGATTCAGATGCGCCCACACGAACGAGAGCGCCGGGCTCGCGCCCCAGTGTCCGAGCAGACGATGCTTCACGTGCTCGACTTTCAGCGGTTCGCGCAGCAGCGGATTGTCCCGCAGATAAATCATGCCGACCGACAGGTAATTGCACGCGCGCCACCACGCGTCGATGCGTTCGAGTTCATTACTGGAAAGCGGGGCGCGAGACGAAGTGTCCGACGTGCGATCTTTGCTCATGCTGACGTCTCCTGTCGATGCAGCTTCGGCCCCTGGTGAGCGCCAAAGCGTCGGGCGCGCTGCAGCGGAAAAAAACAGGCCAGAAAAACTCAAAAAAAAGCATACGTCACCGATCGCAGATTTCAAGAAACGCCACGGTCATTTTGGTGCACGTACGAGCGCGTGTTTTCAAATGACTGTCGTATTTGCTTAGCGAAGCCTGCGACTGCGTTTTTCGCCTAATAACGCGACGGCACCATGCGCACGGGACGGTCCGGCTCGCGATACCCGCCCGCTTTTTTCCGTGCAGGCAACTTTATTTTTTCTCGCGGAATGTCCTGATACGGAATCGAGCTGAGCAGATGCGAAATGACATTCAATCTCGCCCGCTTCTTGTCGTCCGAATGCACGACGTACCACGGCGCGAAATCCGTATCCGTTGCGGCGAACATCTCGTCGCGCGCGCGCGAGTAGTCGTACCAGCGGCGATACGATTCGAGGTCCATCGGCGAAAGTTTCCAGATCTTGCGGAGATCCCGGATTCGCGATTCGAGGCGCCGCGTCTGTTCGTCCTCGCTCACTTCCAGCCAGTATTTGATCAGGATGATCCCGGAGCCGATCATCGCGTTCTCCACGAGCGGCGTCGCCCTCAGAAAACTATCGACCTGCTCCGGTGTGCAAAACCCCATCACTCGTTCCACGCCGGCGCGGTTGTACCAGCTGCGGTCGAACAGCACGACTTCGCCGCCGGCCGGCAAGTGAGGCAGATATCGCTGGATGTACATCTGCGACTTTTCCCGCTCGGTAGGCGCAGGCAGCGCGATGACGCGGAACACGCGCGGGCTCACCCGCTCGGTGATCGCCTTGATCGTGCCGCCCTTTCCGGCGCCGTCGCGCCCTTCGAACACGACGCACACCTTGATCCGTTCCTTGACGACCCACTGCTGCAGCTTGACCAGTTCGCCGTGGAGCCGCGCCAGCTCTTCCAGATACACCTTGTTCTTCATCCGCGCCGGACGCTCCTCGTCGTGGCGCGTCGCTTCCCTGGTTTCATGAGACATGATTGGCTCCTCGTGCTCAGTGTGGTTGCAAGCGACCGATGTCGATGCGACTTTCCGACGATCGTGCGCTCTCTGTCGCTCTCCGTCGCATTCACTAAAACGCCATGCTCAATCAACGTGAAACGAAATGCTGTTTTCTAACATGTCACCTTCCGGATGCCTTTGCCGACGACGACTCACTACTCGTGAACTGTACGAGGCGACCAGCGATTCCGATTGATCTAAAGCCAATTTTTTTAAGTTCGGCATTTCCAATCCAGATACAACGAATTCGTGCAACCGCGGTAATCTAATAGCCAACGAAGTGTAAACAGCGGCCCAATAAAAAATGGAGTGAATCATGTGCCGTGGATCGCAATGGTCGGTGCAGGCGATCGTATTCACTTGCCTGATCGCGGCGCTGTCACCCTGCCCGTCGCAAGCCCAGGTCGTCCCCGGTGGACTGTCGAATCCCACGATCATCGGCGGCAACGTGAAGCAACGTGCCGACGCGGTGCTCGCGATCATGACCTATACGACCGTCCCCGACGTGACGACCAGCAATCTGTCGGTCAATAGCGGCATCTCCGGCAACCCCGGTTTCGGTCAGTCGCAATTCGGCGGCGGCTTTACGGTCAGCCGGTCGTTTCCCGTGTACCTGGAAGGCACGCTCGCATATAGCCGCTACGATCCGGTCTTCATCGCAACGGACGGCGCGCAGCAGCGCGCGGTGCCCACCCGATGGAACTCGTTCAGCGGCACCGTCGGCATCGGCTGGGACTTTCGCATCACCGACGAACTGGCGTTCCGTCCGATCCTGAACGGCACGCTCGGACGGGTTTCGAGCGATCTGAAGATCGGACAGACCATTTTCAATCACGTGACCGACAGCAATCTGCAGTTTCTGGAGAACGGCTCGCTCGACGCGTACGGGTATGGCGGCTCGCTGATGCTCGATTACGAGCACTACCGCGAAAACTACGAAATCGACGCCGAACTGCGCGCGACCGATATCTATCTGCGCAGCTTCGGCGGTTCGTCCGACGCCGTTCAGGGTTCGGCGATGGCGCAACAAGTCAGCTTGTGGACGCGCTGGCGCGCACCCACCGGCTGGCATGCGCTCGACCGGCCGATCCGTTACGTGCTCGAAGCCGCTTATTCGCACTACTTCGGCGACAGCGCGGGAGTGCTGGGTTTCAACGATCTCACGTCGTTGGGCGTCGGCCTCGAACTCGACAGCAGCCGATATCCGGTCATCGTCACCCGCACCCGTGCGATGGTGCGCTATGTATTCGGACACAACGTACACGGCGTATCGTTCGGATTCGCCATGAGCTTCTAGCGGCACACGTGCCGCGAATCTATCGCTTCTTCAACGTCCAGTCCGTTCCTCCCGTGCCGCAAAACTGCGGGTGAAGATCCATCGACTGTCCCTTCGCCACCAAAACCACGGCCACGCCGCGACATGTCCTGTCGCCTTCCCGGTTCGTGCTTTCCGGCGTCATCGTCGCGGTCATCTTCACGATGTTTCCGGTGCCGTCATTGGTCCACCGGCTCGCCTCGCCGATCTGCTTCGTGTTCAGCACGACGATCAGCGCACGCTTGATCGATTCGATGTCCTCCTTCTCCAGGTACGACATCGGCGTATCGTCGAGAAAGTTGAGATTGCTGGCCTTTACGGTTGCCGTGTTCGCGAGAAGCAGCGCCGGCAGCACCGCCATGCATACGCCACGGACGCCCCGTTTCAATAGCGCGTTCCTCCGCTCTGTTGCGAACATTTGATCCTCCGTCGACTGACACACATTCATTCATGCGGATCACGCGGTGGGCAGTCAATTTGCCTGTTTCGCGGGGCTTGCGACATCGCACTCGCCGGTGGGGACATTGCCGCCGCCGGTGTTCTTCAGCGTCAGCGCGATCCGGCTTCCACGGCTCGTCGTGATGATCTGTCCGTAACTGACCGTCGGAATGAATTGAATATCCGGCGCTACCGCCACCGGTGGATTCCTTGCTCCGTCAACCGTCAAGTCGAGTTCCACCGTAATCGATTCGATCGCGACGCCATAGTCGTGCTTGCGTGCCGCCTGATCCTGTTTGAAACGACACAGACCCTGCATCACCTGCGCCAATGCGGTCGGAATGTCGACGGGCTTGCCGGGCGGAATCGGCGGCGTATTGCAGCCGACAATCGCAAACGGCAACACAGCGGCGGCGAGGCGAGCGCGCATTGCGTTTCCCCTGTTGTCAAATGAGCGGGCCGCGTGCGTGGTCCGCGATGCGCGGCGCGGGAAGCAGATCGCGTCGCGCAAAGCGCACCAGCGAGAACGCGCGGACCCGCTCCGGATGCGCCGGCACGCGCGCCACACGCAACTCCAGTTGCGCGGCCGGTGTCGATGCGGCGTCGTCGACGACCACGTTCATCAAATCGAGCCGCATCGGCCTGACGGTCACGTCGATGTACGTACCGGGATCGTCAAGCACCTCGCCGATCTGCTCCAGTTCCAGTTTCAGCGCGTCGCTGCGCAGACCGAGCTTCGCGAGATCCCGTTCGTTCTCTTCGATCTGCGCGTGCAGCCGCGCCAGCTCCGCGAGACTGGCGGGTTCCGCGCCGCCCACCACGTCGCTCACGCCGACGCCCGCGCGATCCAGCAGCTTGAGCCGCGTCTTCAGCAGCGCCTGCTCCTGTTCGAGCGCGGCGCGACGCGCGGTGCTCACCGCGGTGCGCGCCAGCCCTTCGAGCGTCAACTGGTCGAGCACGCGCAGCACGATTTCGCGGCGCAACTCGGGCTCCGTCGCCGCGCACACCCGCACCTGGTGATCGCTGAAGCTGACGGTGGTCCGCACCGCATCCACGCGCACCGCGTCGCCCTCCTGCTGCGCGCCGAGCGTGCGGCGCTCGTCGAGCGCCATCCCGAGGACCGCGTAGGCCTCGTCCGCGGCGGGGTGCGCGTCGAAGAAGCGCCGCAGGTCCGTGGACCGGCTCATCGCGTCCGCGACGTCATTCGGGCCCGCAAAGAACGCGTGAATCAGGCTGTCCGTCGACCAGACTTGCGCACTCGCCTCGCGCGCCGGCGGCAACGCGGCGACCAGATCGCCCACATGGTGCAGCGACACGCGCGCGCCATTCGCGAGGCGTCGCTCGTAACCCGACGCGAGCCGCAGTTCCGGCGCGAGCCGGACCGCGCGTTCCAGCGCTTCGCGAACGAGCGCGGCATCGACCCCGTTCGTTGCCTGATCCGCGCTGCGATGGCGTCGCAGCCAGTCGAATATGCCCATGACTCAGGTCCTGACCGTCCCGGGCGTCGCGCGCCGTTGCTACGCGACGATGTTGACGCCGCCGTCCACATAAAGCGTTTCGCCGGACAGACGCCGCGCGAGCGGCGTGGCGAGGAACGCACAGGTGTAGCCCACGTCCATGATGTCGACCAGCTCGCCGAGCGGCGCGCGCTGCGCCGCCTCGTTCAGCAGCAAGTCGAAGTCCTTCAGGCCGGATGCGGCGCGCGTCTTCAGCGGCCCCGGCGAGATCGCGTGCACGCGGATCTGCTGCGGTCCGAGTTCATACGCGAGATAGCGCACGCTGGCTTCGAGCGCCGCCTTCACCGGGCCCATCACGCTGTAGTTCGGCACGACCTTGCTCGCGCCGTAGTAGCTCATCGTCAGCATCGTGCCGCCGTCCTTCATCAGCGGCGCGGCACGGCGCGCCATCCGCACGAACGAGTGGCACGACACGTCCATCGCTTTCGCAAAGCCCTCGCTCGAACTCCGGAGCAGGCCCGCATGCAGATCGTCTTTCGGCGCCCACGCGACCGAATGCACGAACACGTCGAGACGGCCCCACGTGTTGTCGATCCGCTCGAACACGGCCTCCTGCTCGCTCTCGGACGACACGTCGAGCGGCATGAAGATCGGCGCCTCCAGCGCTCGCGCGAGCGGCTCGACGAACGCACGCGTGCGTTCGTTCGCATACGTGATCGCGAGCGTCGCGCCCAGTTCGTGGAACGCCTTTGCACAGCCGTAGGCGATCGAATGTTCGTTGGCGATGCCGGTCACCAGCACGCGGACGTCCTTCAGAATCGGGCGGGACAGCGCAACATTCATGACGCGGCTCCTTCAGTCCATGGTCGTCTGCAATAGCATCGAGGTCGGCTTTCGATGCGCGCTCGGCGCGCGCATTACCCCATCACCGCGCGCGTATGCCGCGCGATCATCAGTTCTTCGTTCGTCGGCAACACCCATGCGCTGACCGCGCCCGTGCCGCGATCGATGCGCGGGCCGCCGCGGGCATTCGCCGCGTCGTCGGCTTCGAGGCCGAGCCACGCCGAGAGCCGCAGCACGCGCTCGCGAATCGGCGCGGCGTGCTCGCCGATGCCGGCCGTGAAGACCAGCGCGTCGATGCCGCCCATCGCGGCGGCCAGCGAACCGAGTTCGCGAGCGATCCGGTACGTGTAGAGGTCGATCGCGAATTGCGCGCGCGCGTCGCTGCTCGCCAGCAACGCGCGCATGTCGCTCGAAATGCCGGAGACGCCGAGCAACCCCGAGCGTCGATAGAGCAGGTCCTCGATCTCGCGCGCATCCATGTGGAGTTCGTCCATCAGATACAGCACGACACCGGGATCGAGACTGCCGCAGCGCGTGCCCATCGGCAGCCCCTCGACGGCGGTGAAGCCCATCGTGCTCGCGACGCTCCTGCCGCCGACCATCGCGCACAGGCTGGCGCCGTTGCCGAGATGCGCGACCACCGTGCGGCCTGCGGCGGCGCGCGCGTCGATTCGCGGCAGCACGCTCGCGATGTATTCGTACGACAGGCCGTGAAAACCGTAACGCCGCACGCCGCGCGCGGTGATGTCCGCCGGCAGCGCGTACGCCTGCGCGACCTCGCTCTGCGTGCGATGAAACGCGGTGTCGAAGCACGCCACCTGAATCACGTCGGGACGCAGGCGCGCGACGATCTCGATCGGCTTCAGATTGTGCGGTTGATGCAGCGGCGCGAGCGGCACCAGCTTCTCGAGTTCGGCGATCACGTCGGGCGTCACCAGCGCCGGCGCGACGAACGCGTGCCCGCCGTGCACGACCCGATGCCCGACCGCGACGAGCCGATGCGCGTCGCGATGTTCGCCGAGAAACTGGCCGATCCACGCAATCGCGCCCTCGTGGCCGAGTTGCACGCCCGCGCCCCATTCCTTCGACGACACATCGCCCGCGGCGTCGGTCGCAGTGAAGCGAGGCGCCGTGTGCAGCCCCTCCATCTGCCCGTGCAGCAGCGCTTGCGCGACTTCGGCCTGCGCGTCGAACACGCTGAACTTGAGGCTCGACGACCCGGCGTTGAGAACAAGGATCACGTCGGCCATCGCGTCACTCCACCACCTTGGCGCTCGCGCGCTTCGCGTGCGCGACGAGCACCGCCACCGCGCACGACGCGAGCCGCGTCAACACCGAGTCCGCGCGGCTCGTCAGGATGATCGGCACGCGCGCGCCGAGCACGATGCCGGCCGCGTCCGCGCCGGCGAGAAACGACAGGCTCTTCGCCAGCATGTTGCCCGCTTCGAGATCGGGCACGACGAGCACATTCGCGTGCCCGGCCACCGGCGAATCGATCTGCTTGATTTTCGCGGCCTCCGCGTTGATCGCGTTGTCGAGGGCGAGCGGACCGTCGACCAGCGCGCCGGTAATCTGGCGGCGATCGACCATCTTGCAGATCGCGGCGGCCTCCAGCGTCGACGGCACCTTCGCATTGACCGTCTCCATCGCGGACAGCAGCGCGACGCGAACCTCGCCGAATTGCAGCGCGTGACCGAGATCGATCGCGTTCTGCACGATGTCGACTTTCTCGTCGAGCGTCGGCGCGATGTTGACGGCCGCATCCGTGATCACGAGCGGCTCTTCGTGACCGGGCACGTCCATCACGAAGCAATGGCTGATGCGCCGCGCCGTGCGCAGCCCCGCGTCGCGCTTCACGACGGCGGCCATCAGTTCGTCGGTGTGCAGGCTGCCTTTCATCAACGCCTGGGCCTTGCCCTCGCGGACCAGTTGCACCGCCGCCTCGGCCGCCGCTTCGCTGTAGGGCGCCTCCACGAGCGGATAGTCGTCGAGCCGCTCGCCGATCTGCGCGGCCACGGCCTCGATGCGCGCACGCGGCCCGACGAAAACCGGCGCGATGAGCCCCATCCGCGCCGCTTCGATCGCACCGGCGAGCGAACTCGCGTCGCACGGGTGCACGACCGCGGTCGGCAGCGGCGGCAAGGTCTTGCAGTATTCGATCAGGCGCTCGTACTTCGCGTGCTTCGCTTCCATGACGGGGCTCCGGGGACGGCGGGGTCGATTCCAGTTCGACGGCGTGCGGTCAACGGCGCGCAAGCGTCGCGACCTTGCCGCGGCGCGCGTGCTGCGGCGCGAGGGCCGCGCGAATGCGGTCGAGCATCGCCAGCTGATCGTCGCTCGGGGCCTCGCTCACCACGCGTTCGTCGGACAGCAGCGTGTCGAGCAACGTGAGCAGGCGTTTGCGATCGGCGGGGTCGGCAAGCAATGCCGGCAGCGTGGCCAGCGCCTCTTCGGGCTCGAACATCGCGATGATTTCCTGCTCGCCGCGAATGCGCCGCCACTGGTCCGCGGGAATATCCGGCAGGTACTCCGCATACTCGTGCGCCAGCTTCTGACGCTTCGTGAGCGTGGCGATCGGCAGCGGCACCCCTTTGCGCACGAGCAGGAACGCGACGCGCGCGAGCGCTTCGGTGTAGCCGCCCTCGTGGATCGAGCCGAGCGCCTCCTTCACGAACGGCAGATCGCGCGAATCGGCCGCGTGCGTCGCCCATCCGTGCGGCTCGACGGGGCGCTCGCCTTGATGCAGCGAAAAGAGGTTCGCGTAAATGCCGAAAAAGAGCGCTTCGGTGCCTGCGTCTCTGAGCGCCCGGTAGTAGTCGAGCGACGCGCTGACGATGTCAGACGCCTTCTGCTCGATGTCGCGCAGCGGCGCGCCGGCCGCCACCGGCTGACGGTTCGCGCGCGCGATGCCAGCCGCCGCCGGCAGCCACGCGAGCCACGGATTCATGTCGGACCACGCCCAGCGCTGAAAGCGCAGCGGATGAAACTCGCGCAGCATGCGCGCCGACGTCTCGTTGGAACACGCCTGCACGAACGGCTGCGCGAACAGCTCGTACGCGCGCTGATTGAATTCGGACACGCTGACTACGGCTTCGAACGGCTGTTCGTCGGCGCGGTCGAGCCGGTTGATGCGCGCGACGATATCTTCCAGACGGTGCTCGCGCAGCTCCACATCGTATTCGACGGCGCCGTTTTCGCGCCGCTCGGAAATCGACATGCCGTACAGGCCGGGCGGCAACGTCTCGATGGCTTCGAGCACCGAAACGATCTGCGTGTGCTCCTTTTTCGCCACCTTGCCGGACACGAATATGCCGAGATGCCCGACGTCCTGATGCACGAGACCGATGATGACCTGGCCGCGCGCCTTGATCTCCTCGGTGCTGCCGTACAGGTCCGCGACCCAGTTGAACGCCTGCTGCGGCGGCGTGATGTTGTCGCCCATCGACGCGAACAGAATGATCGGCGAGCGGATCTCGCGCAGATCGAGCACCTTGCCGCCCGAGCCTTTCACCTCGCCCGACCACAGCTTGTTGCCGATGAAGAGATTGCGCGTGATCCACTCGATTTCTTCGCGATTCATCAGATAGTAGCCGCCCCACCAGCGCTCGAAATCGAGGAAGCGCGGCGGCTCCGTGTCGATGTTCGCGAACAGGTGCCGGTACTTGTCCCACAGCGTATTGGCGGGATTCAGGTTCTCGAAGTTCTGCACGAGCCACGCGCCGTCGAACTTGCCGTTGCCGAGGTCGGCGGTCAGCGACGCGAGCCAGCTGCCGCCGAGCAGCCCGCCCGCGTAGCGCATCGGGTTGTCGCCCTCGCCCTCGCTCCACGCGCCGCTCCAGTACGACATCGGCGCGCCGTTGATGACGATCGGGCCGGTGTCGTCCGGCGACGAACTCGCGAGCATCATCGCGGCCCATCCGCCCTGGCAGTTGCCGACGATCGCGGGTTTCGGGCTCGACGGGTGCAGCTCGCGCACCTTCGTGACGAATTGCTGCTCGGCCGCGCACACGTCGATCAGCGTCTGCCCCGGCTCCGGATCGGGAAAGAACGCGACGAAGTACACCGGATGCCCGGCGCGCAACGCGACGCCGACCTGCGAGTCGTCCTTGAACCCGCCGATGCCGGGTCCGTGCCCCGCGCGCGGATCGATGATCAGATACGGGCGCTTGTTCAGATCGACTTCAACGCCCTCCGGCGGCACGATGCGCAGCAACGCGTAGTTCACCGGCCGCGGGAAGCTGCGCGCGTCGAGCACGACTTCGTGGTCGAAATGCAGCACGGGCTTCAGCCCTTGCGCGGTGCGCTCGACGAAGTCGTTGCCGCGCTCGCGCAACGTGTCGAGGAAAATCAGCCAGCGCTGCGCACCGTCCACCGCGTACTGCCACACGTTCAACGGCGTCGGCAGCGCCGGGGGATGGGCCTTGACGGCATCGCCGTCGACGACTGCGCGCAGGCGCTCCGAATAAGCGGTGTTCGCGATCTTCAGGCGCTTGCCGAGCAGGCGCGATGTCTTCTGCGCGATAGCCTGGCTGCGTGAAAACTGGGTGGCTGCGTCCATGCGTAGACCTCGATGGGGGCTTGCGGATCGGCGCGCACGCTCTCGCGCGAGCGTGGCGGCGAAAGCACTCACGAGGGAAATTATTCGCAGCCTGATGCAACGCGGCAATCGGACCAAGGTCGTATAGCCGGCCGATGCGCCGCCGGCATGCAACGCGAATCGTCATCGCGGCAACCGTAGGACGTAGGTCCGATTGACGGCGAATCCGCACGTGGCACGCTGCTCGGCGAGAAACCCCTTTTTTGCGCGCCGCCACGGAGGTCGCCATGCTGTCGAGGAGCCGGGAATTCGCGGTTGCGTGGGTTGCCGTGCTGACGATGGTCGTCGCGGGCGCCGCGGCGGCCACCGAACAGGCGCAGCAACGTCGCGCCGCACGTGACGTTCGCCAGGAAACGCGGCAGGGCGCGCGCCATACGAAGCAGGAATGCCGCGCCGCGAACCAGACGAGCAATGCGCAGTGCCGGCAGCAGAAGCGTCAAACCAAACAGCACGGCCGGCAGACCGCGCGTGACATCAAGTATTGAGCGTCGGCCCGGCTCGGGCTACGGGGCCTTCGCCTCTACTTCGCCGCGTGCGTCCGGTATCGGCGCCTCGTCCGATGTAAAGGCCGCCGAGCCGCCGAGCCCCTGCGAGTCGGGAATGCGGGCCAGCGCCATGTCCTCGGGAAACGGCTGCTTCGAAGCGATCGCCCGATCGAGCAGCGCCAATTCGACGTATAACGCGTGATGCCGATACTCGGGCAGGCTATGAACGAGATTCTCGATGGCCGCACGCAAGCGCCGCGCGATCTGAATGCTGCCTGCACCGCACTGGCGAATCTCGCGAAAGCTGATATGCACGAAGTCTTCCCAGTTGGGCGTGCGCAGGATCACGCGCACTCGCCCGGACGTATCGGCGATCTCGTCGATATGAAGCGAACGTTTTCCGACCATCCGCAATAGCCGGTGCAACTGGTCGATCGCCAGTACGGCCGTGGTCGGATCGTTGATCGCCGGCGACAGCGCCTTCAGCGCGATATCGACCAGAATCCGGAATGCGAACATCGGGTCCTGCTCCATCGTGCGCTCCGTGCCGAAAGCGACGAGGCTGCGCAACCTGTCGTCGTCGATTGCGGCGGCGTTTCCGTACAGATAAAACAACGGTTCGTCCCCCGCGACGAAATCGCCGACTTGCGGCACGACTTCGATGACCACGCCGGTGCGCCGCGCCTTCTCCACGAGCAAGGGCAGGTTCACGGCCAGCACGATCCCGGACCGGCCCCGCCGACGAACGACGTGATCGGGCGTGCGCCGCGCGCGTTCGCGCGCCGGCGCGGTCATCACATGGATGCCCGGCGCCGGATACACCTGGTCGATCACCGCGAGCCCTTGCTCCCCGACGCGGGCCACGAGGCTGACGGGACGGAGGCACTTCGCGGCGTAATCGATGAGAAAAAGGAAAGCGACGACGGAAGCGAATCCGAACAGCGCCGCAATGAACACCTGAAGCTGGTGGACCTCGGTCTCGCCCATCCAGCCCGCCGTCCGGTTGGCGAACAGCAGCGCGAAAACGAACAGCCCGGAAATCCAGCGGATGGTGTTATCGCGCAGCAACGTCGTCGCGATGATGCGCGGCGTATATTGGCCGCCGGCCACCTGAATCGCGACGAGCAGCGACCCGAACGTGAAGACCAGAAACGCGAGATCGGCGGAAACGATGTCGCCAAGCAACGTCCGCGCGCCCGTCATCGAGAGCCCCAGAAGGCCGGTTTTCGGATCGAGCAGCCCTTGCCGGACCATCCAGCGTCCCAGCAGTTCGATCAGCGGCCTGACCACTGCATGGATCGCGACGGCGATCAGCGGCACCGTCCACAGCGACGATTTCAGGTAGCTCTTCAGGCTGTACCAGCGATTCCAGTCCATGTCTGCTTTCTCCGCACGTCGCAGGTCCATGGCCTGCCGGACGCATTCGTCATGGGCGTGGCTGGATCAGCGGCTCGTCGCGCGACGCGTCGCCGAATGCGTCGACGTAGTCGTCCACCGCGCTGCCCACGGTAGGATGAAACTGGCCGTCGCCGATCAGGTCCGTCAATTCGAAGCGTCGAATCTTGTCGCGAACCGGGTCCTTCATCTCGGCGAAATGCAGCGCGATGCCGCGATCGCCGAGCGTGCCGATCAGCTCCCGCAACATGTCGGCCGATGTGACGTCGATGCTGGTCACCGGTTCGGCGGCCACCACGACCCGGCGTACCGGCATCGGCGAGTCCGCCACGGCTTCCAGAAGACGTTGCTGAAACAACTCGGCATTCGCGAAGAAAAGCGGCGCATCCCAGCGAAACAACACGAGCCCGGGAATACGTTCCGCGCGCGGGTAGCGTTCGAGGTCGTGATAGCCGCGCAAGCCCTCCACCCGACCGAGCACCGCGTAATGCGGACGCCAGCCGTCCCACAGAAATTCGATGACCGCGAGGACCACCGCGAGGCCGATCCCGGGAATCGCACCGAACACGACGACGCCGGCAAAGCACGCGAGCGACAGCCAGCATTCCCATTGCTGGATCCGGTAGATGCGCTTGAGATCCGCGATCTCGAACAGCCCCAGCGCCGCGGCGATGACGACCGCTGCCAGCGCACTGTTCGGCAGATAGCGCAGCAGGTTGGGCGCGGCGATCAACAGCGCCGCCACCGCGATCGCGCCGACGACGCCGGTCAGCTGCGTCTTCGCGCCCGCCGCCTCGGCCACCGGCGTGCGCGATGCGCTGCTGCTGACCGGAAACCCTTGGAAGAGGCCGGCCGCGAGGTTCGCAACGCCGAGCCCGACCATTTCCTGGTTCGGATCGACGCGGCTATGAAACCGCGCGGCGAACGTGCGCGACAGCACGCTTGTGTCGGCAAACGATATCAGCGCGACCGCGCAGCCGCCGATCAGGATCTTCACGAGATCGGCGTTCGCGACCCACGGCAGCGTCAATGCGGGCAGCCCCTGCGGAATCCTGCCGAGCACTTTCACGCCTTCGCGGTCGAGGTCGAATGCGATCACGCCCAGCGTCGCGGCGATCACCGCGATCAGAATGCCCGGCAGCCGCTCGAAGCGTTTGAGCAGCAGGATCAGCGCGAGGGTTCCCGCGCCCACGGCGAAGCTGTACCAGTTGGACTTTCCCGCCGCTAGCGCCTGCGCGAGGCTCATGACGTCGCGCAGCGGTCCGCGCTCGTCGATGGAAATGGCGAACAGCTTCGGCAACTGGCTGATCAATACCGCGAGCGCGATGCCGTTCATGTAGCCGTATCGAATCGGTTTCGACAGAAGCTCGGTGATGAACCCAAGGCGCAGCAGGCCCATCACGATGCAGAAGACGCCGGAGACGATCGCCATCATGCCGGCGACCGCGATCGCACGCGACGGGTCGCCCGCTGCAATCGAACCGACGACGGCCAGAATCGGCGCCGCCAGTGCCGAATCGGGCCCGAGCACGAGAATCCGGCTCGGACCGAATAGCGCGTACGCCAATAACGGAACGATCGTCGCGTAAAGGCCGTATACGCCGGGGACGCCGGATGCCGCCGCATACGCGATCCCCACCGGCACGAGCATCGCGGTCAGCACGAGGCCGGCGGCCAGATCGTTCGGCAGCCAGCGCCGCTCGTAGCCCTTCAGCACGGCCACGCCCGGCACCCAGTGCAGCCAGCGTGGCGTGCGTGGCGCCGGGCGATCCTCGCGCGGAACGGGAGCATTCGCGTTCATTGGTTTCGCCTGCTTTTTCTGATCGATGCACAGCGACGAAATGCGGAGTGAGTCCGTCATGAAAAGAATAGTCGAAACGAATGCTATCGACGCGAGCACCGCTAACTTTCCATCCCCGCCGCATGCGCCGCCTCGTGCACGCCGCGAACGGCCGCGGCAACGATCAGCCCGGTAAACACGACGCCGAGCAGACCGAGCAGGATCGCGTCGACCCGGCCGAACGTCGAGGTCGGCACCACGTCGCCGTAGCCGATGGTCAATGCGGTGATCGCGCAGAAATACGCGGTTTCTATCCGCGTCGCCGGCGTCCGGTTCAGCGTGTCGACGGGATCGCCGAACGCGTACATGCAAGCCGTCAGCAACAGATAGAGCACGAGAAGCGCGGTCAGGATCGCCCTCAGGTGCCAGAGCGTCCAGCTCGTTTGCCGCAACACATCGCTTGCGCGCAGCCGCACGACACGACCGCCCGTCACGTTTTGCATGGCCGTTACCTCCGGAAATGAGCGACACGTGCGCAAAGGGCCTTCGCGCTGACCGGAGCGCGATGCGCGCGGCAGGCGATGGCCGCACGGCAATGGAATCGGGAACGACGCGATACGCGAGAGCGAATGCGAACAATGGCGACGTCGAGATCGCGATCGCCGGCGCGCGCGATCGTTCGCCGCTCAGCGGGTCACGACGCGGCGGGACGTCGGGGCGCCGGATCCCGTTGCGGGACGTGACGGTCTACACGGCATGGTCTCCCCGGCTTCAACGCTTTTCCTGTTCCTGCAGCAACTCCGTTTCAGGCTGATCTTTCACCCATCGCCAGAAGAGCTGATAGCCGACCGCGAACATCACCGGGCCGATGAACAGACCGATGACGCCGCCCGTCACCATGCCGCCGAGCGCGCCGATCAGCACGACCGGCATCGGCACCGCGACGCCTCGGCCGAGAAGCAGCGGTTTCAGCACGTTATCGGCGAGACCCGCGACGAACACATACACGGAGAAGATCACGGTCGACGCGTTAAAGCCCTCGGTGACCACGACGAAGACGATCACCGGAATGGTGATCAGCGTCGCGGGCAACTGCATGATGCCGATCAGCAGCACGGCGAGCGCCAGCAGACCCGCGCCCGGAATGCCCTTCACGACGAACCCGACGCCGATCAGCGCCATCTGGATAAACGCGATGCCGACCACGCCCTGCGCGACGGCGCGAATCGTGGCGGTGCACAGGTCGGCAATCTGCGGGCCGTTCTCGGGACCGGAAATGCGCGACGCAATCCGCACCGCGCTGCGGTGCCCTTCTTCGCCGTACGCCATGAAGATGCCCGCGACGATCAGCGCGCCGAAAAAAATCAGCAGCGCGGCGCCGAGGCCGGTGACGGTGCCGAGCGCGGCGATACTGGCCCCCTTCAGTTGCGGCGCGAACCGATGCGCGAGACCGCTCAGGTCCGTGGTCGCCTGTTGCCAGATGCCGTACACGCTCTGTCCGATCAGCGGCCACCTCGATACCGAGTCGTCTGGCGGCGGAATGTGGAAGCTGCCGCCCTTGAACGCGGCCATCACATGCTCGATCGAATCGGCGAGTGCGACGCCGAGAAAGTAGGTCGGCCCGATGATCACGCAGAACGCGACCAGAATGATCAGCGTGGCGATCAGGCCGTCCTTGTGCGGAATCGCTCGCCGAAGCCTGACCTGCAGCGGATACAGCGTGACGGCGAGGATCACCGCCCACACCATCAGATTGAGAAACGGCACGAAGATCCGGTAGCAAAAGACGGCCAGCACCGCGATGAGTCCGGCGCGAATCAGTACGTCGAGCAACTCTTTGGACGTTCCCCGCTGAGTGACCGGTGTGAGCATGATAGGCATTCTCCTGACAGCCCATCTCGCGGATCTTCAGCCGCGAGAATCGCGGTAATTCCGCGCGTCGAAAGCCATCGCCGCGAGCGGGTTCGGCCGACACGGCAAAAGTTTAGGCTCGCCCCCGTGCCGACGATATGGGACCTTGGTCCGATAGCCGCCGAACGGCAGGACAGCACGCCGCGCCGGGTCACGCGTTTCCGGCGGGCCGCGCGTCGCCTCCGTTGCGCGTCGTGCGTGCCAGCCTGTCCTGCTGGACAGGCCGCGCCGGACTATCCGGCTCCGGCTTGCCGACGAGACGGACGAGATCCGCCAGCGACGCCGCTTCCATCTTTTTCATCACGCGCGCCCGGTGAATCTTGATCGTCTTTTCCGCGGCGCCCAGCGCATCGGCCACCAGCTTGTTCGGGCGGCCGGTCACGATGAGCGCCATGACTTCCCTTTCTCGCGGTGTCAGCCGGTCGATGCGTCGCTGGATTTCCTCGCGGCGCAGTCGTCGCTCGAACAGTTCGCGTGCGAGTTCGAGCGCATTCGCGGTCACGTCGATGAGCACCGACGCGTCGACCGGCTTGGACAGGAAATCCACCGCGCCGGCTTTCATTGCCGCGACCGCCGTCGTCATGTCGTCGTGAGCCGAGATGAAGATGATCGGGACGATGCCGCCGAGCCGCGACTGCAATTCGATGCCGCCGACGCCAGGCAATTGGACGTCGAGCAGCAGACAGGCCGGACATTGCGTCAGGTCCGCGCCGTCGAGGAATGCACTCGCACTGTCGAACGCCTGCGTGTCGTAGCCGCTCAGGCGCAGCAGGCGACACAGGCTGTTGCGTACGTGCTCGTCGTCGTCCACCACGAAAACCATCGCCGTACATGGATTCATTGCGCTAAGCGCGTGCGGCTTTCGCCACCGCGCCCTCCGCGGGAAGTGCAATATGAAACGTCATGCCGGAATCGACGTTGCGCTCGGCCCACAACTGGCCCCCGTGCGCGGTGACCAGCGTGCGGCTGATCGACAGGCCGAGCCCGAGCCCTTCCGGCTTCGACGTCGCGAACGACTTGAACAACGTGCCGAACTGGTCGGCGGTGACACCGGCCCCGCTGTCGCGGATGTCGATGTGCAGCGTGCTGCGATCGTCCGACGATGTCACGTTCACGCAGACCGCCCTGTCTTCGACACTGCGCGCCTGGACCGCGTCGAACGCGTTCATCAGCAGATTGACGAGGACCTGCTGCAGCTGGGTTGCGTCGCCGCTCAGCTGCGGCATGCAATCGTCGATCCGGGTACTGAGCGCGACGCCGTACGCTTCGGTTTCCCGATGCAGCAGGCGCACGACGTCGCGCACGAGGCACCCCAGATCGACCGGACGCAATTCGACCGGCTCGCGTTTGGCGAACTTTCGCATCTTGCGGATGATCGCGTGCGCGCGCGTGCTGTCGGACACCACTTCGCCGAGCAGCTCGCGCAAGTCGCCGACGTTCGGCGGGCTCTGCGCGAGAAAGCGCTGTGCGGCCTGCGCGTTGCTCAGGATCGCGGTCAGCGGCTGATCGACTTCATGCGCCAACGCGGCCGCCATATCGCCGATTTCCGACGCCCGTTCGCGGTGCAGGCGGCGCTGGTCGCTGCGCTGCGCGGCCGCCCCGGTTGCATCGCCCGGATCCGGCTCGACGATGACCACGACACGCGCCGTGGTCCCATCGATGAACGACAGCGTGCCGGTGGTCCTCACTTCGATTTCGTCGCCGCTCCGCGTGCGTGCGACGGCCACGCGCGTCACGCAATGCGGCATCGCGGACGCATCCGTCAGCGACGCAAAGGTAATGGGCCTTTCGTCGCGCGCGCACGGCATGAGCACGGAGGAGACCGGCGTGCCGGTCATTTCGTCCAACGCGTAGCCGAGCAGCAGCGTGGTTCGTCCGTTTGCCCACACAACCTTCCCGGCGTCGTCGAGCACCAGCGCGACGGCCGGCACGACTTCGAGCGTGCCGTACAGCGCCTGCGCGACCTGGTCGGCGACATTCGCGCGAGTTTGCCGAGGCCGAGGAAACGCGCGCGCATCCGGGTGCACCGCGCGCCCCGCCTTGAATCGGTCGAACCACGACAGCAGTTTCGCGACCGCCTGCCTCGGGCCGAACGGCCGAGGGTTGAGTCTTCCGTTCCCCATCAATGGTCTTATCACGGTGGCCTCCCAATGCACTACGCCTGTTTCCGCGCGCGGTCTGTCTTTCTTCAGACGCCGGACGGTCCGGTTCTGGCAATGATCGGAATACCTGCTTTATGCGGGACTGGATGATGTCCCAATAGCGGCCTCAAGCTGACTGTTTGCTATCGAGAATGTTCGTCGCTTCGAAGATGTGGCCGGCCAGAATGCCCCCAAGAGGTGCGTGAAATTAACCATACGTTGAAAACATTTCGCACGATTGACGACGCCCGAAAGCGTCACCCCGATTATAAGAAATAAAGCGGAAATCCGGTGCCGATCGCGGCAAGCATCGATAATTATTTCCGAACTCGTAAACATCATACGGACCGCCTCCGTCTTATTCAATCCGGCTGAGAACCGGACGATTATTAACATTTCGACCATGATATTCTATGTCATCGCAAGATACATAAATCCGGACGCAAAAGTTGGTAATAGGGTTATTCACCAGGCCTGACCAGCGAGTGCTCCGCGTCCGCTTCGGCGCTGCCTGAGAAGGTCCGCCCCGCAATAAGACCACTATCCGCATTCGGGTTTTCCGGCGAATGATCCAAATCAAATACTTCGATATAGCGTCGAGTGTGCGGGCGGCTTTGAAAATTTTGCATTCTGCATCAAGCACACCGGATTGCGTTATCGGGCTAATTAATAATTATTTGCATTGATGTCGGCAACCGTATTTGCGCAATCGCACAAACGCTTATGAGCGACTGCCTTAATCGCAGTTCCCCGGCAATCGATGCAGAAGAGAACCATACGATTCATGTACGGATTGCTCCAATGTCAATAGGACTCAGGTCCGATTGGCACCGGCCGAAACGCCCACCAAACTACACGCAAGGATGGGCTTTCTCGCCCCCGGCGGGAAGAATGGGAGAAGCGGCCATGATTTCGAGGTTCACACAGAGCTTGCACACGGCTCTCCTCGCGGTGGTCGTGTTGCTGCTGGCCAGTACGCAGTCGTTGCAGGCGCAGGAATCGGCGAAACCAGTTTCATACAAGCCGGAGGAACTGGAGGCACTCGTCGCGCCGATCGCGCTTTATCCGGACGACGTGCTCGCGCAGGTGCTGATGGCGTCGACGTATCCGCTGGAGATCGTCCATGCCGCGCGCTGGTCGAAGGAGCACCCGAACCTGAAAGGCGACAACGCGATCAAGGCGGTGCAGGACCAGCCGTGGGACGTGAGCGTGAAATCGCTCGTCGCGTTTCCGCAGGTGCTGGAGCCGATGAACGACAAGCTCGACTGGACGCAGAAACTCGGCGACGCCTTTCTCGCTCAGGAAAAGGACGTGCTTGCGGCGGTGCAGCGACTGCGGGCGCGGGCGCGGGACTCGGGCAACCTGAAAACCAACGAGCAGCAGAAAGTCACCGTCGAGCAGGCGCCCCCCGCGCAGGGCGCGCAAGGGGCGCCCCCCGCGCAGGCCGCACCGACCACGATCGTGCGGATCGAGCCTGCGAATCCCGAGGTGATCTACGTTCCCGCGTACAACCCGACCGTCGTGTACGGCGCGTGGAGCTACCCGGCGTATCCGCCGTACTACTGGCCTCCATCTCCCGCGTACTACCCCGGCGGCGCGCTGATGACCGGCTTCGCGTGGGGCGTCGGGCTCGCCGCGGCGGGCGCGATCTTCGGCAATGCGAACTGGGGCGGCGGCGACGTCAACATCGATGTCGACCGCGTGAAGAACGTCGATCGCAATTTCGACCGCACGAAGGTGCAGAACGGCAAGTGGCAGCACGATCCGGGACATCGTCAAGGCGTCGCGTACCGCGATAACGCGACTCGCCAAAAATACGCGAACAACGTGGCGGGCGCCGACGCGCGCCGCGACTATCGCGGCCGCACCGGCACGGCCGACCGCGCGAACGGCGCGGGCGCGGGCAATCGCCAGGGTGGCCTCGAAGCGGGTAACCGCGCGGGTGGCGCGGGGGCCGGCAACCGTCAGGGCAGCCTCGAAGCGGGTAACCGCGCGGGTGGCGCGGGGGCCGGCAACCGCCAGGGCAGCCTCGAAGCGGGTAACCGCGCGGGTGGCGCGGGAGCCGGCAACCGCCAGAGCAGCCTCGAAGCGGGTAACCGCGCGAGTGGCGCGGGGGCCGGCAACCGCCAGGGCGGCCAGGGCGGCCAGGGCAGCCAGGGCGGCCTCGGTGGAGGCGATCAGGGCGGCGCGGGCCGCGCGAATCAGCGCGACGCGAGCAATCGCGGCGGCGGCGGTTACGCGGGCGTCGGCGACCGCGGGTCCAGCTTCGGCGGCACGGGCGGCGGCAATGGGTTCGGCGGCGGCCGCGACAACGCATTTCAGGGCGTCGGCGGCGGCGCGGCCACGCAGCGCGATGCAAGCCGCGGCCGGTCGAGCATGCAGGCGTCGAGCTTCAACCGGCCCTCCGGCGGCGGCGCTGGCGGCGCCGGCGGCATGCGGGCGGGTGGCGGCGGCATGCGCGCGGGCGGCGGCGGTCGTGGTGGCAGGCGCTAAGGAGAACGGTCATGACAGACTTGCTGCGACTTCGCCCGGCTAGAGCGGCAGCCATCGCCGCGGCGATGGCGATCGCGCTCGCCGCAGGCATCGGGGAGCCGTTCGCGGCCACCGTGCAAAGCACGTTCGAGTCGCCGGACGCGGCGATGACCGCGTTCGGCAACGCGGTCGCCCACAACGAAGAGTCCGGGTTGCGCGCCCTCTTCGGCGCCGACTTCCGGCAGCTGATTCCGCCCGTCGGCGCGGACCTGCGCGACAAGTTCCTGGCCGAGTGGCAGGTGTCGCATGCCGTCGAAACCATCGACGGCAACCACGCGCGCATCGCGGTCGGCAACGACGGCTGGACCTTCCCGATTCCGCTCGTGAAGACGGCCCATGGCTGGCACTTCGACACGCCTGCGGGCGCCGAGGAGATGCGCATCCGCCGCATCGGCCGCAATGAACTGGCGGTGATGCAGACGATGCTGGCGATCTACGACGCCCAACGCGAATACGCGTCCGCGTATCACGACGGCAGCGACATGCTCGTCTACGCGAGCCGGCTCGCGAGTTCGCCCGGCAAGCACGACGGCCTGTACTGGCCGACCACGGCCGACGCCGATCCGAGCCCGCTCGGCGAAGCGTTCGTGACCACCGTCGCCCATCACAAGGAAGACGGCAGCTACTACGGCTACCACTACCGGCTGCTGATGTCCCAGGGCCCGCATGCGCCAGGCGGTGCGTACGACTATCGGGTCCGCGGGCGGCTGTTCGGCGGCTTCGGCGTCGTCGCCTGGCCGGCGCGCTATGGCGATACGGGCATCAAGACGTTCATGGTGAGTCACGACGGCCAGGTGTACGAGCGGGATCTCGGACCGGACAGCGCGGCGAAGGCCGAAGCGATGAAGTCGTTCGATCCGGGCCCGGGATGGGTCAAGGACACACCGTGACCTGAGCGCTGCTGGCGGCATCGATGTCCGCGCGCCGCGCCGCAAGCGTTCGCTGGGTGCGCCTGTTGCTGTGCGTCGCCGCGCTGCAGTGGCATGCGGCCGGCCTGCACGCTCAGGAGCTGGAGCCGCGCACGTACTCGCCGTCGCCGGTCGGCACGAATTTCGTGATCGCCGGCTACGCGCACGTGAACGGCGACGTGCTCACCGATCCGTCGGTGCCGATCACCGGCGTCAGCGCACAAATCAACAACGTGGTGCTCGGCTACGTCCGCACGTTCGCGCTCGCGAATCGCACGGCATCGTTCGGGATCGTCGCGCCGTTCGTCAGCGGCAACCTGAGCGGACGCGTGATCGACGCGCCCACCGAGGTCCATCGCGCCGGCATCGGCGACGTGCAGATGCGCTTCGCGCTGAACCTGATCGGCAATCCCGCCGCGTCGCCCGAGGTGTTCGCGCAGAAGCCGCAGACGACGTCCGTCGGCGTGAGCCTGACGATCCAGGCGCCGACCGGCCAGTACGTGCCCGCCCGCCTCGTCAACGTGGGCTCGAACCGGTGGGCGTTCAAGCCGGAGATCGGCGTCTCGTACCCGTCGGGCAACTGGTTCGCCGAAGCGTCGCTCGGCGCGTGGTTCTTCACGGACAACGGCGACTTCTTCGGCGGCCACGACAAGAGCCAGGCGCCGCTCACCGTCGCGCAGCTTCATGGCGGATACAGCTTCCGGCCGGGGCTATGGCTCGCGGTCGACGTCGGCTACGCGATGGGCGGCGAGACCGCCGTCGACGGCGCCGAAAGCGCCACGAGACAGTCCAATGCGCGCGGCGGCGTCACGCTGGCCGTGCCGCTCGGCAGCGGCTGGTCCGCGAAGCTGGCGTGGTCGCGCGGTTTCATCACGCGGGCGGGCGGCAACTATCAGATCGTGTCGGTCGCGATCCAGCACCGCTGGTTCGACCGGTAAGCGCAACGTTCGCGCTATTTCGAAGCGCCGGCCGGCGGCGCCGCATTGGCCCGGATCACCGCGGCAATGTCGCCGCTGATCGCCGCGAGCGCGGCATCGTGCGCGTCGACGAGCGCGCCGTAGTCGCGGCTCGCCACCGGCACGCGCGCGCGCGTGTGGCCCCACACCCACGAGCGGCGCTCGGGCGGACGCACGGCCCATTGCGCGTCGATCGTCGCGGAGTCGCCGGGGATGCTGTCGAAGTGCATGATGTCCACGCGGACCTGCCATTTCTCCTGCGTCCCCGCCCCCGGATCGACCACCGAGATGTGCTCGACGCCGAGCCGGTCGCCGAGGTCCGCCGCAATCACGCGGCCGATATCGGACTTCAGCGGCGCGGCCCAGCGCGCGAACTCGTTGACGGCGATCGTCTGATCCGGATTGATCGTCACGATCTGCGGACGGTCGACCATTTCGGGCACCGTGACCGGCCCGACGACGACGATGATCGCCGCGGCGGCGCGCGCGTCGGCGGCCTGCGCGGCGCTCGGGCGCAACGCATAGAACGTCGGCGTCGGCGAACTGCAGGCGGCGATGCCGAACGCCAGGACGGCCGCGGCGGCAATCACGAGCGAACGTTTCATTACTGTTTGCCTCCCGCCTTGCCGCGCACCAGCGCCTCCGGATGCTGCTCCAGGTAGTCCGCGAGATAGCGCACGGACGCCGCCGTGCGCGCCAGCTCGCGCATCGCGTCCGTCGTGTTCTGCTGCAGCTGCGAGTCCGGCTGCATCGCGGATTTCGCCGAGTCGAGCGCCGATTGCGCCGACGTCAGCGTGCCGCTGACTTGCGGCACGACGTCCGTGCCGACGCGCCCGAGCACGTCGTTCGCGCTGTCGAGCGTGCGTTGCGTGCTCTTGCCGATCGATTCGAACGGAATCGTGTTGAGCTTCGTGAGCAGGCGGGTCATCGAGTCCTGCAGCGACTGCAGCGTGCGGGGCACCGACGGCAGCTCGGGCGGTGTCTTGCTCCAGTCGACTGCGGCCTTCGGCGCATCCGGGAACACGTCGAACGCAATGTATAGCTGCCCGGTCAGCAGGTTGCCGGTGCGCAACTGGAAGCGGAAGCCATTCGCGACGAGGAAGTCGCCGAACTGGCGCTTCGACGCGGCAAGGCGCCCGCCGCCGCCGTCCTGATACCGCGACGTGAAGCGCTCCGGATACAGGTTGATCTCGACGGGGATGCTGAACTGGTGCTTCGCCGGGTCATAGCGCGTGTAGATGCGCTTCACTTCGCCCACCACGACGCCGCGAAAATCGACCGGCGCGCCGACCGTGAGACCGCGCACCGAGTCGTAGAACGTCACCACATACGTATCGACGATGCGGTCGTGCACCTTCAGCGCGTCGGCGTGCGTGGCATAAAGTTCGAACGACGTACCGCTGTCCGACTCGGGAGTGTCCTTCGCGCTGTCCGGCGTCTCGAACGCGACGCCGCCGATCAGCAGCGACACCACCGATTGCGTATTGATCTGCACGCCGTCCGGGCTGAGCGACACGTCGAGCCCGCTCGCGTGCCAGAAGCGCGTGTCCTGGCGCACGAAGCCGTCGTACGGCGCGTTCACGAACACGTGCAGTGTCACGCCCTTGCCGTCCGGATTCAACTCGTACGAGGACACCTGGCCCACCTGCAACCGGCGGAAGAACACCGGCGCGCCGACATCGAGCGAGCCCATGTCGGAACTCTTCAGCACGAATTCGCGCCCGGGTATGTCGCTCGGAAAGACCGGCGGCTCTTCGAGGCCGACGAAATCGCGGCGCGTCTTCTTCGAATTGCCTTCGTCCATCCCGACATACGAGCCCGACAGCAGCGTGCCGAGCCCCGACACGGTGCCTCCGGAAATGCGCGGCCGCACGACCCAGAAGCGGGTGTTGTCGACGAGCATGCTCGTCGCGTCCTTGACCAGTTCGCCGGTCGCGATCACGCGCTTGTGATCCATCGACAGCGTGACCGACTTCACGACGCCGATATCGACGTCCTTGAACTTGATCTTCGTCTTGCCCGCTTCGAGGCCGTCGCCGGTCTTGAAACTGATCGTGATTGCGGGCCCTGCCTCGAAGATCGCCTTCGCCGCGAGCCACCCGCCGATCAGCACGGCGACGATCGGCACGAGCCACACGATCTGCATGCGCCAGCGCGAGCCCGCCACGGCCTTCGCTTCGGGGAGATCCGGCGACTCGTTGTTCCCGGCGTCAGACATGATTGCGCTCCGCGGCGTCCCAGATGAGACGCGGATCGAACATGTTCGCGGCGATCATCGTGAGGACCACGACGGCACCGAACGCGATCGCCGCGGGCCCTGCCTTGATCGTCGCGAGCGACTTGAATTGCACGAGTGCGACCAGCATCGTGATCACGTAGATGTCGAGCATCGACCAGCGGCCGATCAGTTCGATCAGGCGGTAGATCCGCGTGCGCTGCTCGGGCAGCCACTGCGAGCGGCGCTGCGTCGACCACGCGAGATACGACAGCCCGAGGATTTTCACCATCGGCACGGCGATGCTCGCGACGAACACCAGCACCGCGAGCGGCCACGACCCCGATACCCACAGATAGACGACGCCGCTCAGGATCGTGTCCTTCTGCGCGCCGAACAGCGAACTCGTGTCCATCACCGGGAGCACGTTGGCCGGGATGTACAGCACGATCGCCGCCGCGAGCAAGGCCCATGTGCGCGACAGGCTCGCCTCCTTGCGCAGATGGAGCGCGCCGCCGCAGCGCGGGCACGCCATCGCATGAACCCCGGCAGGCATGCGCGCGGCCAGCCCGCATGCATGACAGCACGCGATGCCCGATGCCGCGGCCGTGCGTCCGGCCGGCAGCCCTGGCGGCGACGCGGCAAGCGGGTGCGCCGCCGATGGGCTTCGCGCGTTCGCGACGCTCGTCCAGAACTGGCGCACGTCGAACGACGCACTGGTCGCCGCCAGCAGCACCATCAACGCGCCGAAGGACCACAGCGCGACGCCGGTCACGACCGCTGCGATATGGGACAGCTTCACGAGCGCGACGAGCAGGCCGAGTATCAGCACTTCGGTCATGCCCCACGGACGCACCGCGCACCATATCCTGAACACGCCCGCTGCCTGCCACGGAACGCGTCCTGTCACGACCGGCAGCAGCATCGCGAGCAGGCAAAGAATCTGCACGGCAGGCGTGAGGATGGTCGTCGCGAACACGAGGACCGCGAGCGGCCACATTCCGTCGAGATACAGCACGTCGACGGCGCCCCACAGCGTCGTGCGCACGACGTTGCCGTTGACCGACAGCCCGACGATCGGAAACAGATTCGAAATCACGAAGAGCACGAGCGAGCCGAGCGCGAACGCGAGCGTGCGCCGCAGCGAGTCGGCATGGTCGCGCGCGATTTCGGCGCCGCAACGCACGCAGCGCAGCGTGCCGTGCCGCGGGCACGGCGCGCGCCGCTGCATCAGATCGCAGTCGTGGCAGACGAGAAGATCGGCGCCCTTCATCGCAGCACCTGACGGAGCGCGGCCGGATCGCCGGCGGCGGGCGGCCCGGTGAGCGGCGCGGCGGACGCCGTCGGCGGCGGCGCGGGCATCGTCATGCGTTCGGCGTCGATCGGCCAGCCGCCGCCCGTCGCCTTATAGAGGCTCACGTAGAACGACAGCACCGCGCCCTGGGTCTGCGCATACGCCAGCTCGGCATTGAAGAGGCTCCGCTCCGCATCGAGCACCTCGATGTAGCTCGTATAGCCGCCCTCGTAGCGCTTGCGCGCGTGATGCGCGTAGCGTTGCAGCGCCTCGACCTGTCTGCCCTGCGTGACGAGTTGCACCTGGCTCTGCCGCAACGACACGAGCGAGTCCTCGACTTGCTGGAACGCGGTCTGCACGGCCGCGAGATATTGATAGAGCGCCTCGCGCTCCTGCGCCTCGGCAAAGCGCACCTGCCCGGTGATGTTGCCGCCCGTGAACAGCGGCTGCAGCACCGAGCCGCCGATCGACCATACGAACGCCGGCCCCGTCAGCAAGCTGGAAAACACCGTGCTCGCCGAACCGATCATCCCCGACACCGACAGCGACGGAAAATACAGCGCGCGCGCCGCGCCGATCTGCGCGTTGTGCGCGATCAGGTTCTGCTCGGCCTGCAGCACGTCGGGACGCTGCACCAGCAGATCCGACGGCGCGCTGGCCGGCACGGCGGGCAGCGCAAGCTGCTCCAGTTCGCTGCCCCGCTCGATCGGGCCGGGATTCTGACCGAGCAGCACGGAGAGCGCGTCTTCCTGCACGGCGATCTGCGTTTCCAGCTGCGGAATCGTCGCGAGCGCGGCTTCGTATTCCGACTGGCTCTGCGCGAGTTCCATGTCCGACACTTCGCCGCCCCTGAACCGGAGGGTGAACACGCGCACCGACTCGGCGCGGCTCTCGACGGTGGCTTTCGCGATCGTCAGTTGCCGGTCGAGACTGCGCAGATTGATGTAGAACGACGCCACCGAACTCACGAGCGTGACGATCGTCGCGCGCCGCCCCTCTTCGCTCGCGAGCAGGTTCGCGCGCGCGGCCTCCGTCAGGCGCCGCGTGTGCCCGAACAGATCGATATCGAAGAACGCGCTCAGATTCGGCGAAAACAGGTTGAAGACCGGATCGACGCCGGCGGGCAGCGGCACCCCGCTGCTTTTGGACACGCGCTGCCGCGACGCGTCGAATCCGGCGCTCACCTGCGGAAACAGCGCGGATCGCGTGATCATCAACTGCGCGGCCGTTTCCTCGATGCGCGCCGCCGCGATCTTCACGTCGCGGTTCTCCGCGAGCGCCGTTTCGATCAGCCGGTCGAGCACCGGGTCCTGGAACTGCTTCCACCACAGCGTGTTGACGACGCCGCTCACGGCCTCCGGCTCGGCGAAGCGGAAGGTCGCCGGCACGTCGACCGTCGGGCGCACGTAGTCCGGGCCGAGCAGACAGCCGTTCAGCGCAAGCACGATAAGCGTCGCAACAAGACGCGCGGGGGTCGGGGCACGCATGTCAGTCGTCCTTGCGCGGCTCGGAAGGCGTCGCCTTCGACGACCCGGCCACGACACCCGCGTCGCCGCCCATCGGCGTCCCGCCGCCCTTTTCCGGCTTCGCGGCCTTGTCGGCCGAACGCGACGAAAGCGTCTCCAGCAGGAAATAGAACATCGGGATAAAGAAGATCGCGA